>VFQU01000198.1_pt1 | contig 65297 bp, 63 predicted proteins | sample 3512311 | NCBI WGS metagenome assembly VFQU01 (sample SAMN10412377, study PRJNA504923) | tailings metagenome | isolation source: Relicate 3 Philex TSF3 active mining site | place: Philippines: Tuba, Benguet | collected 2017-08-29 | reverse complement strand
CGTCAACGACACGACGCTCAGGACCGGAAAGTCCACCACCCCACGGGACTCAGGCGCAGAACAGTTCCCCTGTTCCGTCGCCCCGAGGGAGCACGCATGCTCAACCTCATCGCAGAAGGCAAAGCGAACTTCCACGCCGTAGTCATCGGGGAAGCGAAACGCATCTTCGCAGGACAACAACTCGAAGATGTTTACTACCTGCTCGCCCAAAAGAATATAGAGCTTTGGATACCCGAAGTTGGTGGACGATACGACGACACCAACATCAGCCACAAGATGCTCCTCGCCTTCGAGGGCATCATCGGCAAAGCCGAAAGCGACACCGTTCGAGGTCGAGTTCGAGACAGCATGGAGGAGATAGCCAAGTCCTCCGACCGCAGATGGTTGGGAGGCAACGCTCCCTACGGTTACAAGCTTGCCCTGCTCACAGACCAACCCCAAGCCTCAAACAGCAGCAAAGGGTTCACCCAAACCCTCGCCATCAACGAAGACACAGCACCCACAGTTCGACGCATCTTCGATGACTACCTTCAAGGGTTCAGCCTTCGCCAAATCGCTGACCGTCTCCAAACAGACGGCATACCCTCCCCATCAGGTCGAACCGAGTGGCACATCGGGACACTCTCCACAATCCTCGACAACCACACCTACACGGGACGCAGAGCGTATGGGAAACAACGGAAACAACAAGTCCCCTACGACCCCAACGACCCACGGTTAGGAACCCGAACCGCTCGCACCCGCAGAGGAAACCCACCTGTCATCTCAAAGACAGCCGTGTTCCCCGCCATCATCACCGAAGCCGAGTTCAAGAGAGTGTTCGACCTACGACAGGCGAAACGAACCCTCACAGCAGAACGAACCCGGAAACCCAAGAACGCCACCCAACAACGCCCACTCCAAGGACGCATCTACCTCAACGGGCGAAAGATGGTGATGGACAAGAACCCCGCAGGGACAATCCGTTACCGCCTCAAAGACCCCACCACGAAACGCACCCACTCCGTCTACGAATGGCAAATCAGGAAAGCCATCGACCTGTGGCTGTCCCACACCTTCCAACGAAACAACATCTTCAACCTGCTCAAAGAACTCAACACCGAAGCCCCACAAGTGGAAGCTCGAGTTCAGAAACTCCAACAGGAGCGAGCCAAGAAGCAGAAAGCAGCAACAGCACTCCTCACCCTCGTAGAGGAAGGGGACGAACAAGCAACCGAACGCTACCGTCTGCGTATCGCTGAACTACGAGAACTTGACGCTCGCATCGTAGAAGCCACAGCAGAAACAATCACCCTCACCGACATACACACAATCGTCAGAGGGTTAGGAGCACTCACCCGCCTCACAATCCTCGAAAATGCCTCTGACAGCACCCTGCTTCGGCTCTACGAGGCGATTGGGCTACACATCGACTATCTGCCCGAAACCCACTCAATCACCGTCAATATCGCTCCCACAGTCGGAAGACCCCTCAACGACCTCATCAACAAAACCCCTGATGAGAGCGGAGACATGAACGCCAACAAGTCTGACGACAAGTTGGGGTCAAAAGTCGGTGCCCCTGGAGGGACTCGAACCCCCAACCCTTTCCTTAGGACGGAACTGCTCTTCCATTGAGCTACAGAGGCGGTGCATCCACTCTACGGCGCGCGGGTCGGCGGGCCGTAGAGTCACGCCATGGTCACCGACGACTCCCCCGCCTTCCACCCCGACCTCACGCGCGCGCGGTTCATGCCGCCGACGTCGGCCACGCGGGGCAACCGCCGCATCTTCCGCGCGATCAGCGGCTTCGCGCGCCGGCGTCCACCTGCCGGTGGCGACCTTCTCGAGCTGGGGGATGGCGTGCTGCTGCGAGTGCACCGCCCGACGTCGACTGCGGCGACGGATGCGGGCGCGCGCCGCCCGGCCGTGCTGCACCTGCACGGCGGCGGCCTCATCATCGGCTCGGCCGCGCAGGGCGACCGACTCTGCCGCCGTATCGCCGATGAGCTCGGAGCGGTCGCCGTCAGCGTCGACTACCGCATGCCGCCCGAGCACCCCTACCCGACGCCGCTCGACGATGCCGAAGCCGGGCTGCGATGGCTGGCCGCCCAACCCGACGTCGACCCCGCCCGCATCGCCGTGATCGGCGAGAGCGCCGGAGGCGGGCTCGCCGCATCCCTCGCCCTGCGCGCTCGCGACCGCGGCGAGGTCGCGCTGGCCGGTCAGGTGCTGCTGTATCCGATGCTGGATGACCGCACCGGGCAGACCGCCGCCACCCACCCGCGCATGCTGCGGCTCTGGAACCCGCGCAGCAACCGCCTCGGCTGGGGCATGTACCTCGGCGCGGGCACGAAGGGGCCCGAGGCCACGCCGCTCTCCGCCGACGAGCTCGCCCTCGCCGTGCCGGCACGCCGCGCCGAGCAGGGCCCCGAAGCGCTGCGAGGGCTGCCGCCCACGTGGATCGGCGTCGGCACCCTCGACCTCTTCCACGCCGAAGACGTCGCGTATGCGCACCGCCTCAGCGAGGCGGGCGTGCCGACCGAGCTGCACGTCATCGAGGGCGCGTACCACGGCTTCGACGCGGCCGAGCCCGACGCCGCGGTCTCGCGCGACACCGTGCAGCGCCAGCTCGACGCCCTGCGCGGGATGCTCGGTACACATTGACCGCGTCTAGCTAGGGAGTCATCGCGGCAGTGAGTGCAGCGATGAGAGAAGGCCCCCATATCGGGAAACTGAGCCCGGCGAGAATGAGCAGGACGAGCTTGATGAGGTCTTCGGTGCGACGTGCACGCCGCCTCATCTCGCGCTGGGACGGGCGCCCACGTGGCGCCGTCGATCGCGCAGACCGAACCGAAGCCGACGAAAGGTGAGGGTAGACGAGCCGTCCGTCTTCTGTGACGGGCGGAGGCGGTGGCGACCCCACTGCAGCGGCGAACCTCCTAAACCTCTCCATAACACGGAGCGTGTCGGCCGCTGAGGGATCGACATGCCAAGTCGACGGTTCATCCGCCGCCGCACGAACAGCATCAAGCTGCGCTTCGGTCGCCCCCGACATGGGCTGCTTGCGAAGCCACGGCACCAGCTCGTCGCCGACGATGACGACGGGTGACGTTCGGTCTCCTTCCCTCGCATCGCGCACAGAATCCGCTCCGACGAAGACGAGTACCGCTGTGACCGGAACCAGGAATCCGACTCGGGCACTGAGCCTCCTAGAAGCGTCGCGAGCCTCGTTCCGCGCGCGGTCGAGGTAAGGCATGTTCTGGTTGTTCACTCGCAAGACCCGGTCTCCCACCCAGATGCTCGAGTCAGCATGCCGTTTCGTGTTGAGGGCAAAGACGCCGCCTGGCCCGATGACGAGGTGGTCGATGTCGGCGGTGCCTGTACCGATGGGAACGGCGTGCCTCACCATCCACTCGGGTCCGAGCGCGCTCAGGAGCCGACCCACTTCAGCTTCGCCGATCGCCCCGACGTACCACGACCAGGCTTCGGGATGGAGGGTGACGTCTTTGCCCCTGCGAAGAGACGGGTCAGCGAGTTCTGCAGCAGCCTGCACCTCGAGACACTTCTTGGCGACCGAATACCCGGCGTCCCGCGACGACAGAGGCGATAGCCGGAGCCTCGACTCTTCCGAGGTGTCGCGGCTAAGGTCGCTGTTCACGAATGTTCCTCACCCGCTCAACTCTAGACTGGCGCACCGACGACATGACCTCGCGTCGTCGGGCCTCGCTTTACGGGCACTTTGTTCGGTGATGTCCAGCTGAGCAATGTGCCTTTCACGGCACGTGCCGTGAAAGGCACATTGCGAAAACAGAGACGCTGCGCGCCGTCATCACCGCCGCGGGCAGCGACGCCGCCGCGGGCGCAGAACGGCCCGCGCCGGGCATCCCGCGCTCAGGCGGCGAGCGGCGCCAGGTACTCGTTCCAGTCGGGCTGCGGGCGCTCGATGCCCCGCACGAGCCACGCGCTGCCGTGCGGCGCCTTGGGCACCACCCGCAGTTGCCAGCGCATCTCGGCCGGCGTGCGATCGCCCTTCACGTTGTTGCAGCGCAGGCAGCACGCCACCAGGTTCTCCCACGAGTCGGCGCCGCCCCGCGATCGCGGCATGACGTGGTCGATCGTCGACGCCGACGCTCCGCAGTAGGCGCAGCGGTGACCGTCGCGCCGCAGCACCCCGCGTCGCGTCAGCGGCACCTGCCGCGAGTGCGGCACCCGCACGTAGCGACGCAGCACGATCACGCTCGGGCGATCCCACCGATCGTCGATACCGAAGACCGGATGCTCACCATCCGTCTCCAGCACCGTCGCCTTGCCGTTCATCACGAGCACGAGAGCTCGGCGGAAGGACACGACGGCGAGGGGCTCATAGCCCGCGTTGAGAACGAGAGTGCGCATCGACGGCTCCTGTCGAACGGGCCCGCATGGCCTGCGGGCGTTCTATCCGGGGTCGTGGTGTCGCATCGGCCGAGGCCGCGCCTGCCCTCACGGGCACAAAAAAAGCACTGTCGCCGAGACGACAGTGCTCATCGCGCGGGGCCGCGACAGGGCGCGACCCAGCGAGCGCGAGCGGCTATCCGGAAGACAGCGCGCGCATCCACGGTTTGGATGTCGTGCCGCCTGTCCATGAGCCCTCCTCGGGTGCCTCCGCGGCACCACGGGGTCAGGGTAACCCACCCGGGTGACGAAACCGTGAAGGGCTCGGCGCGCCACGCCGCCCCACATGTAGTGGTCGCCGACTACTCCGCCACGTAGATGTGCTGTGCAACCTCGGCCGGCAGGTCGATGCCCTCCGCCCGGCCGAGCACCTCCACGCTCACGTAGCCGTTCGGCTCGGGCCGAAACCGTGCAACGGCGCCAGGCGTCACGCCCGCCTCGCGCAACTGGTGGAGGAGGTCGGGGTCGACCTGCACCGGCTCGGCCAGGCGACGGATCGTGCCCTCGCGCGCGCCCGCCGCGGCCGCATGCGTCAGCGAGATCACCCCGTCGAGGAAGGCGTTCGCGGCCGAGCCGCCGAGCGCCTCCAACCCGGGAATCGGGTTGCCGTACGGCGACTCCACCGGATCGCCGAGCAGTTCCAGAATGCGGCGCTCGACCTGCTCGCTCATCACGTGCTCCCAGCGGCACGCCTCGTCGTGCACGAGCGCCCAGTCGAGCCCGATCACGTCGGCGAGCAGCCGCTCGGCGAGCCGGTGCTTGCGCATCACGGCCACCGCCTTCGCGCGGCCGTCGTCGGTCAGCTCGAGGTGCCGGTCGCCCTCCACCCGCACCAGACCGTCTCGCTCCATGCGCGCGATCGTCTGCGACACCGTCGGGCCGGAGTGCCCGAGACGCTCGCTGATGCGCGCGCGCAGCGGGGTGATCTGCTCCTCCTCGAGATCGAGGATCGTGCGCAGGTACATCTCCGTCGTGTCGACGAGATCGGTCATGGCGCTCCTCTCCCTCGGCTGCCGCGGACGCCTCGGGTGAGGCTTGCCTAGCCTAATCGACCCGGCAGTACCGGCGAGCGGGGCGACCCCGCACGCTCGGTACGATGAGGCAATGGCCGACATCACGATCCCCGCCGAGCTCCTTCCCGCCGACGGGCGCTTCGGATGCGGGCCCTCCACGGTGCGCGACGAGCAGTTGGCCGACCTCGCGGCAGCGGCCAGCATCCTGGGCACCTCGCACCGGCAGGCCCCCGTGAAGCAGCTGGTGGGTCGCGTGCGGGCGCAGCTCGCCGAGCTGTTCCGCCTGCCGGAGGGCTACGAGGTGGTGCTCGGCAACGGCGGCTCGACGGCGTTCTGGGACGTCGCCGCCGCCGGGCTCATCTCGCGCCGCAGCGCGCACCTCGACTTCGGCGAGTTCGGGTCGAAGTTCGTCGCCTCCGCCTCGGCGCCCTGGCTCGAGGCCCCGCACGTCGTCGCGACGCCCGGCGGCACCCGGGGCGTGCTCGCCGAGGTCGACGGCGTCGACGTGTACGCCTACCCGCACAACGAGACCTCGACCGGCGTGAGCGCGCCCGTGCGGCGGTTCGGCCGCGCCCCCGAGTCGCTGACGGTGGTCGACGCGACGAGCGCCGCCGGCGGCATCGACTTCGCTGTGGCCGAGACCGACGTCTACTACTTCGCGCCGCAGAAGAACTTCGCCGGCGACGGCGGCCTGTGGTTCGCGCTCATGAGCCCGGCGGCGATCGAGCGCGCGTACGCCGTCGCCGGGTCGGGCCGGTACATCCCGCCGTTCCTCTCGCTGACCGCCGCGATCGACAACTCGCGTCTCGACCAGACTCTCAACACGCCCGCGCTGGCCACGCTCGTTCTGCTCGATAGCCAGCTGCGGTGGATGCTCGCCTCCGGCGGCCTGTCGTGGGCGGCCGCGCGCACCCACGAGAGCTCGTCGCACCTCTACGGCTGGGCCGACGCGCACCCGCTCGCCACACCGTTCGTGAGCGACCCCGACCGCCGCTCGCCCGTCGTCGTCACGATCGACTTCGACGCGTCGGTCGACGCCGCGCGGCTCGCGAGCATCCTGCGCGCGAACGGCATCGTCGACACCGAGCCCTACCGCAAGCTCGGCCGCAACCAGCTGCGCATCGCGACGTTCGTCGCCATCGAGCCCGACGACGTGCGCCAGCTCACCCGCGCGATCGACCACGTGCTCGAGCGCCTCGCCGACTGAGCCGCGCGCACGAGCCGTGCCCGCCCGCCGCACGAGTCTTCCCGCGGCCTCTGCCGTCCGGTGGCCCGACCTGGCACACTGAGCCCATGAGGCTCGTCGTTCCGCACGATCAGCGCCGCCCGCACCCCGAGCCGGCGCCCACCAACGACGCCCTCGCTTTCGGCGTCGGCCTCATCGGCTGGGCGATCGCTCTCGCGATCGTGCTCGGGATGCTCGCCCTCGGCACCCTGCCCGACGACCCGCGGGTGCTCTCGACGATCGCCGTCGGGCTCGCGCTCGGCGCTCTCGGCCTGCTCGTCTCGCGCCGCCGGGCCCGCTGACCTCAGCGCTGCCAGTCCCACCTCGGCCCCGCCGGCGCCGCCCGCCTCACCACTGACCCGCCGACGCCGCCCGCCGACCCTGCCCGCTCCGCCGGGGCTCCCGCATCCCCGGTTCTGACCGTGTGATGCCGTTTCTCTCATCAGAGTCGAAAGTTTTCACGGCAGGTGACACTTTCGGGCCCACTGGTGGATCGCAACTCGCGCGGCCGCCCGCGCGGGCCCTCCTTCGCGGCGCGACTCGGGCGGCGCGACTCGTGCGGTTCACCACCGCAGTCCGATCCGCCGCAGGCGTTCTCCGAGGTCTCGGGGCGAGCCCGCGACTGTCCAGTCCCACCGGCCGTACCCCCGCAGCTCGAGCCTGACCTCGTCCTCGCGCACCTTCTCGTCTGCGACCACCTGGTCGGCCGTGCGGCCACCGCGATACGCCGGGTCAACGTACTTGATGCGACCGTCGAAGTCTCCCCCGATGCCCTGGTCGGGCCAGAAGAAGTCGAGATAGTAGACGGCCCCGCTCTGCGTCACGATGCGGTGCTGCAGAACGGGAGCCGGCACGCCGAGCAGGTGCATCGTGACGCGCGAGAGCGACTCGCCGGGCCGGTCGGCTCCGGCGTCGATGAACTCCACCACCCGGCGCGCGCGGGCACGGCCACGCTTCTCGGGGGCGGCGGCGAGGGCGGCAGCGATGTCGGCGCGGGATGCTCCGCGCACGAGCGTCGACGAACCCGGCTTCTCGCGCCGCCTCAGCGCAGCATCCCCCATCGCAACTGCTGTCGCGAACGACGCAACCCTGCTGATGTCGATGACGGTCTCGGCGAGATCGGTCACCGTGAAGCCGTTCACGACATGGGCGGGATGTGCGAGAGCACGGCGATGTCGCTGCAGCACGGTCGTCGACGTGCGCGACGAGTCGACCGGCGCGGTGACGTGCACCTTCTGGGGCCACGAACCGATGAGCGGCAGCCCCCAGAGCGCGGCCGCTGACCAGTGCGAGAGCACGTCGTCGGAACGGAGTCGAGAACGGGCCGCCGTGATGATCAGCAGGTAGCGGGTGTCGTCATCCAGGGCCAGCCAGCTGTGGGTCGGAATGTAGACACCGGGCGCCAGGGCGCGCAGCTCACCCCGACGGGCTGCCCGGTAGAGGCGCGTGCGGGTTGCAGCATCGGGTTCTTCGGGCACATGGACCACGTGCGTGGCAGCGTCTGCGTGCCGAGCAGAGAGTGTCGTCATGCCGGGAGCCTGCGCGGGCCCGGTGCCTGCTTGGCGACCGCGCCCGAAGCCGGGGCCGATGACCCACCTGGCTCGGGCCTGGGGAGGAGCCCCAGCGGCGAGGTTCACCGTTTCTGTCGTAGGGCTCGAAAGGTTTCACCCCTCATGACAGAAACGGCTCAACATGCGAGCAGATCGCTCGCAGCGCGGCCAGGTTGTCGGGTGCGCGGCCCTAGGAGGGTTCGCCCGAGGGCTCGTCGACGGGGTCGTCGAGATGGAGGTCGATGTCGACACCATCGACGTCGTCCGCCGTGTGCACCGAGTGCTCGTCGTGGAGGTCGTCGGCATCGTCGTCGAGGTCATCGTCGAGGGCCTCAGCCGCGACGGCGCTCTCACCATCCGCATCGTCGTCCTCGTCGTCGAGCTCCTCGCCCCGCAGCGCGGCCTCGGCGGCCTGCTGCGCGAGGTACTCCTCCAGCCGGTCGGCCCACGGCACCCAGTCGGGTGCCACGAGGGCGCCCTCGGCGGGGATCAGCTCGGTCTCGAGCACACTCGGCTCCATACCCGGATTCACCGCGACCGCGACGGTCCACACCCACCCGGGGTAGCCGCCCTGGGTGGTCGAGAAGCGCACCGTCGCGACGTCGTCGGCCACGGTGATGTCGCGCAGCGCGCCCACGTGGGCCGGTCGGGTGATCTCACCGAGTGCGCCGCGCGCGAGCGGTTCGAGCACCGCGGCATCGGCGCCGGATGCGGAGCCGGCGCCCGCCACCGCAACCGGCAGCTCGGCCGCAGCGGCCGCCTTCTTCGTGCGCGCCACGGGGGCCTAGCCCTCCAGGTCGTCGGCGACGCGGCGCAGCACGGCCGCGATCTTCGCGCCGTGCGCGGCGTCGGGGTAGCGACCGCGCTTCAGGTTGCCGCCGATGCCGTCGAGCAGCTTCACGAGGTCTTCGACGATGATCGCCATGTCGTCGGCCGACTTGCGGTTGGCGCGGGCGAGCGAGGGCTTCGCATCCAGAATGCGCACCGAGAGCGCCTGCGCGCCCCGCTTGCCGGTGGCGACGCCGAACTCGAGCTTCGTGCCCGCCTTGACGACCGCACCCTCGGGCAGCGCGGAGGCGTGCAGGAAGACCTCGTCGCCCTCATCGCTCGCGATGAAGCCGAAGCCCTTCTCCTGGTCGTAGAACTTGACCTTGCCGGTAGGCATGCGCGCACTCCTTGATCGGTGATCCAACCTCCGAGGATACCCGCACGCCGCGGTGCGGCGCGGTGGCCCCAGGTCGCGGGGTAGGGCGGGGCATCCGCGGGGCCTATCCTGGGAGGCGTGCCCGAGGAATCGTTCGTGATGAGCAACCGCGTCGAGCGCGTGCTCGCCTACATGGTCGCGAGCATCGTCGTGCTCAGCCTGGCCGCCTTCGTCGCCCTCATCGCGGGCACCGCGCTGGGCCTCGAGCGCGAGGATTTCGCGCAGGGCATCTGGCCGACCGTGACGATCCTGCCGCTCATCGGCCTGCCGATCGGCTTCGTGCTGATCATCGTGCTGCTCGTCGTCAGCGCTGTGCGCCGGGGACGGGCCGCCAAGGATGCCGGCAACTAGCGCCTCCTCTCTCGCGCTCGCCGCGCGACTGCGCGAGCTCGACGATCGCGACCTCGCGCGCGTCATCCGCGACCGGGGCATCGCACCCGGCGGCCTGCGCGACATCTTCGACCTGGCCGAGGCCCTGCTCGACCCCACCATCATCGACCGCACCCTCGCGGGGCTGACCCGGCCGACCCTCGCCGCCCTGGCGACGGCGGCCGAGCACGATGCCCCGCTCACCGTGCGACAGCTCGCGGCCCTCGTCGAGCGCTCCCCCGAGGAGGTGCGTGCGGCCCTCCTCCCGGCGCTGGATGCCCTCCTGGCCGACCTCGTCGATGACAGCCTCACCGTGTGGCCGGCGGTCGCCGAGGTGCTCGCCGCCTGGCCCGCCCGCGACCTGCCCGATGCCGCCGCCCTCCGGCTGGCGCCGCCGCCGCCGGTGCTCGAGCGCGTGGACGATGTCGACCGGCGCACCCTCGACCGCGCCGCTGCCGATCAGGCTTTCAGCGTCGCGACCGCGGCCGGCGAGCTGGTGCGCGCCGTCGCGCGCACCCCGGCCCGACTGCTCGCCCGCGGTGGCCTGGCGCTGCCCGAGGCGAAGCGTCTGGCGACCGCCGCGAGCTGCGCCCTCGACGACGTGCCGGTACTCGTCGACCTGCTCGAGTGCGCGGGGCTGGTGATCGCCCGCGCCGGTGAGCTGCACGCCACCGCCGCGGCGGACGCCGCGGCTGCCGGTTCGGCGGCGGCACGGTGGCGCACCCTCGCCGACGGGTGGCTGCGGGCGCTGCCGCCCGGGTTGAGCGGGCTGCTCGCCGAGCGTGCCGATGCCCCGTGGAGCCCCGCCCTGATCGACCTCATCACCTGGCTGCATCCGGCCGGCGGCGACGGCCTGCTCGCGCGGCTGCGGCTGCGCGGCGTTCAGGCCTCGCGGCTGGGGCTCGTCGTCGAGGGCTGGCCGAGCATCCTGGGCCGCGCCCTGCTGACGACGGGGGCCGACGCCGCCCACGATGCGCTCATGCCGCTGCTGCCGCCCGAAGTCGAGAAGGTCTACCTGCAGCACGACCTCACGGTGGTGTCGCCGGGTCCGCTCGCGGGCGCGGTCGACGCGCGGCTGCGGCGCCTGGCCGACGTCGAGAGCGCGGGTCTGGCCGGGCGCTACCGCATCAGCCCCGAGAGCCTCTCGCGGGCGATCGCCCTCGGCGAGACCGCCGACAGCATGCTGGCTTTCCTGCACGGATGCTCGCTCACGGGCGTGCCGCAACCGGTGCAGTACCTCATCGAGCAGACGGCGAGGCGCTTCGGCGCCGTCCGGGTGCGGCGGGTGGAGTCGACCGAGGCCGCCGAACTGGGCGCCCCGGGCGCGCGCACGCTTGTGCGCAGCGACGATCCGGTGCTGCTCGAGGCGCTCACCGTCGACTCGGCGACCGCAGCGCTCGGGCTGCGACGGGTCGACGCGGCGCGCGTCGTCAGTCGGCTCGACCCGGCGGTCGTGCTCGAGACCCTCACCGAGGCGCGGTACCCCGCGATCGGCGAGAGCGCGGCGGCGGCTGTCATGCCGCCGGCCGACCCGGTGCCGAGCGGCAGCGCGGCGCCGGGCGGCACAGCGGGCGGCACAGCGGCCGACACAGCGGGCGGCACCCCGGCCGATGCGCTGGCCGACGTGCTGGCCGACGCGCCGGGCGACGAGGCGGTTCGCGCGGCGGTGGCGCGCATCCGGGCCGCGACGAGCCCCGCGATCGACGGCGACGGCGCCTGGGTGGCCCGGCAGTGGCAGCTGGCGCTGCGCGGGCGCCTCGCGCTGCGCGCCACCGTGCAGCTGCCCGACGGCACCGAGCGCGCCTTCGAGCTCGAACCGACGGGCATCGCGGCCGGGCGAGTGCGCGGGCGCGACCGCGTCGCCGACGTCGAGCGCACGCTGCCCGTGGCGAGCATCACGGCGCTCGAGCCGCTCGACGACTAGTCGCTCGAAGACTCACCGCCCGAAGACTCGACCCCCGACACCGAGCCGCCCGACCGCCCTGCCTGTTCGCAACTCAGGCTGAACCGACCTGACCGTGTCATGAGTGCGTCACTGAGGCGGCTGCAGCCTGAGTTGCGAACACGGGCGCTCTCAGGCGAGCCGCCTAGACTGGCCCGTTATGAATCCTGACGGCCCGCTCATCGTCCAGAGCGACCGCACCGTGCTGCTCGAGGTCGCCCACCCGCTGGCGGAGGAGGCCCGCCACGCTCTCGCCGTGTTCGCCGAGCTCGAGCGGGCTCCCGAGCACGTGCACACCTACCGCATCACCCGTCTCGGTCTCTGGAACGCCCGGGCCGCTGGCCATGAGGCCGCCGAGATGCTCGCCGTGCTCGAGAGGTACGCGAAGTTCGCCGTGCCTCAGTCGGTGGCGATCGACATCACCGAGACCGTCGGCCGCTACGGGCGGCTGATGATCCTCCGCAACGACGAGGGCGCGCTCGTGCTGCGCTCGACCGACGCCGCGGTGCTCACCGAGATCGCCGCGAACAAGAAGATCGCCCCGCTGCTGACCCGCCGCATCGACCATTCGGCCTTCGAGCTCGCGCCGTGGGCTCGCGGCCAGATCAAGCAGGAGCTCGTGAAGATCGGCTGGCCGGCCGAAGACCTCGCGGGCTACACCCCGGGCACCCCGCACGACATCGACCTCGACACCTCCGAGTGGCAGCTGCGGCCGTACCAGCAGCACGCGATCGACCAGTTCTTCACCGGCGGCTCGGGCGTCGTGGTGCTGCCCTGCGGCGCCGGCAAGACCCTTGTCGGGGCGGGCGCGATGGCGCAGGCCGACACCACCACGCTGATCCTCGTGACCAACACTGTCTCGGCCCGGCAGTGGCGCGACGAGCTGCTGCGCCGCACCTCGCTCACCGCCGACGAGATCGGCGAGTACTCGGGGCAGGTGAAGGAGATCAAGCCGGTCACGATCGCGACCTACCAGATCCTCACCGCCAAGAGGAAGGGCGAGTACGCCCACCTCGCCCTGCTCGACGCCCTCGACTGGGGACTCATCGTCTACGACGAGGTGCACCTGCTGCCCGCCCCCGTCTTCAAGCTCACCGCCGAGCTGCAGGCGCGACGGCGACTGGGCCTCACCGCCACCCTCGTGCGCGAAGACGGCCGCGAGGGCGACGTGTTCAGCCTGATCGGCCCGAAGCGCTTCGACGCCCCCTGGAAGGAGATTGAGGCGCAGGGCTACATCTCGCCCGCGAGCTGCTTCGAGGTGCGCGTCGACCTGCCCGCGAACGAGCGGCTCGAGTACGCGGCGAGCGCCGACGACCAGCGCTACCGGCTCGCCGCCACCGCGCCGGCCAAGCTCGGGGTCGTGCAGCGACTGGTGAAGCAGCACGAAGGCGAGCGCATCCTGGTGATCGGGCAGTACCTCGATCAGATCGACGAGCTCGCCGAGGCGCTCGGTGTGCCGCAGCTCACGGGTTCGACGCCCGTCGACGAGCGCGAGCGGCTCTTCCAAGAATTTCGGGATGGCCGCACCCCGGTGCTCGTGGTGTCGAAGGTCGCCAACTTCTCGGTCGACCTGCCGGAGGCCACGGTCGCCATTCAGGTGTCGGGCTCGTTCGGCTCGCGGCAGGAGGAGGCGCAGCGACTCGGGCGCCTGCTGCGGCCGAAGCAGAGCGGCATCCCCGCAAGCTTCTACACGCTCGTCGCGCGCGACACCGTCGACCAGGATTTCGCGCAGAACCGCCAGCGGTTCCTCGCCGAGCAGGGCTACAGCTACACGATCCTCGACGCCGACGAGCTCGCCGCCTGACCGCTACCCAAAAGGTACCGCGTTCGCGCCTAACCTAGTACTGGAGCAGGCGGTGGTCCGGATACGGCGAACCGGTAGGCGGATTTTCGGTCGTCGTCTCCATCGAGCCGGACTTGCCACTCATACCGGCCTCCAGGAGCAAGCGGAAGACCGTTCCCGAAGTCGAAAACTGCCTGGTGACGGGAGCCTGTGTAGTGCCGTTGGACCATGCTCATCGTTGGGTTGTTCGGCGCCTCAATTGACAAGACCTGTCCGATTCGGAGTGCCTGACCCGTTCCAGTCGGCGAGGGTAGCTCGTACAACTCGCCGTCCTGATAGAGGGCAACTTCGAGCGCCACCTCGAGGGGGCAAAGCTCTGACGGCACCAAAATCGCGACGTACAAGGAGAACCTGGAAGTCACGCCCTGCTGGGGATCGAAGCCTAGGGTCGCGATCCCGGCGCCAACGATGTGGACCTTCCCATCCCCACCGGCTTGGGCGAAGTCTGCCAGCACGAGCTGCAGCTCAGCCCCCTCTGAGGCGGCACTCAACTACGAACCAACTCACTTGCAGCGGTTGACTTGCCGTACCGTGCTCTTCCCTCTGCGAGCGCAAATCCAGCGCTTTCCGAGACAGACCACCAAAGCGCGGCCGACGTCGGCCTTGAAGCGGAGTCCGTCCAAATACGGAAACCATCCACGTACTCAATGGGTGCGATGTTGGCGTAACCCTCTTCGGCGAGGTGTCCGTGGACGGTACGCCGCAAGTCCTCAAACGACGGAGACAGAGCGGAGAACCCTGGCATGGAGTCTGACTCCGCCCACCATGCGTCGTTTTCTCGGTGGTAGTGCACTACGACTGCGTTCATGACGTCTCCTTCCTCCCAAGCAGACTAAGGGCCTCCGCCTCTTCGAGACCAACGTCCTTGACCAGAATCTTCCGAACCAACCCCGGCGGAACCTCGGTTCCCTCGTGGAACGCAAAAGTCAGGGTCGGCCTTCCATCAGCCTTCAGCTTCTTGTGTGATCCGTTTTGAGAGTCCACCCGATATCCGATCTTGGCAAGCAAGGCCAGGAGCTTCCTGGGCCTGAGGGATGGATACACAGGCACACGAGATCCTCTCACGCTCGCATGAAAACACCACCGCCGAGTTCAACAGGAGCCGACGGGCTCGCCCGGGGATTTCAGCTCTGAATGGCGGTCAGGATGCTCTCCGCGAGCTCCGCCGGCTTCGACAGCTGCGGCCAGTGGCCGGTGGGCAGCTCGATGAACGACAGCTGCTCGATACGGGCCAGCTCCGCCGCCCAGTCGCGGCCGTTCTCGACCGCCTGCTGCACGAGAGCGGCGGGAAACTGGCACGCGATGACGGTGACCGGCACGGTGAACCGCCGCTCGTCGCTCAGGGTCGTCGGCTCGTGCGCGACGCCCTTCGGCTCGGGCACCGCCATGGCGCGGAAGCGCGCGCGCAGCGCGTCGTCGAGATCGATGAGGTCTTCGGGCTCGAACCGCTCCCAGTCGGGCAGCGGCACGGCATCGCCCTCGGTGGGCAGCTCGGTGTTGATGCTCGTGCCGCTCGGCATCGGCAGGGCGTCGACGAGCACGACGCGGGCGATGCGGTCGGGGCGGGCGTCGGCGACCGCCCACGCGATCGTTCCGCCGCCGGAGTGCCCGACGAGCACCACGGGGCCCTCGAGACGGTCGATGACCGTGAGCACCGCATCCACGTGGGTGCGCAGGCCGATGCCGGCGAGGTCACGGTCGCCGCGGCGCTTGCCGGGCAGCGTCAGCGGGTGCACGTCGTGCCCCGCACCGGCGAGGGTCGCCGTGATGGGCGCCCACGAGTCGCCATCGAGCCAGAAGCCGGGGATGAACACGATCTGCATGCACGAACGGTACTCCCACCCACCGTCACGACGACACGCCGACTGCGTTCAGGAAACTTTCACCAGAAGCCCAGATACTGGGCCCATGGCTGATGGACCGAAGATTCTGATCGTCGACGACGAGCCCAACATCCGCGACCTGCTGACGACGAGCCTGCGCTTCGCCGGCTTCGCCGTGCGCGCCGTCGGCAACGGCGCCCAGGCCATCTCGGCCGTGCTCGAGGAGGAGCCCGACCTCATCATCCTCGACGTCATGCTGCCCGACATCAACGGCTTCGGCGTCACCAAGCGGCTGCGGTCGAGCGGCTACACCAGCCCGATCCTCTTCCTCACCGCGAAGGACGACACCGACGACAAGATCATGGGGCTCACCGTCGGCGGCGACGACTACGTCACGAAGCCGTTCAGCCTCGACGAGATCGTTGCGCGCATCAAGGCGATCCTGCGCCGCACCATGCAGGAGGACGACGACGCGATCATCCGCGCGGGTGAGCTGACCATGGACCAGGACACCCACGAGGTCACCATCGGCAGCGAGGTCATCGAGCTGAGCCCCACCGAGTTCAAGCTGCTGCGCTACCTCATGCTCAACCCCAACCGGGTGCTGTCGAAGGCGCAGATTCTCGACCACGTGTGGGAGTACGACTTCAACGGCGACGCCGGCATCGTCGAGAGCTACATCTCGTACCTGCGCCGCAAGCTCGACCCGCACACCGACGAGCCGCTCATCCAGACCAAGCGCGGATTCGGATACATGCTGAAGGCCGCCAAGGGCTGAGCCCCGGCCCCCGATGCATGAGCAGCTGACCCAGTGGTGGCACTCGATCTCGCTGAGATCGAAGCTCACCGGCGTGACCGTCTTCGTCGCGACCGTCGGCCTGCTCGTCGTCGGCTTCGGCACCCTCACGGTGCTGCAGCGCACCCTCCTCGACGAGGTCGACCGGCAGATCCGCGAGGCCGCTGAGGAGCTTCCGAAGGCACCTGACGTCATCACGCTCGACGACTTCGACTCGTTCAGCGACCTCACGCCATCGGTGTTCTCGAACCCCTTCTACTTCGGAGCCGTCGACGCCGACGGGCGCGTCATCGACGACAACGTCGGTGACGGCGGGCGCGCGCAGGCGCCCGATGTCTCACGCCTCACCAGCACCGCGGTCGAGCGTCTCGACGACGGGGGCATCACCCTCACCAGTACCGACCGCACCACGCAGTGGCGCGTGATCACCTTCCCCATGCGGGTCACCGACGGCGACACCGGCGAGAGCTCGACAGCCACCCTCGTCATCGGCGCCGACCTCACCGACACCAACGCCGTCATCGGATCGTTCGCCTCGATCTTCCTCGGCTTCGGGCTCGTCGTCGTCATTCTCAGCGCGGCCCTCACCCGCATGCTCGTCACCTCCACACTGCGCCCGCTGCGCGACGTCGAGGCCACCGCGGCGCGGTTCGCGAGCGGCGACTTCAGCCAGCGGCTCAGCGGCGCGACCCCCAACACCGAGCTCGGGCGGCTCAGCGCCTCGCTCAACATGATGCTCACCCGCATCGACCGCGCGTTCGCCGACCGCGCCGCGACCATCTCGCAGATGCGCCGCTTCGTCGGCGACGCCAGCCACGAGCTGCGCACCCCCCTGGTGTCGGTGCGCGGCTACGCCGAGCTGTACCGCATGGGGGCGATCGCCAACCCCGACGACGTCGCGCAGGCGATGGAGCGCATCGAGAAGGAGGCGATCCGCATGAGCGCGCTCGTCAGCGACCTGCTCGAGCTCGCCCGCCTCGACGAGTCGCGTCCTCTCGAGCTCGCGCCGGTCGACCTCGTGCCGCTCGCGCGCGACGCGGCGCTCGACGCCCGGGCCAGCGCTCCTGATCGGCCGGTGACCGTGATCGTCGCCGACAGCGGCTCCGGTGCGGCCGCGGCGGTGGATGCGGCACCCGCGCCCGCGGCGGGCACCGCTGCGCCGGCCGCGGCATCGGGGTTCGCGGGGTCGGCGCTCGCGCGGCTGCGCGGCCGGCGCGGGCGGCGAGCGGCGGCGAGCATCCCCGACCCCATCGTGCTCGTGCCCGACGAGGCGCCCGAGGCGATCGTGCTCGGCGATGAGAACAAGCTGCGGCAGGTCATCACCAACCTCATGGGCAACGCGGTGCGATTCTCGCCCGCCGGCTCGCCGATCGAGCTCGTCGTGGGCGTCGATGCGGCGGCGGCCACGACCTCCCTCTCGGTCGTCGATCACGGCGACGGCATTCCCGACCAGCTCAAGCAGAAGATCTTCGAGCGGTTCTTCCGGGCCGACTCCTCGCGCGCCCGCGACACGGGCGGGTCTGGACTCGGCCTCGCGATCGTCGCCTCCATCGTCGCGCTGCATCGAGGGCGCGTCGATGTGCTCGACACCCCGGGCGGCGGGGCGACCTTCCGCGTGACGATGCCGCTGGCCGAACCGACAGATCTCCTCCCCACGCCTGCGGCGACGACGGATGCTCCCCCGACGTCGCGCGCGTCCGCACCCTCCGCGCCCGCACCGTAGGGTCGCCGCGGCGTCGGGCGAGTGCCCCGACCCAGGAGGAGAGAGCATCATGACCCGATACCAGGTCGACAGCGAGGCCGTCATCGCCGCCACCGCCGCCACGCGCGGCTCGATCGGCCGACTGCAGGCCGAGGCGGCCGTGCTGCAGGGCAACCTCTCGGGCCTGCAGAGCACCTGGAGCGGCTCGGCGGCCAGCGCCTTTCAGGGCCTGCTCGCAGAATGGGCCGCCGCCTACCAGCGGGTCGAGCAGACCCTCACCGCGATGAACGAGGCGCTCGCGCACGCCGGCCAGGGCTACGCCGAGGTCGAAGCGCAGGCCGCGCGCATGTTCCTGCGGTGACGCAGGCCCCGTGCATGTCTGAGCGGTGACGCAACCCGGCGGCGAGCCCGACCCTCGCCGCCGTAGTCTGGAGCCGTGACCGACGAGCACTTCGCCTTCGACCCCGCGATCGTCTCCGGGGTGCTGCACCACATGAACGACGATCATGCCGACGACAGCCTGCTGTTCGCGCGCGCGTTCGGTCACCCGGGCGCGACGAGCGCGCGGATGGTCGGCGTCGACGGTTCGGCCGGCCACTGGGTCTACACGGTCGACGACGAGGTCGAGCGGCCCCTGCGGCTCGAATGGCGCGGGCCGATCACCGAGCGTCCGCAGATCCGCCAGGAGATCGTCGCCCTCTACGATCGCGCCTGCGCCGAGCTCGGCATCGAGCCGCGGCCGCACGACTGACGGGCGGCGGTCGCGAGCGGGCATCCAGCGGGCCCTGGGGCAATCGTGACCCGGGGGACCTGGCGTCGCAGCACTCCAGGTCGGTAAGGTAAGCCTTACCTGTTTCCCGAGGAGTCCGATGCCTGCGCCCGCCACCCCCGAGACCGCTTCCCCGAGCGCCGAGGTGATCCCCTTCTCCCGGCTCGTGCGCGAGCGCAGCAGCGGCAGTCATCGCGACAGCGAGGGCGCCGGCTTCATGAGCTCGCTGCTGAAGGGCGACGCGACGCGCGACGACTACATCGCCCTCGTGTCGCAGCACTGGGCCATCTACGAGGCGCTCGAAGGCGTCGAGCCCGCCATGCGGGAGGTTGCTCTCGTCGCACCGTTCCTCTCGCCCGCGCTCACGCGCCTCCCCGCGCTCGAGACCGACCTCGCCTTCCTCATCGGCGACGACTGGCGCGAGCGTCTCGTGCTCGTGCCGGCGACGATCGAGTACGCCGCGCGCATCCGCGAGGTGGCGGCGACGTGGCCGCCCGGGTACATCGCGCACCACTACACGCGCTACCTCGGCGACCTCTCGGGCGGCCTGCACATCGGCCGGGTGATCGGCCGGCAGTTCGGCTTCGAGACGAACGGCATCGGCTTCTACCTCTTCGATCAGATCGCCGACCCGACGGCCTTCAAGGATGCGTACCGTGCGCAGCTCGACGCCGCGCCCTGGGCGCCCGGCGAGCAGGAGCGCGTCGTCGATGAGGTGCTGCGCGCCTACGACTTCAACACGCGCATCTTCGAGCAGCTGAGCGCCCGCACCGCCGCCGCGTAACCGGTTGCGCGGCCGCCCGCCGGCTGCGCATCCCCGCCGCCGCTCGGACGAACGACGGAGACAGACGGATGGAACGGCAGAATCATGCTGCCGTCGAGGTGTGGAACAGCCTGTCTCCGTCGTTCGTCCGACTCGGGCGGCGTGGTGCGCGCGGGCCGCACAGACGACGAAGGGCGGCCCTCCCGGAGGAGGACCGCCCTGTCGTTCGCAGGCGAGGCGCGGACTAGAAGTCCATGCCGCCGCTCGGGTCGCCCATCGGCGCCGCAGCCTTCTCGGGCTTGTCGGCGACGACGGCCTCGGTGGTGAGGAACAGACCGGCGATCGAGGCCGCGTTGAGCAGCGCCGAGCGGGTCACCTTCACCGGGTCGGCGATGCCGGCACCGAGCATGTCGACGTACTCGCCGGTGGCCGCGTTGAGGCCGTGGCCGACCTCGAGGTGGCGCACCTTGTCGGCGACGACGCCGGGCTCGAGGCCCGCGTTGAGGGCGATCTGCTTCAGCGGAGCGTCGATCGCGACCTTGACGATGTTCGCGCCGGTCGCCTCGTCACCGGTCAGGCCGGTGATCTCGGCCGACTCAAAGGCGAGCTTGCCGGCCTGGATGAGGGCGACGCCACCACCGGCGACGATGCCCTCCTCGACGGCGGCCTTGGCGTTGCGCACGGCGTCCTCGATGCGGTGCTTGCGCTCCTTCAGCTCGACCTCGGTGGCCGCGCCCGCCTTGATGACGGCGACGCCGCCGGCGAGCTTGGCGAGGCGCTCCTGCAGCTTCTCGCGGTCGTAGTCGGAGTCGGTGTTCTCGATCTCGGCGCGGATCTGCTTCACGCGACCGGCGATCGCCTCGGCGTCACCGGCGCCCTCGACGATGGTCGTCTCGTCCTTGGTGATGACGACCTTGCGCGCGCGACCGAGCAGGTCGAGGGTGGCGTTCTCGAGCTTGAGACCGACCTCCTCGCTGATGACCTGGCCGCCGGTGAGGATCGCGATGTCCTGCAGCATGGCCTTGCGGCGGTCGCCGAAGCCGGGGGCCTTGACGGCGACCGACTTGAAGATGCCGCGGATCTTGTTGACCACGAGCGTCGCCAGGGCCTCGCCCTCGACGTCCTCGGCGATGATGAGCAGCTGCTTGCCGCTCTGGATCACCTTGTCGACGACCGGCAGCAGGTCTTTGATGGCCGAGATCTTGCCGTTGACGATGAGGATGTACGGGTCTTCGAAGACCGCCTCCTGGCGCTCCGGGTCGGTGACGAAGTACGCCGACAGGTAGCCCTTGTCGAAGCGCATGCCCTCGGTCAGCTCGAGCTCGGTGCCGAAGGTGTTCGACTCCTCGACGGTGACGACGCCCTCCTTGCCCACCTTGTCGATGGCCTCGGCGATGAGGGCACCGATCTCGGGGTCGGCGGCCGAGATGCTCGCGGTCGCGGCGATCTCCTCCTTGGTCTCGACCTCCTTGGCGCTCTTCAGCAGCTCGGCCGACACGGCCTGCGTGGCCTTCTCGATGCCGCGCTTGAGGCTGATCGGGTCAGCACCCGCGGCCACGTTGCGCAGGCCCTCGCGCACGAGCGCCTGGGCGAGCACGACCGAGGTGGTGGTGCCGTCACCGGCGACGTCGTCGGTCTTCTTCGCGACCTCCTTGACCAGCTCGGCGCCGATCTTCTCGAAGGGGTCGTCGAGCTCGATCTCCTTGGCGATCGACACGCCGTCGTTGGTGATGGTGGGGGCGCCCCACTTCTTCTCGAGGACGACGTTGCGGCCGCGGGGGCCCAGGGTGACCTTGACGGCGTCGGCCAGCGTGTTGAGGCCGCGCTCGAGACCGCGGCGGGCCTCCTCGTCGAAAGCGATGATCTTTGCCATGTGTCTCTCGTCCCTCCCGGACGTGTCACGTGCGGTAGCTCTTGGCACTCACAGAGCGTGAGTGCTAAACGATTCTGGCACTCGGAGCAGGCGAGTGCAAGCCGCGCGCATCAGCGGCGACGCGGTGCGGATGCGCTACCGGAAGCTCGCCGACCCGGCGAGCGGCACGAGCTCGACCCAGGTGTTGCCCGGCGCGAGTCGCACGGCCACCCCCTGCGCGTCGAGGATGCGGATGGGAGCGGTCATCGAGCTCTTCGACCACGTGGCGCGCACGGTCGCGCCCCCCGTCGAGACCCACGCCTCGCCCTTGCCGATGAGCAGCGTGGTGGGGATGCTCTGGATGACCTCGACCGGAACCCGCAGCACGACGACGTTGACGGCGCTCAGCTGCTGGCCCTGGGCATCCGTGTCGGGGGCCCCGCCGGTCTGGAAGCGCACCCAGCGCTCCGCGTCCGCGCTCCAGGCCCAGGAGGGGGTGCTCCACCCGCCGAACACGAGGTCGATGCGGCTCGTGGGCGCGCCCTCCTTCGTGGCGGTCGCGGAGGCGATGCTCTCGGAGAACGCGAACTGCTGCACGGGCGCCGCGAGCTGGCTGTGCTGGGCGATGACCTGCGGCGCCTTCACGAGCACGTTGTGCGGCGCGGGGGCGTTGTCGCCCCGGAAGAACGTCTCGGCGGTGTCGGCCTGGCCGTGGATGGCGTTGTAGACCGGGGCGGCGCGCATCATCTCGACGAAGCGGTACTGCCCTCCCGAGTAGGCCACGATCCCGCCGAGCGGCGAGATAATGTCCGGGTCCATGGGGCGGATCGACCGCACGGGCCCGATGACGTCGGGCACGTCGGAGTGCCACACGGCGACGTAGCGCGTGAGGCCGCCCTCGACGAGCTCCTCGAACACGATGTCGGTGCGCTCGAGGCCGACCTGCGGGCGGGCGGCGGGGTGGTTGTCGACCTTGGCCGCGATCGACGGAGCCGTGAGGCTGCCGACGGCGACCTGCTCGCCGGTGAGCGGAGCGATGCCGTAGGGCTCGGGCGGCACGTACGTCGAGACGTACGTCTCGGTGGGGGTGGGGCTCGGCATCGGCGCGGCCTCGGTGGAGCATCCGACGACGGCGACGGCGGCCACCGCGGCGAGCGCGCCCGCGAGCACCCTGCGGGGGGTGCGGGATGCGCGCCGGCTCATGCCCGCCACTGTAGCCCGCGGCCGCGGCAGGTCGGCGCAGGGCCGCGGAGCGTCAGGCGACCTGGACGCCCTCGGCCTGGGGGCCCTTGGCGCCCGTACCGATCTCGAAGGTGACCGACTGGCCCTCTTCGAGCACCTTGTAGCCGGGCATGTCGATGCCGCTGTAGTGCACGAAGACGTCGCCTTCGCCATCGGATCGGGTGATGAAGCCGAAGCCCTTCTCGGCGTTGAACCACTTGACGGTTCCCTGGGGCATGGTGGAGCTCCTCGCAGAACAGGTACAGCGCGAGGATACGCGCGGCGACCACCACGGTGAAGGGCGCGAGCGCAGGCTCAACAGACTCGTTACGGCGGCGAAACGCGGCTGTAACGAGCGCCCGGTCAGCCGCCCGCGACGTCAGCGAAATCGGCGCCGAGCACGATCGTGATCGGGGCGCCCGGGAAGGCATCGGACTGCTCGATCGACCCGGCGCCCAGGAGGGCGGCCATGCCCGCCGCGACCTGCTGCAGCGCCGGATCACTGTAGAACACGACGGTCTGCTCGATGTCGTCCTGCGCCGCGGCCGTCACGGTGCCGACGGGCCAGCCGGGCTCGGCGAGGAGAGTGCGGGCGGTGGCCCCGAGCCCCTCGACGGGGGTGCCGTTGAGCACGGTGATCGTGAACCCGGCGGGCAGCTCGGCCTGGGCGGGGTCGGTGATCGGCTCGATCGTCGCGGTCGGCGAGGGGGTAGCGGTGGGGGTCGGCATCGGCTCGGCCGTGCCGAAGCCGGGAATCTCGAAGCTGACGCGATCGGTGATCAGCGAGAGCAGGTAGAGGCCGCCGACCACGAGCAGTCCGCTCGCGAGCGCCGCCCACGCCGTGGCGACCCAGGCACCGCGGCGGGAGCGGGGTGCGCGGTGCGCGCCGACGCGCCCGAGCGTCGCGGGCACCGCGTCGAAGCGGTCGCGGGGAAACTCGGCCATCGTGATGATGCCTTCCGGAGGGTGGTGGTATCAGGCAGCGCCGGGGGCGCCCGCACGTCGGGTGCGGCGCCGCTGCGCGCGCTCGGCGCGCACCGCGCGCAACCGCCCCACGAGGACGGGGTCGTACCGCACGGCGACATCGGTGTCGATCACGGCGTTCAGCACTTGATAGTAGCGGGCTGGAGTCCAGCCGAACTCGCGGCGGATGCCGAGCTCTTTCGCCCCGCTGTGCCCCCACCACGTGCGCTCGAACTCGAGCACGCGCTGCGCGCGCTCGTCGAGGGCGTCGGCGGGAGCATCCACAGCACCGAGGGTACGCGGCCGGGACCTTCGGCCCTGGACGGCTCGCGGGGGCTGCGGCAGGCTCGCAGGGGCGCTCACCCGCTCCACAGAAGAGCAGGTTAGGCTTGCCTAACTCTTAGAACGCCGCGTTCTGCGCGCTCTCGCCCGACTGACCGGATCTCGATGCCCCGCCGCCTCCGCCGCACCGCCCTCGCCCTGCCGGGTGCCCTCGCGCTCGCCGCGCTGCTGGCCGGGTGCGCCGTCGCGGCCCCAGCGGCGACGACCGAGCCGACAGCGCCGGTCGGGCCGCGGGTTCCGCTCAGCGAGCTCGTCGTCGCGGACGACCCCCGCGCCCTCACCGGACCCTCGACCGCCCTCATCGCCGACGCGGCGATCGAGCCGGTGACGACCGACCCGGCGCAATCGCTGCCTGCGACCGTGGTCTCTCGCGACCTCGATCGCGACCGCGAGGTCACCGTCACCGACACCAGCCGCATCCTGCCGCTCGACATCGCCGGCTCCATCGCCGCCACCGTCTTCGCGCTCGGGTTCGGCGAAGCGGTCATCGGGCGCGACATCTCGACGACGTTCCCCGAGGCCGAGGGCCTGCCGGTCGTCACCAGCAGCGGGCACGCGATCAACAGCGAGGCCGTGCTGGCGCTGCGGCCGTCGATCGTCATCACCGACGGCACCGTCGGGCCCACCGACGTGGTGCTGCAGCTGCGCGAGGCCGGTGTGACCGTCGTCTACGTGGATGCGGAGCCGGGGCTCTCCGCCCCCGCCGAGCTCGCCCGGCAGGTGGCCGCCGCGCTCGGCGCCCCCGAGGCCGGCGAGCTGCTCGCCGAGCGGCTGCAGGCCGAGCTCGATGAGGTGGTCGCGGCGATCGCGGGCATCCGCCCGGAGGCGCCGCAGGATCGCGTGCGCATCCTCTTCCTGTACCTGCGGGGAGCCTCCGGCATCTACTACTTGTTCGGCGAGGAGTCGGGCGCCGACGAGCTGATCGAGGCGCTCGGCGGCATCGACGTGGCGGGCGAGATCGGCTGGACGGGTCTGCGCCCGATGACCGACGAGGCGCTCATCGCCGCGAACCCCGACCTGATCCTGGTGATGACCGGGGGGCTCGAGAGCGTGGGAGGCGTCGACGGTCTGCTCGCCGAGAAGCCGGCCGTGGCGCTCACGCGCGCGGGCGAGGCGCGGCGATTCGTCGACATGGCCGACGGCGAGGTGCTGAGCTTCGGCCCCCGCACGCCCGCAGTTCTCGATGCGCTCGCTCGGGCGATCTACGCCCCGTAAGGGGCGTAGCAGAAGGCACAGCGCTCCTGCTCTACCCCCAGCCGTCGGAGGAGTCGACCCAGCGCTCGATGCGGTCGCCGTGCGGTGACACGACCGCGAGCGGCGCGCTGTCGCGGCTGAGCAGGAAGTCGCCGTCATCGCCCGGCAGCGTTGCGGCGGCCGCCGCCGCGAGGTCGGGCAGCACCGGCCGGCCATCGAGCGAGATCCAGTGGTCGGCGAGCTCGCCGACCGCTGCCGCGAAGCGCGCGCGATCGGCCGGGCCGAGATAGACCAGCACCGCCGGGCTCGCCACCACGAGCGTCGCACCGGCGGGCGCCTGCGCGCACGCGCCCGCGAGACCGTCGACCGCATCGCCGGCGAGCACCCGCACCGGATGCTCGCGCGCGACGCCGATGGCCCGGTCGAGTTGCGCGGCCCGCGACCGCTCCTCCGGCCAGATCAGGGTGCGCAGCCACCGCTCGTCCTCGGGGTCGTCGAGCCGTACCGGCCGCCGCTCGAGCCCGAGCCGCCAGACGATGTCGGGCATGGTCGTCGGCACGGGCACCGCGGGGCCGAGTCGACACTCCAGCTCGAGGGGGGAGGGCCCGTCGGGCGGGTCGACGCGGTGGGCGCATCCGTCGGTGTCGACGAAGACGTGGCTGTAGCGGTCGACGAGCAGACCGAGACCGGCGGAGGCCCCGACCTCGAGCAGGGCGATCGGCCCCTCGATGCCCTGCAGGGCGGCCAGCAGGGCCGACGTGCGGCGCGGGTCGTTGGTCTGCGTGGCGCGAGTGCGGGCGATGGCCGACACCGCGTCCCACTCGGCTTCGAGCCAGGGCACGATCGCGGCGTCGCGCGGCATGCCGGAGAACCGCGCGGCGGTGAGAACGAGAACGGGCTGCCGGTCGGCCACGGGCAGGGTGTCGATCAGGGCGAGGCAATCGGGGTCGTCGGCGATGGCGCGCGCCCAGGCGGCGTAGCTCGGCGAGCGTTCGCGCGCCTCGCGGGCGAAGCGGTGGTACCGCTCAGCGGTGGTGCTCACGCGCCCAGTGTCGCAGGCGCTGGAGGATGACGTGGGGAGGCGCCCCCGGCCGCAGCCGGAGGCGCCTCCGATCGACTCAGGCCGCCCGGCGGCGCAGCACCAGCGCGAGCAGCACGCCGATCACGGCGAGCAGGGCGGCGACGAGCGCCCAGACCCACACCGGCACCCCTGCGTCGGCCGGAGCGGCAGCGGCTGCCCCCGTCTCGGCGACCGCGACCGCACCGCAGTCGTCGGCGAGGCTCGCGGTCACCGTGATCGGGTCGAGGGCCTCTCCCGGCGGGTACGTGCCGAACGCCTCGGCACCGGTCGCGGTCAGCGTCGCGGGCGCCTCGGCGATGACCAGTTGACCCTGCTCGGCCGTTCGGGTGGCGGCGCTCAGGTCGACATCGGCGAAGACGACGCCCTCGGCCGCGACGGCCACCCCGGCCTGCGTGGTGCCGGTCACGTCGAGCACGAGCTGGGCCGTGCGGTCGTCGAGCATCACCAGGCGCGGGTTGGCGAGAGTCGTGTCGAGGATTCCGCCATGGCCGAGGAACCGGACGGTGCCGCCGAAGACGATCTCGCCCTCGCCCGACGCGGGCTCGACCGCGCCCGCGCCGGTGAACCGGAAGGCGGGGGTCTCGTAGACGGCGCCGTCGAGCACCTGCCATTCGCCGTTGGCGATCGAGCCGCTGACGTAGGCCCGGAACGACTCGGAGAAGCCCCAGGCGAGCTCCGCATCCTGCAGCTGGCAGGCGCCCACGACCGAGACGGTCGAGGCCAGCTCGAGGATCGTCACGACGATGCCACGATCGACGCTGCCCTGCAGGGTGAGCGTGTGCACGCCCACCAGGTCGGCGGGCAGCGTGCCCGTCCACGTGGCGACGCCGGAGGCATCGGCGGTGACGGTCTGGCTCAGCACGACGGGGTCGCTGTAGATCACGGCGGCGATGCCCGTCTCGCCCGCGCCGAAGCCGCCGGCAGTGAGCGTCACACGCTGGCCGGGCTGCAGGGCGGTCGGGTCGTCATCCGTGAGCGTCGCGCCCGTCGTGGCCGGCGGTGCGCTCGGGATGCTCTCGGCGACGAACGCGTCGACGACGCGGCTGGCCCCGCTCGCGCCGGCGGGTGCTCCGATCGTGATGGTGACGGGGTCGAGAGCCGTGCCGGCCGCGTAGAAGGCGCTGCCCTGGTAGCTGAACACCGGCGCTCCGGTCGCGGTCAGCGTCGCGGGCACCCCCGCCCAGCGCACCGAGCCGTCGGGCAGCTCGCTGCGACTTCCCCGGTCGAGCGCGAGGCTCGCGAGGGCGACGCGCGCGCCGTTGACGGTCGCGACCAGCTCGGCCCGCGTCGCGGAGAGGAAGCGCACGGTCGGGTTGGCGATCGTGACGTCGAGCAGCCCGTCGTGGCCCACATAGCGCACGGCACCACCGAAACCGACCGTTCCGGTCGTGCCGGCGGGCGAGCTCTGCGGGAACACCACGACAGAACCCTGACTCGTCGCGCCGCTGACGGTGATCGTGCCCTTCGCGATCGCTCCGGTGACGTAGTCGTCGAATGACTGCTTGACCCCCCAGCGCAGGCTGCCGGCGGTCGACGGAATCGTCGGTGCGGGCGGGGTGGCCTCGGGCGCCGGGTCGGGCGTCGGCGTGGGGTCGGGCGTCGGGGTCGGGTCGGGCGTCGGCGTGGGCTCGGGCGTCGGCTCGGGCTCGGTCGACCCGACGACGAGCGGCGTCAGCGTCTCGAAGGGCGCGTGCACCACCCCGCCGCCGGCGAAGGTGTAGACGCCCAGGGTGCCGTCGGCGAGCATCCCGGTGAACGCATCGGTCACCGTGAGCTGCACCTCGAACGAACCGTCGGGGTTGATCGCAACACCGCCGCGGGCCTCGCCGCCGATCGAGGCGAGGTTCTCGGGGGCGACGACCCAGCGGGTCTGGCCGGGGGCGCCGACGCGCGCGGAGGACGGCGCACCCTCGCTCGGCTTCCAGGTGCTCGCGACCGTGCCGAAGACCACGTAGACGCCGCCGAACTGACCGGCGAGCGGCGGGCGGGAAGCCGTGGTCGCCGGCGGCACCGGGCCGAAGTTCTCGCCGCGCACGGTGATCACGTCGCCCGGCTCGAGGCTCTCGCTCGGCGTCACGGCGATGACGGGCGCCGGCGGGGGCGGTGGCGCGAAGGTGACGGGCGTCGCCGTCTCGAAGGCCGGGTAGACGACCCCGCCGCCGGCGAAGGTGTAGACGCCGAGGGTGCCGTCGGCGAGCATCCCGGTGAACGCATCGGTCACCGTGAGCTGCACGCTGAACGAGCCGTCGGGGTTGATCGCGACACCGCCGCGGGCCTCGCCGCCGATCGTGGCGACGTTCTCGGGGGCGACGACCCAGCGGGTCTGGCCGGGGGCGCCGACGCGCGCCGACGACGGGGCGCCCTCGCTCGGCTTCCACGTGCTGGCGAACGAGCCGAAGACCACATAGATGCCGCCGAACTGACCGGCGAGCGGCGGGCGGGAAGCCGTGGTCGCCGGCGGCACCGGGCCGAAGCCGGTTCCGGTGACCGTGACGATGTCGCCGGGCTCGAGCCCGGTGCTGGGCGTGACCGTGACGGTCGGTGCGGCGGGCGCCGTCTCGGCCGCCGCGGCCGTCGGCGGCGCGGCGCCGACGACGAGCAGGGAGGGGGCGATGACCGCGAGCGCGGCGGTGAGGGCGACGAGCGACGCGCGCAGCGAGGCGCGGCGCCGGGGTGGTGCGAACGGCACGGAGGACTCCCGGGTCGAGAATTATTAAGGTAAGGCTTACCTTACTCCGTGAGAATCATTCGTCCTGAGCGTCGGCTGTGGCGACACGGCGCTTCGCCGCCCGCAGCCGCAGATGCACGAGCACCGAGCCCACCGCCGCGACGAGCACGAGGGCGACGATGAGCAGCGGCACGAGCATCCCGCCCCCCGCGTCGCGGGCCGCGATCGCCTGCTGCGCGCACTCGGCGGAGGTCACGACGCGCAGGTCGAGCGGGTCGAGCGGCTCACCCGCCGGGTAGGTTCCAAAGGCCTCGGCGCCCTGCTCGGTGAGCGTCAGCGGGATGCCCGAGAGCAGCAGCCCGCCCTGCCCCGCCGTCCACTCCGCAGCGGTCAGATCGCCCGTGGCGAACAGCACATCGGCCGTGTCGACCTCGATGAACTCCTGCGTGGTGCCGCGCACGTCGAGAACGAGCTCGAGGCGCTGACCGTCGAGCTCGAGCCGCAGGTTCGACACGGTGGTGTCGAGAATGCCCTCGTGCCCGGTGAAGCGGATGGCGCCGTCGACCGCGAGCCGCCCGGAGAGCGTGTCGAGCGCCACCTCGCCCGTGAGCTCGTCGGAGGTGAACGCCGGCGTCGCGTAGCCGATGCCGCCGTCGGTGGTCCACTCGCCGTTCGCGATCGAGCCGCTGAGGTAGGCGCGGAACGACTCCTTGAACCCCCAGTCGAAGCCGCCCTCGGTGGCGACGCAGGCCGGAGCCGGGCCGGCGACGAGAGCCGTGACGAGAGCGAGCGCGCTGAGCATCGTGCGGTCAGCCTACGCGCGCACTCTGGGCAGACGCGGGCGGCGGGGTCGCGGCCCGATACATGCCGATGTGCGGGATGCCCGCCTCGAGGTACTCGTCGCCATAGGCCTCGAACCCGACCCCGGCGTACAGCGGCTGGGCGTAGACCTGCGCGTGCAGGGCGAGCGGCTCGTGGCCGTGGCGCTCGACCACGTGCGCGAGCAGACGGCGTGCAAGACCCTCGCCGCGGCGGTCGGCGCGGGTGACGACGCGGCCGATGAGGGTGCGGGCATCCTGATTGCCTGGTCGGGGGGTGTCGTCGACGACGACCCGCAGGTACGTCGCGGGGCCGCGCTCGTCGGCGATCCACCAGTGCTCGGTGGCCGGTTCGCGGTCACGATGGTCGAGCTCGGGCTCGTCGATGCGCTGCTCGAGGAAGAAGACCTCGGTGCGCAGCGCGGCGAGGTCGAAGAACTCGTCGAGGCTCAATTCGGCCCACTTTCGACACCGCGGGGAAGAGTCGGCCACGGGAGCGAGTTTAATGGTGCGAGGACCAACCGCCTGCGGGCGGGGAGAAGAGGAACCATGGGCCACGACCCGGCAACCGACGGCAAGACCTACGCGGTGCAGAAGAGCGAGGCCGAGTGGCGTGCCGAGCTCGGCGAGGAGCGCTACCAGGTGCTGCGCCAGGCGGGCACCGAGCGCGCCTGGACGGGCGAGCTGCTCGACGAGAGCCGTGCGGGCCTCTACACCTGCGGCGCGTGCGGCGCCGAGCTCTTCCAGGCGGGCACGAAGTTCGACTCGGGCTGCGGCTGGCCCAGCTTCTACGAGTCGGTGCGGCCGGAGGCGGTCGAGCTGCTCGAAGACACCTCGCTCGGCATGGTGCGCACCGAGGTGCGCTGCGCGACGTGCGGCTCGCACCTGGGCCACGTCTTCCCCGACGGGTTCGGCACGCCGACCGGCGACCGCTACTGCATGAACTCGCTCGCGCTGAACTTCACGCCCGAGAGCGAGTAGCCCGCCGCGGCGGGAGAGACGCGATCGTCACTCCGGCCAGCGTCAGCACGACCGCGATGGCGGTGGAGCCGGTCGTCGGCACTCCGATCGGGGCGACGAGGTCGTAGAGCAGCGCCCCGGCCAGCTGGCCGGCGACGAGGCTGAGGCCGAGCACCAGCACCCCGATGCGGGCCACGGTCACGGTCTGGATCGCGATGAAGATCGCCCCGACGGCCCCGCCCAGGTAGAGCCAGGGCTCGGTCGGCGGCGCGGCCGGCAGACCGACGATGAGCAGGTGCACGCCGGTCGCCGCCACGAGCGCCGCCGTGCCGATCGCGAAGTTGAGGGTGGTGGCGGCGAGCGCCGAATCCGCGTCGCGGCGCACCCGACCGTTGACCGCCTGCTGCAGGCCGATCGCGAGACCGGCGACGAGGGGCAGGATGATCGCCGCGACCGGCACGTCGGTCGCGAGCCGCGGCCCCACCGCGACGACGACCGCAGCGAGGGTGAGCAGCGCCCCGACCACGCGCTGCGGCGTGACGGGCGTGCGCCCCATGCCGGCGAAGCCCGTGGCGTCGGCGACCATGCCGCTGACGGTCTGCCCGGTGACCGAGGCGATCGTGAAGATCGCGACGCCCAGGATGCCCGCCACGAGCCCCTGCGAGAGCACCAGCACGGCTCCCCCGAGCCCGCCGAGCAGCAGCCACCACGGCAGTCGCCCGGCCCGCACCTCGGTGCGGAGGGCGCGCAGGCCGCGCTGCCCGCGCGGCGAGACGGCGAGCACGGCCATGAGCAGCAGCCAGCCGCTGCCGAACGAGATGAGCGCGGCGGTGAAGCCGTCGTCGAGGCGCTGGCCGAGCTCGCCGTTGAGTCGATGCTGCGTGGCGACGAGCACACCCGCACCGATGGTGGCGGCGATCGCGGCGGCCGTCACCGCGCGCGGACGCGGACGGCGATCAGTCATCGTCGAGGTCCTCCCCCGCCAGAGCGCGGGCCGCGAGGCGCTCCTCGCCCGCGAGCCGCCAGACGACGAGCGCGGCGCGGCCGTTGAGCAGGATGATCAGCATGCCGAGCAGGATGTCGGGCCAGCCGGTGCCGATCACGAGCGTCAACAGTGCCATCGCAATGATGGCGAGGTTGATGATCACGTCGTTGCGCGCCGCGTACCAGGCCGCCCCCACCATCGAGCCTCCGGCAGCGCGGATGCGCGCCAGCAGCAGCGCGCACACCAGGTTGACCAGCGCGGCCCCGGCAGCCGCGAGCACCAGCGGCGTCACCGCCGGCGCCTCGGGGTCGCCGACCTTCAGCACCACCTGCACGACGACGGCGACCGCCGGCAGCAGGATCACCAGGGCCAGCACTCGCCCGACCCGCGCCCGCGCGGCGAGCGACCAGCCGAGCGCGAGCGCGATCAGCAGGTTGACCGCCGTGTCCTCGAGGAAGTCGACGCTGTCGGCGAGCAGCGCGACCGACCCGATCGCGAGCGCCACGGCCACCTCGACGACGAAGTAGGCGGCGTTGATCGCGGCGACGATGAGAACCGTGCGCCGCAGGGCCGTCGGCGCGCCGGGCTGCGCGCCGGACCGCTCGTCGGACTGCGCCGCGGCGGGATGCTCGGGGGTGGCGTTCATCGGCATCAGCATCCCACGCCGCGCGTCGCCGACCCGACCCCGCAGACCGCACGCCGCTGTCCCACACCCCGCAATCCCGCACGCCGCAGGCCGCACCCCGCTCACCCCATCGCCTGATCGCAGCTGTCACACGGCCCCCGTGGTCTCGGCGCCGTGCCCCTTCCAGAACTGCGGATGAACATGATGCGCGTTCATGAGCGTCCGCAGATCTGGAAGCGCGGCGAAGGGGCACCCGCAGACCACGGGCCTCGGGCCAGCGACGGCGCACCGGGACAGCCCGAGTGGGAGAAGGGGAATCGGAGCCGCCTAAGGGAATCGAACCCTTGACCTATTCATTACGAGTGAATCGCTCTGCCGACTGAGCTAAGGCGGCGCGCGCGGCGAGCCGCGGCACGGTGTGAAAGCTTAGCCGATTCCGCCTGTGTGCGCCGACGCGTCCTGTGCTGTCCGAAGACGCGAGAGTCAGCCCTGACAGACGAGCCCATCGACGGGCACGGTGCCCGAGAGGAAGTACGCGTCGACCACGTCGACGATGCACGGGTTGCCCTCGTCGTAGGCGATGTGGCCCTCGCCGACATAGGTCAGCAGCACCCCGCTCTCGAGCTGCTCGGCGAGCGCCTCCGCCCACTGGTAGGGCGTCGCCGGGTCGCCCGTCGTTCCGACGACGAGGATCGGCGCAGCACCCGCACCGCTCACCGGGCCGAGCTCGCCCTCGAACTGGTGCGGCCAGTTGGCGCACAGCACGTCGCCGAGCGGAGACGGATCGGCGGTCGTCGGCGCCACCGCCCGGATCTGCTCGTTCTGCTCGGCGATGACCGCGCGGTCGGTCTCGACCGGGTAGTCGAGGCAGTTGATCGCGATGAAGGCCTCGAGCGAGTTGTCGATGTACTCGCCGTTCTCGCGCCCGTAGTAGAAGTCGGCGAGCAGGAAGCCGGTGTCGACGATGCCCGTGCGCAGCTCGGTGAACATCTGGCTCAAGAACGACCACGAGCCCTCGTCGTAGAGCGCCGTGGCGATCGCGATGTCGAGCACCGCGCCGTCGAAGAACCGCCCGTCGTCCGCCGGGATCGGGTCGGCGTCGAGGCGGTCGTAGAGGTCGCGGATCAGCGCGAGACTCTCGTCGACCGAGCCGGGGAAGGGGCAAGCGCCGAGGTCGGGACACGCGGCCAGGTAGGCGCGCAGCGCGTTCTCGAAGCCCTCCGACTGCGCCAGCACCACCTCGAACGTCGTCGTGGTCGGGTCGGTGGCGCCGTCGAGCACGAGGCGGCCGACCTTCTCGGGAAAGCGATCGGCGTAGCGAGCCCCGATGTCGGTGCCGTAGGAGTATCCGAAGTAGTTCAGCTGGGCATCCCCGACGATCGCCCGCAGCATGTCGAGGTCGCGCACGGTGCTGTTGGTGTCGACGAACCCGAGCAGAGGGCCGGTGTTCTCGGCGCAGGCCTCCGCGAACGCGATGGAGCTCTCGGTGACCTCGGCCTCCCACTCGGGGGTGCCGAACTCCGCCTCGGGGATGCCGAAGATGAACGCGTCGAGATCGGCCGGGTCGGTGTAGCAGCTGACGGCGCTCGAGCGGCCGACGCCGCGAGGGTCCCACCCGACGATGTCGAACGCGCGCTGAAGGTCGGCGCTCACCGCGAAGTCGACGCTGTCGCGCACGAAGTCGAAGCCCGACGCGCCCGGCCCGCCCGGGTTGATGAAGAGCGAGCCCTGCGGCTGCCCGCTGGTCGCCGGGTGCCGCACGAGCGCCAGCTCGATGTCGTCGCCCGCACCGGGGTTGTCCCAGTCGAGGGGCGCCGTCGCCGTGGCGCACTGGGCGCCGCCGCCGCACCCCGTCCAGGTCAGCACCTGCGTGTAGTAGGGACGCAGCTCCTCCGGCACCTCCTCGCCGGTCGGCGTCGAGGTCACGCCCCCGCTCACGAGCCCCTGCAGCCAGGCCGGAACGCACGCGCTGAGCAGCAGGGTCGGCACGAGGAGGATCGCGGCGAGCGACGCGGCGCGACGGGCGGAGGGTCGGGTGGAGCGTCGGGCGGAGCGTCGGGCGGAGCGAGCAGGTCGGGTCACGCCGCTGAGCCTAGCGCCGGCACCCTTCCGGCCGCCGTGATGAGCATCGCCTCGAGCGCCAGCTGCGGCGGGGTGTTGCCCTCGATACGGCGGCGCGCGCGGGCGATCGCGTCGAGCGCCGCGAGCGACTGCTCGGCACTGCCGGCACGGGATGCGAGCTCGAGCTCGCCCCGGATCGCCTCGTTGACCAGCTCGAGCCCCGAGCCGAGCTGCAGCATGAGCAGGTCGCGGTACAACGACATGAGATCGACCAGCACGCGATCGATGCCGTCACGCACCGAGCGGGTCGCCCGGCGCTTCTGGTCGTCCTCGAGAGCCTTGAGGCTCGCGCGCAGGGCGGGCGGCACGGTGGCGCCAGGCTCGAGGCCGAGCGAGCGCAGCGCCGCCTGCCTCTCCTCCTCGTCGCGCTCGGCGGTGAGCGCCTTCGCATCCTCCGTCGCGATCGCCACGAGCTGCTCAGCGGCGAGCACGCAGCCGCTGACGCTCTGCACGCCGAGCGCCAGCTGCAGCGTGCGGGCGCGGCGCTCTCGGGCTTCCGCGTCGGTCGCCAGCCGCAGGGCCATTCCGATGTGGGTCTGGGCCTCGCGGGCGGCACGCTCGGCGAGGGCCGGCTCGACGCCGTCGCGCCGCACGAGCAGCTCGGCCACCTCGGCGACGCTCGGCACCCGCAGCCGCACGACGCGCACGCGCGAGCGGATCGTCGGGATCAGGTCGGCCGCGCTCGGCGCGCAGAGCACCCAGACGGTGCGCGGCGGCGGCTCCTCCAGCGCCTTCAGCAGCACGTTCGACGTGCGCTCGGTCATGCGGTCGGCATCTTCGATGATGATCACCCGGTAGGGCGCGATGCTCGGCGAGAACTGGCTCTGTGCGACGAGCTGCCGCACCTCGTCGATCGTGATGACGACCCGGTCGGTCGCGAGCACGGCGAGGTCGGGGTGCGTGCGGGCCGCGACCTGCGCCGCGGTGCGCGCGGCCGCGACCGCGTCAGCGCCGGTTGTTCCCTGCAGCAGCGCGGTGGCGAAGGCGAACGCGAGGTTCGAGCGGCCCGAGCCGGGCGGGCCCGTGATGAGCCAGGAGTGGGTCATCGCCTCGGGGTCGGCAGCGGCATCCTGCAGCGCCGCGATGGCGGCCTCCTGGCCGGTCAGCTCCTCCCAGGCGGTCATGCCGCCACCCTAACCGAGGAGGGCCGACACGCGGTCGCGGATGCTCGCCTGCAGCTCGTCGACCGGCCGGGTCGCATCGAGCACGAGGAACCGCTCGGGCTCGGCGTCGGCCAGCGCCCGGTAGGCGGCGCGCACACGCTCGTGGAACTCGAGCTGCTCGGCCTCGAGCCGGTCGTACCGCGTGCGGCTGGAGTCGAGCCGCGCGCGCCCGACGGCCGGGTCGAGGTCGAGCAGCACGGTGAGGTGCGGCAGCAGCCCCTCGGTGGCCCACAGCGAGAGGTCGCGCACCTCGGCCGGGTCGAGCACGCGGCCAGCGCCCTGGTAGGCGACGGAGGAGTCGAGGTAGCGGTCTTGCAGCACGACGTCGCCGCGCTCGAGAGCGGGGCGCACGAGCGTGGCGATGTGGTGGGCGCGATCGGCGGCGTAGAGCAGAGCCTCGGCGCGCGGAGCGATGTAGCCGCGGCGGTGCAGGATGATCTCGCGCAGCTCGAGCCCGAGGTCGGTGCCGCCCGGCTCGCGGGTCTGCACGACGGTGCGACCCTGCCGCGTCAGCCAGTCGGCGAGTGTCGCCATCTGCGTGGTCTTGCCCGAGCCGTCACCACCCTCGAGGGTGATGAACAGGCCGGGCGACGCCGCACTCACGCCACTCCTTCCGCGTCGCCGCTCATCGGTCGTCGCCCTTACTTCTTCGTCGTCCGCTTCGCCGGCGCCTTCGTGGCCCCGGCGGCCGGAGCACGCTTGACGGGCTTCTTGGCCGGGCCCTTGGCGCGCTTGTCGGCGAGCAGCTGCACGGCGCGGTCGAAGTCGATCTCCATCGGGTCCTCCCCGCGCGGCACGGTGGCGTTCGTCTCGCCATCGGTGACGTAGGGGCCGAAGCGGCCGTCTTTGAGCTTGATCGGCTTGCCGCTGACCGGGTCGGCGTCGAACTCCTTGAGCGCGCTCGACGCTTTGCGGGCACCGTACTTCGGCTCGGCGAACCGGGCGAGCGCCCCCGCGAGGTCGATGTCGAAGATCAGCTGCTCGCTGTCGAGCGACCGCGTGTCGGTTCCCTTCTTCAGGTACGGGCCGTAGCGGCCGTTCTGCGCGGTGATCGGCTCGCCGCTCTCGGGGTCGTCGCCGACGACGCGCGGCAGGTCGAGAAGCCGCAGGGCGGTCTCGAGGTCGACCTCAGCGGGCGACATGTCCTTGAAGAGGGATGCGGTGCGCGGCTTCTCGACGGGAGGCTTCTTGGCCGCGCGCTTCTTCGGTGCGGGCAGCACTTCGCCCGTGGCGGGGTCGACCTGCTCGGCGGCGGGCTCGGTAGGAGCATCCGGCGCAGGCTCGGGGTCGACCTCAGTGACGTAGGGCCCGAAGCGGCCGTCTTTGACCACGACGTTCTTGCCGTTCGCGGGGTTCACACCCAGAACGCGGTCGCCGACGACCGGGGCGTTGACGAGCTCGATCGCCTTGGCGGGCGTGAGCTCGTCGGGCGCGAGATCCTGCGGCAGGTTGACGCGACGCGGCGTCGGGGCACCATCGGGCCCGGGCGCGGCGTCGGGCTCGACGACCTCGAGGTAGGGGCCGTACTTGCCGATGCGCAGGGTGATCGTGTCGGTGATCGGCATCGAGTTGAGGGCGCGGGCGTCGATCTCGCCCAGGTTGTCGACGACGGGCCGCAGACCCGGCTGGTGGTCGTCGCCGAAGTAGAAGCCCTTCAGCCACTCGGTGCGGTCGGCCTCGCCGTTGGCGATGCGGTCGAGGTCGGCCTCCATCTCAGCGGTGAAGTCGTACTCGACGAGGTCGCTGAAGTTCTCCTCGAGCAGCCGCACGACCGAGAAGGCGATCCAGTTCGGAACGAGGGCCGAGCCGCGCGGGGTGACGTAGCCGCGGTCGACGATGGTCGAGATGATCGCGGCGTAGGTGCTGGGGCGGCCGATGCCGCGCTCCTCGAGCGCCTTCACGAGGCTCGCCTCGGTGTAGCGCGGGGGCGGGCTGGTCTCGTGACCCTTCGGCTCGACGTCGAGCACGCTCAGCGCCTGCCCGATGGTGAGCGGCGGCAGCTTCGCCTCGGCGGGCTCGGCGGCGTCGTCGTTCTCGCGCGACTCGTCCTGCCCCTCCTCGTAGGCGGCGAGGAATCCGCGGAAGGTGATGACGGTGCCGCTCGCGGCGAACTCGGCGATCGCGTTCGCGGGGGTCGCGGCCTGACCGGTGGGGCCCGCCTGGATCGTGACCGACGCGGTCTGGCCGCGGGCATCCGCCATCTGGCTGGCGACGGTGCGCTTCCAGATCAGGTCGTAGAGCTTCCAGTCGTTGCCGCGGAGCGTTCCCTCGAGCTCGCTGGGCGTGCGGAAGACATCGCCGGCGGGCCGCACGGCCTCGTGCGCCTCCTGGGCGTTCTTCGACTTGCTTGCGTAGACGCGGGGGCTGGCGGGCACGCTGTCGGCGCCGTAGAGGGCGGCGGCCTGCGTGCGCGCGGCGGCGACCGCCTGCTGCGACAGGGTCGTGGAGTCGGTGCGCATGTACGTGATGTAGCCGTTCTCATAGAGCGACTGCGCGATCGACATCGTCTGCCGGGCGGTGAACCGCAGTTTGCGTCCGGCCTCCTGCTGCAGTGTCGAGGTGGTGAACGGCGCGGCGGGTCGACGCGTGTAGGGCTTCGACTCGACGTTCGTGACGGTGACGGTGAGGCTCGGGTCGCGCAGGGCGGCGGCGAGCGAGGTGGCGAGCTGCTCGTCGAGGGCGACGATGCCGTTCGCGGCGCTGTCGGCCCCCTTCAGCTCGCCCCGGTCGGTGAAGTCGCGGCCCGAGGCCACCTTCTTGCCGTCGAGGCGGGCGAGCCGCGCGGTGAACGGCGTGCTCGCGCCGGCGGGGGTGAGGGTCGTGTCGAGGTCCCAGTAGCTCGCGCTGACGAAGGCCAGGCGCTCGCGCTCGCGGTCGACGACCAGGCGGGTGGCGGCCGACTGCACTCGGCCGGCGCTCAGGCCGGGGCCGACCTTGCGCCACAGCACGGGGCTGACCTCGTAGCCGTACAGCCGGTCGAGGATGCGGCGGGTCTCCTGGGCGTCGACGAGGGCGGTGTCGAGCTCGCGCGTGGCGTCGACGGCGCGCTGGATCGCCTCCTGGGTGATCTCGTGGAACACCATGCGCTTGACCGGCACCTTCGGCTTGAGCACCTCGAGCAGGTGCCACGCGATGGCCTCGCCCTCGCGGTCTTCATCGGTGGCGAGCCAGAGCTCGTCGGCCTCCTTGAGCGCGCGCTTGAGCTCGGCGACGGTCTTCTTCTTCGCGTCGGAGACCACGTAGTAGGGCTCGAAGCCGTTGTCGACGTCGATCGAGAACTTGCCGAGCGGGCCCTTCTTGAGCTCGGGCGGGAGGTTCTTCGGCTCGACGAGGTCGCGGATGTGGCCGACGGAGGCCTGCACCTCGTACTCGTCGCCGAGGTACTTGCCGATCGTCTTCGCCTTCGCCGGCGACTCGACGATCACCAGCTTCTTGCCCTGCGGCATCGTGCTCCTCTTAATGCGCTCGTGCGGCGCTGCTCTGTGCTGCTCCGTCTGTGTGGCGGGGGGATCGCATCCGCACCCCGACCGGTGCGCGGCCGATGCCGCGGTGAGGCACACGATACACAGGATTCTCCGCACGTCTACTCTGCGAGGTCGGCGGCGCCGGCGCGCGCCGTCCGCTCGATGGGCAGCCCCAGGATGCTCGCGCCGACCCGCACGGTCACCGCCAGCCCGTCGCTCGAACAGTGGATGAGCCGCGCGTCGTGCGCCGCCGCGACCCGCGTCGCGGCGGCGCACGGGTCGCCCGCGACCCAGCCGAGCAGCACGTCGGCGGCAGCGAGCGCGGCCGCATCGGCGGCCCCGCTCAGCTGCTGGCCGCGCGCCAGCCCGACCCCGGCGGTCACGAGTGCGAGGCCCGCGATGAGCACGACGGTCACGAGCCCGACGATGAGCACGGTGCCCGCGCCGCGGTCTGATGAGTTGAACGCTCGCTCCGCGGCGTGCGGGGCGATCACCAGCCGGCGTCGAGCGCGCACGATCGTCCGCTCACGGCCATCGGCACGAGCAGCACCCGCTGCTCGACTGCCACGGTGACGCACACGAGCTCGTCGGGGCGCGAGACGGCGACGCGCCCGCCGGGCACCGTGCGTGTCACGAGCTGCTCGGCACGCGCGAGTGGCTCTCCGCGGCCGAGCAGCCGCGCGGCGTCGGCGGCCGCGTCGTGCGCCCGCAGCTGCGCCGTCGCGACCCCGAGCCCGCCGAGGCAGGCCCCCAGCACGAGCACGATCACGGGCAACCCGACGGCCAGCTCGGCAGTCACCGAGCCCCGGTCAGGGGCTCGGTGACGATCAGCACCGTCAGCGCCCCGGTCAGGGGCGCCCTGACGATCAGCACCGTCGGCGCCCCGGTCACCCCTTCTCACCCGCCGACGGTGAGGGCGGTGCGCACGAGGTCGGTCAGGATCCCGCGCACTTCGTCGCTCTGCATGATGACGACGAGCAGGCTCGCGAAGCCGACGGCCGCCATGGTGGCGATGGCGTACTCGGCGGTGGCGGCGCCGCGATCGGCGGTGGCGAGCAGCGCGCGCATCCGGTTCGGGCGCTGCTCGGGAAGGGGGTGGGGGGTCGTGCGGATCATGGTTCGTCCGTTCTGTGGAGCCCGGGAGGGTGTGCTTCTCGGGCGGGTGGGGCGGCACGAACGGGTCGAGGATGCCCGTGTCGGGCATCCGCAGGCGGTACGGGTGGCGCTCCGCGCCGGCGTGGTCACGGCGAGCCGGTTGTGGAGGACAGCAGCCCGATGACCATGGGCACGACGCCGATGAGCAGGAACGCGGGGAGGATGCACGCCCCGAGAGGCAGCATGAGGCGCACGCCGAGCGTCTCGGCGCGCTCGCGGGCCGCCGCCCGTGCCCGCGCGCGCTGCTCGGCGGCGTCGGTGCGGGCGAGCTCGGCGAGGGGTGCTCCGGCGCGGCGGGAGAAGGCGGCGAGCCGGTCGAGCTCGTCGAGGTCGGCGTCGAGCGCGCCCGTCGCCGCCAGCTGCGGATGCGCTGCCCGCAGCTCGGCCGCGACGAGGGCCGCGGCACGCTCGGGCGGCCCTCCCCCTCCGGCGGCGACCGCGAGCAGGTCGAGCGCGAGACCCGTGATCGCGGCGGGTGGCGCGGCGGCGCGCAGCAGTCGGTGCATCCACCGTCGTGCGAGCACGACGAGCAGCGCGCCTCCCGCGAGCGACCCCGCGCCGAGAGGGCTCGCGAGGGCACCGAGCAGGTCGACACCCATCAGCAGCGCGAGCAGGAGGGCGGCAGCGGGAAGAAGGAGCACGATCGAGGCGGTCGAGCGCGGGCCGGCGAGGGCGACGCGCACGTCGCGGAGAGCGGCCTCGCGATCGCGGAGGCTCTCGGCGTAGGCGCGCAGGGCGGGTGCGAGCGGTGCTCCGCTGATCTCGGCGACCCGCCAGGCCGCGGCGGTGGAGCGCCATGCCGCGACCACCTCGGGTTCGATGCCGGGCGCGGCCGCGCGAACGGCGGCGCGCGCTGGGCCGTCGCCGCGCGGGTCGTCGCCCGCATCGGCCAGCACGACCGGCACCGGCTCGCCGCGCGCGATGCGCTGCCCGGTGGCGCGCACCCTCTCGTCGTCGCTCGCCTCCGCCACGTGCGCCCACGCCGTGCGCGGCGAGAGCCCCGCCCCGATCAGCACGGCGATGCGCTGCAGGGCGGCCGCGAGCTCCGCTTCGCCGTCGGGCGGCGTCACGGGCGCCCCGGAGCGGTCTCGGGCACCACGATCAACCGCTCGCGCGCATCGAGGGCGAAGCGCCCGAGCGCGGCAGACCGCGTGCCGTCGGGGCCCCGCGCCAGATGCACGATGCGGTCGATGCCGCTCAGCGCCTGCCGTGCGAGCGCGGCGGGCGGCAGACCCGCGATGAGTCCGATCGCCTCGAGGCGCGCGGCCACGTCGACGAGCGAGTTCGCGTGCAGCGTGCCCGCGCCGCCGCGATGACCCGTGTTGAGGGCGGCCAGAAAGTCGCGGACCTCCGCCCCGCGGCACTCCCCCACCACCAGTCGGTCGGGCCGCATGCGCAGCGCTTCCCGTACGAGCCGCCCCAGATCGACTCCGCCCGCGCCCTCGATGTTCGGCTGCCGGCATTCGAGCCCCACGAGGTGCGGATGCGCGACCGGGGCCTCGGCGACGTCCTCGATCAGCACGATGCGGTCGGCCGGTTCGGCCTCGCTCAGCCATGCCGCCATGAGCGTCGTCTTGCCGCTGCCGGTCGCGCCGGAGAACAGCACCGTCTCGCGCGCGGCGAGCGCGCCGCGCAGCGCCGAGTGCACCCCCGGGTCGAGCCCCCAGGCGGCGAGCGTCACACGCTCGACGCGCGGCAGCCGCAGCGAGATCGCGGTGCCCGCCCAGGCGAGCGGGGGCAGCATCACGTGCGCGCGCATGCCGTCGCCGAGTCGCACGTCGGCGCTCGGCGTGGCCTCGTCGACGTGTCGACCGCCCGCGGCGATGAGCCCGACGGCGAGCGCCCGCGCGGCCTCCGGCGGCAGCGGCGGCAGCCCGGGCGAGACCTCGACCCCCCGACCGCGGTCGGCCCAGACGCGGCCGTCGGGTGTCACGAACACATCGGTCACGGCAGGGTCGGCGACGACCGCGGCCAGGGGGCCGAGCGCCGCGCGCACGGCGGGGTCGAGCAGCCGGGCTGCGCCGCGCGGGTCGACGGGCACGAAGGGCTGCACCGCCCGAGGGTCGCGCGGCGCGGGGCGTCGTGGTGCGCGAGCGACGCATCCGGGGCCGGAAACACCGACGGCCCCTCGTGGGGAGGGGCCGTCGGGACGTCGGGGGCGGTGCCCGCATTGGGGGGAATCGGGCACCGCCACAGCAACACGGGATTGGGGGGAATCTGTCGTGCTGCCTAAGTCAGGCTTGCTGCTGACAGGTCAAGTGTAGGGCGTGGATTGCTCGGGTCAAGTCATTTCGACCCCCAAAATGTCCTCCATAGGGAGGACTCAGGAAAATGTCCCCCGACGGGGGACGAAATCGGGCCTCTCGCGGGCCTCTAGGATGGCCGACGACCCCGTTTCCCCGTCGGCAGACCAGGCCCGTTCGACGCGAATCGACGAAGGATGATGATGTCCAGCACCTCGATCGACAGCCTCCTGCACGAAGACCGCCGGTTTCCGCCGAGCCCGGAGTTCGCGGCCTCGGCCGTCGCGCAGCCAGCCCTCTACGACGAAGCCCGCGTCGACCGGCTCGCGTTCTGGGCCGCCCGCGCCCGCGAGCTGCACTGGCAGACCCCGTTCACGGAGGTCCTCGACTGGTCGAACCCGCCGTTCGCGCGCTGGTTCGCCGACGGCAGGCTGAACGTCGCCGAGAACTGCCTCGACCGCCATGTCGCGGCGGGCAACGGCGATCGCGTCGCCCTCCACTGGGAGGGCGAGCCGGGCGACACCCGCACGCTCACCTACGCCGAGCTGACCCGCGAGGTGAAGCGCGCCGCCAACATGCTCGCCGGTCTCGGCATCGGCCAGGGCGACCGGGTGGCGATCTACCTGCCGGTGATCCCCGAGGCCGTCATCGCGATGCTCGCCGTGGCGCGCCTCGGCGCGATCCACTCGGTCATCTTCGGCGGGTTCAGCGCCGAGAGCATCCGTGCGCGCGTCGAGGATGCCGATGCCACGCTCGTCATCACCGCCGACGGCGGCTGGCGCAAGGGCAAGGTCTTCCCGCTCAAGAGCGCGGTCGACGCCGCGCTCGCCGCCGGAGAGACGAGCGTGAAGAACGTGCTCGTCGTACGCCGGGGCGAGAACGAGGTGGCGTGGCAGGACGGCCGCGACCTGTGGTGGCACGAGCAGCTCGAGGGTGTCTCCGACGAGCACGAGGCCGAGGGCTTCGAGGCCGAGAACCCGCTGTTCATCCTCTACACGAGCGGCACGACCGGAAAGCCGAAGGGCATCCTGCACACGAGCGGCGGGTACCTCACCCAGGTCGCCTTCACGCACAAGAACGTGTTCGACCTCCGGCCCGAGACCGACGTGTACTGGTGCACCGCCGACGTCGGCTGGATCACCGGCCACAGCTACGTCGTCTACGGACCGCTCGCCAACGGCGCGACGCAGGTGCTCTACGAGGGCACGCCCGACACGCCGCATCCGGGCCGCTGGTGGGAGATCATCCAGAAGTACGGGGTGACGCAGTTCTACACGGCGCCGACGGCGATCCGCTCGTTCATGAAACTCGGCCGCGAGATTCCGCAGTCGTTCGACCTCTCGAGCCTGCGCGTGCTCGGCTCGGTCGGCGAGCCCATCAACCCCGAGGCGTGGGTCTGGTACCGCGAGATCATCGGCGGCGGCACCACACCGGTCGTCGACACCTGGTGGCAGACCGAGACCGGCGCGATCATGATCAGCGCCCTGCCCGGCATCACCGTGGCGAAGCCCGGCTCGGCTCAGGTGCCGATGCCCGGCATCAGCGTCGACGTGCTCGACGAGGAGGGCGTGCACGTGGGCAAGGAGGCGGGCGGCCTGCTCGTCATCACCGAGCCCTGGCCGAGCATGCTGCGGGGCATCTGGGGCGATCCGGAGCGGTTCCGCGACACCTACTGGTCGAAGTTCGCGCACCTGCCGAACGGGCCGCTCTACTTCGCGGGCGACGGCGCGCACCTCGACGCCGACGGCGATGTGCAGCTGCTGGGCCGCGTCGACGACGTGATGAACGTCTCGGGGCACCGGCTGTCGACGATGGAGATCGAGTCGGCGCTGGTCTCGCATCCGATCGTCGCCGAGGCGGCCGTCGTCGGCGCGAGCGACGAGACCACCGGTCAGGCGGTCGTCGCGTTCGTGATCCTGCGCGCCAAGAAGGCCGGCAGCGTCACGGCGACGGAGGCGAGCACGATGCTGCGGCAGCACGTCGCCGAGCAGATCGGTGCGATCGCCCGACCGCGCGAGGTCTTCGTGGTCGCCGAGCTGCCCAAGACGCGCTCGGGCAAGATCATGCGGCGCCTGCTGCAGGACATCGCCGAGGGGCGCGAGATCGGCGACACCACGACGCTCACCGATGTGAACGTCGTGCAGTCGATCCGCGGCACGCTCGACTAGGTCGGCGCGGGGTTTGCGAAGTGCTGGCGCCGGGTCGGCGCGGGGTTAGCGCAGTGCTGGCGCCGGGTCGGCTCGAGGCCGACGCGGGGTCGGCCTACCGCCCACCCCTCGACCGCGCGTGGCGACCTCGCGCTCGCCCTCTCTCACACTGAAACGGACACCTCACACGCTCCGAGTCGTGTGAAGTGTCCGTTTCAGTGTGAGAAGTGAGCGGAGCAGCAACGCGGCGGCAGGGCAGCGCGGTGCGGCGCGGCACAGCGGAGCGACGGCCGGGCGCCCGTGCCACAGCACAGCAGCGCGGCCGCGCGACCAGGGCTACGCGAACTCGACTGTCAGCTCGACCTCGACCGGAGCATCCAGCGGCAGCACCGCGACACCGACGGCGCTGCGCGCGTGCTGGCCGCGGTCGCCGAAGATCTCGCCGAGCACGGTCGATGCGCCATTGGCGACCGCCGGCTGGCCGGTGAAGTCGGGGGCGGAGGCCACGAAGACCACGACCTTGACGATGCGCGTGACGCGGTCGAGCGAGCCGATGACGCCCTGCACGGCGGCAAGGGCGTTGAGCACGGCGGTGCGCGCGTAGCCGGCGGCATCGTCGGCCGCGACATCGGCGCCGACCTTGCCGGTGGCCGGCAGGGCGCCGTCGACGAAGGGCAGCTGCCCGGCCGTCATCACGAGGTTGCCGCTCGCGACGGCGGGAACATAGGCGGCCACCGGCTTCGTCACCGGCGGGATGCTGATGCCGAGCTCGGCGAGGCGAGCCTCGATCGCGCTCACGCCGAGACCTCCTCGATCGGACGCTTCAGGTAGGCGACGAGCCCGCCCTCCGGGCCCTGCACGACCTGCACGAGCTCCCAGCCCTCACTGCCCCAGTTGTTGAGGATCGCTTGGGTGGTGTGGATCATCAGCGGGGTCGTGACGTACTCCCAACGGGTCACGATGCACTCCATTCAGGGGGGTCATAAGCGCGGTGGCGTACCCTTAATCATATGTCTGCCCAGAATCAGAAGGCCTCCGGCGTCATCGGCGCGATCGCCGGCATGCTCGGCCTGAGCGCTGTTGCGGGCGTTCTCGTGACCGTCATGGTCACCCCCGCCCTCGCCGTGACCGGAATGGCCGCGAGCAACACCATCGGCATCTTCGAGAGCCTGCCCGAGTATCTGCGCATCAACGAGCAGACCCAGCGGAACGTGCTCTACGCCCAGAACACGGCCAATCCGGAGGACGGCTACACGGCCATCGCGACCGTGTACGCCGAGAACCGCGAGGAGGTCGGCTGGGACGAGGTCTCGCAGTACATCAAGGACGCCACCGTCGCCGGCGAGGACCGCCGCTTCTACGACCACAACGGCGTCGACGTGCAGTCGATCGTGCGCGCCGCCGTCGGCAACGCCGTCTCGGGCGGCATCGAGTCGGGGGCGTCGACCCTGACGATGCAGCTCGTCAAGAACATCTTCATCACGGAGGCCCTGAAGGCCGACACGATCGAGCGTCGCGACGAGCTGATCGCGCAGGCGCAGGAGCAGACGCTCGAGCGCAAGCTGCAGGAGGCGAAGTTCGCCATCGGGCTCGAGAAGGAGTACACGAAGGACGAGATCCTCCTCGCGTACCTCAATATCGCAGGCTTCGGCGGCAACACCTACGGAATCCAGGCGGCGGCGCAGCAGTACTTCGGCGTTCCGGCCTCCGATGTCACCATCGCCCAGGCGGCGAGCCTCATCGCGATCGTCCAGCAGCCCGGCGCGCGCTCGCTCGGCACGCCCGATAACTACCAGGCCAATCAGGAGCGTCGCGACGTGATCCTGGGCTTCATGTACGGCGAGGGCTACATCACGGAGGCCGAGTACCGCGAGGCGATCGCGATTCCGGTCGACGACGAGTTCGTGCAGATCAACCCGCCGCAGAGCGGCTGCTTCGCCGCCAACCGGTTCGCCAAGTTCTTCTGCGACTACGTCGTGAACTCGGTCAAGGACTTCGAGAGCCTCGGCACCACGCCCGAGGAGCGCCTCGAGGCCTGGCGCCTGGGCGGCTACGACGTCTACACGACCCTCAACCTGAAGCTGCAGACCACCGCCCAGGCGCAGATGTGGGACGTCGTTCCCGCCACCGCGCCCGGCGTCGACCTCGGCGGGGTGATCACGCAGGTCGAGAACGGCACCGGTCGAGTGCTGACGATGGCGATCAACAAGCGCTTCGACAACCGCAGCCCCGAGTTCGGCGGCGGCTCGCCCGGAACGACGGCCGTCAACTACGCGACCGACCGCGACTACGGAGGCTCGAGCGGCTTCCAGGTGGGGTCGACCTACAAGATCTTCACGCTCCTGGAGTGGCTGGAGCAGAACCGCGGTCTGCGCGAGGTCGTCGATGCCACCCGAACGCGGATTCCGCAGAGCGCCTTCACCGACACCTGCGAGGACGGCGGCGGACCGTGGGGCGGCACCTGGCCGGTGAGCAACTTCGGCCCCTCGGCCCCCGCGCTCTCGGTGTGGGATGCGACCGTGCAGTCGGTGAACACCGCCTTCGCCTCGATGGCCGAACAGCTCGACCTGTGCGAGATCCGCCGCACTGCCGAGGCGATGGGCGTGCACCGCGCTGACGGCACCCCGCTGCAGACCAACCCCGCGGGAATCCTCGGTACCAACGAGATCGCTCCGCTCACGATGGCGGCGGCCTACGCCGCGATCGGCAGCGGCGGCATCTACTGCGAGCCGATCATCGTCGACCGCTTCGTCGACCGCGACGGCAACGAGCTGAAGGGGCAGGAGCAGGAGTGCCGCCGCGCCCTGTCGGCCGAGGTCGCCGCTGCCGCGACCGGCCCGATGCGCGACGTGTTCGGTCTCGGCACCGCGCGCACCTCCGTCGTCGGCGACGGCATCCCGCTCATCGGCAAGACCGGTACGACCGACGCGGCCGTCGACACCTGGATGGCCGGCGGCAGCACCGAGGTGACGACCGCGGTCTGGGTCGGCAACGTGGTCGGCAAATACAACATCACCTTCCTGCCGAGCGGCACCCTCATGCGGCACAACGTCTTCCGTGTCGCCATGGCCGAAGCCAACCGCCAGTACGGCGGCGGGCAGTTCCCGGCCGTTCCTGCGCGGCTGCTCAACGGTTCGGGCGTGACCCTGCCCGAGGTCGCTGGCCTCACGCCGGAGCAGGCCAAGGAGCTGCTGGAGGGCCTCGGATTCCGATTCGAAGTGGCCGGCGCGGTCGACTCCGACCTCGCCGAAGGTCTGATCGTGTCGGTCTCGCCCAAGCCGGGAACGCTCCTGGCGCGCGGGCAGACGGTCAAGGTCACGACCAGTCGCGGCAACCTGATCCCCGTACCCGACGTCTCGACCATCGGGGTCGACCCCGGCGGCGCCATCACGATCCTCAACGATGCGGGCTTCAGCTCGGTCGCCGAGATCTGTCAGGAGCTTCCCGACGATGCCCCGCCCGAGCAGGACAACATCGTGATCGGGCAGACCCCAGCGGCCGGCGCGAAAGTCAAGTTCGGCACCACGGTGACCATCACTGTGGCCCGACTGGACTGCTGATGGGCCGAGCGCTCCGCGGCGCGGCCGTCGCATCCCTCGGGATCGCGGCGGCCGCCGCCGTCTACGGAGCCCTCATCGAGCGCCGCGCCTACCGGGTGCGCCGCGAGGAGGTTCCCGTTCTCTCGCCCGGGGCCGACCCGATCCGCGTGCTGCACCTCAGCGACCTCCACCTCGCACCCTGGCAGCGGGAGAAGGTCGCCTGGGTGCGGTCGCTCGCCGACCTGAAGCCCGACCTGGTGATCAACACCGGCGACAATCTGGGGCATCCAGATGCCCTGCCGGCGCTCACGGAGGCTCTCAGCGCCTTCGACGGCGTGCCGGGAGCGTTCGTGCACGGCTCGAACGACTACTTCGCCCCCACGCCGAAGAACCCGCTCGGCTACCTCACCGGCCCGTCGAAGGGCGAGACGGCGACCGCTGAGCGGCTCGACATCGACGGGCTCGAGGCGCTGCTGCACGGCCGCCTCGGCTGGGTGCCGCTCAACAACGCAGTCGGCCAGCTGACGGTCAACGGCTCGATTCTCGACCTCATGGGCACCAACGATGCGCACCGCGGCTGGGACCGCCTCGACCGGCTCCCGGGGCTCATGGATGCTCTGCGCGAGCTCGACGACGACGACACCGATGACCCGTCCGTGGTCATCGGCGTCACCCATGCGCCGTACCAGCGCGTGCTCAACGCGTTCACCACCCAGCGGGCCGACGTGATCTTCGCCGGGCACACCCACGGCGGCCAGGTCTGCGTGCCCGGGCTCGGTGCGCTCGTCACCAACTGCGACCTGCCGCGAGACCGGGCCCGTGGCCTGTCGGTCTGGCACCACGCCCATCAGGCCTCGTACCTGAACGTCTCGGCCGGCATCGGCACATCGATCTACGCCCCCATCCGCTTCGCCTGCCCACCCGAGGCGGCGCTCGTGACACTGGTGGGCGACGACATCGGCTATTCTTGACGGGTTGCCCGCGCTCGCGCGGGCCGCACCGGGGTATGGCGCAGCTTGGTAGCGCGCGTCGTTCGGGACGACGAGGCCGCAGGTTCAAATCCTGTTACCCCGACACAACGAAAGGGACCGCCGTCGGCGGTCCCTTTCATTGTGTGCACTCATTGTTCGTGGAGCGCGAGCGCTCCACGAACGTCGTGTCGTCTCGGTACCACACAGCGCGAGCGCTGCGACAGGGTCAGCTGAAGTCGGGGTCGGGGCCGAGCTCGAGCGACGCATCCAGCGGAACCGCCGACCGGCGACCGGTCGCGAGGGTGTCGCCCGACTCGTCGAGGTAGCACGCCGCGCAGAGCGATTCGTAGGTCACGTCGACACCGTCGATCGCCACCTGATCGCCGTCGAACACGAAGCGACCGTCGACCGATCGGCCGTTGAACACGGCCTTGCGGCCGCAGCGGCAGATGGTCTTGAGCTCTTCCAGAGAGTGCGCGATCTCGAGCAGGCGGCGACTACCGGGAAAGGCGACCGTCTGGAAGTCGGTGCGAATTCCGTAGGCGAGCACGGGAACATCCTCCCGCACGGCGATGCGCAGCAGATCGTCGACCTGCTGCGTGGTCAGGAACTGCGCCTCGTCGACGAGCAGGCACGCGACATCGCGGCCGGTGTCGCGGATGGCGGCAGCACGGTGGGCCTGGAAGCGCGCGTAGATGTCGTCGTCGACGTCGACCGTGAAGTCGACCTGCCGGGTGACGCCCAGCCGCGACACGATCGTCTGGTCGCCCTTCGTATCGATGCGCGGCTTGGCGAGCACCACGAGCTGCCCGCGCTCCTCGTAGTTGTAGGCGGCCTGCAGCAGCGCGGTGCTCTTGCCGCTGTTCATCGCGCCGTATCGGAAGTAGAGCTTCGCCATTACTGCAGGTACCCGTCCTCCGCCGCCCGACGGATCAGATCGGCCTTCGTGCTCGCCGGCCGGCCGGCCCGAGCGTACTTCTCGCGCGTGCGGCGCAGGTAGGTCTTCGCCGTCTCGTACTGCACGTTCATCTGCCCGGCGACCTCGCTCATGCTGTACCCGCTCGCGTACAGCACCAGGGCCTCGCGTTCGCTCGTCGAGAGCTTCGGCCGTGCCGGCTGCTGGGCGCCCTTGGGCAGCGGGCGCCAGTCGCGCACCGGCGTGCCGGTCGACTCCATGCCCATGACCCGGCGCGCGGTCTCCATGACCTCGCTCAACGGCATGGTCTTGGAGAGGAAGGCCGATGCGCCGGCGTCGAAGGCGCGGTCGCGCGCTTCCGCCGTGTCGAGGCTGGTGAGCACGATCACCTTCGCCCCCGCCGCGCGGCACGTGCGCACGCGAGCCTCGATCGACACGGGCTCTTGCAGCTGGAAGTCGAGGAGCACGAGATCGGTCGGGAACTGATCACTCTGCACGAGCTCGAACCAGGTGGGCGCGGTCAGCACGAGCTCGAAGTCGGGTGCGTGGGTCGCTACCCAGGAGGAGAGGCTGTCGAGCAGCAGCTCGTGATCGTCGAGGATCGCCAGACGCACCCGGGCCCCGGACCGCGCGTCAGTATCCATACTCAAACTCTAGGACCAGTCGCCCGTCGACCTCGCGAACCGACGAGCGCCGGGTCAGCCCGCGGATGAGCTCGAGCATGGAGCGCAGCTCGCGGCGGGCATCCGGGAAGGGCCGGGGCGTGACGATCGCGCACGTGACCGCCAGGCGCCCATCGGATGACCGGAGCCGCAGCTCGAGCTGCGAGGCCGAGAGCGTCTCGACAGCGACCACGACGATCGCCCGCATCAGCGTGCGGCGCTCGAGCGCGGCACGCTGGCCGAGATCGTCGGGATCGTCGGCGGTCGCGACGATGTTCAGCCGCGGGTGGCGGGCCAGGACATCGTCGAGCATCTGCTGCGCCCACCCCTTCTCGACCTCCGCGACCAGCAGGCTTCGGATGCTCCGCGCGAGCCGCCGCGCCTCCTCGCGGTCGGCCTCGCTGAGGTCGTCGGCGTCGACGATGCGCTGCAGGGTCGGCACGACCTCGTGGTTGAGCACGGTGATGCGCCGCTGCTGCACCGAGCGCGCCACTCCGGCCCGCTGCTCGCGCGCGACGGCGGCAGCCGACTGCCAGGCGCGCTCTTGCCAGAGGCGGGTGGAGGTGTTGAGCGAGTGGGCGTAGGCGGCGGCGGCAAGACCGAGGATCGCCACGGTGAACGAGCCGGTGATCGCATACGTGACGGTCGGCACATCGCTGATGTCGGCCGGGGCCTGCACGATGCCCAGCCCGGCGCAGAGCAGGGTGTGCAGGGCCGTCCACCCGACGATCTCGCGGGCAGGGCGATAAGGAGTGCTCGCCATCAGCAGCACCCCGACGACGAGCGGAGCCCAGTCGTCGCGCAGCCGTTCATTGGCTCCCGCCGTCGACAGCGCGCTCGTCACCGCCGTGGCCATCAGCAGGAGCTGGAAGAGCTGAGCCGACGGCGCCTGCCACACCGGTCGCGTCGGCCGCGAGCGATCGAGCAGCAGCACGCACGCGGTGAGCACGAGCAGATAGGAGGCCACGAACCAGGCGGGCTGCACGATCTCGTGCCCGCGCGTGACGGCCACCACGAGGGGCAGGGCCGCCGCGAGCAGCGCCGCGCCCGTCGTCACGGGACGGGCGGCCGCCGCCGAGAGCGGGTCGAGCCGCTCGAGCGTGATCTCGCGGGCGGGGAGGGGGGCGGGGCCGACCATCGGTGCGCGGCCGCTCATCGCGCCCCTCCCACCGGGGAGCCCTGCGGCCGGGCGGGAACCCGCAGCAGCACCGAGGTGCCGCGGCCGGGGTGCGACCACACCGTCGCCGAGCCGCCGACCGTCTCGAGACGCCCGACGATGCTCGTGCCCACGCCCAGGCGACCGTCGGTGCGCGCATCGACGGCGAACCCGCGGCCGGCATCCACCACCATCGCCGAGACCTCGGCCTCCGCCGCGCCCAGCACCACGTCGGCGGTGTCGGTGCCGGCATGGCGGCGAACGTTCGCGATGCACTGCGCGACCGCGCGCCGAAACTCGTCGAAGGTCTCACCGTCGAGGCGATGGAGCACGGTGACGTCGCCCTCGATCGCGACGCTCACGGCCCCCGCTGCTGCCTCGTCGATCGCCCCTCGCAGTCGGTCGGCCCGCGGTGCGCGCACCGCATCAGCCTCGGCCGACCCCTCGAGCACCGCATCGATGGATGCCGTCGAATCGGAGAGATCGAACCACTCCTGCCCGACGATGACCTCGAGATCATGGCGGATGCCCGCTCTGACCGGTTCGGAGAGCCGACCGGTCGAGGCCGTGATGACGGCGAGCTGATTGAGCACGGTGTCATGCAGGAGAGCGGTGGCGCGCTGCTCGAACCCGCGTCGGACATCCGCGAGCATCTCCTCGCGGGCGGCGCGGTAGAGCTCGGTCTGCGCGTGCCGCCCGCTCAGGAGGTCGGCGCGCAGCACCGCCAGGAGCCCGACGACGATGAACCAGGCGGAGAAGACGACGACATCGAAGGTCCACGGCGATCCCAGCCAGATGATGGCGGCGGCCGAGGCCCCCTCTCCGATGAGGTAGCCCGCCGTCGTCCAGGCGATCGACGTGCCGATGCTCGGGCCGACGCCGATCACCAGGATGAGGGCGAGCTTGAGCAGCACGATGGTGAAGTCGTCGTTCGCGACCGGAGTGTTGAGCTGGGTGGAGGCGATGAGCGAGTACCACACCACGCAGAGACCGCCGATGATGAGGTAGCTGGCGGCGATGAACACCGACGGGCTTCTCTCGAGCAGCGCGAGCAGCACCACCATCGGAATGAGTACGACCAGCGCCGGCCACACGATCACCTGCGGGAGGTAGGCCTGGATCGACAGCACGACGAGGCCGACGGCCGTGAGGCAGACAGCGGCGCCCGCATGGCCGGCACGGGCGACGGCGGTGCTGGTGGTGCGAGCCGCGAGATGCGGCGGGAGACCGAGCGGCACGGCGCAGCCTCCCCCCTCTCCATGCGGGCGCATGGAGTCACCGTCGCATTATTGCCCACAGGCGTGCGTGCCGACTATCCCTCACCCGGGGGGGGCGCGACGCAGCACCGGCCCTCGCACGCGGCGGCAGCAGGCGTAGGCTCGGCGCATGCCCCGCGTCGATCTCAACAGCGATCTGGGCGAGTCGTTCGGGGTCTGGCGGCTCGGCGACGATGCCGCGATGTACCCCCTCATCACGAGCGCCAACCTCGCGTGCGGATTCCACGCCGGCGACGCCTCGATCATGCTCGCCTCGTGCCGCGCGGCAGCGGCCCACGGGGTCGCCGTCGGCGCGCATCCCTCGTACCGCGACCTCGCCGGGTTCGGTCGTCGCGACATCGAGCAGCCGCTCGACGAGCTGCACGCCGACGTGCTGTACCAGGTCGCCGCCCTCACCGGCATCGCCGAGCACGCCGGAACGGCGGTGCGCTACCTGAAGCCGCACGGCGCCCTGTACAACCGGGCCGCCGCCGACCCGGAGGTCGCCGAGGTGATCGCCGACGTCGCTCGGGTGCGCGGGCTCCCGGTGCTGGGGCTGCCCGGTTCGGCGATGGCCGCAGCCTGCACGCGCGCGGGCGTCGCGTTCATCGCCGAGGCCTTCGTCGACCGCGGGTACCTCGCCGACGGCACACTCGCACCGCGCGACCTCGACGGTGCAGTGCTCACCGATGCGGCTCTGATCGCGGAGCGCGCCGTGGGCATGGTGACGCACGGCGAGGTGGAGGCGATCGACGGCTCGCGGGTGCGGGTTCGACCCGCCTCGCTGTGCGTGCACGGCGACACCCCGGGCGCCGTCGCGATCGCCCGCGCCGTGCGCGACGCGCTCGACGCCGCCGGCGTCGAGCTGCGGGCGTTCGCGGCCGACTCCGCCTCCGAGCGGTGACGGAGCGCGCGTGAGGCCGCCATCGTGAGGGTGCTCCCTTGCGGCGACCGAGCTCTGCTCGTCGAGCTCGACTCGCTGGCCGCGGTGCGGGCCGCGTACGACCGCTGGAGCCGGGAGGCTCCGGCCGGGGTGGACGAGCTCGTGCCGGCGGCGCGCACCGTGCTCGTGCGGCTGGACCCCGCCGTGCTGGGGATCGGTGCCGCCGAGACGTGGCTGCGCGGGCATCCGCCGATCACGGACGGGAGCGCGGTCGGCGACGGCGCACGTGCCGCGGCCTCGGCGCAGGTCGCGACGCCCGTCGACATCCCCGTCGTCATCCCCGTCGTTTATGACGGCGACGATCTCGCGGAGGTCGCAGCGGCCTGGGGATGCTCGGTCGAGGCTGTCGTCGAGCGCCACAGCCGCACGACCTGGGTGTGCGCGTTCATCGGCTTCGCCCCGGGCTTCCCGTACCTCGTTCCCGTCGGCGTTGCCCTGCCGACCGTCCCGCGCCGCGCCACGTCGAGACCGCGCGTGCCCGCAGGCTCGGTGGCCCTCGCCGCGGAGTACTGCGGCATCTACCCGCGCTCATCGCCCGGCGGCTGGCAGCTGATCGGGAGCACCGACGCGGTGCTGTGGGATGCCGACCGGGAATCCCCCGCCCTCGTCGCTCCGGGAGCACGGGTGCTCTTCGAGCCTCGGCGCGCGGCATCGACGGGGTCGGCGCGATGACCGTCATGCGGGTCATCGACCCGGGAGCGCTGACGCTCGTGCAAGACCTCGGGCGCCCCGGGCTCGCCTCTCTCGGCGTCAGCGCCTCGGGGGCCTTCGACCGCACCGCGCACCGACTCGCCAACCGGCTCGTCGGCAACGACGAGGGCGCCGCGACGCTCGAGCATCTGCTCGGCGGGCTGCGACTCGCCCTGCCGGCGGGGGCATGGATCGCCGTGACGGGCGCCGGGGGCGCCGTGCGGCTCGTCGACACGGAGGGGCGCGCTCGGGTCGTCGAGCCGCACACCGCGACCGTCGTCGACAGTCCGGCAGAGCTGCAGCTCGGGCCCCTCACGAGCGGGGCCCGCGCCACGATCGCGGTGCGGGGCGGGCTCGCCGTACCGCTCGTGCTCGGGTCGCGGTCGCGCGACACGCTCGCCGCCCTCGGGCCCGCGCCGCTCACCGCCGGCGAGGTGCTTCCCGTCGGCCACCCGCCCGCCACCCCGGTGCCGCCGACCGACCTCGTGCCCGTCGACCCGCCGACCAGCGGTGTCGTCGAGCTCGCCGTACGGCCCGGACCACGGCGCGAGTGGTTCACGGCCGCCGCGTGGCAGCAGCTGCTGACCGAGGAGTGGCGGGCCTCCGCCCGCAGCGATCGCACGGGGGTGCGCCTGGAGGGGGCGGTGCTCGCCCGCACTCGCGAATTCACGGAAGCCGAGCTGCCCAGCGAGGGCATGCTGCGCGGGAGCATCCAGGTGTCTCCCGACGGCGCGCCGACGGTTCTCGGCCCCGATCACCCCGTGACCGGCGGTTATCCCGTGATCGCCGTCGTGGTGGATGCCGCGTTCGACCGGCTCGCGCAGGTGCGGCCCGGGCAGCCGGTTCGGCTGCGGCTGGCAACCGGACGGCGCTGAGCACCGTCAGCCCAGGTCGCGCACCGCGCCCTCCCACCGGCGACGGAGCCACCGGTCGTGGCTGGCGACGACGACCGCGCCCGGGTAGGCGCCCAGCGCCTCCTCCAGTTCGGTGGCCAGGCGCAGCGACAGGTGGTTGGTGGGCTCGTCGAGCAGCAGCACGTGCGGCGGGCGGGCGATGACCAGCGCGAGTGCGAGTCGACGCTGCTGCCCGACCGAGAGTGCACCGACCGGACGATCGAGATCGCGCGCGCCGAACAGCCCAAGGCCTGCGAGCGGCACGGCGGCCGCGCGCGCCGCTCCGAGTGCGGCCTCGTACGTCGCGCGCACGGTGCGGTGCGGCTCGGTGAAACGGACATCCTGGGCGAGCAGAGCGGTGCGCGTGCGCGGCAGCGCGCGACGGTGGCCGCCGTCGAGGGGGATGCGCGCCGCGAGCGCCCCGAGCAGGGTCGACTTGCCCGACCCGTTGGGGCCGGTGATGAGCATCCGATCGCCCGCGCGCAGCGCGAGAGTGATCGGCGCGAGCCGCCCGGCGACCTCCGCGGCGTCGAGGCTCAGCAGGGGCTCCGCGGTGGTCGTGACCGAGCGGGAGGGCAGCCCTGCGAACGCGAGCGGAGGCGGCGGAGGCGGCAGGTGCACAGCCTCGAGTTCGGCGAGCCGCCGCTCGGCGTCGCGCACGCGCCGGGCGACCTCGGCCTCGACGCGCGCGCCCTTGAAGTGCCGGATGAACTTGTCGTTGTCGCGAGCCGGTCGACCGCCCGTGTCGATCGCCCGCGCCCCCTCGGCGACGGTGGCGCGCAGTCGAGCGAGCTCGCGCTGCTCGAGCCGATGCTGCTGCAGCCAGCGCCCGCGTTCGCGGTCACGCTCGATCAGGTAGTCGCTGAAGCCGCCACCGGAGCGCACCAGCTGCCCGCCCCCGTTCTCGCCTGTCGCGGCCCGGCGGCTTGGGTCGAGGTCGACGAGCTCGGTCGCGAGCTCGTCGAGCAGCGCGCGATCATGGCTGGCGAAGAGCACCGGGCCGCGCCAGCCGAGCAGGTGCTGCCGTAGCAGCGCGACGGCGGTGTCGTCGAGGTGGTTGCTCGGCTCGTCGAGCACGAGCGCGTCGGGGCGGCTCAGCAGCACGGCTGCGAGCGCGAGACGGCTCCGTTGGCCCCCCGAGATCGCCCCGAGCGGCGTCGACAACGGGATGCCCGCCAGGCCGAACCCGTCGAGCAGGGCCGCACGCCGCGTGTGACGGCCCCACAGCTCGACCCGCTCGGCCTCCTCGAGAGCGGAGGCGTACTCGGCGGCCGCCGCGGCATCGGTGCCGAGCCTCCCCGCCGACGCTTCGAGGCGTCGTTCGAGGTCGAGCAGGGGCGCGTCGGCTGCGTCGAGGATGCTCGACACGGGCATCCCCGCATCGAACGGCACCTCCTGCGGCAGCCAGCCGAGCCGCGCGGGACGCGCGATCACGCCGGCATCAGGCTCGTCGACACCGGCGATGAGGCGCAGCAGGGTCGACTTGCCCGCGCCGTTCTCGCCGATGAGGCCGACGCGGGCACCCGCCGGCACGACGAGGTCGACGTCGCGCAGCACGGCACGGCCGTCGAGGATGCGGGTGACGCCGCGCGCAATGAGAGGCGCGCGGTCGCCCGAGGTCAGGGTCGGAGACATGGGGTACCGCCGGGGTTCGCAGGATTCCCGCCGGGCTCAGCCTCGGGCGCGGGACGATCGACTGCGTCACAGCTCCATACCCCCAGGGTACCGGCAGCAGCACGCGAGGGTCTAGCGGGCGGCGCGCTCCGCGGTCTCGACGACGTTGGCCAGCAGCAGCGCGCGCGTCATGGGGCCGACGCCGCCGGGGTTCGGCGAGATCCACGACGCGACCGTCGCGACGTCGTCGGCCACGTCGCCCGCGATGCGCGAGACGCCCGTGTCGGGGTCGACGAGTCGCGAGACGCCCACGTCGAGCACGATCGCGCCCGGCTTGACGTCGGCGGCCCGCACGATGCCGGGCACGCCCGCCGCGGCGACGATGACGTCGGCGCGCCGCAGGTGCTCGCCGAGGTCGCGCGTGCCCGTGTGGGTGAGCGTGACGGTGGCGTTGTACTCGCGCCGCGTCAGCAGCGAGCCGATCGCCCGCCCGACGGTCACGCCGCGGCCGATCACGACGACATCCGTGCCGGCCCACGAGAGGCCGTGCCGCTCGACGAGCTCGATGACCCCGCGCGGCGTGCACGGCAGCGGTGTCTCGATCGGCCGGTCGACGCGCAGCACGAGCCGGCCGAGGTTGGTCGGGTGCAGCCCGTCGGCATCCTTGTCGGGATGCACGCGCTCGAGGATCGCGTCGGTGTCGAGGTGTTTCGGCAGGGGCAGCTGCACGATGAACCCCGTCACGGCAGGGTCGGCGTTCAGCTCGTCGATGACGGACTCCAGCTCGGCCTGGGTCGTCGACTCCGGCAGATCGCGGCGGATGGACGCGATGCCCACCTCGGCACAGTCCTTGTGCTTGCCGGCCACGTACCACTGCGAGCCCGGGTCGTCGCCGACGAGCACGGTCGCGAGACCCGGCACGATGCCGCGCGCGCGCAGGGCGGCGACCCGCTCGCGCAGCTCCGCCTTGATGGCCGCTGCGGTGGCGGTGCCATCGAGCTTCTGCGCGGTGCTGCCGGAGGCGGGCGCGGTCGGGGTTGCTCCGGTCGCGCTCACGCTCACAGCCCCGGGTAGAGCGGGAACGCGCTGGTGAGCGCCTCGACGCGGCCGCGGAGGGCGGCGATGTCGGGGTTCGGCATGAGGGCGTGGGCGATGATGTCGGCCACCTCGGTGAACTCGGCGTCGGCGAAGCCGCGGGTCGCGAGCGCCGGGGTGCCGATGCGCACGCCGCTCGTCACCATCGGCGGGCGCGGGTCGAAGGGCACGCCGTTGCGGTTGACGGTGATGCCGACCTCGTGCAGCACGTTCTCGGCCTGGAGGCCGTCGAGGGGCGACTCGCGCAGGTCGACGAGCGCGAGGTGCACGTCGGTGCCGCCGGTGAGCACGTTGATGCCCGCGGCGGTCGCGTCGCTCTGCGTGAGCCGTTCGGCGAGGATCTGCGCGCCGCGGATGGTGCGCTGCTGGCGCTCGACGAACTCGGGGCTGTGGGCGAGCTTGAACGCCACGGCCTTGGCGGCGATGACGTGCATGAGCGGGCCGCCCTGCTGGCCCGGGAACACGGCCGAGTTGAGCTTCTTGAACAGCGACTCGTCGTTGCTGAGGATGATGCCCGAGCGCGGGCCCGCGAGGGTCTTGTGCACCGTCGACGACACGACGTGCGCGTGCGGGAGCGGCGAGGGGTGCAGGCCCGCCGCGACGAGGCCGGCGAAGTGCGCCATGTCGACCCAGAGCTTCGCGCCGACCTCGTCGGCGATGGCCCGGAAGGCCGCGAAGTCGAGGTGCCGCGAGTAGGCCGACCAGCCGGCGATGATGACGGCGGGCTTGACCTCGTGGGCCTTGGCCCGCACGACGTCCATGTCGACGAGCATCGTCTCGGGGTCGACGCCGTACGAGGTCGCGTTGTAGACCTTGCCCGAGAAGTTCAGCTTCATGCCGTGCGTGAGGTGGCCGCCGTGGGCGAGCTCGAGGCCGAGGATCGTGTCACCGGGGTTGGCGAGGGCGTGCAGCACCGCGGCGCTGGCTTGCGCGCCCGAGTGCGGCTGCACGTTGGCGAACTCGGCGCCGAACAGGCTCTTCGCGCGCTCGATGGCGAGGTTCTCGGCGATATCGACGAACTCGCAGCCGCCGTAGTAGCGCTTGCCGGGGTAGCCCTCGGCGTACTTGTTGGTGAGCACCGAGCCCTGGGCCTCGAGGATGGCGCGCGAGACGAAGTTCTCGCTCGCGATCATCTCGAGCGTGCCGCGCTGACGGCCGAGCTCCTGCTCGAGCACCGCGGCGATCTCGGGGTCGACGTCGATGAGGGCGTCGTTGAACGAGCTGGGCAGTTTGTCGGACACGGGAGGTCTCCTTCGAGGGTCTGCCGGGCGCAGCCGGCGGGATTCTGCTGGGGGCCCAGGCGTACGGCCCCGCACCGTGTCGGTCGCTCCCTGATGGTGACCCATCCGAACGCCAGTCGCGACGCCTCACATTCTACGGCTCTACGCTGTGCCGATCATGTCGAATCGAGCGAACTCCGGGCTGCGCGTCAACCTGCTGCGCCCGTCGGGCAGATCGGGCTCGGAGCGCGCCGACCGGGTGAGCTTCGTCGAGCTGTTCTTCGACCTCGTGTTCGTCTTCGCGCTCACGCAGTTGAGCGACGTCGTCGCGCACGTCGACTCGGTGCCCTCGGGGGTCGTCGCCGTCGTACTGCTGCTGGCGATGTGGTGGCTCTGGATGCACACCACGTGGGCGACCAACTGGCTCGACCCGCAGCGGCTCGAGGTGCGCGGGCTGCTCATCGCACTCGCGTTCGTCGGCCTCGTCGTGTCGCTCTCGCTGCAGGAGGCCTCGGGCGAGCGCGCGCTCGTGTTCGCCCTCGCCTACGTCGGCCTGCAGCTCGGCCGCACGCTCGCGATGATCGCGGCGACCGCGCACCACGATCGGGCGGGCAACGCCGACTTCCGCCGCATGGCGGCGTGGTTCGCCCTGAGCGGCGTCGCGTGGATCGCCGGCGCCCTGCTCGGCGGCATCGCCCTCGTCGTGCTCTGGGTCGTGGCCGTCGTCATCGACTACCTCGGCGCAGCCGTGTCGTACCGCACGCCCGTGCTGGGCCGCGGCGACATGGAGCGGTGGGACCTCTCGGCGGCGCACATCGCCGAGCGGGCATCCCTCTTCGTCATCATCGCGCTCGGCGAGACCTTCCTCGTCACGGGCTTCGCCTTCGTCGCCGAGGAGCTCACGGTCGAGCGCTCGCTCGCCCTCGTGAGCGCCTTCCTCTCGGCCGCGGCGATGTGGTGGTTCTACTTCGACCAGGGCGAGTGGTGGGGCGAGCGCCGCCTGAAGAAGGGCGCCAAGACGGGCGCGATCGCGCGCGCCGCCTACGCCGACGCGCACGTCGTCATCATCGGCGGCATCGTGCTCACGGGAGTCGCCGACAAGCTCGTCGTCGGCAAGCCCGACACGTGGTCGACGATCGCGCTCGTGAGCATCGTCGGCGGGCCGGCGCTCTACCTGCTGGGCTGCGCGATCTTCCGCCGCATCGTGGGCGCGCCGGGCGTGCTCGTCGCGGTCGTCGCCGGCCTCGGGATGCTCGCCCTCGCTCCCCTCGCCCTCATCGCGTCGCCCGTGATCGTGTCGCTGAGTGCCACGGCCCTGCTCGTCGCGACGGCCGCGCTCGACACCGCACTGCGCGTGCGCCGCGGCGGGAAGTCGCGCGGATAGTCGATCCGCGGCGAGCGGTTACGAGGCCGCGAGCGTCAGGGGCTTCACCCGCCCGAGGTCGAGGGTCTGGCGTGCGACCCACAGGTCGTGCGCATCCTGCATCGCCAGCCAGCTCTCGGCGCTGCGGCCGACGGCCTTCGACAGCCGAAGCGCCATCTCGGGCGTGACTCGGCTCGACCCGACGAGAACGCGACTGAGAGTCGAGGGTGCGACATCGAGGCGGGCGGCGAGCTCGCGACCGCTCACACCGAACGGCTCGAGGTACACAGCGGCGAGGAACTCGCCGGGGTGCGGCGGGTTGTGCATGGGGGTCAGCTGATCCATCAGTGGTAGTCCTCGTAGTCCAGAACGTAAGCGTTTCCGTCGCGAAACTCGAACGTCACTCTCCAGTTGCCGCTCACGGTGACCGACCACCGGCCCGCCTTATCGCCCTTCAGCCGATGCAGTCGGAAGCCGGGGATGTCCATGTCGTCGATCGTCTGCGCCGAGTCGAGCGCCGCGAGCTGCATCCGCAATCGCGGCGCGTGATTCGGCAGCACCCCCGCGACGCTGCCGGTCTCGAACAACGCCCGCAGGCCCTTGTGCCGAAAAGATGCGATCACGAGTGTAGTGCACCGTGTTGCGCATCGCGCAACGCTCTCCTGGGGTCCAACGCGGTCGCTCCACTTCTCCTCAGTGACCGGAACAGGACCGCCAAGAGTGCCAGTGGCACGGCCTCGACGGAGAGGAGCATCAACAGTGGCGACCCCTGGCCCCTACGGCGACTCGGCCTCGACGATCCGGATCGGGCGGGTGACGAGCGGCACGCCGCGCGCCCGGCGCCGCGCCTCCATGATGATGAGCGCGACGACCGCGAGCGCGAGCGCCCCGGCTTCGATCCACGGCAGCCACGTCGTGCCCGAGAACGAGAACAGCACGGCGCCGATCGCGGCCCCACCGCCGATGCCGATGTTGAACGAGGTCGTCAGCAGCGCCGCGCCGACGTCGCGCACGTTGGGCGAGGCGACCTGCAGCAGGCGCGTCTGCAGCAGGGTCGGCAGGCCGCCGAAGGCCGCGCCCCAGACGACGAACGCGATGACGACCACGACGGGAACCCCGGCGAAGAGCGCCAGCACGCTGACGGCCAGGATGACCCCCGCGAGCATCCCGTACAGCCCGCCCCGCGGGTACCGCCCGCCGACGACGCCCGCGAGCACGAGGCCGATGGCACCCGCACCGCCGTAGAGGAAGAGCAGGATGCTGAGCGCCCCCGGCTCGAAGCCCGCGGTGTCGAGCACGAACGGCGCGATGTACGTGTAGAAGACGTTGTGTCCCGTCACGATGATGACGACGAGCAGGCACACGAAGAGCACCGAGGGCATTGTGGGGTCGCGCCGCACGGGCACCTTGATCTCGCCCGTCGCGAGAGAGACGCGGTGGTCGACCGCGGGCAGGAAGCGGATCACGAGCACGACGAGCACGACGACGATGGCCGCGATGACGCCGAACGCGGCCCGCCACCCGAGCGCGAGGCCGAGGGCGGTGCCGAGCGGCACGCCGAGCACGAAGGCGGTCGTGCCGCCCGCGCTCGTGACCGCGACGGCCCGGGCGAGCTGGTGGCGCGGCACGAGGTGGCCGGCGTAGGCGCCCGCGATGGCCCAGAACAGGCCGTGCGCGAGCCCGCCGAGCACGCGAGCGCCCACGAGCATCTCGTAGTTCGGCGCGATCGCCGCGAGCACGTTCGCGAGGGCGAAGACGGCGAGCACGACGAGCAGCAGGCTCTTGCGCGAATAGTGGCGCGTGAGGGCGGCGAGCGGGGCCGCGGTAAGCACGACCGTGCCGGCGAAGATCGTGATGAGCAGGCCGATCTGCGACTCGGTGACGGCGAGGTCGGTCGCCATGATGGGCAGCAGGCCCGTCGGCAGGAACTCGCTCGTCACGAGCACGAAGATCGCGGCGGCCAGGGTGATGAGCCCGACCCAGGGGAACGGGCGGTCAGCAGAAGACATGGGTGGCAGAACGCTTTCGCGGTCGGCGTAACGGGCCGACTCCTCCGGGGATGCCCGAGCGGAGCATCCGGTTCTACGCTAGCGCTACCGCCAGCCCTCAGGAGTGCCCGTGACCCGCTACCTGCCCGTCGTGCGCCTGTTCCGCTCTCGTGAGGCCGGCGCCGACCGCGTCGCGTTCATCGAGCTGTTCTTCGACCTCGTCTTCGTCTTCGCCGTCACCCAGCTGTCGCACCACGTCATCGAGCACCTCACCCCGACCGGAGTGCTCGAGGGCGTGCTCATGCTCATCGCCGTCTGGTGGGTGTGGATGTACACGACGTGGGTCACCAACTGGATGAACCCCGAGACGGGCCCCGTGCGGTGGATGCTCATCGCGATGATGCTCGTCGGCCTCGTGCTGAGCACCGCCATCCCCTACGCGTTCGTCGACCGCGGCCTGCAGTTCGCGCTCGCGTATGTCGTGATGCAGCTGGGGCGCACGATCTTCGTCATCGTCAGCTACCAGCGCACGGGGCAGCGGGATGCGGCGCTCAACCTCACGCGCATCGCCGTGTGGTTCGTCGCCTCCGCCCCGTTCTGGATCGCGGGCGCGCTCATCGGCGGCACGACGCAGTTCGTGCTGTGGGCCGTCGCGCTCGCGATCGAGCTCTTCGCCCCGGCGGTGCGGTACTGGGTGCCCGTGATCGGCAACTCGCCGATCGAATCGTGGCAGGTCGCGGGCGGGCACATGGCCGAGCGCAGCGGACTGTTCATGATCGTCGCCCTCGGCGAATCGATCATCGTCACGGGGACGGTCTTCAGCCGGAGCGACCTGACCCCCTCATCGGCCCTCGCCTTCCTCGCCGCCTTCGTCGGCACGATCCTCTTCTGGCTGCTGTACTTCAGCCACGGCGCCGAGCACGGGCACCGCTACATCTCGGCCGCCGAGCAGTCGGGACGCATCGCGCGCTACACCTACACGTACCTGCACATGCTGCTGGTCGGCGGCGTCGTGCTCGTGGCCGTGGGCGATGAGCTGGTGCTCGCGCATCCCGACGACCCGATCGACCCGACCACGCTCGCCGTCGTAGTGGGAGCCCCGGCGCTCTACCTGCTCGGAAATCTGCTGTTCAAGCGGTCGATCGGCCGCCCGTGGCTGCGGTCGCACCTCCTCGGCATGGCCGCGCTCACCGCGTTCTGGCTGGCGGCGCCCGCGCTACCCGGCCTGACCCCGCTCGCGGTCACGTGGATCGTCAACGGCATCGTCGCCATCGTGGTCGCCCTCGATGAGCTCGGGTGGACGACCGAGGGCGACGAGGACGAGCAGGAGGCCCGCGCCGAGGAGAGCGCTGGCCACGACCGGTAGGGCGCCGAGCGACCACACCTCGAGCACCGCACCGCCGAGCAGGGCACCGCCGCCGATGCCGATGTTGAAGGCGACGGTGATCCAGGCCGCGCCGATGTCGCGCAGTGCGGGGGATGCGAGCTGCAGCAGCCGCGCCTGGAAGATCACTGGCACCCCGCCGAGGAACGCGCTCCAGGCGACGAGCAGCGCGATGACCGCCGGGGGTGAGCCGGACGCGACGCCGAGGGCAGCGACCGCGGCGATGACGCCCGCGAGCATGATCGGCAGCAGGGCTCGCGGGTACCGGTCGCCCAGCACCCCGACGACGACGATGCCGACGGCCCCGGCCGCGCCGAAGACCAGCAGCACCGCCGCGACGGCGGCCGGCGCGAAGGCCGCGACCTCGATCACCCATGCGGCGATGTACGTGTAGAACGTGGCGTGCCCGAGGGTGACGAGCACCACGGTGGTGCACAACAGCAGCACCGGCGCGACGGTCGGGTCGCGGAGGGCGGCGAAGCGCTGCGGCGGGGCCGCGTCGGAGTCGGCGACGCGGTGTTCGACGGGCGGCAGCACCGCGACGATGAGCAGGGCGATGACGACGACGAGCACGGTGATGATGGCGAACGACACCCGCCAGCCGACCGCCTCGCCGAGCAGGGTGCCGAGCGGCAGCCCGGCGATGCTCGCGACAGTTCCGCCGGAGGTCGCGATCGCGACGGCGCTCGACAGGCGGTCGGGGGTGACCAGTCGCGCGGCGTACGGGGTGACGACGGCCCAGAACACGCCGTGAGCGGCACCCCCGATGATGCGCGCCACGATGAGCACCCCGTAGACCGGCGCGAGCGCGACGAGGAGGTTCGCGATCGCGAAGACGCCGAGCAGCACGAGCAGGAGCGTCTTGCGCGGCACCGGCCGGGTGAGGTGGGTCAGCGGAGCCGTCGCGACGACGACCGCGGCGGCGAACACCGTGACGAGCATCCCGACCTGCGGTTCGGTGATGCCGAGCTCGTCGGTCAACTGCGGCAGCAGGCCGATGGGCAGGAACTCGCTCGTGACCGCCACGAAGATTCCCGCCGACAGCAGCAGCAGCGGGAACCAGGGCAGGCGCACGGGGCCAGCGTAGCCGCGCCGTGGAGGCGGTGCTCGGGGGCGGTGGCCGGGTGCACGGAGACGGCGAATAGGCTTGCTCGGGTGAGCGAGACCCTCCACCACTGGATCGTGACCCTCGT
>VFQU01000196.1_pt1 | contig 66156 bp, 60 predicted proteins | sample 3512311 | NCBI WGS metagenome assembly VFQU01 (sample SAMN10412377, study PRJNA504923) | tailings metagenome | isolation source: Relicate 3 Philex TSF3 active mining site | place: Philippines: Tuba, Benguet | collected 2017-08-29 | reverse complement strand
GATTCGCATCCTCGGATGGGTGACCTTCAGGCCGACCTTGCGCAGATCCTGCGACTCCACCTCGCCTCCGACTCGGGACTGAACGGGGTGCCGCGCCGCGGAAGGCGCGCACTTCCGCTAGTGTATCATCCGGCCTCCGTCCGCCGGCCGTGAAACCCGCATGCTGAAGCCCTGCCTCGCCCTTGCCCTGGGACTCACCGTCAGCGGCTGCGGCGTGATCTACAAGGTCGACGTCTACCAGGGCAACCTGCTCGAGGCATCGGCCGTCGAGCAGCTCGAGCCCGGCCTCAGCAAGCGCCAGGTGTTCGCCCTGCTGGGCAGCCCCTCGGTGCAGGACCCGTTCCACCGTTCGCGCTGGGACTACGTCGCGACGGTCAGCAAGCGCGGCAGCCCGACCGAGGTGAAGAACCTCGTGCTCACCTTCCAGGGCGACACCCTGGCGACCATCTCCGGCGACTACTTCCCGGAGAACGATGAAGCGCTGATGGTCGAGATGCGTCGTTACGGCAACCTGCCGCGCGACGACAAGAAGAAGCGCCAGCAGCGCGGCGGCTGATCGGCCGCCCGCCGGCTCACTCCACGACGCGCGTCCCCTCGCGCGCGGTCAGCTCCCGGAACAGTCCGCCCAGGCGCCGCGTCAGCGGCCCCGGACCGCCGCTGCCGACCATCGAATCGTCGATCGACAGCACCGGCACCAGCTCGCCCATCGTGCCCGTGCAGAAGACCTCGTCGGCGGCGATGAAGTCGCCCAGCCGCAGGTCGGTCTCTTCGCAGGGGATGCCGTGGCCGGCGCACAGGTCGAGCACGGCGCCGCGGGTGATGCCCTCGGGGCAGGCCAGCGTGGTCGGGGTCGCCAGCGCGCTCGCGCGGACCAGGAACAGGTGGGTCGCGTTGGTCTCGGCGACGAAGCCACGGGTGTCGAGCATCAGCGCGTCGTCGGCGCCGCGCGCGGTGGCCTCGATCTTGGCCAGGATCGACACCAGCAGGTTGTTGCAGTGGATCTTCTGGTCGATCACCTCGGGCAGCGGCCGCCGCGCGGCGACGGTGGCGAGGCGGATGCCGGCACTGCCGTAGACCGGCGGCTTGAATTCGGCGACCACGATCAGCGTCGGCCCCTGCGTGTTGAGCCGCGGATCCATCCCCGAGGTGTACTTCACGCCGCGGGTCAGGGTCAGCCGCACGTGCACGCCGTCGCGCATGCCGTTGGCGACGAGCGTGCGGCGCAGGTCCTCGACGATCTGCTCGCGCGGCGGGATCTCGGCGAAGCCCAGCGCCTGCGCCGAACGCTCCAGCCGATCGAGATGCTGGTCGAGGCGGAAGATCCGGCCGTCGTACAGGCGCAGGCCCTCCCACACCGCATCGCCGCCCTGCACCACCGAATCGAACACGCTGATCGCCGGCGCGTCGCGGTGCTGCAGCCGGCCGTTGACGCAGACCATCAGGTCCTGGTTGCGCGGATCGAAGGACTGCTTCATCGAGATCGGATTCCCTCGGGGATGCGGATCGCGCTCAACGCGCCGCCAGACGGTGCGGGGCGAGCTCCGCGTAGATGCGCAGGCACTCGGCGTACAGCGGTCGCAGCGCCTCGGGGACGGCGACCCGGTCGTCGGCCGGTGGGCCGAAGCCGGTGGTGCGGGCGACCTTGTCGTACCACACCGACGCCCAGGCGCCGTCGGTGGCGCGCAGGCCCGGCGCCCAGGCCAGCATGGCCGGATCGAACGGCACGCCCAGCGCCGCGCAGAGCCGACCCAGCGTGCCGCGCGGATCGCGCAGCACGTCGTGGCCGTCGACCACCGGCGGCGTGTGCCCACCGGCCGCGCGCACGCGCTCGAACAGCGCCAGCTGCTGCGGCAGGCCGGTGTCGCGCAGCGTCGGCTCGGCAATGAACTCGGTCAGCGAGACCAGCATCGCCGAGGGCTCGCGGATCAGGAAGGCGTGGGTCAATGCATCCAGCCAATGGCCCTCCATCCCGGGCAGCAGGTGGTGGCTCATGTGCTTCTGGTACCAGACGCCGCGGCCTTCGGGGATCGGCCCGGTGAGCCAGTCGACGACCTTGCGCCAGTCGGCCTCCTGCGTCGCCAGCGTCGCCTCGCGGCCCGGATGCGGCAACCCGGTGCGCACCAGGTAGTGCGCGTACAGCGGCTCGTCGGTCACGAAGGTGTCGGCGCGGCTGCCCCACGACCGCATCATCGCGGTGGAGATGTTGCGCGGGCCGGACCACATGGCGATGCGGGTCGTCATGGGTCGATGCTAGCGCGACTGCCGCACGCAGGCCGCAGGAACCGGCTGAACCGAAGCCATCGACAGGCGCTGACCGTCGACTCCGGTCGACCTGGACACGCCTACACTCGGGTCGCCGTCTCCCCGCGGAGTTCGTCCATGCGAAGCGCCTGGCTGTTGGGCCTCACCCTCTTCTGCGCATCGCCCTCGGGGGCGTCGGAGTGTGTGGTTTCGGCGGAGGAAATCGACGCGCTGGAATGGGACGACCTCATCGAGATCCAGATCGAGCCCGAATGCCTCCACCTGCGCGAGGCCATGGCCGAGCGGATCGATGCCCGGATCGACGAGCAGTCCCTCGAAGCCGATGCCGACGAGGACGAACTCCGCCACGCCCGCATGTGGTCGCAGGGGCTCAAGCTCCAGGCCGCGCTCGCGCGGCGCGACATCGACCAGGCGCTCGAACTGCTCGACGGGTGGCGAGTGGAAACGCGACGGGCGTTCGACGCGGAGGAATCGGAGTCCGCTGCGCCCATCGCCGCCGCTGGCGACGAATCGACCTGCGAGGCCTGCGATCGGATCAAGACCATCGATGCCATCCTGCGCGGCCAGCCCGCCCTGCTGCCAGCCGCGGAAATCGCCGCCCCCGAACCGGACTGGGTACTCCGCCTGGGATGGTGCGGCACGCCGGCCGCGGTGTTCCACCACTCGGCGACCTCCCTTCCCGACCCGGCAGACGCATGGCTGGCGCGCGGCGAGCCGCTGATGGCGCTGCAGGGCCTGCTGCACGCGCAGTGGGTCGATGCCGTCTCCCTGGGCATGTTGCCGCCGCGCCTTGCCGAGTACGCACATCGCAGCATCGGAGCCGAGGCCTATGCCGCCGAGATCGAGCGCGCGCTGGCGCAGATCCGGATCGATGAGCGCGCCGACGGCCGCCACGCGTCGATGCCGCTGTTCGGCCTGCAGCTTCCGCTGCCGCTCGGCCACGCCGACTGGCGAGACGAGGAAGGCACTATTCGGGTCTACGACCCCGCCGCGCTCGCGGACTTCGTCCGCCGCCTGTTCGAAGGGTCACGGTAGCCGCCTGCGGGCAAGGACGGCGCACAGGGTCTCGCCATCGGGCTCCCGGCACGCCGCGGGCCTGCGCTTCGCTCTTCGTCCGACCCGTCATGGACCGGGGAACCTGAAACCGGGATGCTGACGACCTCCGCCGAGGTCGGCCCCCGCGCCCGAAGGGTCCATGCGAATCAGCGCCCCCCACGTTTCGATCCGGCACCTCGGGCTGCTGGCTGCAGCCGCGCTCGTCCTGAGCGCCTGCAGCGAACCCCGCGCGCCGATCGCCGGCGGCGACGCCGCCCCGCGCGTGCGTGCGGCCCACGCCGCGCTGGCGGCGTCTTTGCCGCTCGACGACCGGCAGTCGTTCGAGGACGCCGACCGCGGCTTCATCGCCCGGCCCGGCGGTCAGGTGCGCAACGACGCCGGCGACGTGATCTGGGACTACGACGCCTTCGCCTTCCTCGACGGCCCCGCGCCGGACACGGTCAACCCCAGCCTCTGGCGCCAGGCGCTGCTCAACAATCGCATCGGGCTGTTCGAGGTGACCGAAGGCATCTGGCAGCTGCGCGGCTTCGACCTGGCCAACATCAGCCTGATCGCCGGCGACAGCGGCTGGATCGTGGTCGACGCCGGCACCAGCCGCGAGACCGCCGCGGCCGCGCTGGCCTTCGCCCGCCAGCACCTGGGGGATCGCCCGGTATCGGCGCTGATCTTCACCCACAGCCACGCCGATCACTTCGGCGGCGCGCTGGGCGTGATCAGCGCCGAGGAGGCCGCCGCACGGCAGGTGCCGATCATCGCGCCCTCGGGGTTCATGGACGAGGCGACCAGCGAGAACGTGCTGGTCGGCACCGCGATGGCGCGGCGCGCGATGTACATGTACGGCAGCCGCCTGCCGCGCGATGCGCGCGGGCTGGTCGACAACGGCCTGGGCAAGGCGGTGGCCTTCGGCCGCATGGGCATCCTGCCGCCCACGCTGACCATCGAGTCCGCGACCGAGGAGCACGTCATCGACGGCGTGCGCTTCGTCTTCCACGACGTGCCCGGGAGCGAGGCGCCCTCCGAACTGGTGTTCGCCGTTCCCGAGCGGCGCGCCTTCAACGGCGCCGAAGTGATGGGCCACACCCTGCACAACCTCCACACCCTGCGCGGCGCCAAGGTGCGCGACGCGCTGCGCTGGGCCGGCTACCTCGACGCCGCTCTGGCGCAGGCCGCCGACGCGGAGGTGCTGTTCAACCAGCACCACTGGCCGGTCTGGGGCCAGCCGCGCATCCAGGCCTTCATTCGCCATCAGCGCGACGCCTACCGCTACATCCACGACCAGACCGTGCGCCTGATGAACGCCGGGCTCACCGCGCCGGAGATCGCCGAGACGCTGCGCCTGCCCGCCGCGCTCGAGCGGGCGCTGTCGGTGCGCGGCTACTACGGCACCGTTCGGCACAACGTGCGCGCGGTCTACCAGCACTACCTGGGCTGGTTCGACGCGCATCCGGCCAACCTCGACCCGCTGCCGCCGGTCGAGGCGGCGACGCGCTATGTCGCGCTCGCCGGCGGCCGCGACAAGCTGCTTGCCGCCGCACGGGCCGCGTTCGACGGCGGCGAGTTCCGCTGGGCGTCCGAGCTGCTCAAGCATGCCGTCCACGCCGACGCCGACGATCGCGAGGCGCGCGAGCTGCTGGCGCGCAGCCTCGAGCAGCTCGGCTACCTCGCCGAGGCCACCAGCTGGCGCAACTTCTATCTCAGCGGCGCGTTCGAACTGCGCAACGGGACGCCCGAGCGCGGCGTCAGCCGCGGCCAGATGCTCGACCTGCTCGAGCACGTGCCGATCGAGCGCTTCCTCGGCGCGATGGCGGCATCGCTGGATGGCCCGGCCGCCGAGGAGGTGGACCTCGTCGTCAACCTGGTGTTCTCCGACCTCGGCGAAAGCCACGTGCTGCGCATCGAGAACGCCGTGCTGCACCATCGCCGGTCGCCGCCGGCGGCCGATGCCGACGCCACGCTGACCCTCACCCGGCCGTTCTTCCTGCGCATGTTGACCGGCGGCGCCGGCGCTTCCGACCTGCTGCTGTCCGACGAGACGCAGATCGAGGGCAGCCGCATGGCGCTGGGCCGGTTCTTCGGGCTGATCGAGAAGGCGCCGGGCACCTTCCCGATCGTCACGCGCTGAGCGCGGACGGATCAGCGCGCCCGCAGCGCCTCCATCGGATCCAGCCGCGCTGCGCGCCGCGCCGGCCACCAGCTCGCCGCGAAGGCGGCCGCCACCAGCAGCGCCGCCACCAGCAGGTAGACCCGCACGTCGTCGGCGACCGCGGGCGGCAGCAGCGGCGCCAGCGGACGCGACAGTCCGAAGCCGCACAGCAGGCCCAGCACGATGCCGCCCAGGCTCTGCGTAGCCCCCAGGCGCAGCATCAGGCCGAGGATGCCGCCGCGGGTGGCGCCCAGCGCCATGCGCAGGCCCAGCTCGCGGGTCCGCCGTCGTGCGGCGAAGGCCATCACGCCATAGATGCCCACCGCGGCCAGCAGCAGGGCGGCCGCGGCGAACACCAGCGCCATCTGGCCGATGATCTCGAGGCCGGCCACGCGCTGGCGGGTGCGCTCGGCGAGCGTGGCGATGGCGTGCACCGGCTGCGCCGGATCGACCCGCGTCACCGCATCGCGCAGCGTCGGCACCAGCGCCTGCGCGTCGCCCTCGGCGCGCACCAGCAGGTCGAGCCAGCCCCAGGCCTGCTGGTCCTGCAGCAGGTACCAGCCTGCGCCGCTGGCGTTGCCCGAGGACACGCCGGCCATGTTGAGGTCGGGCACGACGCCGACCACGGTGGCCCAGGGCGCATCGGCCTCGTGCCGGCGCAGCCGCTGGCCGATCGGATCCTGGCCCGGCCACAGCCGCTCGGCCAGGCTCCGGTTGACCAGGGCGACGGGCGCCGTGTCGGCGCGGTCACTCGGCGCGAACAGCCGTCCGCGCAGCGCCTGCTTGTCGACGACCTCGAAGTACTCGCGCGAGACCACCTCGAGCCAGGCCTGCGGACGATCGACGTCGCGCGGGTAGGCCACGCCCTCGAGCGCCAGCGTCGCCCAGACTCCCGATCCCACCAGGTCGCGGCTGCTCACCGCGACCGCCGCCACGCCGGGCGTATCGCGCAGCGTGTCGAGCAGCCGCGCGTAGAAACCCGCGCGCGACTCGGGCGTGGCATAGGCGGGCGCCTGCAATTCGATGCGGCCGACCAGCAGCGAGTCCGGATCGAAGCCGAGGTTGGCGCGGCTGTTGTGCAGGGCGCTCAGCGCCAGCAGCGTCGACACCACCATCGCGCCGGCGGCGAACGCGAACTGGCCGGCGACCAGCAGGCCGCGCGAGCGGCCGCCGCCCATCGCGTGGGCGCTGCCGCCCTCCTCGCGCAGCGCCTGCACCGGATCCAGCCGGCTGGCGCGCAGCGCGGGCAGCAGTCCGGCGGCAAGGCCCGCGAGCAGCGCCGAGCCGATGATCATCGCCAGCACGCGGGCGTTGAGGTCGAAGTAGATCCAGCTCGGCAGCGCGATGCACGCGTGCGCCACGCGATCGAGCAGGTGGATGCCGCCGGCCGAGAGCGCGATGCCGAGCAGCGCGCCCAGCCCGGCCAGCAGCAGGCTCTCCACCATCAGCTGGCGCACCACCCGCCCGCGCCCGGCGCCCAGCGCGCTGCGCAGCGCCAGCTCGCGGCCGCGCTCGGCGGCGCGCACGAACAGCAGGTTGGCGACGTTGACGCAGGCCAGCGCCAGCACGAAGCCGGTCATCGCCAGCATCACCGCGAACAGCACGCCGTCGCCGCCGCTGAAGGCGCGCTGCAGGTGCTCGACGCGCAGCCGCGCCATGCTGACGTCGGCGCCCTGCCGGCGCAGGTGCTCGGCGATCAGCGGATTGAGCTGCGCGACGGCCTCGGCCGGGTCGAGCCCGCTCCTGAGCAGGCCCACGGCCTGCACGCCCGGGGTGTCCCAGGCCGGGCGCTGCAGCGGGTCCAGGCGCAGGTTGGTCCAGACGTCGCTCTGGCTGATGAAGCCGAAGCCCGGCGGCATCACGCCGATGATCTCGGCGGATTCGCCGTTGAGCATGACGCTGCGCCCGACGATGTCGGCGGCGCCGCCGAAGCTGTCGCGCCACAGCGCGTCGCTGATGACGGCCAGCAGCGGCCGGCCGGGGCGATCCTCGCCGGGCAGGAAGGCGCGCCCGCGCGCCGGCGCGGCGCGCAGCAGGGTGAAGAAATCGGCGCCGACCACGAAGCCGACCAGGCGCTGCGGCGGTCCGCCTTCGTGCACCAGGTTCATGGCGAGGAAATGCAGCGGCACCAGTTCGTCGAAGGCCTGCTGGCGTTCGCGCAGGTAGCTGAACTCGTCGTAGCCCATCACCTGCCAGCCGCCGCCTTCCGCCGAACCTTCGCGCGCCAGGTGATGCATGCGGGCGGATTCGGGAAAGGGCAGCGGCCGCACCAGCAGGCCGTCGATCAGGCTGTACTGCACCGCGACGAGGGCGATGCCGACGGCGAGCGTGGCGACCGCGAGGCTGGCGAAGCCGATCCGGCGGGCGATCTGGCGCAGGGCGAAGCTCAGGTCGTGCATGGCGCGCGGGCTCCCGCGGCGGTCGATCCGCCGCGCTCGCAGGAATCAAGCAAGCCGTGTGCCGTCACGCCGACGCCAACCGGATCAGCGACTTGGCTCATTCCGACGCGGCGGTGCGCCGGGATCGATCGAATGCCCGTCCGTCCGTGGACATCCGCTGTCCGCTGCCGATCAGCGTCGCGCCGCGAACGCCCCGGCCGCGGCGACCACGTCCGCCCCGACCGCCAGCACCGCACTGCGCTGGCGCGCATCGGTCATCTCTCCGGCCTCGTCGAAGGCGCTGTCGGCGCGGCCCACGGCGACCTGCGAGGGCGCGACCCACAGCCCGAGCTTGGCCAGCGCGTCGCGCAGCACCAGCAGCGAGCGGAGGCCGCCGAGCGCGCCCGGCGACGCCGAACAGATCCCGGCGACCTTGCCGCGGAACAGCGCGGTGCCCGAGCGGCCGTCGGGCAGCGGGCGCGAGATCCAGTCCAGCGTGTTCTTCACCAGCGCCGGCATCGAGCCGTTGTACTCGGGCGTGGCGATCAGCAGTCCGTCCTGCGCCGCCAGCAGCGCCTGCAGGGCGCGCACCGCCTCGGGCATGCCTGCCTCCTCGAGATCGCCGTCGTACACCGGCAGCAGGTAGTCGCGCAGGGCGATCAGGGTCACCGCGGCCCCGGCGTCCTCGGCGCCGCGCACCAGGGTACGCACCAGCCGGCGATTGAACGACGCGCTGCGCAGGCTGCCGGCGAAGGCGAGCAGGCGGACTTCGGCGGACATGGCGTGCTCCATCGACGGGGTGGCGGCCGATGATGTCACGGCGACGATCGCGCCGCCGCGCGTGGCGCTCAGCGCTGCCGGGGCCGGCGCACTCCACGATCGGCGCCGCGGCCCTTCACCGCGTACACGCCGTCCAGCCGCCGCTCGGCCGAAAAGCCGACGCGTTCGAGGCGGCGGATCACCTCGGCCGGCACGTCCCGCCCGCTGGTCTTCGCGTTCGGCGTGCCGGTGTAGTGGAACATCGCGCCGCCGGCGCGCAGCACCCGGGCGAGCTGGGCGTAGAACGCCTCGGAATACAGCTCGCCGGCGATGCCGAAGCGCGGCGGATCGTGCAGCACCGCGTCGAAGGCGGCATCGGGCAGCGCGGTGATGGCCTCGCCGATGTCGGCCTGGCGAAGCGTGAAGCGCCCGGCCAGCGCCGGATCGTCGGCATCCGGCGACCACGGATTGAGCCGACGCAGCCAGAGCACGTCGGGGTTCTTCTCGTGGCTCGTCACCTGCGCTGCGCCGCCGGCCAGGCACCAGGCCGCGTAGTAGCCGAGCCCGCCGCAGGTATCGAGGATGCGCTTGCCGCGCGGCGCGATCAGCGCGACCTTGTGGCCGGCGTCGTCCCAGGGCGAGACCTGCGCGGTCGGCAGCATCTTGATGCCGTCGATCTCGAAGGTCGGCGCGTTCCAGACCGTGGGCACCAGCTTGATCAGCGCGCCGCCGAAGCGCTGCACGGGCGCGAAGCCCTCGCCGTCCCAGTAGAGGATCGTGCGCTCCTTCGGCCGCGCCGGCCAGGGGAAACGCGAGCCGCGCCAGATGAAACCCTCGCGGTCGATGGCCACATCGTCTTCGCTGCGGCCCAGGTCGAGCGCGCCGCGCCAGGCAGTCGCGCCGGCCGACAGCGCGGTCTGCAGGGCGTCGAAGACTTCGCGGGTGAGCAGCGGGGTGATCAGTCGGGCCATCAAGCGGTGTCGGGGTCGGATCGGAGTGCGCGCATCGAGTGCCGGGTTCCGTGGCGCCGCGGCGTCGCGATCAGCGCGGGCGAACCATCCAGGTCGCCAGCAGCGCCGGCAGCACCAGCACGAGGACCGCCTGCACGACGGCGGTGACGCTGCGCGGGTCCTGCCAAAGGTAGCCGAGCATGCCGCCGACCAGCGCGACCCCCGCGCCGGTCGCCCGCATCCGCGTGACGAAACCGGCCCATGCGGCGACCGCGCCGAGCGCGCCTGCCAGCGCAGAGACGAAGCCGATGCCGATCAGGTAGGCCAGCGCGACGATCGGCAGCAGCAGCGGCGCGACGCCCGTCTCGGCGCCACGACCTTTCGCCGGGCCCGGATCGTCGAGCATGACCAGCACCAGCACGAACGGCGCCGCGCAGAGCGCGGCATGGACGAAACCGCGCAGCGCGTCCGCCCGGGCGGTGTCTGCGCGGAACACCGGCGGTCCGGCACCGCCTGCGCTGGAATCCCTCATGCGTCGCCTTCCGCTGCGTGGCGCCCGACGCACATCTTCGCCGCTTTCCGGCAGCGGTGCGGAGAGTGTCGCCATCCCGGTGGCCGCACCGGCAGCACCGGCGATGGCGCATGGGCAGTCGCGCTCGGGCCGTCGCGGTCGAGCTATGCGCGCTGCTCGAAGTTGGGCGCGCAGCCGGACCGCGCGCCGTTCCGGTAGCGTCAGGATCGCCGCGCGGATCAGCCGCCGACCGGAGGGCTCCGCCGCCGTCGCCCGACCAGCATCGCCGCGGCGACGCAGCCGCCGAACACCGCGCCCTCCAGGGCGCCCAGCACCGCCTGCACCGGCGTGCCCAGGCGCGGATCGCCGAGCAGCGCGCCGAGCGCGCCGACGTCGAGCCGCGATGCGTCGAAGGCGCCGGCGACGGCGGCCAGGCTGCTGGCCATCAGCCGACCACCGGCCAGCGCGAGCAGCGCGCACACGAGGCCTGTGCTCGCGGCCGCGGCGAGCACCGGACGATTGCCGCGCGGCGCATCGAGGCCCCCGCCGAGCTGCAGCCCCACGGCCAGCGCGAAGCCGATCGCGGCGCCCTCGAGGCCGCCGGTGATGCCCGAGGGCGCGCGTCCCACCAGCAGCGTGAAGGCGTCCGAGCCGAGCAGCTTGGCGACACCGCCGACGGCGAAGCCACCCAGGGCGGCACCCAGCATCCGCGCGGCTGCGCGCTCGCCGAAGCGGCCGCCCAGCGCCAGGCCGAAACCGACGCCGGCCGCGCCGAGCGCGCCGACGACCAGGTGGATGGCGAGCAGCACCAGCAGCACCGAGAGCGCCCCGAGGCCCTGGCCCTGCGGCGCGGTGGCGAGCACCGAGCCGTACAGCAGCCCGCCCATCAGGCCGGCCAGCGCGCCTCCTGCCGTCGCCGCGACGCCGTCGGCCCACCACGCGGACTGCGCGGCGGCCCGACGCGTGTTCGTCGAGTCGACCGGAGCCGCCTCGGTTCGATCGACAGTGCCGGCGCCCGGTCCCGCAGCTCGCACGGGTTCGACGGCCGCATCACTGGCGAACCCGTCGACCGCCTCGACCTCGGCGATGAAGCGGTAGCCGTGACCGGCGATCGTGCGCACGAAGCGCGGACTGCCGGCGTCGTCGCCCAGCGCGCGACGGATCTCCTTGATGCACTGGGTCAGCGCGGCATCGGTCACCACGCTGCCGGCCCAGACCTCGTCGAAGAAGCGCTGCTTGCCGACCAGCCTGTCGCGCTCGCGCACCAGCAGCACCAGCGCGTCGAAGTAGCGTGCATTCAGCGCCACCGGCTCGCCGCGCCGCAGCAGGCTGCGGTTGGCTGCGTCGAGGACGAATTCGCCGAAGCGGTGGAGCGAAGCGGGCATCAGGCGCAGGGCATTTCGACGTGACGGCGGGAGGATGCCACAGCGGACCCGGGTCTCCGCCGCGCGGGGGCGGCCGCCTGCCGCGAACCTCGCCCTGCCGGGGCGCGCCGGGACGCGCCTGCGCCGCGCGGCGCCCCCCACCTGCCCGCCCCGCTTCTCGATCCGCGCGGCGCTGGTGTTCCCCTGATAATTCCATTATTCTGGAATCATGGACACGCCGGCCGCCGTCGCCGCCTTCGCCGCCCTCGCCCAGCCCTCGCGGCTGGCGGTGGTGCGCCTGCTGGTGGAGGCCGCCCCGGACGGCGCCTTCCCGGGCGAACTGGCCGAGCGGCTCGCCATCCCCGCCAATACCCTGTCCTTCCATCTCAGGACGCTCGGCCACGCCGGGCTGGTGAGCGCCGAGCAGTGCGGTCGCAACATCCGCTATCGGATCAACATCGCGCTGGTCCACGCGCTGGTCGGCTTCCTCACCGAGAACTGCTGCGGCGGACGCGCAGGCGCGGCTCGCAGGAACCGTCGACCGTGAACGCGGCGCAGTCCGCGCACCCGCTGATCGCCGCCGCCGGCGTGCGCGCCGAGGCGATCGCGACGGGCCTCGCGCAGTCGGCCTTCGCCGCCGGCCTCGCTGTCACCGCCGCCGACGGATCGCGGCGCCCCATTCCGATCGGCGCCATCCCGGTGATCGTCGATTCGGCCTTCATCGACGCGCAGGCGCGAACTTCAGCGGCCCTGCTCTCGGCCGCCGACAAGGCCGCCCGCTGGCGTCTCGGCGGCGACCAGCGCGAGGAGGCACTGGCGGCGCTGGGACCCACCGAGCGCCGCCTCGTCGAAGCGACGTGGAACGGACCGCGCGAGCTTGCCGTCGGCCGCGTCGACTTTCTCGGCGGCAGCACGCCCGAAGCGCTCGAGGTCAACGCGACGATTCCGGCGATGCAGGGCTACGCCGACATCGCCGCCGCGGCGTGGCTGCGCGCGTTCGCCGGCGATCGCCCCGACATCGACGCCCTCGTCGCCGCCAACGGCTCGAACACCCGCGCGCTGTTCGATGCCCTGGTGGGTCTGTACCGCGAGGCGCGCGGAAACGACCCGGACCACATCGCCCTGCTCTGCCGGCGCGGCGACGCCCAGCTCACCGAGCTGCAGCACATCCGCGAGCGGTTCGAACGGTACGGCGCCGCCGCGGAGATCGTCCATCCCGACGCGCTGTCGTGGTCGGGCGGGTTCCTCCGGCACCAGGGCCGCCGACTGCCGCTGGTCTACCGCCACCTGTTCCTCAATCGGCTCGATCGCGATCCGGCACCGGCGATCGAGGCCGCGATGCTCGGCGACGCGCTGCGCGGCACGCGGGTGCTCAACCGTCCGGCGCCGCACATCGAGATGAAGTCGACGCTGGCCGTGCTCGCGGAGGCCGTCGATTCACCGCTGGCCGAGGCGATGGCGCTCGACCCGCACGAGCACGACGCCGTGCGCCGCCGCGTGCCGTGGACGCGACGACTGCGGCCGGACGCCGCCTGCCTGGACGAGATCGCCGACAGCCCCGACGACTTCGTCCTCAAGCGCAGCTGGAGCTACGGCGGCAGCGAAGTGTTCGTCGGCCGGGCGCGCGAATCGGACGGCTTCTGGTCGCGCGCGCAGGCCAGCTTCCCCGGCGTCGCCGACTGGCCCGGCCTGGTACGGCAGGCGGCGTCCGATCGGCGCGGCGGCGGCTTCATCGCCCAGCGCGCGGTGGCGCGCAGCGAGTCCGCACAGCTGCTGTGCACGCCCGCAGCGGCGCACTGGCGCAGCGTCGCCACCGACTACGCCGCCTTCGCCTCGCTCGGCGCGGCGCCCGCCTGGTCGGGCGTGTGCCGCGCCTCGGCCTCGGAGATCGTCAACATCGTCGGCGGCGGCGCAGTGGTGCCGCTGATCCGGCGCGAGGTGGCGGATCGGCTGCTGTCGCCGGCGCTTGCCGAGTGATCCATCGTCTCCGAGGATGGGCCCGGCGGCTTCGCATCCAATGGATGGAACCGGCTGAAGCGCCGCTCGCGCGGCGAGTGTCGAAGCGGGACCAAGCTCCATGACGGCGAGAATGTCAGCTCACTGAAGCGGCACCGGGCCCTCGGAATTCACTCCGGCCCTGTGGGAGAACGTGCGGCCGGGTGCTCTGCTCGCCGACGGCAGTGCGGTTGTCTTCTGCCGGGCAGGCTCCTAGGCTCGGCAGGACTGCAGGTGCCAGTGAGCTCCTCATGGACCGGATCGAATGCATGCGCACCTTCGTCGAGGCCGTGCGCGCCGGCGGATTTTCGGCGGCGGCGCGCACGCTGGACCTGCCGCGCTCCAAGGTCAGCAAGCAGATCCAATCGCTGGAGGCCATGCTCGGCGTGCAGCTGCTGATGCGTACCACGCGCAGCATCCACCTCACCGAAGCCGGCGCCGCCTACCTCGATGCCGCCATCGAGATCCTGCGGGCGCTGGACGCCGCGGAAGATCAGGCGCGCGGCAGCGCCGCCGAGCTGCGCGGCGTGCTGCGCATCAACGCCCCCGTGTCCTTCGGCGTGCGCGTGCTGTCGAAGCTCGTGCCGAGGTTCCACGCCCTGCACCCCGACGTGGAACTGCAGCTGTCGCTGACCGACCAGCTGATCGATCCGGTGAAGGGCGGCTTCGACCTGACCATCCGCATCGCCAGCCTGCAGGACTCCTCCCTGGCGGCGCGCCAGATCATGCCGGCGCCGCGGCGGCTGGTGGCCTCGCCGACCTACCTCGAGCATGCCGGCGCTCCGGCGTCGCCGAAGGACCTTGCCGAGGCCGCCATGCTCAATTACGGCTGCCTGCAGGGCGGCACCACGATCGCCTTCACCCGCGGCAAGCGCGTCGAACGGGTTCGCACGCGCGGCCCGCTGATGGCGGACAGCGGCGATTTTCTCTGCCTGATGGCGGAAGCAGGCATGGGCATCGCGCTGCTGCCCGACTTCATCACCGCCGACGCCATCGCTGCCAGGCGACTCGTGCCGGTGCTGGGCGACTGGCAATCGCCGCCGATCGCCGTGCATGCGCTGTTCCCGGCTGCGCGCAACCTGCCCAAGCGTACGCGGCTGTTCGTCGACTTCCTGGTGGACGCGCTGCAGCCCAGGCGCTGAGCCGCAGCCTGAACGATTCCGATTGTCACTTCCATGGGGACAGAGTTGTCGCGATTCGCGGCTAGATCGCATCCAATGCGCGGCGTAGCCTGATCCCAGCCGCCGACTCCCAGGCGAACCACCCGAGGAGATCCGCCATGGCCAAGGCCACGCCCACCCCTGCCAAGTCCCTGCTCAGCCCGCAGGACCACACGCTGATCCTGATCGATCACCAGTCGCAGATGGCGTTCGCCACCCAGTCGATCGACCCGGTGACCCTGCGCAACAACACGGCGCTGGTGGCCCGCAGCGCGGCCGGCTTCGGCGTCTCGACCATCCTCACCACGGTGGCGGAGAAGAGCTTCTCCGGCCCGATCTTCCAGGAGATCCGCGACGCCTTTCCGGGCGTGGCGGCGATCGACCGCACCACGATGAACACCTGGGAGGACGCCAACGTGATCGCGAGGGTGAACGCGATCGGCAAGCAGCGCCTGGTCATCGCCGGACTCTGGACCAGCGTGTGCATCGTCGGACCGGTGCTGTCGGCGCTGGAGCAGGGATTCGAGGTGTACGTGATCGCCGATGCCAGCGGCGACGTCAGCAGCGAAGCGCACGAGCGCGCCATGCAGCGGATGATCCAGGCCGGCGCACGCCCGATGACCGCCCTGCAGTACCTGCTCGAGCTGCAGCGCGACTGGGCACGCGGCGACACCTACGCGCTGACCACGGGCATCGCCAGGGTCCATGGCGGCGGGTACGGCCTGGGCATCGACTACGCCAAGACCATGTTCGGCGCCAGCGAGGGCGGGCACTGAGTCCGGTTGCCCTGGCGCTCTCTCGCTCGGGCCCGACCGCCGTGTGCTGGAAACACCGCGCCGCGAGCAGGAGGATGCGCGATGACGCATCGACATGACCCATCCCGTCGGCGCTTCGTCCAGGCCATGGCCGCCGCGGGCTACGCGACCGGTCTGCTTGGCTGCGCCATTCCGTTGAAGCAGGAGGGAGCGATGGCAGATCTGATCGTCCGCAATGCCAGGATCACCAGCCTCGACCGGGCGAGCCGGTCCGCATCGGCGATGGCGGTGGCCGACGGCGTGATCGTCGCCATCGGCGAGGAAGCCGACGTGATGGCCAGGGCCGACGCCCGCACCCGCATCATCGACGCCGGCGGGCGACGGCTGATTCCCGGCCTCAACGACAGCCACACGCACCTGATCCGCGGTGGCCTGAACTACAATTTGGAGCTGCGCTGGGACGGTGTGCGCTCACTGGCCGATGCCATGGCCATGCTGAAGGCGCAGGTCGATCGCACGCCGGCCCCGCAATGGGTGCGCGTGGTGGGCGGCTTCACCGAGCATCAGTTCGCCGAACGCCGGCTGCCGACGCTCGACGAGATCAACGCGGTCGCGCCGCACACGCCGGTATTCATCCTGCGTCTGTACGACCGCGCCCTGCTCAATGCCGCCGCGCTGCGCGCGGTGGGGTACGACAAGCGCACGCCTGACCCGCCGGGCGGCCAGATCCAGCGCGACGGCAACGGCAACCCGACCGGCCTGCTGCTGGCCAAGCCCAACGCGCTGATCCTCTACGCGACGCTGGCGGCCGGTCCGCGCCTGCCCGCGGAGTACCAGGTCAACTCCACACGCCAGTTCATGCGCGAGCTGAACCGCTTGGGCATCACCTCGGTGATCGACGCCGGCGGCGGCTTCCAGAACTACCCGGAAGACTACGAGATCATCCGGAAGCTGCACGCCGACGATGCGCTGACGGTGCGCATCGCCTACAACCTGTTCACCCAGAACAAGGGTGGCGAACTGGCCGACTTCGAGCGCTGGACCGGCATGCTGAAGCCGCGACAGGGCGACGACATGCTGCGCCACAACGGCGCCGGCGAGATGCTGGTGTTCTCGGCGGCCGACTTCGAGGACTTCCGCGAGCCAAGGCCCGAGCTGCCGGCGTCGCTGGAAGGCGAGCTGGAGGGCGTGGTGCGTCACCTCGCGACCCAGCGCTGGCCCTTCCGCATCCATGCCACCTACGACGAGAGCATCACCCGCGTGCTCGACGTGTACGAGAAGGTGGATCGCGAGGTGCCGTTCGACGGCCTGCACTGGATCATCGATCACGCCGAGACCATCTCGGCGCGCAACATCGAGCGGGTCAGGGCGCTGGGCGGCGGCATCGCGGTGCAGCACCGCATGGCCTACCAGGGCGAGGACTTCGTCGCGCGTTACGGCGCTGCGGCGGCGGAGCAGACGCCGCCGGTGCGGCGCATGCTCGAAGCCGGCGTGCCCGTCGGCATGGGCACCGATGCGACCCGCGTCGCCAGCTACAACCCCTGGGTCTCGCTGTACTGGCTGACCACCGGCCGGACGCTCGGCGGCGCGCAGATCCATGGCGACGACAACCGCCTCGAGCGCGAGGAGGCCCTGCGCCTGTGGACGCACGGCAGCGCCTGGTTCTCGTCCGAACAGGAGGCCAAGGGGCGACTCGCGGTGGGCCAGTTCGCCGACTTCGCGCTGCTCTCGGCGGACTTCCTCGCGGTGGAGGACGAGGCGATCAAGGACATCACCAGCGTGCTCACCGTGGTGGGCGGCAGGGTGGTGCACGGCGACGGCCCCTTCGCGGAACTCTCGCCGCCCCTGCCTGCGCCGATGCCGGACTGGTCGCCGGTGCGGCACTTCGGCGGCTACCAGGGCGCAGGCCGGATGGCGGTCGCCACCGCCATGGCCAGCGCGCACCACCACGCACACGCCGACGGTCGAGCCTGCGGCGTGCATGGTCATGGGCACGCCGCCCATCTCTCCGCTCCTGCCAGCGACTACCGGGGCTTCTGGGGCGCGCTGGGCTGCTCGTGCTTCGCGTTCTGATGGCACCCTCGCTCGCCCGGGCCAGGGCGGAACGCGCCCGATGAGCAGCGCACCCGCCACGCCCGTCGCGACGCCGGGACCCTGGTCGCCGCTCTCCCAGCCGACCTTTCGCGCCATGTGGCTGGCGATCCTGGCCAGCAGCATCGGCACCTGGATCCACGATGTCGCCGCGGCCTGGGTCATGGCCGAGAAGACCGGGTCGCCGCTGATGGTCGCGGCGGTACAGGCCGCCACCACGCTGCCGGTGGTGCTGCTGGCGGTGATCGCCGGCACCCTGGCCGACATCGTCGACCGCCGCCGCTACCTGATCCTTGCGCAGCTGTGGATGCTGCTGGTCGCCAGCGCGCTGGCCCTGCTCGCGCACCTGGACATGCTGGGACCGTGGGCGCTGATCGCGCTGACCTTCGCGCTCGGCGTGGGCGCGGCCATGGCCATGCCGGCGCAGCAGGCGACGACGCCCGAGCTGGTGCCACGGCCGCTGCTCGGTCCCGCGGTGGCGCTGGGCTCGCTGAGCATGAACATCGCCCGCGCCACCGGCCCGGCGATCGGCGGCCTCATCGTGGCGCGCGCTGGTGTGGAGTGGGCATTCGCCGTCAACGCGCTGAGCTTCCTCGGGCTCACCGTCGTGCTGATCTGCTGGCGGCGCGAGCCGGCGAAGTCGAGCCTGCCGCCCGAGTCCTTCGGCGTGGCCTTGCGCGCCGGCCTGCGCTACGCCACCCACGACTCCGTGCTCAAGTCGGTGCTGGTCAAGGCGGCCAGTTTCTTCGTGTTCGCCAGCGCCCTGACGGCGCTGCTCCCCATCGTGGTGAAGCAGGAACTGCAGGCCAGCGCCGGCACCTACGGCCTGCTGCTCGGCTGCATCGGCCTCGGCGCGATCGGCGGCGCGGTGCTGCTGCCGCGCCTGCGCGCGCGCATCGATCCCGACCGGCTGGTGCTGATCGCGACGCTGGCCTACGCCGCGTGCGTGGTCGCGCTGGCCGTGGTGCGCGACCTGCCGGTTCTCTACCTGGTGTCGCTGGTCAACGGCCTGGCCTGGATCACCGTGCTGTCCTCGCTGCAGATCGCGGCACAGACCTCCGTACCCGGCTGGGTGCGGGCGCGCGCCCTGGCCCTGTACATCGTGGTCTTCTCCGCCGGCATGGCGGCGGGCAGCCTGGGCTGGGGCACGCTGGCGCAGCAGACCAGCACGGTGATCGCGCTGCTGGCGGCAGCGGCGGGAACCGTGCTCGCGGCGCTGTTCGGGCTGCGCTTCCGCCTGGGCGAAGCGGCGCGGGTCAACGCCACGCCGTCGGCACACTGGCCAACGCCGGTGTTGGCCGAGGGCGTCGCCGGCGACCGTGGCCCGGTGCTGGTCACCATCGAGTATCGGGTGCGGCTGGACCAGCGCGAACGGTTCCTGGAGCTCACGCGGCAGCTGGGACGTCACCGGCGCCGCGACGGCGCCGTGCAGTGGGGCGTGGTCGAGGACACCACCGAAGCGGGCGCCTACCTCGAGTTCTTCCTCGACAGCTCGTGGATCGAGCACCTGCGTCTGCACGAGCGCGTGACCGAGGACGCGCGCGCGCTGCAGGAGCAGATTCGAAGCCTGCTGCGCGAGCCGGAGATTCGTCCGACGGTGCGCCATTTCGTCGGAGGCGGTCCCTCGGCATCGCTTGGCCAGCCGAGCGACGCAAGTGAGGAAGCGAAGTGAACGCGAAGTTCCTGATCGGCCTCGCGCTGGGCTTCGGCATCGGCTTCGGCTGCTACCTGCTCGGCATCCCGTCGCCCGCGCCGCCGGTGCTGGTCGGGGCGCTGCTCGTGGTGGCGATGACGTGCGGCTACCAGCTGGCCGACCGCTTCCTCGCACGCCGTGCCGCCGCGACGGTCATCGATTGCGGCGGTCCCACCGGGCATCCACCTTCCTCGCACCCATCGGACCCGCCATGATCTCCACCGTGCTCGGCTTCGCTCTGGCGATCGCCATCGGCGTCGGCTGCCGCCTGCTCGACATCCCGCTGCCGGCACCACCGCGCTTGCAGGGAGCGCTGCTCGTGGTCGCGATGTGCTGCGGCTTCCTCGCAGGGGGTGCGCTGCTCGGGTGATCGTGGCGGGTCACCGAAGCGCAGGCCGCGGGTTCACGCACCATCCCGGCCGAGGCCCGACCATCGGTCTGGCCTCGGCCACGGCGGGCCCGACTAGCCTTTGGTCAAGGCGCTGTAGCTGGTGATCAGGTTGCGGTAGTCGGGAAGGTGCGCGGAGAACAGCGCGCCCAGTCCCTCGACGTCGTTGCGCCAGTCGCGGTGCAGTTCGCAGGCGACGCCGAACCAGCTCATCAGCTGCACGCCGGCGGCGGCCATGCGGCTCCAGGCGCTGTGGCGGGTGACCTCGCTGAAGGTGCCGGAGGCGTCGGTGACGACGAACACCTCGAAGCCTTCCTCGATCGCCGACAGCGCCGGGAAGGCGACGCAGACCTCGGTGACCACGCCGGCGATGATCAGCTGCTTCCTGCCCGTGGCGCGGATCGCGGCGACGAAGTCTTCGTTGTCCCAGGCGTTGATCTGGCCGGGGCGGGCGATGTACGGAGCTTCGGGAAACAACTCCTTCAGCTCGGGCACCAGCGGACCGTTCGGGCCGTTCTCGAAGCTGGTGGTGAGGATGGTCGGCAGCTTGAAGTACTTGGCCAGCGCGCCGAGCGCGAGCACGTTGTTCTTGAACTTGTCCGGATCGAAGTCGCGCACCAGCGACAGCAGGCCGGCCTGGTGGTCGACCAGCAGCACGGCGGCCTGGTCCTTGTCGAGACGGGTATAGGGTTGGCTCATGGCGGTTCTCCTTGCGGTGGGTTCAGCGCCGCACGCCGGATCGACGCGCGGCGATGGGGTCAGGCCGGCACGCGGCCGAAGCGGCCCTGCTCGAAATCGGCGATGGCCTGTTCGATCTCGGCGCGGGTGTTCATGACGAAGGGGCCGTGGCCGACGATGGGCTCGTCGATCGGCTCGCCGCCGAGCAGCAGCAGGACGGCCTCGTTGTTGGCCTCGATCCGCACGCTGTCGTCGCCGGCGCCGAGCAGCGCGACCTGGCCGCCGCGCAGCACGGTGCTGTCCTCGACCATCACCGTGCCCTGCAGCGCGACCAGCGCGACGTGGTGGCCGGGCTTGAGCGGCAGCTCGACGCTCTTGCCGGCGCGCAGGCGCAGGTCCCAGACGTCGATGGGGGTGAAGGTGCGGGCCGGTCCGCGCCTGCCGTCGAATTCGCCGGCGATCAGGCGCAGGGTACCCGCCTCATCCGGCAGCGCGATGACAGGAATATCCGCCGACAGCAGGGTCTGGTAGGCCGGCGGCGCCGACTTGTCGCGCGCAGGCAGATTCACCCACAGCTGCACCATCTCCAGGGTGCCGCCCTCGCGGGCGAAGGCCTCCGCGTGGAACTCCTCGTGCACGATGCCGGCACCGGCGGTCATCCACTGCACGTCGCCGGCACCGATGCGGCCGCCGGCGCCGGTCGAGTCGCGGTGCTGCAGTTCGCCCCGGTAGACGATGGTCACCGTCTCGAAGCCGCGGTGCGGATGCGCGCCGACGCCGCGACGGCGCTCGGTCGGCGCGAACTCCGCCGGGCCGGCGTAGTCGAGCAGCAGGAAGGGGCTGATGCGCGAGCCCATGCTGGCGTAGTCGAACAGGCTGCGCACCGGGAAGCCGTCGCCCACCCAGTGCGGGCGCGGAGCGGTGAGGATGGTGGCGATCTGGCGCATGGCGGGTCTCCATCAGGGAACTGGCCGCTACCTTAAACGCGCAACGATCGCCCCGGTAGACCGCTAGAATCGTCCTCAGAGTCCCATTTTCAGAACGATAATGCATGGAACGCTGATGGACGCCAGCGGCGATCTCAACGACCTGTACTACTTCGCCAAGGTGGTCGAGCACGGCGGCTTCGCGCCGGCCGGGCGGGCGCTGGGCCTGCCGAAGTCGAAGCTCAGCCGACGCATTGCGTTGCTGGAGGCGCGCCTGGGCGTGCGCCTGATCCAGCGCAGCACGCGGCATTTTTCGGTTACCGAACTCGGGCAGGAATACCACCGCCATTGTCTGGCGGTGCTGGTCGAGGCGCAGGCCGCGCAGGAGGTGATCGAGCGCCAGCGCGCCGAGCCGCAGGGCACGATCCGGCTGAGCTGCCCGACCACCCTGCTGCACTACCGGATCGGCGATCTGCTCGCGCGCTTCATGGTCGAGCACCCGAAGATCCGGGTGCAGCTCGACGCCACCAACCGCCACGTCGACGTGCTCGGCGAAGGCTTCGACCTCGCCCTGCGCGTGCGATTTCCGCCGATCGAGGACAGCGAGCTGGCGATGCGCGTGCTCTGCGACAGCCCGCAGCGCCTGGTGGCCTGTCCTGAGCTCGTTGCGCAGCTACCCCAGCCCCTCGCGCCGGCCGAACTCGGCGACGTCGCCAGCCTCGACTGGGGACCCCCGCGCGACCATGTCTGGAAGCTGGAAGGCCCCGACGGCGCACGCGCCGAGGTGCGCCACGCGCCGCGCTACATCACCGACGACATGACCGCCCTGCGCCAGGCCGCGCTGCGCGGCGCCGGCGTGGTGCAGCTGCCGTGCATGGTGGTGGAAGACGACCTCGCCGCCGGTCGCCTGGTCGACATCCTGCCCAACTGGGTGCCGCGCAGCGGCGTGGTGCATGCGGTGTTCCCGACCCGGCGCGGCATGATCCCCGGCGTGCGACGGCTGATCGATTATCTGGCCGGGCACATCGAGCGATAGCGCGATTGACGTGCGTCCCTGCGAATCGGCGACTCGGGCGACGCAACGAGAAGGCAGGTCAGGAACGGAAACGGCACGCTCCACGAGCCTGTCGCGCAGTCGGCCTGGTCAGCGCTGCCGAGGTCGAAAAGCGAGTGGATCACGCGATGGGAACCGTCGCGTGCCGAGAGCCGGCCGCGGCGAGATCATCGTGAGCTGGACAAGGAGTTCGATTCTGCGCGACCCATTGGCCACTCTCCGCACCCGGATTTGCGCTCCCATCGCCCCCGCGCAGACGTCGAGAAACTGTCCCAGCTTTCGAAGGCGTTTCAGGGGCCGCAAAACAAAAGGGCCAGTGACCGTAAGTCACTGACCCTTCTGATCTTCGTATGGCGCGCCCGGAGAGATTCGAACTCCCGACCACCAAGTTCGTAGCCTGGTACTCTATCCAACTGAGCTACGGGCGCGTGAACCCGAAATTATGGGTATCTCCCGGGGGCTCGTCAAGCGCTGCGAGCCGATCGTCCTTCGCGCCTTGCGATCCCCGCGCCGGCAGCGGAGCATTCCGACTCCCTGACGCGGCGGTGCGCATGATGCCCAACCTCACCCTGGTGCGCCAACTGGCGCGCGCCTGTCTGATCCTCGCCCTGCCCGCGCTGCTCGCCGCCTGCGACGACGGCGAGCGACAGCGCGTCGCGGCCGAGGCGGCCGCTGCGCGACAGGAATCGATGGCGGCCGAGCTGCTGCGCCAGCTCGAGGCCTCCGAACGCGACGGCCGGCCGGATCTGGCGCGCGCCTTCGCCGAGGACCTGGTGCTGCGCTTTCCGCAGACGGCCGCGGGCAAGAGCGCGGCCACGCGCATCGAAGCGCTGCGCACGGCGGCGGACGCCGAGGCCGAGGCGCGCCGGCTGCGCGGGCTGTGGACCTATCACGACGTCGAGGAGCCGAAATCCGGCGGCCGCGTCCGCACCGCCTACCTGCACGGCGTGCCGGCGAGCGAAGGACTGCCGCCGCTGCGGCTGGTGCTGCGCCGTCACCCCGAATGGGGCCAGTCGGCCTACGTGCTGGTCAACGGCGGCGACTTCGCCTGCCGCAGCGACGACTGCCGCGCCACGCTGATCGTCGACGACGCCGCGCCGCGCGCCGTCCACGTCAGCCGCGCGCAGGGCGCGGACCCGCCGGCGCTGTTCATCGAGAAGGACGCCGAGTTCCTCGCCGCGCTGGATGCCGCGAAGACGCTGTCGCTGGTGATGCCGCTGGCCGACGGCCGCGAGGCGCGTTACGCCTTCGAGGTGGGCGGCTTCGAGATCGAGCAGCTGGGGCCACCGATCGGCGCGAAGTAGCTGCCGGGCGACGCGCACCGCCTGCGCCTGCGATCATGGCGCATGCAGACCTTCGCCGAGCTCGACCTCCTCCCTGCCCTACAGCGCGCCATCTCTGCTGCGGGCTACACCGCGCCGACACCGATCCAGGCCGCTGCGCTGCCCGCCATCCTCGCCGGTCGCGACGTCCTCGCGCAGGCCCCGACCGGCAGCGGCAAGACCGCCGCCTTCGGCCTCGGCCTGCTGCAGCGGCTAGACGCCGGCGCCATCCGCACGCAGGCGCTGGTGCTGTGCCCGACGCGCGAGCTCGCCGACCAGGTCGCCAAGGAGATCCGCCGGCTGGCCAGCGGCATCCCCAACGTCAAGCTCAGCCTGCTGGTCGGCGGCCTGGCGCTCGGGCCGCAGCTCGCCTCGCTCGAGCACCCGCCGCACGTCGTCGTCGGTACGCCCGGCCGCGTGCAGGAGCTGCTGCGCAAGGGCGCGCTCGACCTGCGCGACGTCGCGACCCTGGTGCTCGACGAGGCCGACCGCATGCTCGACATGGGCTTCGAGCCGGCCATCCGCGACATCGTCAAGCGCCTGCCGCGCGAGCGGCAGAGCCTGCTGTTCTCGGCGACCTGGCCGGAGGCGCTGCGCGCGATCGGCCAGGCCACGCTGCGCGATCCGGTCGAAGTCGCGGTCGATGCCGCCGCCGACCAGCCCGAGGTCGAGCTGGTCTTCCACGAGGCCGATCTGCCGGCCAAGCCGGCGCTGCTCGCCGGCCTGCTGCTGCAGCATCGTCCCGAATCGACCGTGGTGTTCTGCAACACGCGACGCGACGTCGACGACGTCGCCGCCTGGCTGACCGGGCTCGGCTTCTCCGCCGCCGCGCTACACGGCGAGCTGGAGCAGCGCGATCGCGAGGAGGTGCTGGTGCGCTTCGCCAACCGCAGCCTCGGCGTGCTGGTGGCCAGCGACGTCGCCGCGCGCGGGCTCGACATCAAGGACCTGGCCTGCGTGGTGAACTACGAGCTGCCCAGCGATACCGAGACCTTCCTGCATCGCAGCGGCCGCACCGCGCGCGCCGGACGCAGCGGCCTGGTGCTGAGCCTGGTCACCCCGCGCGAGATGCCGCGCGCGCTGGCGCTGGAGACGACGCTCGGCACGCGCCTGCGCTGGGTCCGCGCCCAGCCGCTGTCGGGCAAACCGCGTGACGTGCCCAGGGCGGCGATGGCGACCCTGCGCATCGACGCCGGTCGCGGCGACAAGCTGCGTCCGGGCGACCTGCTCGGCGCGCTGACCGGCGCAGCGGGCCTGCCCGGCGAGGCCATCGGCAAGATCGACGTGTTCCCGACCCGCACTTACGTCGCGGTGCGCGCCGATCTCGCGCGCAAGGCGGTCGCCGGACTGATCGAAGGCAAGATCAAGGGGCGCAGCTTCCGGGTGCGCCTGCTGGCCGGCTGAACCGCATCGGCACGCTGATCGGAAGCGTGCCGATCGGCACGTGCGGATCCGACCGCATCGTCTAGTCTGCGCGGTCCGTGAACGCCGACCCGACCATGCCGCAGCGAAGCAACCTCAGGGGCATCCTCGCCATGCTGGCCGGCGTCGGCCTGTTCTCGCTGATGGACGCCGGACTGAAGCTGCTGGCCCCGCACTATCCGCCGCTGCAGGTCGCCGCGCTGCGCGGCGCGGCGTCGATCCCGTTCGTGCTGCTGTGGATCGCGGCGCTCGGCGGCTTCGCGACGCTGTGGCGGGTGCGCTGGCCGCTGCACCTGCTGCGCGGCGCGCTGTCGATCCTGATGATCGCCTGCTTCGCCTACGCGCTGCGCGCGCTGCCGCTGTCGACCGCCTACACGCTGTTCTTCATCGCCCCGCTGCTGATCACCGCGCTGTCGGTGCCGCTGCTCGGCGAGCGTGTCGGACCGCGGCGCTGGACGGCGATCGCGATCGGCCTCGTCGGCGTGCTGGTGGTGCTGCGGCCCACCGGCGAGGGCATGTTCACGCTCGCCGGTTTCGCCGTGCTGGCCGCGGCCGCCGGCTACGCGTTCTCGGCGATCACCGTGCGCATCCTGTCGCGCTCCGACAGCACCCAGGCGATGGTGTTCTGGATGGTGGTGATGCTGGCCGCCGGTGCCGCCGCGCTGGCCGCACCCGGCTGGGTCGAGGTGCAGCGCGGGCATGCCTGGATCATCGCCGGCATCGGCCTGTCCGGCGCGCTCGGCCAGTACGCCATCACCGAGGCCTTCCGTCGCGGCGAGGCCTCGGTGATCGCGCCCTTCGAGTACACCGCGCTGGCCTGGGGCCTGGGCCTCGACCTCGCGCTGTGGGGCGTGCTGCCCGACCGCATCACCTGGCTGGGTGCGGCGATCATCGTGCTCAGCGGGCTGTACCTGCTGCACCGCGAGAAGGTGCACGTCGAGGCCGAGCGGCCGTAAGGTCGCGCCGGCACGGGCGCTTGGAGGCAGCCGCAGCAGGCGGGCGATCTCCCCCCGCCCTCTCAGCCCTTCGCCGCCTTGCGCTTGAAGTCGCGGTGCATCAGGGCCAGCACCACGACCACGCCGACGTCGAGTGCGAGCAGGATGGACCAGACCACCCAGGCCACCGGTAGCGCCGCGACGATGGGCTTCAGCACTGGACCGAAGAAGGCGAACAGCAGCCCCACCAGCATGCCGAGCAGCACCGCGAGGCCGATACGGCTGCCGATGGTGATGATCGACGTCCACACGAAGGCACCCTGCTCCGGCCGCCAGGCCATCACCTCGCGGGCCGTTGCCGCCAGCAGGCCGACGATCGACGCGAGGACGGCCCAGTGCATGCCGAAGGCGCGCGCGGTCTCCCAGCGCGTCGACGCCGTCCCTCCGATTCGCGCGGGAGACCAGCCCTCGCCGGGCTGGTAGGCCAGCCATGCCGCGATGCCGCCGAGGATGATCAGCGTCCACACGACGACGCCGATGCCGCTGCCGGCGCTGCGGCGGAAGGCCTTGCAGCGCACCACGGCGCGCGACAGCAGCAGGCCGATCCAGAACATCGCCAGCAGTTCGACCAGCAGCGGCAACAGCAGGTAGGCCGCGCCCATGCCGTCGGCAATGGCCCGCGCGAGCAGGAAGTAGACGACGCACGTGGTGGCGAGCCGGATGCCCACGCTGAGCGGGTCGGAGCGCTGCGAGCGCAGGATGGCGCCGTCGAGTTCGGCATCGGTGTAGCCGCCGTTCTCCAGGCGCTGCTGCTCGAGGCTGCCCGCGCCACCGGGCTTCCTGCTGCGGCCGAATCTGCTCATGCCCCGAGGGCTCCCCGATCACCGCGGGACGACGCGACGTTCGCGCCGGCTGCCGCAGCATCCAAGGCTCTGGTAACGCGACGCCCGGGCGACAGCGGACATGCCGACGAACCTGCAGATCGTCTGGTTCAAGCGCGACCTGCGCGTGGCCGATCACGCCGCGCTCGCCGCGGCGGCAGGACGTGGCCCCGTGGTGCCGCTGTACATCGTCGAACCCGAGCTCTGGCGGCAACCCGACGCCAGCGGCCGGCAGTGGCGCTTCGCCCGCGCCTCGCTCGACGAACTGCGCCAGCGCCTGGCGCGGCTCGGCCAGCCGCTGGTGGTCCGGGTCGGCGATGCCGTCGAGGTGCTCGCCGCGCTGCACGCGGCGACGCCGCTGGCGGCCGTGCACAGCCACCAGGAAACCGGCAACGGCTGGACTTTCGCCCGCGACCGCCGCGTCGCCGCCTGGCTGCGCGCGCAGGGCATCCCGTGGCACGAGTACCGACAGCACGGCGTGGTGCGCGGCCTGCGCGGGCGCAGCGGCTGGGTCGGCCAGTGGGAGGCGCTGATGAACGCGCCGCGCGTCGCGCCACCCGCGGCGCTCGCGCCGATCGACATCGACCTCGGTGCCCTGCCCCGGCGACCCAGCGATGCGCTGGCCGACGACCCCTGCGCCGAGCAGGCCGGCGGTCGGCGCGCGGGCGTGGCGCTGCTGCGCAGCTTCCTCGACGAGCGCGGCGAACGCTACCACCGCGAGATGTCGAGTCCGCTCAGCGCCGAGGCCAGCTGCTCGCGCCTGTCGCCGCACCTGGCCTGGGGCACGCTGTCGATGCGCGAGGCGCTGCAGGCCACGCGCGCCCGTCGCGCAGCCCTCGCCGACCTCCCGACCGCAGAGCGCGGCAGCTGGCCGCGCGCCATGGCCGCGTTCGATTCGCGCCTGCACTGGCACTGCCACTTCATCCAGAAGCTGGAGAGCGAGCCGTCCATCGAGTTCCGCAACGTCAATCGCGGCTTCGACGGCCTGCGCGAGGGCGATTTCGACGTGGCCCGGTTCGACGCCTGGGCGACCGGCCGGACCGGCTGGCCGTTCGTCGACGCCTGCATGCGCTCGCTGGCCGCCACCGGCTGGATCAACTTCCGCATGCGGGCAATGCTGGTGGCGGTGGCGAGCTGGCACCTGTGGCTGCACTGGCGCGAGTCCGGCCTCCACCTGGCCCGCCTGTTCACCGACTACGAGCCCGGCATCCACTACGCCCAGGTGCAGATGCAGAGCGGCGTCACCGGCATCAACCTGCCGCGCATCTACAACCCGTTGAAGCAGTCGCTCGACCAGGATCCCGAGGGCGGCTTCATCCGCCGCTGGTGTCCGGAGCTCGAGGCGCTGCCGACCGCACTCGTCCATGCGCCCTGGCGCGCCGATCCCGCGGCGCTGCGCCGATGCAGCGTCGTGCTCGGCCGCGACTACCCGCAGCCGACCCGCGACCACGAGATGGCCGCACGCGAGGCGCGCGAGCGCTTCGCCCGCTGGCGCCGCGAACAGCCCGACCTGCGCGAGCTGAGCCGCGCGGTGCTCGAAAAGCACGGCAGCCGGCGGCGCGGGCCGGTGCGCAGGCGCGCCCCGCGACAGTCCGCCGCGACCGTCCGACAGGACGATCTGTTCACCTGACCAGCCGCGAGCAGGGGCTCGCCGGCGGGACGCGTGCAAGGAGGACCCGCTGGGCCGCGCGTCGAAGGCGGCTTCGCACCGCGCCCGGCGCACCAAGGTCGCGGGCTTCCCGAGGCCCGGGCGGCGCGCCGGGCCCCGCCGCTCAGGTGCCGCGCTCGATGGCCTCGCGCAGTCGCGCCAGCGTCTGCTGCGCGGTGGCGAAGTCGTAGGCTTCCAGCTGGCGGTCGAGGGCGAGCCGGAGTCCGAGATCGACTTCGGCGAGGTGCGGCCTGAGTGACTCCCAGGCGTCCTCGGCAGTCGGGTCCGATCGCGTCAGCTTGTCGGCCAGGATGTCGAGCAGCGCCGTGCGCTCTGCCGGGCTGATCGGCGTCGCCGGTGGCGCGGCGTCGTGGACGTCGCGGGTGGCTTCGACGGCCAGCGACCAGGCCGCATGCAGCTCGGTGCGGAAGCCGGATTGCAGATCGGCGAGCGATTCGACGGGCGCGCCTGCGGCGAGCGCGTCCTCGAGCGCCGCGGCCGCTCCGGCCAGCGCCGTCGCGCCGAGGTTGGCCGCCACGCCGCGGAAGCTGTGCACCAGCCGGCGCGCCGCGTCGCGTTCGCCGCGCGCGAGCAGCTCGTCGATGCGCTCGGCGAGCCCGGCATAGTCGCGGGCGAAGCTCGCCAGCAGGCGCCGATAGAAGGCCACGTCGCCGCCCAGGCGACGCATCACCGCAGTCGTGTCGAATCCGGGCAGCGCGATCGCGGATGACGCCGCCGCCGACGCCGCGCGACCGGCATCGTCGGACGGCATCGCCGTGGGCCCGGCGGGTCGGCCGGGAAGCTCGGCCCAGCGCGCCAGCACGGCGACCAGCTGCTCGGGTTCGAAGGGCTTGCCGAGAAAGTCGTTCATGCCGGCGGCGAGGCAGCGCTCGCGATAGCCGGCCACGGCGTGGGCGGTCACCGCGACGACCGGCAGGTCGCGGAAGCGGCGCTGGGCGCGGATCCGCGAGGTCGCGGCGTAGCCGTCCATCTCGGGCATGTGCACGTCCATCAGCACGACGTCGAAGTCGCTGCGATCCAGCGCCGCCAGCGCCTCGCGTCCGCCGTCGACGCAGGTCACCGCGATACCGGCGCGGGCGAGGATCTGGCTGGCCACGTCCTGGTTGATCGGATTGTCCTCCACCACCAGCACGCGCAGGCCGTCCAGTCGCGCGGGCGCGGCGCGGACCTCGCGACGATCGCGGATCTGCGCCGGATCGCCGGCCGCGAGGCGGACGTGGAAGCGAAAGCAGCTCCCCTGGCCGGGCGTGCTCTCCACCTCGACGTCGCCGTCCATCAGGCGCGCCAGCCGACGCGAGATCGACAGCCCGAGTCCGGTGCCGCCGAAGCGCCGGGCGGTGCCGGCTTCGGCCTGGGTGAAGGCCTCGAACAGGCCTTCGACGCGCGCCGGATCGATGCCGATGCCGGTGTCGCGCACCGCGCAGTCGAACCACAGCGTATCGCCTTCGGGGCGGCATCCGACCTCGACGCGGACGCTGCCCTGCTCGGTGAACTTCAGCGCGTTGCCGAGCAGGTTGATCAGGATCTGGCTGATCCGCAGCGGATCGCCGAGCGCCGCCTTCGGCAGCGACTCGACGCCCGACAGCGACAGCGCGATGCCCTGCTCGCGGGCGCGCGGCGCGAACAGCTCGACCTGCGCGGCCAGCAGCCCCGGCAGGTCGAAGTGGACGCGCTCGAGCGCGAAACGGCCTGCCTCGATCTTGGAGTAGTCGAGCACGTCGTTGACTAGGCCGAGCAGCGTGTCGCCGGCCTGGCCGACCTTGCGCAGGTAGGTCCTGGCCTGGTCGAGCTGCTCGGTGGCCTCGCCCAGCCGCGAGAAGCCGATGATGGCGTTCATCGGCGTGCGGATCTCGTGGCTGATGGTGGCGAGGAAGTCGCTCTTGGCGCGCGCCGCCGCCTCGGCGGCGTCGCGGGCGCGCTGCAGCTGCTCGCCGCGCTCGGCCAGCGCGCGGGTACGCTCGTCGACCTGCGCCTCGAGCCGCGCGCGCTCGGCGACCAGCCGGCGCAGCCGCCAGCGCAGCACCATCCAGGCCAGCAGCGCGGCCAGCGCGACGTAGCCGGCCCAGGCCAGCGGCGTGCGGAACCACGGCGGCGCGATGCGGAAGGCGAAGCGGTCGACCTCGCCGACGAAGCCGTAGACGTTGCGGGCGCGCACCTCGAAGCGGTAGTCGCCTTCGGCGAGGTTGGTGTAGTCGCGATAGCTCTCGCGCGTCCACGCCGACCAGCCGGCGTCCTGCCCCTCGAGCCGGGTCTGGTAGCGCACCCAGTGCGGCTCGGTGAAGCTGGTGGCCGAATAGCTGAAGCGCATCGCCGAGTCGTCGTGCGCAAGCGGCTGCGATGTCGTTGCCGCGATCCGCTCGCCGCCGCGCTCGACCCGCCGGATCAGCGCCCGGAAGGGCGCCTCGTAGTCGGGGCGCGTGCCCGGAGACCAGCGGAACACGCCTTCGTCGGTGGCCAACCACGCGGTCCCGTCGACGTCGACGTGCGCGGCGGTGAGCTGCAGGGAGGCGAGCGCGGCCAGCCGGCGGCCGTCCCAGGCGAAGCCCCCGCCCTGCGGCACGGCGACCCCGATCTGCGCGGGCCGATCGCCCTCCAGCACGCGCAGCCACAGGGCGCCGTCCGGACCGACCGCCTGGGGAAGCTCGGGCCAACCTCCGGCGGCATCCGCGAACGGCCGGCCGAATGCCGGATCGGGCTCGAATCGATCCGCCGCTGCAGCGTAGCGCAGGACGCTGCGCTCCGACTGCACGCGGACGGCGTCGGCGGTGACCAGCACCCGGGCACGGGCGAGGCTGCCCAGTCCGTCCTGCTCGTCGAACCTGCGCACGTCGGCCGGCTCCGGCGCGGCGTGGCGCGGCCCTGGCGGCGGCGGCGTGATGCGCAGCACGCCATCCTGGTCGCTGCCGGCCCACAGGTCGCCGGCTGCGTCGAACTGCAGCCCGCGGACGAACGAGCTCGTCGACGTCGCATGCGGCTCCTCGAGCATCCATCCGTCCTCGCCGCGACGCAGGCTGGTGACCAGGCCCTGGCCGCTTACCCACGCCCGCGCCGGATCGCGCGGATCGGCGGCGAGCCCGAGACTGGGCTGCAGGGGATGGACCTGGCGCGCTGCGCCACCCTGCCACCAGAAGGTGCCGCCCGAGTGCGCCACCAGCAGGCCATCATCGAACGACAGCATCGCCCACACCGGTCCTGGCGGTACGCCCTCGACCGGAACGAAACGCGCTGCCGCCGTATCCAGCCGGGCCAGGCCCTCCATGGTCGCCGCGTACAGCTCGCCGCGGTGGCGCGCGAATGCCGTCACCAGGCTGCCCGCACCTTCGGCCTCGCCGAAGCGGGTCAGCGGCGAGAACGGCTCGGCGCGCGCCAGCCCGTTGCCCAGCCCGATCCACAGCCCCCCTTCCCGATCGCCGCGCGCGCTCAGCACCTGGTCGCTGCGCAGCCCGCCGGCGCGGTCGATGCGAGCCAGCAGCCGGCCGTCGACGTCGAGCACGCGCAGGCCGCTGGTCAGCGAAGTCAGCGCGAAGCGGCCGGCGCCGAGGTCGACGCCGTTGTACAGCGGCAGCGTCGCCAGCTCGCCGTCGATGGCGGTCGCGAAGGGCGCGAAGCGCGTCCCGTCGTGGCGCCCGACGCCGGCGCGATCGGTGAAGGCGAGGAACTGCGCGCCGGCCGGATCCAGCGGCATCAGGAACACCACGCGCTTGTCGAGCAGCGCCTGTGCGCCGGGCAGCGGCTGCAGTGCGTCGCCGATCAGCTCGTGAAGTCCCAGCCCGAGCTGGCTCAGCAGCACGCGCCCGGCCAGCGGGAACATGCGCAGGAAGTTCGCATCGCCGGGCCAGCTCCTGAGCGCGCCGTCGCGGTAGCGGAACAGCCGCTTCTGGGTCTGGAAGTACACGCCGTCGTCGTTGGCCACGGTCCACCACACGTCGGCGAACGCGCGCTCGTCCTCGGGCAACGCGTCGCTGAGCGCGACGAACGCCATGTCGCCTCGGGCGTCGGGTTCGAGCACGCCGAACTCGCCCTGCCCGCCGGCGTAGACGCGGCCGTCGCGGCCCAGCGCCAGCGAGCGCACGCCGGTGCGCTTCGCAGTCTGGATCAGCCGGAACGTGACGCCGTCGTACTCGACGATGCCGTCGGTGTTGCCGACGAAGACCACGCCGCGCGCGTCCTGGACGATCGACCAGTTCTGCGGCGCGGCGCCGTAGTCGCGCGGGGTGAAGTTGCGGATCGGCAGCCGGCCGCCTTCCGGATGCGGCTGCGCCTGCAGGCTGCCCGCCACCGCCAGCAGACAGCACAGCGCGACGACCGCGCCGCGCAGCCGGCGAGCGGGGGCATCAGTCGCTGCAGACACGGTCGCGGCCCTCGCGCTTGGCCCGGTACAGCGCGCGGTCGGCGCGCGCGATCAGCGAATCGGGCGAGATCGCCTCGCCGCCCGCCGCGGTCGCCACCCCGAGGCTGATCGAGACCCGGGTCGACCCGCTCTCCGCCGGCGCCTCGATGTCCAGCAGCGCCACCATTTCGCGCAGGCGCTCGGCGACCACGCGCGCGGTGGCGGCATCGGCATCGGGGAGGACGCAGGCCAGCTCCTCGCCGCCGTAGCGGGCCAGCAGGTCGCTGTCGGCGCGCACCCCCTGGCGCATCGCGCGGGCGACGCGGCGCAGGCATTCGTCGCCGGCCAGGTGGCCGAAGCGGTCGTTGTAGGCCTTGAAGTGGTCGACGTCGGCCAGCACCAGCGACAGCGGCCGACCGCCGCGACCGGCCAGCGCGCACTGCTGCGCCAGGAACTCGTCGAAGCGCAGCCGGTTGGGGATGCCGGTGAGGCCGTCCTCGTAGGAGCGGTCGCGCAGCAGGTCGCGGTAGCGCTTGAGCTCGAGGTGGGTGCGCACGCGGGCGCGCACGATCGCCTCGCGGAACGGCTTGGTGATGTAGTCGACCGCGCCGGCCTGCAGCCCCTCGATCTCGTCGGCCTCGTCGCTGCGGCCGGTCACGAAGATCACCGGAATGTCGCGGGTCAGTGGCGACGCCTGGAGCTGCCGGCACACGGCGTAACCGTCGACCTCGGGCATCTCGACGTCGAGCAGGACCAGCGAGGGCTCGGAGGCTTCGGCGACGCGCAGCGCCTCGCGCGCCCCGGTGGCCGCGACGACCTCGTAGTCGGGCGACAGCACCCGCACCAGCATGCGGATGTTGGCCGGCACGTCGTCGACGATCAGCACGGTGGGACGCGGCGCGTCCTCGCCCTCCAGCATCGCCAGGTCGCTGCGCCGCATGGTGCCCCCCGTTCCCCGCCGCCAGTATAGGCGGGCGAAGGAGCCGACGGCGGATCAGTCGAGGTGTGCCGCGCTGTCACCCCGACCGCGGCCGAACCAGCCGTCGATCCGCCCGGCGATCCACTTCACCATCCGCGAGAAGCGACCGCGGCGGGTCTTGCGCGCGGCTTCCTCGGCGCTGGTCAGCCAGGCGACCTGGATGACCGGCCGCTCGCCTTCGTGCGGCAGGTGGCCGTGCCAGGAGCATTCGCTGCGGCGGAAAGCGGCGAACGCGCCGTAGACCGGGCGCAGCTCGGGCGCGAGCGTGGATTCGATGTCGTCGGCGCGGGCCAGGAAGCGCAGGCAGCCGGCCGAGGTGTCGGGCCAGTCGGGGCTGAGATAGACCAGCGCGGTCACGACCTTGGAGCGGCTGTCGGTGTGGATCGTGCCGTGCCGCCGGTTGAGCGCGCGGCACAGCGTGACCAGCGTCGGGTACTGCGACAGGCGCTCGATGCCCAGATACCCACCGAGCCGGTCGGCGAAGGGCGGCGCGGTCAGCGCACCGACCAGCGCATTGATCGACGGACCGCAGTCGGCGGCATCCCAGGGGAAGAAGCCGGCGCCGCGGTACCGCGGGAAATCGGCGAGCAGGTCGGCCTGCGCCCCTGCGTCGAGCGCATCATGGGCGCGCAGGAACGGGAAAGGCTGGAGGGTGACGTCGGCGCGCTGCAGAAACGCTTCGCGCAGCAGTTCACTCGAGGATGGCACGGACCGCCTCCAGCGCTTCTTCGACGATGCTGGACGGCGCCGATTCGATGCGCCTGAAGGTGCGCGCCCGCGCGTCGACCGTGCGGGTCTGGTCGCACAGGACCACACCCTGCGTGGACGTGCCCGCCCCCATCAGGCTGACTGAGAATCCGTGCTCGCGCGATGCGCTGCCGCCCTGGGTGATCGGTGCCACCAACAGCAGGCCCGATGCCCGATTGAACGCATCCGCCGACAGCACCAGCACCGGCCGCGTGCCGCGAATCTCGTGCCCCTTGGTCGGATCGAGACTGAGCGCAAGTATGTCGCCCCTCGCCGGCACCCGGCTCACAGCAGCTCGCGTCCGACCGGACCGTCTTCCAGCGATTCATCGCGCGTCCAGCGCGCGGGCGACTTGGGGCTGGCGGCCAAACGATCCGCGAGCGAGCGGCGGGCCGGCGTGACCGACAGCGTCCGACCCTGCACTTCGAGTTCGACCACCGAACCGGCGTCCACCGCCATGGCCTTGGCCACCGCCTTGGGGATGGACAGCGTGATCGACCCGCCGGTACGGCGCAGGGTTGCTTCGAGGGACATCGGAGCATCCAACATGTTTTACCAGAGGAAAATATACCCTTGGAGGGGCACCCTCACAAGCGAGCCGCATGAGGAGGTCCCGTCTCGTGGCTGAACTCGACACGGCTAGCCTGGGGTCGAACCTGGCCCGGGCCGACGCCGCGGGGCGTGCGACGGCCCTCCTCACCCCATCGGCAGCTTCAGCCCCTGCTCCTTCGCGCAGGCCTTGGCGATCTCGTAGCCGGCATCGGCATGGCGCATCACGCCGGTGCCGGGGTCGTTCCACAGCACGCGGGCGATGCGCTGGTCGGCGGCTTCGCTGCCGTCGCAGACGATGACGACGCCGCTGTGCTGGCTGTAGCCCATGCCGACACCGCCGCCGTGGTGCAGCGACACCCAGGTCGCTCCGCCGGCGACGTTGAGCATGGCGTTGAGCAGCGGCCAGTCGGACACGGCGTCGGAGCCGTCCTGCATCGACTCGGTCTCGCGGTTGGGGCTGGCGACGCTGCCGGAATCCAGATGATCGCGGCCGATCACGATCGGCGCCTTCAGCTCGCCGTTGCGGACCATCTCGTTGAAGGCCAGGCCGAGGCGATGACGGTCGCCGAGGCCGACCCAGCAGATCCGCGCCGGCAGGCCCTGGAAGCTGATGCGCTCCCTGGCCATGTCGAGCCAGCGGTGCAGGTGCGGATCGTTGGGAATCAGCTCGCGCACCTTGGCGTCGGTCTTCGCGATGTCATCAGGGTCGCCCGACAGCGCGACCCAGCGGAACGGCCCGATGCCGCGGCAGAACAGCGGACGGACGTAGGCCGGGACGAAGCCGGGGAAGTCGAAGGCGTCGCGACAGCCGGCGTCGAACGCCATCTGCCGGATGTTGTTGCCGTAATCGAAGGTCGGGATTCCCTGGTCCTCGAAGTGCAGCATCGCCTCGACGTGCACGCGCATCGAATGCTTGGCGGCCTCGACCACGGCCTGCGGGTCGGACTTCTGCCGATCGAACCACTGCTCGAGCGTCCAGCCGGCCGGCAGGTAGCCGTGCAGCGGGTCGTGTGCGGAGGTCTGGTCGGTGACCGCATCCGGACGCACGCCGCGGCGGACCAGCTCGGGCAGGATCTCCGCGGCGTTGCCGAGCAGGCCGACCGACACCGCGCGCCCTTCGCGGCAGTAGCGCTCGATGCGCGCCAGCGCGTCGTCGAGGTCCGTCGCCTGCTCGTCGAGATAGCGGGTGCGCAGGCGCATGTCGATGCTGGCCTGGCGGCACTCGATGGCCAGCATCGAGGCGCCGGCCATGGTCGCGGCCAGCGGCTGCGCACCGCCCATGCCGCCCAGGCCCGCCGTGAGGATCCACTTGCCGGTCAGGTCGCCGTGGTAGTGCTGGCGGCCCATCTCGGCGAAGGTCTCGTAGGTGCCCTGGACGATGCCCTGGCTGCCGATGTAGATCCACGAGCCGGCCGTCATCTGGCCGTACATCATCAGGCCCTTGGCATCGAGTTCGTTGAAGTGCTCCCAGGTCGCCCAGTGCGGCACCAGATTGGAGTTTGCGATCAGCACGCGCGGCGCGTCGGGATGGGTCGGGAACACGCCGACCGGCTTGCCGGACTGCACCAGCAGCGTCTCGTCGTCGCCGAGTTCCCTCAGCGCGGCGAGGATGGCGTCGTAGCAGGCCCAGTCGCGGGCGGCGCGGCCGATGCCGCCGTAGACGACCAGCTCGGCCGGATTCTCGGCGACTTCCGGATCGAGGTTGTTCTGGATCATCCGGTAGGCGGCCTCGCTCAGCCAGCTGCGGCAGGAGAGCTGGCTGCCGCGCGGGGCGCGGATGCGGCGGGAGGCGTCACGGCGGGCGTCGGACATGGGCGCTGCAGGCGAGGGGTCGAGGCCTGCGATTATCGCACTCGCGGTGACCGTCGCCCGAATGACTTCCGGTCATCGCGCGTTCGCGCGGCGCGTGCTCCAATCGCGCCCAGCGCCCACCCGCCGCCCCGAACCAGAACAAGACGCGCGCGCCATGCACCCGACCCTGATGCCGCTTGCCCGCTGGGCAGGCCTCGCCCTGCTCGTGCTGTCCTCCGCCACGCTGGCGCAGGTGCGCAGCGAGCCCCTGTCGACGATCGTGCAGCCGGCCCGTGGCAGCGCGGCGGCCACGGTCGTCGCCGGCAATGACGCGCTGCTTTCCGCCGAGATCAGCGCATCGGTGGCGCGCGTGCATGCCGACGCCGGCGCGGTGGTCGAGCGCGGCGCCCTGCTGCTGGAGCTGGACGACCGCGACCAGCGCCTGATGCTGGCCCAGGCCGACGCGACGCTGGCCGCGGCCGAAGCGCGCCTGGCATTGGCCGAGCAGCGCCTTGCCCGCGGCCGCAGCCTCGGCGAGAAGTCCTTCGTGTCGGCCGACGAGCTGCTGGCGCTGGGCACCGAGCGCCAGGCCGCCCAGGCCGACATGAGGACGGCACAGGCGCAGCGGGCGATCGCCGCGCGGGCGCTGGACAAGTGCCGCATCGTCGCCCCGTTCGCCGCGGTCGTTGCCGAGCGCCACGCGCAGGTCGGCGCGCTGGCGGTGCCGGGCACGCCGCTGCTGCGGCTGGTGCAGATCGACGCCGGCGAAGTCGAGGTGCGGGTGCCGGCCGCCGACGCCGATGCGCTCGCCTCCGCTGGCGATTGGCGGTTCCTGCACCGCGGCGAGCGACTGCCCCTCACGCTCGCCCGTCTCTCGCCGGTGGTCGATGCCGCCAGCCGCACGCGGCTGGCCCGTTTCACCTTCAGCGGCGCCGGAGCGCCGGCCGGCAGCAGCGGCCAGGTCGAGTGGTCGATCCCCGGCGGCTGGCTGCCGGCGGCGGTCGTGGTCAAGCGCGACGGGCGTCTCGGCCTGTTCACCCTCGATGCGGGCGTGGCCCGTTTCGTCGCGCTGCCCGAGGCGCAGGAGGGCCGACCGGTGCCGGCCGCGGGGCTCGACCCGGCGCTGCGCGTGGTGGTGGAGGGCCAGCAGTCGCTGGTCGACGGCCAGGCCGTGGGCGCGCAGGGCGACTGAGATGGGCTTCGCCCGCGCGCTGATCTCCAACCACCCGCTGGCCAACATCGCCTTCGTGGTGGTGATCGCGCTCGGCCTGCTGGCCTACCAGCGGATGCCGCGCGAGCAGGACCCGGAGATCAACTTCAACTGGGTCAACATCTCCACCGCCCTGCCCGGCGCCGGCGCCGAGGACGTCGAGAAGCGCGTCACCAACCCGCTCGAGGACGCGATCCGCAACGTCCAGGACGTCAAGTTCGTCGTCAGCTCCTCGCGCGAGGGCGTGTCGAACATCCTGGTGCGCTTTCGCGAAATGCCCGCGCGCACCTTCGACAAGCGCATCAACGACCTGCGCCGCGAAGTGCAGAACAAGGCCAACGCCGAGCTGCCGCTCGACGCGATCGACCCGGAGATCCTCGAGATCACCACGTCGAACGGCTTTCCCACCGCCATGGTGCTGCTGACCGGACAGGCCGACGACGAACACCTGCGCTACGCCGCGCGCACCATCCGCGAGGACCTCGAGCGCCTGCCCGGCGTCGACAGCGTGCTGGCGATCGGCTTCCAGGACCCCGAGCTCGGCGTCGACTTCGATCCGGCCGCGCTGGCCGCGCACGGCGTGCCGGCCACCCTGCTCGCGGACGCGCTGCGCGGCTGGTTCCGCGACGTGTTCGCCGGCAAGGTCGACACCGGCGACGGCGAATGGCTGGTGCGGGTCAGCGGCACCACGCCAGACCCGCAGCAGCTGGCCGGATTCCGCCTGCACCTGCCGTCGGGCGAGGCGGTGCCGATCGACGCCTTCGCCGACGTTCGCCGCGATCGCGAGCGCCCACGCCTGCTGGCCGGCACCGCGGGGCAGCCGGCGGTGGTGATGTCGGTCACCAAGATCGGCTACAGCAACACGCTGGAGCTGGTCGGCCGGATCAACGACTACATCGCGGCGAAGAACGCCGTGCTCGAAGGCAGCGGCCTGAAGCTGGTGCTGTCCGACGACCAGACCGTGGCGACCCGCGAGGCGCTGGGCATCATGCAGTCGAACGCGCTGATCGGCCTGCTGCTGGTGCTCGGCGTGTGCTGGCTGTTCCTGGGCTCGCGCATCGCGACCATGGTGGCGCTGGGCGTGGTGTTCTCGATCGCCGGCACCTTCATCTTCCTGCAGGTCTGGGGCTCGACGCTCAACGTCTCGGTGCTGCTGGGCATCGTGATCGTGCTGGGCATGCTGGTCGACGACGCCGTGGTGGTCGTCGAGGCGGCCTATTACCGGATGCAGCGCGGGATGCCGGCACTGGAGGCCTGCATCGACGCCCTGCGCGAGGTCGGCCTGCCGGTGGTCGCCGCCGTGTCGACCACGATGGCGGCCTTCCTGCCGCTGATGCTGCTGCCCGGCATCGTCGGCAAGTTCATGTTCGTGATTCCCTTCGTGGTCACGGTCGGCCTGGCGGTGAGCCTGCTGGAGGCGTTCTGGATGCTGCCCGCGCACGTCAGCGCGATGGGCAGCAGGGCGATCAGCCGCTCGCGCACGCAGGCCCTTCGCGAGCGCTGGACGCACCGCGTCCGCGTGCTATACACGCGCGCGCTGATCCACGTGCTGCGCCATCCGGCGCGCTACCTCGGCATCGCGCTGGCCCTCTTCCTCGCCGCCGGCGCCGCGCTGGCCGCCGGCCTCGTGCGCTTCCAGTTCTTCGCCTTCGACCCGATCCGGCTGTTCTACGTCAACGTCGACATGCCGGCGGATGCCTCGATCGAGGCGACGATGCGGCGGACCATGGAGGTCGAGAGCCTCGTGCGCAGCCACCTGCGCGAGGGCGAGGCGCGCAGCGTGGTGTCGGTGGCGGGCATCAAGTTCACCGAGGTCGAGCCGGTCTACGGCGACCAGTACGGCCAGATCTCGGTGTCGCTGAATCCGTCGCGCCCCGACGTGCGCGGACTCGACGAGATCATCGAAGGCATGCGCGCCGCGGTCGAAGGTGCGCCCGGCGCCTCGCGCAACAGCTTCCTCAAGCTCTCCGGCGGTCCGCCGTCGGCCAAGCCGATCAGCGTCAAGGTGCGCGCCGACGACTACGCCGAGCTGCGCGCCGCCGCGGCGGAGGTCAAGCGCCTGGTCACCGCCATCCCCGGCGCACGCGACGTGGTCGACAACGACGTGCCCGGCCGCAACGAGCTGGCGCTCACCGTCGACGTCGATGCCGCGCGCCGCGCCGGCCTCGACCCGGCCAGCGTGGCCCGGCTGGTGCGCCTGCACGTCGACGGCGAAGTGGTGGCCGACCTGCGCGACCGCGGCGAGAAGGTCGAACTCAGGGTGCGCGCCGCGCAGCGCCGCTTCGACGACGTCGCCGCCGTACTCGACGACCCGGTCGCGCTGCCGAACGGCGGCAGCACCCACCTCGGCGCGCTGGTGCACGTCGAGACGCGGCAGAGCCTGGGCCTGGTGCGCCACTGGAACCTGCGCCGGGCGATCACCGTGGAGGCCGACCTCGACCCCGACGCCATCGACACGGTCGCCGCCAACCGCCTGCTGCGCGAGGGCTGGGAGGGCGTGCGCGCGCGCTATCCGGGCGCCGACCTCGATTTCTCCGGTGAACTGGACGACATCGAGGAATCGCTCGCCGCCATGGGTCCGCTGGCCCTGCTCGGCATCGGGCTGATCTACCTCATCCTCGCCGCGCAGTTCCGCAGCTACTTCCAGCCGCTGCTGATCCTGGTCACCGTGCCGCTGGCCTTCACCGGGGTGACGCTGGGACTGCTGGTCTCCGGCAATCCGCTGTCGCTGTACACGCTGTACGGGGTGATCGCGCTGACCGGCATCGCGGTGAATTCGGCGATCGTGCTGATCAGCGCCGCCAACGATCGCCGCGCCACCGGCATGCGCGTGCTGCACGCGACGATCTACGCGGCGCGGCGCCGCGTGATCGCGATCCTGATCACCACCGGCACCACCATCGCCGGCCTGTTCTCGCTGGCCTTCGGGATCGGCGGGAAGTCGCTGCTGTGGGGGCCGGTGGCCGCCAGCATCGTCTGGGGCCTGGCCTTCTCGACCGTGCTGACGCTGTTCGTGGTGCCGGTGCTGTACCGGCAGTTCATGCGGGTGCGGCGGGTGCGGGCCTGATCGACGCGGGCCCGCGGTCAGCGCAGGAAGTACATCACCGCCGCCGCACCGACGGCCGAGGCGATCAGCGCCGCGACCACCACGGCCACCATGCTCGGCCCCTTCCTCGGCCTGGGGAGCTGCACGGTCGCCTTCTGTGCGGCCGGCAGGTCCATGCCCGGCGCGACCAGCAGGAAGCGGATCGTGTCGAGCCGCAGCTCGTCGCCCGGCTTGAGGATGCCGTTCTGGATGCGCGCGCCGTTGATGTAGGTGCCGTTTGACGAGCCGAGGTCCTCGACGGCGAGCCCGTCGGTGATCGGCTTCACCTGGGCGTGACGACGCGAGATCTCCTCGCTCGGGATGCTGATGTCGCAGTCCGGCGCACGGCCGATCACGGTGAGGCTCGGCACCGGAAAGGTCTTGCCGAACGCCGCACCCGACACACCCCGAAGCACGAACTTCGGCACCGCCATGCGCAGCCGGGTGGCCCCGCTGTCGTCGTCGGGATTGCCCGGCGCGCTGCGGCCGCGAGCGACCTCGACGACCACGAACCGGGCCTGGACCCCTCCGACCCCCAGCAGGTCGTTCGGTCGCAGCGCCATCACGCCCTGCACCGGCTTCCCGTTCAGGGTGACCGCATTGGAGGGGTCAGGAACGCGCAGCGTCACGCCGGCGCCCTGCAGCACCAGCTCGCAATGCACCGGCGCGATGCCGGGCAGGTTCAGCCGCACCATCGAGTCGGGCGCACTGCCGATGCGGTTGACGCCGTCGTTGAGCAGGGCCTGCGGGTGTTCGCCGTTGGGAAAGGTCAGCTTCATCGATGGCTCACGTGTTCGATCGGGTGCGCGTCTGCCAGGTTGTCGAAAAATGCACTTCCAGTGCATTTTTCAAGTCGCGAGTCCGGCACATGTCCGTACTCGTTCGGCCGCTGCGCGGCTGCGCGGGGCTTCGCCCCGACCGCACGAATCAATCGCTTGCGCGATTGATCCGCGACCAGTCCATCCCTGGACTGGTTCAGCAGGCTGTCTTCCGACAGCCCGCTAGTCGAGCTCGCGCACGAGGCGAAAGCCTACCGTATTGAATCCGGTATCGGCAGGGCGGGCCGTGGCGACCGGCTCGCCGGGCTCGGCGTACCAGTGACCACCGTAGGCGATCCGCTCACGGCAGTTGCCGCGGTCGCAGTCGCGGGTCCATTCGGCCACGTTGCCGACCGTGTCGAACAGGCCCGAGGCCGAGACGACGAAGCTGCCGACCGGCGCCGTGCCGGCATGCCCGTCGTTGCAGCCGCCGCGGGTCTCGCGCAGGTTGGCGCTGCAGTCGGCCGGAAGCGACGACGCGAAGGGCGCCAGCTCGGCCTGGTCGGGCAGGCGGTAGCGCTTGCCGGTACGCGTGCTGACCCAGGCCGCATAGGCCTCGGCCATCGGGAAGCTGACGCACACCACCGGATGGCGGTCGTTCTGCTCGACGTCGGGCCGCTGCCAGGTGCGGCTGCGCGTGCCGCCGAACACCGCGCCGGTGTTGCGGTCCCGGCAGTTGGGCATGCTGTTGCCGAACCGGGCCTCGCCCTCGGCGCGCCAGAATGCCGCGAACTCGCCGCGCGTGGTCTCGCGACGCGCGAGGGCCAGCCCGTTGCGGATCACCACCAGCTCGGGCCCCTCTCCGTCGCCGCCGAGCGCATCGCGGAAGATCCAGCCGCGCGTCCCGACCTTCTTCGCTTCGGCCAGACCGCGCTCGGCCGCCGCCAGGCCGGGGGCGATCCGCAGGGCCTGTTCGAAGGCGGCCACGGCGGCGTTGCGCCGAAGTTCGCGCACGGCGACGGCACCGGCATCGAGGTCGCGCTGCGCGCGCGTCTCGCGCAGCAGACGTGCGGCGGCGAGCTGTGGCGCGGCAGCCGGGTGCTCGGCAGCCGCGGCCTCGGCCTGCTGCAGCAGGCCGAGCATCGCGCCCGGATCGTCGGCGTCCGCCGCCGCCTCGGCCTGGTCGAGCAGCGCCTTGGCGACGCTGGCGATGCCCTGCCCGGCCTCGACGTTGGCCGGCTCGATGCGCAGCGCCAGCTTGTAGCGATCCAGCGCATTGGTCACCGGCGGAGAGGTGAAGCGTCCGGCGGCGATGTTCGCGCGGCCTGCCTCGAGCAGCGCCTGCACCGGATCGCGAACCGTATGCGCCATGGCCGCTTCGAGCGCGGCCTGGGCGTCCGGGGAGACCTCGCCCGAGGCGGGCTCCCCCGCCAGGGCGTCACTCTCGGACAGCCCTTCGTCGATCGGTTGGACCGGTCGCGGCGGCTCGGCCTCCGCCGGCACCGGCGTCGGCACGCGGGCCGGCTCGACCCGCGGGACATCGACGATCGCCGGCGCGGGCGCGGGTGCGCGGGCGCCGCGGCCCAGCCACCAGGCGATACCGGCTCCGAGCAGGGCGACCAGGACGACCAGCGTGCCGATGACCGCCAGCAGCGGCACTCCACGCCTGCCCGCACGACCCGTCGACCCGGTCGACGAGGATGCCGCCGGGGTTCGATTGTCGGGCGGCGGCGTGCGCCGCGGCGGTGGCGGCGCGGCGACGGGGCGCAGCGTCGAGAACTCCGCCGGCGCGATCTCCTTGAGCGCGTCGATGAACTCTGCGCAGCTCTGGTAGCGCGCGGCCGGGTCCTTCGCCATCGCCTTGTCGATCAGGGGCTGCCAGCGGGCGACCTCCTCGGGCAAGCGCGGAACGGGATCGTTCACGTGCGCGAAGGCGACCGCGAAGCTGTCCTCGCCCTTGAACGGGGTCTCGCCGACCACCGCCTCGTAGCAGAGCACGCCGAGGCCGTAGATGTCCGAGCGATGATCGATCTCCGCGCCACCCCGGGCCTGCTCGGGACTCATGTAGTGGCTCGTGCCGATCGACATTCCCGAACCCGTCAACCGCGACACGGCGCTCAGCGCCCGGGCGATGCCGAAGTCGGTGAGCACCGGGGTGTCGTGGGCGTCGAACAGGACGTTTCCCGGGGTCACGTCGCGGTGGACGTAGCCGCGCGCATGCGCGAATCCCAGCGCCGTCGCCACCGCGACGAGCACGCGCAGGAGTTCGGTTTCCGACAGCCCGTCGCGCATGCGCTGGGCGAAATCGCCGCCGGGCAGCAGGGCCATCGAGAAATAGTGCAGGCCGCCGGGCGTCACGCCGACGTCGTACACCTGCACGACGTTGGGGTGATTGAGCGCAGCCAGCATGCGCGCCTCCTGCAGGAAGCGCTGTGCGTAGGCCTCGTCCTGGGCCAGTTGCGACGCCATGACCTTGAGCGCGACGTCGCGGTCGAGCAGCACCTGGCGGGCGCGGTACACCGACGCCATGCCGCCCTGGCCGATCTTGCCAAGGATGCTGTAACCGGGAATCTCGATCACCGCGTGTCCCCCTGCCGCGAGCGGGCCATTCTAGCCCGGACGCAATTTTCGGTCGCGGGTCGGCTCGTTCAGCCTCCCGCCGCGAGCATCGCTGCGCCTTGCCAGCGCTGCCGGGCATGCGCACACTGCCGGGCCATGACCGGAACCCTCGTCGCACTGCTCCTGATCGGCGCGTTCACGCTGTTCTGGTCGGCGTCGCGGCTCGCCGCCGAGCGCGCGCGCCAGGCGGGCCGCGCCGCCTGCGAGCGCGCCGGCGTGCAGCTCCTCGACCAGACGGTGATGCTGAATCGACTGTCCCTGAGGCGCGACGGCCGCGGCCAGCTGCGCGTGCTGCGCCAATACAGCTTCGATTATTCGCGCGACGGCATCGACCGCGCCCGCGGCACGCTCGCCCTGCTCGGCGACGAACTGCAGTGGATCAGCCAGCCGGAAGCCGTTGCGCCGCCGCGGGAATGAGGGCACCCGGAGGGGCGCCGGCGCGGTGCGCTGCCCGGCTCCGAAAGCTGCGCGAGCTGTCTCGGCGCAGTGCCCGTCGACCGCCTGCCGGCGTTCCGTCCGTCGGGTGGAGCGCCGGATCCGCGCTGCGCGACGTGCGGTCGGATGAGGCTGTGCCGACCGGAGCGGACGCAGCCTGACCCGCGCCGGAATGGTCGGACCGCAGCGGGTACCCCGACGCGGGCCTGCGGGAGGCGGCGCCGGCAAGGCGATCAGGGAACGCAGCGTCGCCCGCTCGGCGCGGACGAATGCGACGATCGACCGGTCGGACCGGGCGCCGAATCGCTACTTGACGACCTTGAGGTGGGTCCGCCGGGGCGGCTCGCCGGGCGACGCGGGCTCGGGCGGCGGGTCGCCGCCGGCCTCCTCGGACGCATCGCGCGGCAGCATCATCCCCTGGCCGGTTTCCTGGGCATAGATCGCCAGCACCGCCGTCAGCGGCACCTCGACCGACTGGCTCACGCCCGAGAACCGCGCGAGGAAGCGGATCTCGGTGTTGCCCAGCTCGAGCTGGGCGACTGCTCGGGCCGCGATGTTCAGCACGACCTGGCCGTCCTTGATCGCCTGGGCAGGTACCCGCACGCCGGGCTGGGTGGCGTCCACCAGCAGGTGCGGCGTCATGCCGTTGTCGCCGATCCACTCGTAGATCGCGCGGATCAGGTAGGGCCGGTTGGAGGTCATGGCGCCGGTGCGGTGATCGTTCATCCGGGCAGTTCGCGCAGACCACGTTCCTCCGCCGTCAGGCTGCGGGCGAAGCCGGGGCTGCGGAAGATCCGCGCGCCGTAATCCTCGACGAGCTTGCCGTCCTTGGGCAGGGCCACGCCCAGCGCAGGGAGACGCCAGATGATCGGCGCGAGCGCGCAGTCGGCAAGGCTCATCTCGGTGTTGAGAAAGAACTTCGACGCCTTGAACAGCGGCAGCGAGGCCGTGACGAGTTCCTTCAGCCGCTTGCGGCCGGCCTCCGCCTGGACCTTGTTGCCGCCCTGGATGGCCTGCACCTGCGGCACCCAGTCGTGTTCGAGCCTGAGCATGGCGAGCCGAAGCCGGGCACGCGACAGCGGATCGACCGGCATCAGCGGCGGATGCGGGTAGCGCTCGTCGAGGTACTCGCTGACCACCGAGGCCGCGTACAGCACCAGTTCGCGCTCGACCAGCGTCGGCACCGAATGGTAGGGATTGAGGTCCATCAGGTCCTCCGGCGGACTCGCCGGATCGACCATCACGGAGTCGTAGGACACGCCCTTGGCGGCGAGCACCAGCCGGACCCGGTGACAGACGACGCAATCGCGCGCCGTGAACAAGGTGAGGGTGTTGCGCATACGCGTACTCGCTGCCATGGGTGCCACCTTTCCCGGGGGTCCGGGATCGGCGGGCGCGCTGGCCGCGCGCCCGCGGGGCGAGGAAATCAGTGCACGTCGCGCCAGTACTCTTGCTTGAGCAGCCAGGCGAGCAGCGTGAAGAAGGACAGGAACAGGATGACCCAGACGCCCATCGACGTCCGCTGCAGCGCGGACGGCTCGGAGACGTAGAGCAGGAAGGCGGTGATGTCGCGCACCGCGCGGTCGTACTGTTCGGGGTTCAGGCGACCCGGGGAGGCGAGCTCGAGCCGCTCGGGGGTGGCCGGGTTGGCGCCGTAGACCGGACGCTGCACGCCCTGCAGCTCCCAGAGCACGTTGGGCATCGAGGCGCCGGGGAGGACCGTGTTGTTCCAGCCGCTGGGGCGCGTCTCGTCGACGTAGAAGCCCTTGAGGAAGGTGTAGGTCCAGTCCGGTCCGCCCAGCTTGGCGCGGGCCACCAGCGAAAGGTCGGGCGGCGCCTTGCCGAACCATGCCTCTCCGTCACCGGGCGACATCGCCGTGCGGATCTGCTCGCCGAACTTGGCGCCCGGCACGGCGAGGTGCTCCATCATCAGCGCCTCGTCGATGCCGAGGTCCTCGGCGGTCCGCGAGTAGCGCTGGTAGCCCAGCGAGTGGCAGCCGGCGCAGTAGGCCATGAACAGGCCGGCGCCGCGCTGCAGCGAGGCGCGGTCGCCGATGTTGGCGTAGCTCGTCTCGAGCGCCACGCCGCCGGCTGCCCAGCCGAGGGCCGGCGCGAGCAGCAGCGCCAGGAAAGCGGAAGCGAATCGCTTAGTCATGCGCGGGCACCCGGTCCGGAACCGACTTCACCGCGTCGAGGCGGGTCCAGATCGGCATCGTGATGAAGAAGGCGAAGTAGTAGAGCGTGAAGATCCGCGCCGCCCAGGTCTGCGCGGTGCTGCCGGCCTGCAGGCCGAGCCAGCCGAGCACGACGAAGGAAACCACGAAGAGGGCGATCAGGATCTTGGTCAGCAGGCCGCGGTAGCGGATCGACCTGACCGTGCTCTTGTCGAGCCACGGCAGCAGGAACAGGATCAGCACCGCGCCGCCCATGACGACGACGCCGAAGAACTTGTCGGGCACCGCGCGCAGCATCGCGTAGTAGGGCGTGAAGTACCACACCGGCTTGATGTGCTCGGGCGTGACCAGCGGGTTGGCCTCGACGAAGTTGTCGTGCTCGAGGAACAGGCCACCGAAGGTCGGCTCGAAGAACAGGATGAACGCCGCGATGGTCAGGAAGAAACCGGCGCCGAACAGGTCCTTGACCGTGTAGTACGGATGGAAGGGGATGCCGTCCTTGGGAATGCCGGTGGCCTTGTCCTTCACCTTCTTGATGTCGACGCCTTCGGGGTTGTTGGAGCCGACTTCGTGCAGCGCGCCCAGGTGCAGCACGACCAGCAGCAGGATCACCAGCGGCAGCGCCACCACGTGCAGGGCGAAGAAGCGGTTCAGGGTTGCGTCGGAGACCAGGTAGTCGCCGCGGATGAACTCGGTCAGCGCCTCGCCCACCCAGGGCACCGCGCCGAACAGGTTGATGATCACCTGCGCGCCCCAGTAGCTCATCTGGCCCCAGGGCAGCACGTAGCCGAGGAACGCCTCGGCCATGAGGGTCAGGAAGATCAGCATGCCGATCACCCAGACCAGCTCGCGCGGCTTCTGGTAGCTGCCGTAGATCAGCCCGCGGAACATGTGCAGGTAGACCACGACGAAGAACAGCGAGGCGCCGGTGGAGTGCATGTAGCGGATCAGCCAGCCCCACGGCACGTCGCGCATGATGTACTCGACCGAGGCGAAGGCCTCGGTGGCGGACGGCTTGTAGTTCATCGTCAGCCAGATGCCGGTGACGATCTGGTTGACCAGCACCAGCAGGGCGAGCGAGCCGAAGTAGTACCAGATGTTGAAGTTCTTCGGCGCGTAGTACTCCGACATGTGCTTCTTGTACGCCGGCATCAGGCCGGGCGCGCGGTCGTTGACCCAGCCGGCGACGCCTTCGACGGTACGGGCGATCAGGTTCGCCATCACGCGGCTCCTTCGGTATGCACGCCGATCTCGATCCGACCCTCGTCGAGGAAGCGGTAGGGCGGCACCTTCAGGTTGGTCGGCGCAGGCACCCCTTCGTATACCCGGCCGGACATGTCGAAGCGCGAATTGTGGCAGGGACAGTAGAACCCGCCCTTCCACTCGGAATCGAAAGGCTCGGGCTGGAGCTCAGGCCGGAACAGCGGCGAGCAGCCCAGGTGCGTGCAGGTGCCGACCAGCACGGCGATCTCGGGCTTGATCGAGCGGAACACGTTCTTGGCGTACTCCGGCTGCTGCTCGGGGTTGTCGGAGTTCGGGTCGCGCAGACGGCCGTCCTCGCCGGGCAGGGCGGCGAGCTGCTCGGGCGTGCGGCGCAGGATCCACACCGGCTGGCCGCGCCACTGGACGATGACCCGCTGGCCGGGCTCGAGCTTGCTGATGTCCTCGACGACCGGCGCTCCGGCGACCTGGGCGCGCGCGCTGGGCTGCCAGGAGGCGAGGAACGGCACGGCGGCCGCGATGGCGCCGCCCGCCCCCACCACCGCCGTGGTGGCGGTGAGGAAGCGTCGGCGTCCGGGATTCAGTTCTTGGTCAGCCATCCGGCTCTCCGGGTTGTACGCGAGTTTCGACGACGCCGGCCCGGCGCGGCCGCGACACCCCCGGGGTGGACGGGTCGCGCTGCGACGACGGCCACGCGCAGGGCGCAGCAAACGCCTTAGTTTAGCTGAACGCTCTCAGGCCGGACAACGCTGCGGGCCTGCGTGCCAGAATGCCTGCCCGCCTCCACCGAACCCACCGCGAGTTGAAAGCCCTGCTCTCCGCACTCGTCGATGTCCTGCGATTCGCCGTGCTCGGGCTGGCAGTCGCGTTTCTGGTCCTGCTGCTGCGGCCGGACTGGGCCGAGGGTCTGCGGGCCAGGCTCGGAGTCGAGCCGCCCGACAGCGCGCCGGTCGCGGCTTCGGTCCCGGTCAGGAGCTACGCCGAGGCGGTGCGCAAGAGCGCGCCGGCAGTAGTCAGCATCTACACCGCCCGGGTGCTGACCGAACAGCCGATCCGACTGGTCCCCAACCCGACCCTGCAGCGCTTTTCCGGGATTCCCCTCGGCCAGCCCCGCCGCCGGATCGAGCGCGCGCTCGGCTCCGGCGTGCTGGTGAGCCCGGATGGCTACGTGCTCACCAATCACCACGTCATCGCCAACGCCGACGAGATCCAGACCGTGCTGTGGAACGGTCAGGTGACGCAGGCGCGGCTGGTCGGCAGTGATGCCGAAACCGACCTCGCGGTCCTCAAGATCGAGGGCAGCAACCTGCCGGCCCTGTCGCTCGAGCGCAACGACCCGATCGAAGTAGGCGACGTGGTGCTGGCCATCGGCAACCCGTTCGGCCTCGGCCAGACCGTGACCCAGGGGATCGTTTCGGGGCTCGGCCGGGATCAGCTCAACCTCAGTGCCTACGAGGACTTCATCCAGACCGACGCTGCCATCAACGAAGGCAACTCGGGTGGCGCGCTGGTCGACGCGGAAGGCGAACTGATCGGCATCAACACCTTCGTCCTCGGCCGGCTGGCCGGCGCCGAAGGCATCGGCTTCGCCATTCCGCTCGAAACGGCGCGCAGCGTGATCGCGCAGATCGTCGACCATGGGGTGGTGGTTCGCGGCTGGCTCGGGGCGGAGTACGGCGACGCCCCGGTGCTTCCGGGCAGCCTGCCGGCCGGTACGCCGCGAGGCGTCGCGCTGACCGCGGTCTATGCCGGGGGGCCGGCCGACAGTGCCGGATTGCGACCGGGCGATCTGCTGCTGTCGCTGGATGATGACCCCACCGCCGACCAGGGCGACCTGCGGCAGCGGGAGGCGGCGCTGCGGCCGGGAACCCGCGCCCGACTGGCCGGGTTGCGCGCCGGCGTGCCGTTCCAGACCGAGGTGGAGGCGGCCCAGCGACCGCGCCGCGCCGGCTGATCGACAGGCGCTCAGCGCGCCGAGGCCAGCGCGCCCCGGTATCGACCGTGCAGGATCGCCACCCGCTCGACGTAGCGAACCGTTTCGTCATAGGGCGGCACGCCGCCGAACCGATCGACCGCCCCCTCCCCGGCGTTGTACGCAGCGGTGGCCAGACGGGCGTCGCCGTCGAACCGCTTGAGCAGCCAGGCAAGGTAGGTCGTGCCGCCGCGAATGTTCTCGGCCGGCGTGAAGGGCTCGGATACGCCGAACCGCTCGGCCGTCGCCGGCATGAGCTGCATCAGTCCCTGCGCACCCTTGTTCGACAGCGCGTTCGGGTTGAAGGCCGATTCGGCGTGAATCACCGCGCGTACGAGCGCCTCGTCCAGGCCCGCCGCCTCCGCCGCCGCGCTGATCTCGGCGTCGAAGGCGAGGGTATTGAGGGCGACCGTATGGAAGTCGAGGCCCGGACGCACACTGCAGGCGAAACAGGTCTCGGTGTAGGTGAAGACGACCTGTGCGGCCTGCCCTGCCGGCCGCCGGTTCGTGTAGTGGGTGACGCCGTTGTGCACGTACTTGTAGACCGCGCCGCGGGTGACCGTGGCCGGCGAGCCCGCCTTGCGCTCGACCGCAGTGGGCTCGGCACCGCCGACCGCGGTTCGAAACTCCACCTGCCCACCGGCAGCCGGCGCCGGCTGCCGCGACGGCGCGGCGGCAGGAGGCGGCGCAAAGCTGCCCACCGACCTGCAGTTGCTGTAGCCGGCGCGGCTGCTGGTGTAGGCGGTGACACCGTCCTTCCCGGTACAGCGATACAGCGAGCCCGCGGCCGCCTCGGGGGCGACACAGGGCAGGAGGACGATCAGGAGCAGCAGGCGGCGCATCGGCAGTCCGGGACCGCGGGAGACGCCACAAGTTTCCTCGCCCCGCGGCCCACTGCCAAGACCCGCGGCCGATCTCTCCGCCCGGCGCCGGCGGCCGGCACGGGCGCCATCGCCCGGCCGCACCCCACCCGCGGTCGAGGCCCCGCTCGGCACAACCGCTAGACTATGGCGTCCCCGACCGCGCCAAGCACCATGCCCGGCAAGCTTTTCATCAAGACCCACGGCTGCCAGATGAACGAGTACGACTCGGCCAAGATGGCCGACGTGCTCGCCGCCAGCCACGGCCTCGAGCTCACCGACGAAGAGTCGGAGGCCGACGTCATCCTGGTCAACACCTGCTCGATCCGCGAAAAGGCGCAGGAGAAGGTTTTCTCCCAGCTCGGCCGCTGGAAGCCGATCAAGAAGAAGAACGACCAGGTGATCATCGGCGTGGGCGGCTGCGTGGCCAGCCAGGAGGGCGGGGCGATCCTCAAGCGCGCGCCCTACGTCGACCTGGTGTTCGGCCCGCAGACCCTGCACCGGCTGCCGGAGCTGATCGAGGCCAGGCGGGCCAGCGGCAGGCCGCAGGTCGACATCAGCTTCCCCGAGATCGAGAAGTTCGACCGCCTGCCCGAGCCGCGCGCCGAGGGACCGACCGCCTTCGTCTCGGTGATCGAGGGCTGCAGCAAGTACTGCACGTTCTGCGTGGTGCCCTACACCCGCGGCGAGGAAGTCAGCCGGCCGTTCGACGACGTGCTGCTCGAAGTCTCCCGGCTCGCCGCCCAGGGCGTGCGCGAGGTCAACCTGCTCGGCCAGAACGTCAACGCCTATCGCGGCCAGACCGCCGACGGCGACGAGGCCGACCTTGCCCTGCTGATCCGCGCCATCGCCCGCATCGAGGGCATCGGCCGGATCCGCTACACCACCTCGCATCCGGTCGAGTTCACCGACAGCCTGATCGAGGCGCATCGCGACGTGCCCGAGCTCGCCGCGTTCCTGCACCTGCCGGTGCAGGCCGGCTCCGACCGCATCCTCGCCGCGATGAAGCGCGGCCACACCGCGCTCGAGTACAAGGCGAAGATCCGCCGCCTGCGCGAGGCGCGGCCGGGCATCTCGATCAGCTCGGACTTCATCGTCGGCTTCCCCGGCGAGAGCGAGGCCGACTTCGGGAAGACCATGAAGCTGATCGAGGACATCGGCTTCGACCAGAGCTTCTCCTTCGTCTACTCCGCCCGCCCCGGCACGCCGGCCGCCAACCTGCCCGACGACACGCCCGACTCCGAGAAGAAGGATCGCCTGTATCGCCTGCAGGCGGCGATCGACGCCAACGCGCGGGCCATCTCGCAGGCCATGGTCGGCAGCGTCCAGCGCGTGCTGGTCGAAGGTCCGTCGAAGAAGCACGCCGACGAGCTCACCGGCCGCACCGAGAACATGCGCTACGTCAACTTCGCCGGCCCGGCGCGGCTGGTCGGCCAGTTCGTCGACGTGGTGATCACCGAGGCGCTGGCCAATTCGCTGCGCGGGCGCGTGCACACCCTCGTCGACAGCGCGGCGGCGTAACGGGGCTTGCTTCCTTCGGGGCCTGGCCCCGGCATCGCCGAATCCCGGACTGCGGAGGGCGCGGGCGACATGCCGCCTCGCGCGCGTCCTCGTCCGCGTAATCCGCGCGCGCCCAGCCCGTAGTCCTCGTTGCCCGGCCCACCGGCCAGGACACCCACGAGGAGATCCCCATGTCGACCCATCCCGATTGGCCGCGCCGCATCCCGCTGGCCCGCTGCCTGCTCGTCGCCCTGTCCTGCGCGCTGCCGGTGGCCGCCAGCGCCGACGCCGTGACCGAGTGGAATGAACACGCCACGCTGGCCGCGGCGACCGCCGGCGCGCCGCCGGTGCAGAACCGGATCATGGCGATCGTCCACATCGCCATCCACGACGCTCTCAACGCGATCCAGCCGCGCCACGCCACCTACACGGCGCAGCCGCGCGCGCCCGCCGGCGCGTCGCCGGAAGCGGCAGTGGCGACTGCAGCGTTCACCACGGTGGCGGCGCTGGTGCCGGCGCGGGCGCCGGCGCTGCAGGTCATCTACCAGAACCGGATCGCCGAGCTGCCGCCCTGCCCCGGCGCCAGCCCGAACTGCATCGCCGACGGCGTCGCCGCCGGCCTGGCCGCGGCCGAGGACATCCTCGACCTGCGCGCGGCGGACGGCTCGGCCACGCCGCACCTGCCCTACGTCCTGCCGCCCGGACCCGGCGTGTACCAGCCCACGCCGCCGCAGCTGGCGGCGCCGCAGTTCGCCGGCTGGGCCCTGGTCGAGCCGTTCGCCCTGCGCCGCCCGGACCAGTTCCGCGCCGATCCGGACGAGGCGATGTTCCTGCACAGCCAGGCCTACGCACGCGACTTCAACGAGGTCAAGCAGGTCGGCAGCGCGGCCGTGCGCGGCGCCAACCCGGATTCGACGCGCAGCCGCATCGCCCGCTTCTGGCCGGGCGGCGGCGCCAACTGGAACGCGGTGACGCGGGTGATCGTCGCCGGCCGCGGCCTCGACCTGTGGCAGCACGCCCACCTGTTCGCCCTGCTCAACATCGCCGTGGCGGACAGCACGGTGGCGGTGTTCGACACCAAGTTCACCTACAACTTCTGGCGGCCGGTCACCGCCATCCGCGCCGCGGACAGCGACGGCAACCCGGCCACGACGGCCGACCCCGACTGGCTGTCCTACCTGTCCACGCCGCCGTATCCGGACTACACCTGCGGCCTGACCACCAACACCGGCGCCGCCACCGAAGTGCTGCGGCTGTACTTCGGCACCGATCGTCTGCCCTACGTCTTCACCGCCGGCGGCATCACCCGCGAGTTCGCCAGCCTGCGGCAGGCCGACGCCGAGGCCGTCGATGCGCGGGTGTTCGGCGGCATGCACTTCCGCAGCGGCTGCGTGCAGGGCATCCGCCAGGGCGCGCGGGTCGGTCGCTTCGTCTTCCGCCAGCAGCTGCGGTCACGCTGACGGCATGCGTCCCGCCGCGCGCCCTGCGGGCGCGGGGCGGCGGCGCTGCTACCATCGGCGGATGACCGATACCGCTTCCCCGCGACGCTTCACCCTCGAACCCGACGACCTCGAGCGCCTGGCCAACCTGTGCGGCCCGGTGGACGCCCACCTGCGCGCGATCGAGGCCGCGATGGGCGTCGAGATCGGCTGCCGCGGCAACGTGTTCGCGGTTTCCGGACCCGGCGTGCAGGCCGAGCGCGCCGAGCGGGTGCTGCGCCAGCTCTACGACGAGACCCAGACCGGCTTGCTCGACCTGCCCGCGGTCGAATCGCTGCTGGCCGATCAGCCGACCGGCCACGCCGCGCCCGTCGAGCTGTCCATTCGCACCAAGCGCGGCCTGCTGCGGCCGCGCGGCGACAACCAGCAGCGCTACCTGCGCGCCATCGCCGGCCACGCGGTCAACTTCGGCGTGGGGCCGGCCGGCACCGGCAAGACCTACCTCGCGGTCGCCTGCGCAGTGGAAGCGCTGAACGCCTCGCGGGTGCAGCGTCTGGTGCTGGTGCGTCCGGCGGTCGAGGCCGGCGAGAAGCTCGGCTTCCTGCCCGGCGACCTGAGCCAGAAGGTCGATCCCTACCTCAGGCCGCTGTACGACGCGCTCTACGAGATGCTCGGCGTCGAGAAGGTCGCCCGCCTGCTCGAGCGCAACGTGATCGAGGTGGCGCCGCTGGCCTACATGCGCGGCCGCACGCTCAACGACGCCTTCGTCATCCTCGACGAGGCGCAGAACACCACCGTCGAACAGATGAAGATGTTCCTGACCCGGATCGGCTTCGGCTCGACCGCGGTGGTCACCGGCGACCTCACCCAGATCGACCTGCCGAAGTCGCAGACCTCGGGACTGCGTGATGCGGTGGCCGTGCTGCACGAGGTCGAGGGCATCAGCTTCACCTTCTTCACCGCCCGCGACGTGGTGCGCCACCCGCTGGTGGCGCGGATCGTCGACGCCTACGAGGCGCGCGATGCCGAAGCGGCGCGCTGACGTCCCGCCGCAGATCGCGGTCGCCTTCGGGCTGCCGCGGCGTGGACTGCCGGCGGCGGCCAGCCTGCGCGGCTGGATCGAGGCCGCGCTGGCGGCGGGCGGACGCGACGGCGCGGTCGCGCTGCGGCTGGTCGACGCCGAGGAGGGCCGCGCGCTCAACCGCCGGTACCGCGGCCGCGACTATGCCACCAACGTGCTGAGTTTCCCGGCCGATCCGCTGCCCGGCGGCAGCCGGCCGCTGCTCGGCGACATCGCGATCTGCGCCCCGGTGGTGCAGCGCGAGGCCGCCGAACAGGGCAAGCCGGCGCGCTGGCACTTCGCCCACCTGTGCGTCCACGGCGCGCTGCACCTGCTCGGCCACGACCACGAGAAGCCACGGGCGGCGGCACGGATGGAGGCGCTGGAACGTCGCGTCCTGGCTGCACTGGGCGTGCCTGACCCCTACCGCGAGGCGTCCTGAATCCCCCTGTCACCCGCGGCAGCCCGGCTTCCGCTAAACTTCCGGCGACCCGCCGCGATGGCGCCGCCCCACCCCCGATGCCCGACGATCCAGACCCTAGTACTTCGCCCCGCACGCAGCATCAGCGCTCCTGGTTCGGCCGCCTCACCCAGGCGCTCTCCGGCGAACCGCGCAATCGCGAAGAGTTGCTCGAAGAGCTTCGCACCGCCCACGAGAACGGCCTGCTGACGGCCGACACGCTGGCCATGATCGAGGGCGCGATCACCGTCTCCGACCTGCAGGTCGCCGACGTCATGGTGCCGCGCGCCCAGATGGTGTCGCTGGCGGCCGACGCCGACCTCGAGGCCCTGCTCGACGCCGTGGTCGAGAGCGGGCACTCGCGCTTTCCGGTGCACGGCGAGGACCGCGACGAGATCCTCGGCATCCTGCTGGCCAAGGACCTCCTGCGCGGCTTCGCCGGGGATCGCACGCTCGAGATCCGCAAGCTGCTGCGTCCGGCGGTGCTGATCCCCGAGTCCAAGCGGCTCAACGTGCTGCTCAAGGAGTTCCGCGCCTCGCGCAACCACATGGCGATCGTGGTCGACGAGTACGGCGGCGTCGCCGGCCTGGTCACCATCGAGGATGTCCTCGAGCAGATCGTCGGCGACATTGACGACGAGCACGACGACGCGCCGAGCGAGCAGACCCACATCGCCCGCGCCGCCGACGGTCACTACCACGTCGACGCGCTGATGCCGATCGAGGACTTCAACGAGCGCTTCGAGGCCGACCTTCCCGACGACGAGTTCGACACGCTCGGTGGCCTGGTGAGCGCGGCGATCGGCCGGCTGCCGGAAGTCGGCGACGAAGTCACGCTGGGGCGCTTCCACCTGCGCGTCGCGGAAGCCGACGACCGCCGGGCGCTGGCCTTCCAGCTGCGCATCCTCGCCGATGCCTGAGCTGCGCAGCGCGCGGCGCCTGCTGGCCTGCCTGCTGCTGCTCTGCTCCGGCCTCGCCGCGGCCGCGCCGCGGATCGGCCTGCTCACCATGGACCCGGGCGAGGAGTACTGGGCGCGCTTCGGCCACAACGCCATCGTGGTCGTCGATGACGGCCGGGCGACCTCGTACAACTACGGCTACTTCGACTTCGAGCAGCCCGGCTTCCTGCTGCGTTTCCTGCGCGGCCACATGCTCTACCGGCTGGTCGCGCTGCCCGCCGACGTCGACCTCGACCAGTACCGCCGCGACGGCCGCGGCGTGCGCATCCAGTGGCTGGCGATCGAGGGCGGGGCGGCCCGCCGGCTCGCCGATGCGCTGGCCGAGAACGCCCGGCCGGAGAACGCCGACTACCGCTACGACTACTTCCTCGCCAACTGCTCCACCCGCGTGCGCGATCGCCTCGACGAGGCGCTCGGCGGCGAACTGAAGCGACAGAGCCAGTCGCGCTCGCACGGTTTCACCTGGCGCAGCGAAGCGCTGCGGCTGTCCGGGCCGCTGGCCTGGATGGCGCTGGGCATCGACTTCGGCCTCGGACCGGCCACCGACGCGCCGCTGTCGCGCTGGGAGGAGGCCTTCGTGCCCGATCGCCTCGCCGCCACGCTGCGCGAGGTCAGGCTCGCCGACGGCCGACCGCTGGTGATCGACGAACTGCAGCTCGTCGCCCCCGCCCTGCCGCCGGCACCCGAGCAGCCGCCCGACTGGTGGCTGCAGTTCGCCTTGGCCGGACTGGCCCTGTGCGCGCTGCTGGCGTGGACGCTCGATGCGCGCAGCGCCGCGCTGCGCCGCGCCGGCGCGGGTCTGCTCGGCGGCTTCTGGCTGCTCTGCGGCCTCGGCGGACTCGGCCTGCTGGCGCTGTGGCTGGGCACCGAGCACTGGGCGGCGTGGCGCAACGCCAACGCGCTGCTGGCCAACCCGCTCTGCCTGCTGCTGCTGGGCGCCGTGCCCGCGCTGCTGCACGGCGAAACCGTATCGCGCCGGCACGCCCGCATCGCGGCGGTCGTGCTGGCCGGCGCCGGCCTGGCGGTGTTCCTGAGCTGGGTGCAGGCGCGCGGCCAGGAGCACCTGTCGTGGATGCTCCTGCTGTTGCCCAGCCACGCCTGGCTCGCCTGGCGGCTGTCGCGCGGCCGCGAGGAAGACGCCGACCAGCGCTGAGGATCAGCGCGCGTCGGTCCCGACCAGGCCCATGCGGGTCGCCGCCAGCGCCGCTTCGGCGCGACTGCCGACCCGAAGCTTGCGGTAGATTTCCTTCACGTAGCCGGCGCAGGTATTGCGCGACAGCGACAGTGCGGCCGCCGCTTCGGCCACCGTCAGCCCCTTGCCGATCAGCTGCAGCACGCTCTTCTCGCGCTCGGTGAGCGTCGCCTCGGGTTCGACCTGCGGTGCGGCGAGGCCAGGTCCGAAGTGGCGCAGCAGTCGCCGCGCGATGCTGGCCGACAGCGGCGGCTGGCCGTCGGCGATGCCGCGCAGCCGCTGCGCCAGCTCGTCGTGGCTCATGTCCTTGAGCACGTAGCCCTGGGCGCCGGCGCGCAGCGCCGGGAACAGGTGGGCGTCGTCGTCGAACACCGTGGCCACCACGCACAGCGTCGATCCGCTCGACAGCCGCTCGATCACCTGCACGCCTGAGCCGTCGGGAAGGCCGAGATCGACCAGCGCCAGGTCGGGCGGCGGATCGAGCAGCGCCATCGCCTCGGCCACGCTCGACGCCTCGCGAACGGCGATGCCGGGATAGGCCTGCCCGAGCGCCGCGCGCAGCCAGCGCCGCGACGGCGCGAGGTCGTCGACGACCAGCGCGCTGGCGGGCGCGCTCACGTCGTTTCTCCGGCCGGCAGCGGCGCGCGCAGCAGCACCTTGGTGCCGCCCAGCGTCCCCGGCGTCCAGTCGATCTGCCCCTGCAGCGCCTCGGCGCGCGCCCGCATGTTGCGCATCCCGGCGCCGCCGGTGGCGTCCTGCACTGGCTCGGCGCCGCCTTCGTCGGTGAGCTCGAGCAGCAGCTCGCGCCCGCCGGAAACGGCCACGCGGACGCGCAGGCGGCGCGCCCGCGCGTGGCGGATGGCGTTGCTGATCGCCTCGCGGACGATCCGGTGCAGGTGCAGCGCGCTGGCCTGGTCGAGCGGCGGATCCGGCAGGTCGTCCGGCGCCTGCCAGGCCAGCTCGACACCGACCGCGGCGAGGCGCTGCGCGGCCTCCGAACGGATGCTGGCGAGCACGTCGAGCAGGGTGCCCGGCTCGGCGCGCGAGCGGCTGACCACGTCGCGCAGGTCCTGCAGGATGGCGCGCGCGCGGTCGGCAGTCGCCTGGTCGGGGGCGTCGTAGATCAGCCCCAGGAGGCGGGCGCCGAGGTCGTCGTGCAGGTCGGCGAAGATCCGCGCCCGTTCCTCGGCGGCGGCCGCCTCGGCGAGACGGCGCCGGGCGACGGCATCGAGCGACGGCGGCGCGGCGGCGGCGGCGACGCGAGGCGCGGGACGGCGTGACAGGCGGCCCAGCAGCAGGCCCACGACGCCAGCCGCAGCCATCAGGGAAAGACAGTCGGCGTCGGGCACGGTGGCGCAGGTCTCCTGGTCGAGGCGGCCCTCATCCTGCCACGAGCCCCGGCAGACCACCCATTCGGGGGGTACAGCCGGCCCGGCGGTCGGCCTATCGTGACCTCGCCCTCATCCGCGTCAGGAGTCCCACCGTGAACCGTCCCTCGCATCCGCGCCGCCGACTGCTGCTCGCCGCCCTGCTGGCAGCCGCCCCTGCGCTGGCTGCGGCGCAGACCGCGCCGCTGCTGAAGACGGCCACGTGGTGGGACGCCGACGAGAGCGGCTGGGGGCTGTTCACCATCGACCAGGGCAACGTCATCGCGCCCGGCTGGTTCACCTACGACAACGACGGCAAGCCGACCTGGTTCCTGGTCCCGGGCGCGCTGCCGCAACCCGACGGCAGCTATCGCGGCAACGTCTGCCGCTACACCGGCGTGCCGCTGGCGCAGATCGCCGGCAACGCCGCCGACCCCTGCAACGTCATCGGCACCGCCACCCTGCGCTTCACCGGCGACACCGCCCTGAGCTTCAGCTACACCATCGGCGGGACCACGCAGACCAAGGAGTTGACCCGCTTCAACTTCGCCGGCCGCGACATCGCCTGCCGCGCCAGCAGCTCGGCCTCCCGCGCCACGGCGACCAACTACTCGGACCTGTGGTGGGCGGCGCCTGAGAGCGAGGGCTGGGGCGTGCACATGAGCCACGTCGACGGCAACCTGTTCGCCACCTGGTACACCTACGACACCGACCGCCGCGCCATCTTCTACATCGGCGCCACCTCGCGCCAGGCCGACGGCAGCTTCAGCGGTCCGCTGCGCCGTCAGGCCAACGGCACGCCGTTCACCCAGATCGACGGCAGCGCCGCATCGCCCGGGTCCACCGACGTCGGCACGGTCAGGCTGACCTTCAGCGACGGCGAGACGGCGACCTTCACCTACACCATCGGCGGCACCACGCAGACCAAGACGCTGCGCCGCTTCCAGTTCGGCAGCACCGCGCAGGTCTGCGAGAACGTCGCCTTCGGCTCGCTCGGCGGCGGCAGCGGCGGCGGTGGTGGCGGTGGTGGCGTCGGCGCCGACGAGTGCTACCCGCCGCTGGCCGTCGGCGATCGCTACCGCCTGCGCGACACGCCCGACGGCGGCGGTGCGCCGGGCTTCACCAACGTCGAGGTGGTCGGCACCGGGACCGATCCGTTCCAGGGCCGGCCGGTGTTCCGCATCCGCTACACGCCGGACCAGACCACCAGCTCGGAGATCATCGAGTTCGTCGAGCAGACGCCGACCGAGCGCATCTACTACGGCGCCGAAGGCTTCATCCCCGAAGTCGGCGCGCGCGGCACCACGCGCTTCGAGCCGCCGGTGCGCGTGCCGCGCAGCACGCCGGTCGGCGCCCGCGACACCTTGAACTACCGCGCCATCGTCAACTACACCGCCAACGGGATTCCGGTCACCGCCAACATCGACTTCATCGAGACCTACGAGCGTACCGGCAGCGAAACCCGGAGCAGCCCGGCCGGCACCTTCGAGGGCGCCTGCAAGTTCGACGTGCGGGTGCAGTCCGACGTCACCCTGACCACTGCCGGCATCACCACCCGCAGCCAGAGCGACGCCCGCACGACCCAGTGGGCCCATCCGTCGATCGGCGGCTTCCGCGGCCAGGTGAACTCGACCTCGACCACCACGATCAGCGGCTCGCCCTTCCCGATCCCGCCGACCGTGACGCCGTCGGCGTCGCTCAGCGAGATCGTCAGCGCACGCATCGGCGGCCGCGACTTCCCCTGATCGGGCTGGCCGGCGGCAGGCAATCCGTCGCCGGTCGCGGAGGCGCCTGCTCGACCGACCACGGGCACGCTAACATCGGGGCATGGACGCCCTTCCCAACGAGCGCCGCGCCGCGGACACCTCGGTCGTCAACTGCGCGGCCTACTCGAGCCGCGGCGAACGCCTCCCCGATTTCGCGGTGGAGGCGATCAGCGATCGCCTCGAGGAAGCCGACGGTTTCGTCTGGATCGGCCTGCACGAGCCCGACCAGGCCATGCTCGAGCTCATGCAGGAGGAGTTCGGCCTGCACGACCTGGCGGTGGAGGACGCCGCCAAGGCCCACCAGCGTCCGAAGATCGAGGTCTACGGCGACGGGCTGTTCATCACCCTGCACACGGCCCAACTGGTCGACGGCCACATCCGGTTCGGCGAGACCCACATCTTCCTCGGCCGACGCTCGCTGCTGACCATCCGTCACGGTGCGTCACTGTCCTATGCGCCGGCCCGGGCCCGCTGCGAGCGCGAGCCGGACATGCTCGCCCGCGGACCGAGCTACGCGCTCTACGCCGTGCTCGACTTCGTCGTCGACAACTTCATGCCGATCGTGCGCGAGTTCGAGCGCGAGCTCGAGGCGCTGGAGAAGGACATCTTCCATGCGACCTTCCGTCGCGAGACGATCCAGCGCCTCTACGAGCTCAAGCGCGAGCTGGTCCAGCTGCGGCTGGCGGTGGCGCCGCTGCAGGACATCCTCAACCAGCTCGTGCGCTTCCATCCGCAGCTGGTGCACGACGACGTGCGACTCTACTTCCGCGACGTGCTCGACCACGTCGTGCGGGTGAACGAGGCGACCGACACCGTCCGCGAGATGCTCACCGCGGCGATGACCGTCAACCTCTCGCTGGTCACGGTGAACCAGGGCGAAGTGGTGAAGCGGCTGGCCGGCTGGGCCGCGCTCGTCGCCGCCCCCACCCTGGTGACCAGCTGGTACGGCATGAACTTCGAGCACATGCCGGAGCTGGCCGGCCCCTACAGCTACTGGATCGTGCTGGGCGCCACCGGCACGATCTGCCTGGGCCTGTTCATCGCCCTCAGGCGCGCGCGCTGGCTGTAGCCGCGCGCGGCCTGCGCGCGGCGCGCCGCGGGCCGGAGGCAGCGCCTTCGACCTTGGTCGAATGGCGCTTGCCGCAAACCCGCGCCGTTGCGTGGGTCGACCCCCTGGCGGCGCTCGTCCCCGGGCCGAATTGACTTCAGTCAAGGCGTATCCTGAGCCTTCCGCCATAGTGGCGCGGCCATCCACTCGGGGCTCGGCATGTCCTCCGCAACACTCACGCACACCTACAACGACAAGGTCGTTCGCCAGTTCGCCGTCATGACCCTGGTCTGGGGCATCGTCGGCATGGTGGTCGGCGTCGTGATCGCCGCGCAGCTGTACTGGCCGGCGCTCAACTTCGACCTTCCCTGGCTCAGCTACGGCCGCCTGCGTCCGCTGCACACCAACGCCGTGATCTTCGCCTTCGGCGGCTGTGCGCTGTTCGCGACCAGTCTCTACGTGGTGCAGCGCACGTGCCACGCGCGGCTGATCTCCGACAAGCTCGCCGCCTTCGTGTTCTGGGGCTGGCAGCTGGTCATCCTGCTCGCCGCGATCACCCTGCCGCTGGGCTGGACCCAGGGCAAGGAATATGCCGAGCTCGAGTGGCCGATCGACCTGCTGATCACCGCGGTCTGGGTGGCCTACGCCGTGCTGTTCTTCGGCACGATCATGAAGCGGCGCGTGCCGCACATCTACGTCGCCAACTGGTTCTACGGCGCCTACATCCTGACCGTGGCGGTGCTGCACATCGTCAACAACATCTGGATCCCGGCCGGGCTCGGCAAGTCCTACCCGGTCTACAGCGGCGCGGTCGACGCGATGGTGCAGTGGTGGTACGGCCACAACGCGGTCGGCTTCTTCCTGACCGCCGGCTTCCTCGGGATCATGTACTACTTCGTGCCCAAGCAGGTCGGCCGCCCGATCTATTCCTACCGGCTGTCGATCGTGCACTTCTGGGCGCTGATCGCCGTCTACATGTGGGCCGGCCCGCACCACCTGCAGTACACCGCCCTGCCCGACTGGGCGCAGAGCCTCGGCATGGTGTTCTCGCTGATCCTGCTGGCGCCCTCGTGGGGCGGCGCGATCAACGGCGTGATGACGCTGGCCGGGGTGTGGCACAAGCTGCGCACCGACCCGATCATCAAGTTCCTGATCGTTTCGCTGTCGTTCTACATGATGAGCACCTTCGAGGGGCCCATGATGTCGATCAAGACGGTCAACGCCCTCTCGCACTACACCGACTGGACCATCGGCCACGTGCATTCCGGTGCGCTGGGCTGGGTGGCGATGATCTCGATCGGCGCCATGTACATGCTCTACCCGCGCCTGCTCGGCCTGAAGGAGATGTACTCGGTCAAGCTGATCGACACCCATTTCTGGGTGCACACCATCGGCGTGGTGTTCTACATCGCCTCGATGTGGATCGCCGGCGTGATGCAGGGCCTGATGTGGCGCGCCACCAACAGCGACGGCACGCTGACCTACACCTTCGTCGAGTCGCTGGTCGCCACCTACCCCTACTACCTGGTGCGCCTGCTCGGCGGCCTGCTGGTGGTCGGCGGCATGCTGATCATGGCGTACAACACCTGGAAGACCTTCCAGATGGCCCGCGACGTCAAGGACGCACCGGTGCTCGCGCCGGCGCCGCAGCACGCCTGAGGAAACCAGCATGAGCCACGAGAAGATCGAAAAGAACGTCGGCCTGATGGCGGTGCTGATCGCGGTGGCGATCAGCTCCGGCGGCCTGGCCCAGATCATCCCGCTGATGTACCAGGCCGAGGCCATCGAGCCGGCGCCGGGAGTCAAGCCCTACGCCCCGCTGGCCCTGGCCGGACGCGACATCTACGTCCGCGAAGGCTGCTACAACTGCCACTCGCAGATGGTCCGCACCCTGCGCTTCGAGACCGAGCGCTACGGCCACTATTCGCTGGCCGGCGAGTCGGTCTACGACCGGCCTTTCCAGTGGGGCAGCAAGCGCACCGGGCCCGACCTCGCCCGCGTCGGCGGCCGCTACTCCGACGACTGGCACCGCGTGCATCTGATCAACCCCCGCGACGTCGTGCCCGAGAGCAACATGCCGGGCTACCCCTGGCTAGAGAAGAACAAGGTCGACGCCGGCGACATCGTCCGCCGGATGAAGGCGCTGCGCACCATCGGCGACCCGTACAGCGACGCCGACATCGAGGGCGCGCCTGCAGCACTGCAGGGCAAGACCGAGATGGATGCGGTGGTGGCCTACCTGCAGGGCCTGGGCATCCATGCCCCGCGTGGTCGCTGAGGAGCGCGCGGCATGAGCAGCCCGACCCTCTCCGGCATCGTCACCGCCATCCTGCTGGTCGCCTTCATCGGCGGCTGGATCTGGGCCTGGAGCAGCAAGCGCAAGGCCGGATTCGACGCGGCTGCGCGCCTGCCCCTCGATGACGACGACCCGGCCGTCCCGCCTTCCGAAGGCGCCGGACGCACCGCACGCAAGCACTGACGAGGCAGCCCCCCAATGAGCGCCCCCTGGTCCTGGTTCATCATCTTCCTCGTCGTCGTCAACATCCTCGGCTGCCTGTGGCTGCTGTGGTGGACGTCCAAGCGCCGCCCCGGCGAACCGGAAACCACCGGCCACGTCTGGGACGGCGACATCAGCGAGTACAACAAGCCGCTGCCGCGCTGGTGGATCAACCTGTTCTACCTGACGATCGTCTTCAGCGTCGGCTACCTCGTCTGGTATCCGGGATTCGGCAGCTTCGCCGGCACCTCCGGCTGGACCTCGGTGGGCGAGCATGACGCCCAGCGCGCCGAGAACGAGGCCAGGCTGGCGCCGCTGTTCGCCCGCTTCGCCGACCGGCCGATCCCCGAACTCGCCACCGACGCCGATGCCCTGCGCCTGGGCCAGTCGGTGTTCGCCAACCACTGCGCGACCTGCCACGGCTCCGACGGCCGCGGCGCCAAGGGCTTCCCCAACCTGACCGACCGCAACTGGCAGTGGGGCGGCGAACCCGAGACCATCCTCGCCACCATCCTCGACGGCCGCCAGGCGGCGATGCCGCCGATGGCCGCCGTGCTGGGCAGCGACCAGGCGGTGAACGAGGTCGCAGTCTACGTGCAGAGCCTGTCCGGACAGCGCGTCGATCCGGCCCTGGCCGCCGCCGGCAAACCGCGCTTCGAGACCATCTGCGCGGCCTGCCACATGGCCGACGGCACGGGCATGGCGGCGCTCGGCGCGCCGAACCTGACCGACGGCGTCTGGCTGTACGGCGGCGACTTCGACAGCATCCGCAGCGCGATCGTCAACGGCCGCAACGGCAACATGCCGCCGCACGAGCCGATCATCGGCACGGACCGCGCCCGTCTCGCCGCCGCATGGGTCTATCATCTCGACCAGACCGCCGGAGGCAGCGCAGGCGCGCCGTGAGCATTGAGCGCGACATCGGGAACGTGCGGGTCGAAGCCGAGCCCCGCTTCGACCACGCCCCGCGCCCCATGGCGCAGAAGGTCGGCGCCATCCTCTGGCCGAGCTTCTTCGCCGCCGGCGTCGCGACCATGGTGTTCTTCGCCTTCATCGATCCGCTCGACCTGCGCGACATCAGCTTCGTGGACTGGTCGATCTCCCGCGAAGTCGGCTACACGATCGGCTTCTTCATGTTCTGGCTGGCCACCGCCAGCGCCAGCTTCTTCACCTGGATCCTGCTGCGGCCGGCCAGCCGGTACAACCGGCCGCTGCCGAAGGAGTCGTGATGGGCGTGCGGGCCCGGTTTGCGCCGGGCGGGCGCAGCGCGGGTGGCGATTCGCGCCTGTCGCGTCTAATCGGCCACGCGGCAGGCAGGCGCGTGCGCACTTCAGGTGCGCTCGCTACGTGTCGCAGCTTGCTGAACATGATTCAGAGCTTTCACGGCCCTTCGGGCCGCGAGTTACTTCTCTTTGACTCGCCAAAGAGAAGTAACCAAGAGAAAGGCGACCCGACTGTCGCGCCGGCATCGAAGAGCGATGCCGGTGCCCTGCGCTACTCGCCGCCGATCGGCCGGCGCGAACTCGGCCATCCATGGCCTCGGACATGCGCGCCTTTCCCCGATCGTCGGCTGCGTTGCTCGGCTCGACAGACGGGATGCTCAAACGCTCGCACACCCTTACCGCGCGGTCTTGCTGGCTTCTGCGGCCAGGATGGCCGCCAAACGGGGCCCCTGTCTGGCGGCGAGGGCGTGGAGAAAAGGCCCGCAGGGGCGCGCGCACGATGCGCGCGCTTTCGCCGTCA
>VFQU01000195.1_pt1 | contig 66486 bp, 65 predicted proteins | sample 3512311 | NCBI WGS metagenome assembly VFQU01 (sample SAMN10412377, study PRJNA504923) | tailings metagenome | isolation source: Relicate 3 Philex TSF3 active mining site | place: Philippines: Tuba, Benguet | collected 2017-08-29 | reverse complement strand
TATGGAGCTAAGGGGATTCGAACCCCTGACCCCTTCAATGCCATTGAAGTGCGCTACCAACTGCGCTATAGCCCCCCAAGCTATTATTTATCCTACTGCATTTACTCCGGTAGAGTTGCAAAAACTTGTTCAACAATTTGTTTCGTTTTTCCTTCTAACTGATTCCAATCGACATCGCCTGTTTCATCAATCAGATGGGTATCGATATCAACGGGATGCTCATCCAGCATGGGAGAGCGAAAACAAATTCGGTAGCATAATTCCCACAGATCGACTTTGATTTGGCGATCGTCTTTCTCTAAATGCAACTCATATCCAGGATATGGTGAAGGCATCTGAGACAATTCGGCTTCAATCTCTGCGGTCTGCTCTGGTGAAGCCGTCTCAAGCTGTTGTCGAAGCTGCAAAACCTGCGCTTTCGTCTCATCTGAAATGTCATCTGCCCAAATTTGCACATCCTGATACGTTCCTCGCCAGGTAGAACTGTCCAACTGCTTGCGAAGATTATCAATCAGGCGGATAAAAGCAGGCTGCATTAGAAGTTCTGCCTGCTGCCAGGTTTCGATCGTTGCAAATTTAGGCTTCATGAGTTCAAAATATCAGCTTGAATTAGTGTAAGCGTCTGTCGGGAGCGAGACTCAAATTGATGAAAATTGTATTCTTTGGAACGCCTCAATTCGCAGTGCCCACGTTGGAAGCATTGCTGAAATCCAACTCGTTTGAGGTCGCGGCTGTCGTGACTCAGCCCGATAAACGGCGGGGACGGGGAAATGAACTGTCGCCTTCGCCGATTAAAGCGATCGCGCTTTCACACGAAATTCCCGTCTTGCAGCCGAAGAGTATTAAAAAAGATGTAGAGGGATTAGAGTATTTGCGATCGCTCAACGCAGATGCCTTTGTCGTCGTTGCATACGGGCAAATTCTGTCGCAGGAAATTCTAGATATGCCGCGATTGGGCTGTGTGAACGTTCATGGCTCGATTTTGCCGAAATATCGCGGAGCTGCTCCGATTCAGTGGTGTTTGTATCACGGAGAGGCAGAAACCGGAATTACAACGATGCTGATGGATGCGGGCATGGATACAGGGGCAATGTTATTGATTGCGAAAACAGCGATCGCGCCGTTTGATAACGCACATGATTTGGCAGTTCGTCTCAGTACAATTGGCGCTGATTTGCTAGTGGAAACCTTGTTGAAATTTCCGGAGATTACACCGATTCCACAAGACAACGAACAAGCCACTTATGCGCCCTTGATTAAAAAGCCGGATTACGAATTGGACTGGTCAAGAAGTGCGATCGAGCTTCACAATCAGATTCGAGGGTTTTACCCAAATTGCAACACTCAGTTTCGAGGAACTGGGCTGAAAGTGATGCAGACAATTCCGCTTGAAGGAGAGTTTTTGAATGAATTTGAGGAATTGCGCGCGTTAAACTTGCCGACTGGAACACCCGGCGAAGTGGTCGAAATTGTCAAAAATTGGGGAGCCGTGATTCAGACTGGAGCAGGGGCATTACTGCTCAAAGAAGTGCAGCTAGCCGGGAAACGCGCCCAGTCTGGATGGGATTTTGCGAATGGAATGCGGATTACCATCGGTGAAAAACTCTAAGCAACGCTAGAGCGACTCGATCGCGTCCGCAGGCCCTAATAATGAAATGTAAGGTTCACCAAAATACCGACAAGCAATTTCTTGGGCGGCCTCTGCGGAAACCTTCGCGATCGCGTCTTGAAACTGACTGTCGAATTCCACCCCTAAACCTAGCGTTTCATACCAGCCAAAAATTTGCGCCAGTTGCGAATTAGTTTGTTTGCCAAGCGCGTATTGTCCGAGTAATTTGTTTTTGGCGACTTGGATTTCTTCCGCGCTCAGCGGTGCATCACACAGTCGATCGACTTCTGTTTTTAAGCCAGAAAGCGCGATCGCAGTATTGGTCGGTGCAGTGCCCATGTAGGTGACAAAGTACGAAGTATCTAACCGAGTCGGATAGAAGGCTGAGACTTCGTAGGCTAAGCCTCTTTTTTCTCGCAGTTCCACGAATAGCCGACTGGATAATCCATTGCCCAGATAGGTATTCAGCAATTTCAACGCAGCATAGTCTTCCATCGTTTCGGGCGTAACAGAAGGTGCAAGATAGCCCAGAATGACGATCGATTGTTGCGTATCCTGTGGAACAGCGCTGCGAGTCGGATTAGAAGCGACGATCGGTAAATTCAGATTCGGCAAAGGCACTAGGGGCGCGCGCCAACTGCCGAGAATGTCTTCAACTTGTGAGACTGCTTCTTCGGGTGTAATTCGTCCTGCAATGCTAATTGTCAGATTATCCGGACGAAAATGGGTTTGATAGTAGTGCTGTAAATCTTCGCGCTTTAGATTGGCAACGGTTTCGGCTGAGCCTAAGCCTGAGAGTGCATAAGGATGATCCCCATACATGGCGTGGCGTAAGCGATCGAGTGCCACTGTAAAGGGTTGTTCTTGCTGAGATCGAATTGCTTGTAACGCTAAGCGACGTTCGAGTTCAACTTCTGATTCTGGAAAAGTTGCCGATCGCAGTAGTTCTCCTGCTAATTTCAACATTTCGGGAAAATCAGCAGAAACTGTTTTGATGCTGAGCAAAAAGTAATCTGAAGCCGCATCCGTACTCAGGCTCGCTCCGATCGATTCAACGCGTTCGGCAATTTCTAGAGACGAATGGTTTTCGGTGCCCTTCGTCATCACAGCGGCAACGAGGTGGGAGAGTCCAGCTTGCTCGATCGACTCCCAACGGCTACCCGCTTTGAAGAAAAGCCGCGCTGCAATGATGTCAGCAGACGGATTTTCAGTGACCAGCACGGTGATGCCATTGTCTAAAACCGTGCGATGAATGATGCGATTATGGGGCAAAGCAATAGTTGAAGTCACGATCGTTCTTAAAATTGACGTGTGTTGATTTTAGCAATCGGTCGGGAATCTGCCTTCTCGAATCGATTCGAGACGACTCAAATCAAGTCTGTCTTGATAGACTCGCAGCGCGAATTCGATGAGCAATGCGATCATCAGTCGCCCGGTGTGACAACGATCGCCGCATAGTGATAAGGCGAAAGATATTGGCTGGCTAAATCGCGCAAATCTTCAACCGTAAAGGACTGAATCAAATGCGGATAAGCTGCAGCAGCAGTAATTTCTGCCAGCGAATGGTAGTAACCATAGAGTCCGGCAAGTTGGCCAGGTGTTTCGATCGAGAACGCATAATCGTTACACAAAAGCCGCTTGGCGCGATCGAGTTCGGCTTGAGAAATGGGAACTGTCATCAATTGCGATAAGCGATCGCAGATCAAGGCTTCTACCCGTTGGAGATCATCGGCATCTAGCCAAGCTGCAATCGTAAACAAACTGGAATCACGCTGGAGCGAGAAACTACAGTCAATTCCCTGCACTAAATGGCGCTCTTCTCGAAGCTCTTGTACCAACCGCGAGGTGCGTCCTGCTCCTAAAACGGCTGAGATCAAGTCGAGTCCACATGCTGCTCTGAGCGGATCTTGCTGATTTGCTTGTTCAAAGCGTTTCCAGGGGAGCGTTTCGTCAACTTGCCCTACCGGAGCTTCCACACCTGGAGCCATCCAAGCCATTAATAATCTTGCTTGTTCTAAGCGAGGCAATTGAATCTCTTCACGGCGAATCGTTGTAATCGGGGGTTCTGCCTCGGCGATGTGAATTCGACATGCGTCTGCCTCTGGGAAGGTGTGAAAGGCTTGCTCAACTTGCTGTTTCACATGGTCTAGTCGAATGTCGCCTGTGACAACGACCGTCATATTTTCAGGCTGATAATGGGTGCGATGGAACGATCGCATTTCTGCTGCGGAGCGTCTCATCAAACTTTCTTCTGTGCCCAAAATCGATCGCCCATACGGATGCCGTTGATAAACTAATTCCGCGAGAAATTGAAATGCGATCGCGTCTGGATTGTCATAAGTCTGCAAAATTTCTTCTAAAACGACTTCCCGTTCTCGCTCAAATTCGTCTTCGGGGATCGCGGCATTTAAGAGCAGTTCGCCTAAATACGGCAGAGTGTCGGCAAAGTCTTGTGCCGCAGTGGTCATGTAGAAATGCGCGTAATCATAGCTCGTTGCAGCATTCGTCATGCCGCCCCGTTTCTCGATCGCTTGATCAAATTCGCCCGGTGCAATTTTCTCGGTTCCTTTGAAAATCATATGTTCGAGAAAATGCGCCATGCCTGACCATTCCTCCGGTTCTACAATCGAGCCTGCATTCACCCAGACATCGATCGCAGCAATCCCGGTCGCCGGCAAGTCATGATGAATCAGCGTTAACCCATTGTCGAAGCGATGAACAGTCGCAGGCACGAAAAGAGCGTTTTGGGGCGATCGATAAATGTTCAAGGGCTTAATTGAAGAACGAAGGTTTGGGGATCGATTTCTTAAGAAAGCAGATTGTGATCTAGAAAACTGACAAGCCTGCTTCAAATATGAAAAGCTTAAGAATCATGCAACATCTTTGAATAATTCAGGATGAATTTCTTGCGTCAAAGTGCAGAAGATAAATCGTTCAAAAGATAGATCTCAATTAGATCATTCATTGCACAAAACCCATTGCAAAACACAGTTCAGAATATATTTTTGATAAAACGTAACTTTCGGGATATGGGCGTTTAAAAATAAAAACTCCCCTACTAGGTTCTAGTAAGGGATCAAGAAGTAGGATACCGCAACGCCGTCTTACCTCAGTTTTTGACCTGGTTAAAACCAGGTGGGTGTCGAAGTGGCGGATATAAAGTTTCCGGGTACAAGCCCGGTCTACTGCCATCAGCCTTTGTAGACTCCCAGATTCAAAAAACATAGATCATAAAACATTGTTGGCAGTCACCAACGCCGCAGCAAATCCTTCACTTATTCTAGCGGGTCAATCCGAAGTTGGGAAGCAGGGAGATTTTGGATAAAGAGAGGAAATCAGTTTTGGCAGCGATCGCCCATCTAGAGGGATGGAATGTCTTTGCGAGGTTGCAACTTTAGCCCTCTAACCGAGATGAGCCGTTCGCCGATTTGTCAGAGCTTCAAATCGCACTACCAATCCTCTCGCAGAATTGACCAGAGTTTCACATCTTCAAAGACTTCTCCTTTACGCACTCTTTGACGGAGCACGCCTTCTTGCACAAATCCATTATCTTGAAAGAGTTTTCCAGAAGCCGGATTTCTCACCAGATGATAGGCATCAATTCGATTCAGGTTTAAGCTTTCAAATCCAAAGCGAAGTATAGCTTGTAAGGCTTCGCTCATATATCCTTGTTCCCCAAGCGCAACTGCCAGCCAAAACCGCAATTCTGCCCGAGCATGTTCGAGTTCGATCGAGCCAATTTCGATCACGCCACATAATCCTGGTTCAGCTTTACGCTCAATCGCAAAGGCAAAGGATCGTCCTGCCTCAGATGCTGCAATTTGTGCTTGGATGTATCGTTCTGCCTCGCCTTCAGGATACGGATGCGGCAGCGAAATCATCATATCGGCAACTTCACGATCGCTTGCTGCAGTCTGGAGCGACGGCGCATCTGCTAGAGATAGAAAGCGAAGAATTAATCGAGGTGTTTCTAGGGGAGCGTGAGTTAGCATGAAACGCTTTCAGTTCGATCAACTGCTATGGGCAAATCCTACCACTGAAAAAGCCGAGTGCTCCTTTAATGCCGATACCAAATCTCTTCGATCGTGCTAGCAATCTCTAACGCTTGTTGCCTCAGATCAGTCACATCGTCTAGTAAAACCGTGACATGTCCTAATTTTCGACCTGGGCGTGATTCAGATTTGCCATACCAATGCACAAACGTGTTCGGCAATTGAGCGATCGCGTTGCGTTGTTCTAAATACTCGCTTTCTGCTTGCTCAAATCCGAGCAAATTTACCATCAACGCACCCTGACAATTCAAGGCTGGACTGCCCAAAGGCAAATCGCTCACGGCTCGAAGCTGTTGTTCAAATTGTGAGGTTTCACAAGCATCGATCGTGTAATGTCCTGAATTGTGCGTTCGGGGTGCAATTTCATTGACGAGAACGCGATCGTCTTTCGTCAGAAATAGCTCAAACCCGTAAATTCCGACGACATCGAGCTTTTCTAGTACTGTTTGAGCAATTCGGTGAATCTCTTGCTGAACACCTTTTGAAACTTCAGCAGGCGCAATCACGCGATGACAGACTTGATTTTCTTGCTGCGTTTCCACGATCGGATAGATTGCAATTTCACCCGAACTTGAGCGAGCCGCCATCACCGCTAATTCGCGATCGAACGGAATGAACTCTTCCAGCACGATCGGCACATTCTGCAATTTCTCGATCGTTGCTTCCCAAGTTGCCGCATCCCGAATGATAAATGTCCCTTGTCCGTCGTAGCCTAACCGACGAGTTTTTAAGACCACCGGAAATTCAACATCTCGCTCACCAAGTAACCAGAAATCAGGAGTCGGGAGATCATAAGTTTTGAGAAAATTCCGCTGCACATACTTATCCAGCAACGGTCGCAATGCAGACAAGCTAGGGCGAAAGATCACATTCTGGATTTTAGCGAGCGCATCGAGATCGACAAATTCATTCTCGAATGTAATCACATCAACATGCGTGCTTAAAACCTCAGTTGCACTGGCATCGTTCACCCGCGCAAACAAAGTTTCTTGTGCCACAGACACGGCTGGATCACTTTCATTTGGGGTTTGCACGACCAATGTGAGGTTCAGCTTTCTGGCTGCCTCTGCCATCATCCAAGCTAACTGTCCGCCACCAATCACACCGACTCGGTTCATACTTGCCTCCTAAGACGGGCAACCGAGCGACTCACGAGTTTCGACCCCAGTTTTTGAGTTCGTTCCTTGAGCCACCTTGCACAATTCTCGAATCTGATAGCGATCGAGAATTGCCCCCGTAAAATCTGCCCCAGTGATATTAACATTCAAGAATTCACTACGCAGCAACATTGCATCCGTTAAAATCGCATCGCTCAGATTCACCCGCACCATTGGAACTTGATCGACCATTGCCTGTTGCAGATTTGCACCATGCAGATTCGTCTCTGTCATATTCGATGCACTCATCGCAGCCCCGGACAAATCAGCATTCGAGAAATCTGCATCTGTGAGATTGGCATTCGTAAATTCTGCCAATCTCAAGGTCTGACCTGAAAAATCCTGCCCTTTCACATCTGCATTGCTATAAGACAAAGGCGGGCGATATTGCTGGTCGTAGCGTTTTCCTACAATCGGATCAGCACTAGCGCTTGCCATAATCCAAACGCTACAGATGAGAGTCAAGCATACGATCGCGATTCGCCGTCCCATAACTATCTTGCCGATTCAACACCCTTCACTGTAGCGAACTTTCCGCGATCGCAATCGTTACCCCTTGGATCACTTGTTTCGGCACTATCAAAATTTGCGTTTGTGCAGCACACATTGCCGCTGCTTCTGCCACACTCGGCGTGTGTGTGGTCATCGCAACTTGTAAAGACGGATTGGGAACCGCGATCGCACTCAGCCGATCTGCGGAGAAGCATCGTAAGGACAAAGCGTAATCTCGACAATATTCGACCAGTCCAATTTCATCAGATTTACGATCGAGCGTTGCAATTCCTGCGATCGTCCTATGCTCCAATTGATACAGATCGAGAACTTGATCAATTGCAGTTTGAATGATCAACTTGGTCGCACCTCGACGACAGCCAATCCCAATCCAGAGGCAAAGCGACGACTGTTTCAGGTTAAGCCAATTGTCGAAAAGTTCTTGAGTACGGATTCTCACTGCAGCCAACTTAGTGCAAAATAGAACAAATTAGGGTGCGTTGGGTACGGAAAATGACTTGTCACCAACGTTTTAGGGCAAAAAAGATGCAAGTTTCTAAGCAATCGGCTCTCCCCCTCCTTTTGACTCTAGCAGCAGCAGCACTCACCACCGGATGCGATGATGCTCGCGATGCGGTTCGTGCGTCTACTCCAGAACTTTCAGCAGATCTCTCGCTTGGTGATCCTGCTTACTACGTCAATTTAGGACACGAACTGCAATCGAGTCGCAAATACGAAGAAGCGATCGCGGTCTATCGCAAAGCGATCGTGCTCGACATGGAAAACTCTGAAGCCTATAACGGTCTGGGACAAGCACTGATCGAACAACGTCGAATTGCAGAGGCGATCGCCGCCTATCGCCGCTCGATTGAAATTAATCCACAAAATGCCTCTGCCTATGCCGGATTGGGCAATGCTCTAGCCGATCGCAGACGCAACGAGGAAGCAATCGCAGCTTATCGCCGCTCGATCGAGGCGAATCCGAAGCAGATGATGGCTTATGCGGGTTTAGGGAATGTGCTGGCAGAACAGAAGAAAATCCCAGAAGCGATCGCGCAGTACGAACAAGCCTTAAAAGCACCCGAGCAAACCGAGAAAGCGCAAGCGATCGCGTATGTCGGATTGGCACGAGCCTTGCAGACTCAAAATCGCACAGAAGAAGCGATTAATCTCTATCGCAAAGCGGCTCAAGTTGCGCCGGACTATGCGTGGGCACATATTTTCCTCGGTCATGCTTTGGCAAATCAGAATCAGTTCGATGCCGCGATCGCAGCTTACCAACAAGTGCTCAATCAGCCCAGTGAGCGCAAAGGCAGTCTCGGCAATACCCATGCCATTGCACTGAATGGATTGGGTTCTGCTTTGCAGCGACAAGGGAAACTCAAAGAAGCGATCGCGGAATACGAAAAAGCAGTCGATACAGATCTCAACTACGAAGCTGCCCAGAACAATCTGAACCGCGCCAAACAGCGTCTCGCCCAAGAAGTTTCCAAAACAACTTCGGCTCGGAGTTAACTCGCCGCATAATGGCAGAGATGACTTAATTCCGATGCCTTATGCGAACTCTGGCTGAAATCAACGAGAAAATTCAACGCGGAAGTGCGATCGTACGAACTGCCGAAGAGGTGAAAGCTCAAGTGGCAGAAATCGGAGTCGCTGCAACCGCAAAGCTCGTTGATGTCGTGACGACAGGCACGTTCGAGCCAATGGAGTCTTCGGGGGCAGTGTTGAACTTAGGACAAACTGATCCCCCGATCAAAATTCGCCAGTGCTGGGTCGATGGAGTGCCCGCTTATGCAGGATTTGGCGCAGTCGATTTGTATCTAGGCGCGTCGCAGGTTGTAGAGTATCCGGGCGGATCAGAGCCGTTAGATCATGACGATCGAGAATCCCCAGATGCAAGACAGCGACAGCGCGGTGGAGGGCATGTGATCGAGGATCTGATTGCCGGACGATCGGTGACGTTGCGAGCACTCGGACAGGTGACTGACTGCTATCCGCGATCGTCTTTTGAAACCAGCATTACGCGGGACACGATTAATCAATTCTATTTATTCAATCCTCGGAATCTGTACCAGAACTTTATCGTGGGCGTGAATGGGGGCGATCGCCCTTTATTTACATATCTAGGCGCGCTACAGCCCCAATTGGGCAATGCTGTTTTCTCAAATCCGGGTGCAATTTCGCCGCTGTTGAACGATCCAGATTTGCAATTGATTGGCATTGGGTCACGGATTTTTTTAGGTGGGGGAATCGGCTATGTCGCTTGGGAAGGAACACAGCATTTTCCACTTCAAAAGCGCTTGCCCAATCGGACACCCATTGGACCCGCTTCAACACTTGCATTAATTGGTGATGCAAAACAGATGGATGCGCGCTGGGTGCGAGGCTGCTATTTCCGCGGCTATGGAGCTTCTTTGATGCTTGGGGTGGGAATTCCGTTGCCTGTGCTGAGCGAAGAGGTGATTGCCCATTGTGCGGTGCAAGATCAAGATTTGGTTGCTCCGATCGTTGATTTTTCGATTCCGCGCCGAGTCCGGCCTACTTTCGGACTGGTGAACTATGCCCAGTTAAAGTCTGGGAAATTAACGATCGATGGCAAAGTCGTGCGAGTCGCGCCGCTAGCAAGCCTTTATCTGTCGCGCCAAGTTGCAGTCGAGCTAAAACACTGGATTGAGGCAGGCACGTTCACATTAACTGAAGCTGTTGCCGCCATTCCTCACGATCGCGCATTTATTCCCCAAGATATGCGAGGGATGTAAATCCGTTTGGTGACAAATTTTGAATGGGTTGACCTGAGGGGAGACAGGAGCGCTACACTGCGATGAAGTTTGACTAGGTAATTAAAGATATGGATACGAAAGCCGCAGTCGCCTACAAAGCCGGAGAGCCTCTCAAGATCGAAACGGTGCAGTTAGAAGCCCCAAAAGCGGGAGAAGTTTTAGTCGAAATCAAAGCGACTGGGGTCTGTCATACTGATGCTTATACGCTGTCTGGCGCTGACCCTGAAGGCTTGTTCCCAGCCATTTTGGGACATGAAGGCGCAGGCGTTGTGGTAGAAGTGGGCGCGGACGTGAAGAGTGTCAAACCTGGAGATCATGTGATTCCGCTTTACACGCCGGAATGTCGCAATTGTGAGTACTGTCTCAGCGGCAAGACAAATTTGTGCCAAGCAATTCGATCGACGCAAGGAAAAGGAGTGATGCCCGATGGCACCAGCCGATTCTCGATCGGGGGAGAGCCGATTCTGCATTACATGGGCACTTCGACCTTCTCAAATTACACCGTTCTGCCAGAAATTGCCGTTGCTAAAATTCGCGAAGATGCTCCGTTCGAGAAAGTCTGCTTAATCGGCTGCGGTGTGACCACTGGAATTGGAGCCGTGATCAATACTGCCAAAGTCGAACCCGGTGCAAATGTGGTGGTTTTTGGCTTAGGTGGAATTGGGCTGAATGTGATTCAAGCGGCTCGTATGGTCGGCGCGAACATGATTGTGGGAGTCGATCTCAATCCGAGCAAACGGGCTTTAGCCGAGAAATTAGGGATGACTCACTTCGTCAATCCCAGCGAAGTAGAAGGCGATATCGTTCCGTATTTAGTAGACCTGACAAAAGGTGGAGCAGACTATTCGTTCGAGTGTATTGGCAACCCCAAAGTCATGCGACAAGCCTTGGAATGCTGCCATAAAGGTTGGGGAGTCAGTGTGATTATTGGAGTCGCTGGTGCAGGGCAAGAAATTAGTACTCGCCCCTTTCAACTCGTTACTGGGCGGGTTTGGAAAGGAACAGCATTTGGTGGGGCAAAAGGTCGCACAGATGTACCGAAGATTGTGGATTGGTATATGGATGGCAAAATCAACATTGATGATTTGGTGTCGAAAATTTTACCGATCGACGATATCAATCAAGCCTTTGATCTGATGCATCGAGGCGAAGTCATTCGCTCAGTCGTAACGTTCTAAAATTTCAATGGATTTAGTTAGTCAAACCAAATGCTTCGGAGGCTCGATCGAGGTTTATTCTCATGCCTCGATCGCTTGTCAGTCTCCGATGAAATTCTCGATCTATTTGCCGCCCCAAGCAAAAGCGCGATCGCTGCCAGTGTTGTACTTTCTCTCTGGCTTAACCTGCACCGAAGAGAATTTCATGGCAAAAGCAGGCGCACAACAGTTTGCCGCAAAGTATGGGCTGATCTTAGTCGCGCCAGATACTAGCCCCCGCAACACCGGAATTGCGGGGGAAGATGAGGATTGGGACTTTGGAACTGGCGCAGGATTCTATGTCGATGCAACGGCTGAACCTTGGAGCCAGCACTATCGCATGTATAGCTATATCGTCGATGAACTCCCAGAGTTAATTGGTGAAAACTTTCCAGTCTTACGCGATCGACAAAGCATCACCGGACATTCAATGGGCGGACATGGTGCATTAATCTGCGCCTTGCGAAATCCCGATCGCTATCGATCGGTTTCTGCCTTTGCACCGATTTGTGCCCCGATACAATGTCAGTGGGGACAGAAAGCATTCTCAAATTACTTAGGAGCAAATCAGAACGACTGGCGATCGTATGATGCGAGTGAGCTAGTTCGAGTCGGACAATTTCCCGGATCGATTCTCATCGACCAAGGCAGCGAAGACAAATTCCTCGCGAATCAGCTTTTGCCAACCGTATTTCAGCAAGCCTGTGCAGACGTTGGACAATCATTAAATCTGAGAATTCAACCCGGCTACGATCACAGCTACTATTTCATTGCTTCCTTCATTGAAGATCACATTCGCTTTCATGCAGAAATGCTTTGACGGATCGGAATTTCAATCCAAAATTCAGTTCCCTGCCCCGGTTCAGAATGACAGTTTAGACTGCCCTGATGGTCTCGCACGACCACTTCATGACTGATCGCTAATCCCATGCCTGTTCCTTTTCCGATCGGTTTCGTTGTAAAAAACGGATCAAAGATACGCAGCTGAGTTTGGGCTGAAATTCCGCATCCATTATCTGCGATCGAAATGAGCACGCGATCGTCATGAACTTGTTTTGTGCGGATACGAATTGTGGGATTCTCAACCGTTTCAAGCGCATCGATCGCATTACTTAGCAGATTCATAAACACCTGATTCAACTGCCCTGCATAGCATTCAACTGGGGGTAATTCCGCATATTCCTTAATTACCTCGATGCTGAAATCTCCCCCGTTTGGTTTCAAGCGATGCTGCAAAATCAGCAGTGTACTTTCGATTCCTTCATGGATATCAACTGGCTTCATTTTAGCTTGGTCAAGCCGTGAGAAATTGCGGAGAGAGAGCACGATTTCGCGAATTCGTTCTGTTCCGACTTGCATTGAAGCCAGTATTTTAGGTAAGTCTTGGCGAACAAACTCAAAATCAATCGATTCGATCAGATCAATCACTTCTGATCGAGGTTCAGGATAAGCTGCTCGATAAGCGTCAAGCAGCCTCAGCATATCGATCACATAATGATTCAAATAGTTGAGATTGCCATGAATAAAGCTGACCGGATTGTTAATCTCATGGGCGACTCCAGCGACTAATCGCCCTAAGCTCGACATCTTTTCAGTTTGAATCAACTGCGCTTGAGTATGCTTCAAAGAATGCAGCGTTGCCTCGATCTGCTGAGCTTGATGCTGAGTTTGCAAGAGCAATTCGGCTTGCTCAAGTCCGATCGTCAACTGAATCGCAACTTGTTTCACAAATTGAATCTCATGCTCTGTCCAATTGCGCGGACGATCGCATTGATGCACACACAATAATCCCCACAGTTCATCTCCTCGTAAGATGGGCGCAATCAAATGGGCACGAATCGCAAGGCGCTCTAAAATTGCTAAATAACAAGGTTCGATTACGAGTGCTTCCACATCTGAGATCGAACTCACCCGACCATGCCGATATTGGTTTGCAAACCGTTCTCCAAAGCAATAATCTTCGATACGCGTGCCCAAAACAGAGGAAAGTCCTGAAACCATATTTTCAGCAATCACCTGCCCTGTATTGTATTGACGATCTAAATCAAATTGATAAACGCAGACTCGATCGACATTCAACGATCTCCGAAGCTCTTCGGTTGCGGTCGCACAAATCTGCTCAACTTGCAGCGATTTCCGCATATTCGTCACCACACTGAACAGAACATGCTGCTGCTCAGTTGCTTTCTGCAATCGAGCCGTACGCTCTTGAACTTGAATCTCTAAACTGGCATTCAGCTTTTGCACATGTTGATGCGTTTCATATTGTTGAATCGCGCTTGAAAACTGATGAGCGATCGCGCAACCTAGCTCTAAATCTCCTGCTGTCCAAGGCTGAATTTGTCCCCGTCGAGATTCACACCACGCTTTAAAGGACCGACGCGGATAAAGCTGCCGCTCGTCGGAGCTAATTTGCCCCGCCCAAAGAATCTCAGTTTCAATTTCATCTCGAAAGATAGTGAGATAGCCAAGCAATTCTCGGCGATACCACAAGGGCAAAATCAGTACCCCTCGGATTTTGAGCGATCGGAATGCAGGGTAGAACTTTTGCAATGCTGGCTCTTGATATAAATCCGCGATCGCCCAAACTGCATCTTGCTCAGACTGAAACTTATCTTGCCAAGCCCTGTCTTCTTCGAGCAGCACAAATTCAGCCGTTTCGATACGCTCATCTCTAGGAGCCATCGGCTGGCTCCCACATTGAAACAATCTGACACAAGCACTCGGCAGTTTTAGATTGCGAGGAGAATGTTCGACTGCCAATGATGTGGCATTCACCCACAGTCGTCCCCCTGACCCTGCAAAGGCTGAAACTGCTGTTTCTAAAGCAGCTTGAAGTTCAATCGTCGAAAGCGAATGCAGTAAGCAACTAATGCGACGTAGCGTCGATTCGCGATCGGCTTTAGCACGCGCTTGTTCGATCAAATGATACTGAGCAATCGCCACAGTCAGCAAATCAACGACCATCTGCAGTGCACTCACTTGTGCGTCTGAAAACGATCGCGCTTCAGCATGGTGAATGACAAACAATCCCCAAAGCTTGCCTTCTTGCAAAATTGGGACGACCAGCGAAGACTGAATTCCCATTGCCATCAGATATTCAGCATGACAGTCGTTCAGCGGACGATAGCGGATTTCATCGGGTGCAGTAGAATCAATCCCCGTTTGTCCAATGCGACGTTCAGCCACATTGACAATCGATCGCGCTCCGGTTCTTGCAAACAGTTCGCGTGCTCCAGGGGGAATATCATTCGCAGGAAATGTTAACCCTAGCAGCGAAGGGAGGCGTTGTTCGCAAATCCACTCTGCGACTACGGTTCCCGTTTCATCAGGATTAAACTGGTAGATTTTTACCCGATCACAACTTAAAACAGCACCGATTTCCTGAGCGATCGCAGCTAAAAGTTCAGATAAACTTTTCGACCTCCGAATCCAGTGTGTCACTCGCCCAAATAGTTCTGTATTCGGAGATGAAACATTCGTCTGAAACTCATCGCTCGTCATTTAATTCCGCCCTATCCGTACAAGTTAACTTCTATAGAAACTCTTAACTAGCGTGTTTCTATTTTTAGCCTCAGTATGGGCAGAGTTTTTTGGAAATCTACATGCAGAACGCAGGTTTTCGACTAATAATCATTCTTTTTTGAGCGATTAACGACCATTCTTTTTTGAACGATAATCTTGACATTCATTTGCGGCTGATGTCATCACAACATAAGGATTAACAGCACATTTCATGTAATGATTATTACTAAAGAATTGACATTTCTTACAGGGAAGTCGAGCGAGTTCACGGCTAACTCTCGTCGATTTCTGGTTGTACTTCCAAGTATCAGCAATCACATAGATTAAGCCAATCCAAATCGCAATAAAGCATAAGGGAATTAGCACCATTCCCCCGTCTGGCTGAGGAGAATTCGAGGGGGTAGAAGTGCGTTCGGGCGGGATTTGTGCGATTTGAGTGTTGGCAATTGGGCTAGGTTGTTGAGGAGATAGGTAGAGAGACATAAGGCTAGAGGGGACGCAAAAAGACTGACCTACTCACTGTTTTATCGATCGAGCTTTTTGACTATCTCTATCAAGGGGACTGATTTCTATCAATGTGGGTATATCTACAGATGGACTTGCTGAAAGATGTAACGCGGATCAAAGGTCTGATAACGGATGTGAATCGCAGGTTGCCTCGATAAGATGGCGCAAAACATTGGAGATTAAAATGATTCAGCGACTTCTCTTGAGTGGATGTGTCTTGGTGATAGGTGGACTGTGTCAGATGCCTGTCCAAGCTCAAACTCCAACCAGCAAACCTGCTCCAACAAGCCAGCCTGCGAATCAGACGGTGACTCCTGCCGAAACTCGCCAATTTGCAAATGCAGTCAAACAGGTCTTAGCGATCAGCCGTGAAGCAGAAAAACAGGCAACTCAGGCAATTCAATCGGAAGGATTAACCGAGCAACGGTTTGATGAGATCTTCCGTTCTCAAAACAATCCGCAGCAAAAGCCATCTAAACCCGTGGAAACAGGGGAGCGGCAAAAGTACGATCGTGTAATTGCAAAATTGACCCAAATCAGCAAGGACAATGATTCTAAGGTAGAAACTGCGGTGAAAAAAGAAGGGCTAGAAATCCCCCGATTCAATCAAATTTTCCAGATTGTCCGATCGAATCCCCAATTGCGCCAACAGGTTCAAGACATGATTCGCCAATAGGCAGTTTCGACTACACTTCTCAAGCGCTTCACACCACCCAGTCAGCGTCTGAAAAGAATAGAACTCAGAAGCTTTCTATTTAGTCTGCAACTTGATCAAAGCCGATGAGCTTTGATCAAGTTGGTCGATTTTTTGCTATCCCAAAATTTTACTGTCCCAAATAAGCCTCTAGTACCTTTGAATTGGATTGAATCTCAGCAGGACTTCCATCTGCAAGATTGGTTCCTTCTGCCAACACCCAAACGCGATCGCACAAGGACATAATCACATCCATATTGTGCTCAATAATCAAGAACGTTAATCCTTGCCGATTCCAGTACTGGATGTACTCACAGATTTGCTGAATCAACGTTGGATTCACTCCTGCCGCAGGTTCATCGAGTAACACAAGCCTCGGACGCGTCATCAACGCTCGCGCAATTTCCAAAAGCTTCCGCTGTCCCCCAGAAAGTGCGCCTGCATAGTCATTTGCTTTCGCTGCTAAGCCGACTGATTCGAGGATTTCCATCGCTCGATCGCGGTTTTCACGTTCCTCTTTGCGAATCTGTCCCGCTAGTAACCAGGTGTTAAGAAAATTCTCCCCGGTTTGCTTCTGAGCCGCTAACAGCATATTTTCGAGCACCGAGAGCCGCGACAACACTCGCGCTACCTGAAACGTGCGAATCATCCCGCGCTGAGCAATTTCGTGCGGTTGCAGTGACTCGATCGCCTCTCCATCGAATAGAACTTGCCCTTGATCGGGCTGAATGAAATTCGACAGTAAGTTAAACAGCGTTGTTTTTCCGGCTCCATTCGGTCCAATCAAGCCTGTAATACTTCCAGCGGGAACCTCGATCGCCGCATGATTGACCGCTTTAATTCCACCAAAGCTTTTGACCAATCCACGTGCAGAAAGGACAGGAGTACTTGAAGTCTGCATGATTATTTCCCTAGTGTCAGTTCGTCTTTGTTGCCCAAAATGCCTTCCGGTCTAAATCGCATCAACACCATGAGAATCAATCCAATCAACATAATCCGCAGCGCCCCAACTTGATCAGCTCCGAGTCGAAGAACTCCATCTAAATCGCGAGTAAATGCAGTGTAAGCCCAGTAGATGCCCGCTCCCAAAATCGTGCCTGCATTGTTCCCGGCTCCACCCAGAATCATAATAATCCAAGCTTGAAAGGTAACAATGGGTTCAAAGTTTGTCGGATAAACCGTACTCAACTGCCAAGCAAAAAATGCACCCGCAATGCCTGCAATAAAGCCCCCAAGCATTAAGGATTGTAGCTTGTAGCTAAACACATTTTTACCTAATGCCTTTGCAACCTGTTCATCTTCGCGAATGGCTTTGAGAACCCGACCCCAAGGCGATTTTACTAATCTTTCTAATGCCCAATACACAATGGCTAAAGTAATCAGCGACAAGAACAACAGTCCATTGCGCGCTTGATTGTCCCGATAGTTATAGAGTGCTACCGCAGCCACACTGTACAGTCGCAGCGTCAGCAAAATCAGCACTCCTGATACGATCGCTTGAACCGTGTTTTTGCGAGATAAGATCCGCTGCACTAATTTCCAAATCACAACTGCAAAAATTGGAGTGACGATCGCAATCATGCCAATCCGAGTCGCAACAGTGGGGCGAAATTCTGCCAGCGGCAACGGAAAATTTTGAACCCCAAATGCGCCTTTGGTGAGCCAACTTTCATTCAGCGCTACTAATCGCACTAATTCTGAAACCCCAATCGTCACGATCGACAAATAATCTTCGCGCAATCGCAGTGTTGAAAACCCCATCAATAAGCCCAACAAGGCTGCCAATAGTCCGCCAATCAAAACAGCCAGGAAAATTGGCATTCCGCTTAAGGTGAATAACGAGGTCGCATAAGCGCCGACCGTCATAAAGGCAACATGCCCAAAATTGATCAATCCGGTGTAGCCCCACTGTAAATTCAGCCCCAGACTAAAAATTGCATAAATTGCAACGGAGACGAGGAGAAACACTAAATAGCCGATCAATCCGGGATCAAATGAGAAAAGGTAATCTAGCATAAACATGAACAGCGATCGTGTAAGCAAATCGTACCGTAAGCGGGAACATAATCTGTCTTGATTCGCACCAGTTGCGCGGGATTTCCGGCAGATCGATGGGCACTCTCAAAGGGACTAGTTGCTCCTCCTTAGCTATGAATCTCTATCGCAACCGCGCTCACCATTTAATCGATCGCATGTCTGATGCTGAACTCGAAACGTTTTGGCCGGTTCTAGAAACAGCGTATTGTGATGCATATATGTTGAAAGCGATCGCGGATGGCAGACGCACTCACAATCCGGGGGATACCCTGACGCGCGAAGAAGCGATGCAACTCTTACCGCTCCTCCAACCCGCACCGCGCACATTATGAAACCGACGAAAGCCTCATCGGCAGGTAGCATGATTTTTCCAGCCAGGTTAGAAGTGCGCTACGATCGCGCCTTCTTAATCGATCTCAAAGGACTCGAAACAGCCACGATGCAGAAGTTGCACAGTTTTGTGTTTGACGAGTTTTACAGAACCCATCAGCTTCAAGATTTGCCTGAATTCCAACCGCTTGAGACAAGCGAAATTTGGTATCGATTCACGATCGAGAATTTTCTCATCAGCATCGAAGTGACCGGACAGATTATCAAATTCCTACGCATTCTGCCCAAGCCGAGCGTTTGAGTTCAATTCGTCAAATCCTTACCAACTCTGCCTTCTGGACTCTTTAAAAGATTTTAGTACCCTCGTACTAAATCTGTGTTATCCTGCTTGCGTTAGAGAGAGTATCAGAACACGGCATGAGTATTGACGACACAACCCAACTGATTCAGCTAATTCTCAATTCGGTGCTAATGCTGCTTGCCTGTGCATTTGTACTGGGTGGTCTACTTCTACGACGCAGTGTGATCGAAAATCGCCTGCAAATTACGAATATCGAATATTTTCAAATTCTCGATCGGTTTGAACAATCCAATCGCCTCGCCATGCTGCAAAAGCAATTGCGCCATCTCCAGCAGCGAGTCAAGACCGCAAACAATGGCATTTTAGTGATGTACTACGCACTGACGCTATTTGTTGCGAGTACGCTGCTGTTGTCGATCCGAACGGTGATTAGTGCCGAATGGTTAATCACTTCTTCAATGGCAGTGTTCGTGGCTGGGGTTGGAGTTTTGCTGTTTAGCGTTGCGATCGTCTTGCTCGATTTGCATCAATCGGATCGTCCGTTCTGGCAAGAAATGCGAGATATCCTCTCAACAGATTTGCCCAAAAAACGTCGAGTTAAAAAAATTCGCGTTGCCCGATCGATCCGTCGCGTTGCAGTTCGTTAAATAGGTTCGCTAAACAGGTTCATTACGCTTCCGGTGCGATGACCTTGGCAGATTTGCCCGCAGCATCCACCACGATCCATCCGGTTGCCGTGTCGCTCGGTTCAGTCTGGCTCACCCGAAATGCAGTTTTTTCGCCCTTTGTACTAATGTAAAAATCAGCATTTTGAGCAGGCTGAACCATAAAACCGCGATCGCGTAAACAAAACATTGCCCAGCCTTTCAGCGTTTGATTGGCTGGGTTAAATGACACAGGAGGATTATCAAATACGGTTTGCATCACTTGGATCAGTTGCGACATATTTTCCAATAGAAATCACTATTTTCAGCGTAAACGGTTATGGGCTGAAAAGATGGAAACCACTCCCCACTCCCTACTCCCCAAATTTGGTACATTGGTATTAGACCTTGGACGTTCGCCAAATTTGAGGAGTTAACTCCATATGTAGGGTTAAAGCTTCAAAAAATTTATAAATATAGCGTTCAAGATCGGTTACGCTAAGACTCATTCCTTCGCGTGGGTTGAGTGAATTATGTCTTTCGTCGGTCTGCACATTCACAGCGATTACAGTTTGCTCGATGGAGCTGGACAATTAGACAAACTGGTCGATCGAGCCGTTGAACTCGAAATGCCTGCGATCGCATTAACCGATCACGGGGTGATGTATGGCGCGATCGAACTCATTAAAACCTGCCAAGGTAAAAATGTTAAGCCAATCATTGGCAATGAGATGTATGTCATCAACGGCGACATTACGAAGCAAGAGCGCCGCCCCAAATATCATCAAGTTGTCCTTGCTAAAAATACTCAAGGCTATAAGAACTTAGTTAAACTCACCACGATTTCGCACCTCAAAGGCGTTCAAGGAAAAGGCATCTTCTCGCGTCCTTGCATCAACAAAGATCTGCTTGCCGAATATCACGAAGGTTTGATTGTGACGAGTGCTTGCTTGGGTGGCGAAGTTCCGCAAGCGATTCTACAAGGGAAGCCTGAAATTGCTCGGCGGATTGCGACTTGGTACAAAGAGCTATTCGGAGACGATTACTATCTCGAAATTCAAGATCACGGGTTACTAGAAGAACGAATTGTTAACCCTGAGATTGTCCAAATTGCAAAAGAGCTAGACATCAAACTCGTTGCAACGAATGATTCTCACTATGTGTCTTGCTATGACGTGGAAGCTCACGATGCATTGTTATGTATCCAAACCGGAAAGCTAATTTCCGAAGATAAACGACTGAGATATACCGGAACTGAGTATTTAAAATCAGCGGATGAAATGCGATCGCTCTTTCGCGACCATTTGCCGCAAGACATCATTGAAACAGCGATCGCCAATACCGTAGAAGTTGCAGACAAAGTTGAAGAATACAACCTGCTCGGCGGCGAAGCGAGAATTCCGAATTACCCGATTCCAGACGGCTACACAGCCGATACATACATTGAAAAAATTACTTGGGAGTCATTAGTTCAGCGGCAAAAGCTCAACTCACGCGAAGAAATCAGCCAAGAGTATCAAGACCGCCTCGTCTACGAACTCAACATGCTGAAGCAGATGGGCTTCTCAACTTACTTTTTAGTCGTTTGGGACTACATCAAATACGCGAGAGACAATAAGATCCCAGTCGGGCCGGGTCGAGGTTCCGCAGCAGGTTCGCTCGTTGCTTATGCATTGGGAATTACCAACATTGACCCCGTTCATCACGGTCTACTCTTCGAGCGATTCCTGAATCCAGAACGGAAATCGATGCCAGACGTAGATACAGATTTCTGTATTGAGCGGCGCGGTGAAGTGATTCAATACGTCACCGAAAAATACGGTACAGAGAGAGTTGCACAGATCATCACGTATAACCGGATGAACTCAAAAGCCATTTTGCGAGATGTCGCCCGCGTGTTGAACATTCCGCTAAGCGAAGCCGATCGGATGGCAAAGCAAATCCCCGTTTTTCGTGGAAAATCCACAAAGCTCAAAAAGATGGTTTCTCCCGAAGAAACCCCCTCGAAAGAATTCAGTCAAAAGTACCAACAAGATCAAGTCATTCCTAACACCAATCCGCCGATTACTTATCGGCGTTGGTTGGACATGGCAATCCGCATCGAAGGGACAAACAAAGCAACCGGAGTTCATGCCGCAGGGGTCGTGATTGCGGCTGATCCATTAGATGAAATCGTGCCCTTAGAAATGACCAAAGATGGCGGTGTTGTGACCCAATACGCGATGGAAGACATTGAACAATTGGGCTTGCTCAAAATGGACTTCCTGGGGTTAAAGAATCTCACGATGATCGAAAAGACGATCGACTTAATCGAACAAAGCCGCAACATCAAACTCGATCTCGATACCTTACCGCTCGACGATCCAGAAGTCTACAAGCTACTGGCAAGAGGTGAACTCGAAGGGATCTTCCAGCTTGAATCTTCTGGAATGCGCCAAATCGTGCGTGAACTTAAACCAGACGGGATTGATGATATTTCTTCTGTACTCGCGCTCTATCGTCCGGGGCCACTCGATGCAAAGCTGATTCCCAAATTTATCAACCGCAAACATGGGCGCGAGAAGATCGACTATGCTCACGAAATTCTCACCCCCATCTTGAAGGAAACTTACGGCATCATGGTCTTCCAAGAGCAGATTATGAAAATTGCTCAAGACATGGCGGGGTATTCGCTCGGTCAGGCAGATCTGCTGCGTCGAGCGATGGGGAAAAAGAAAAAATCTGAGATGGAAAAGCACCAAGCCATGTTTGTCAAAGGTGCACAAGAGCGCGGTGTATCTGCCAAAGTTGCCGAAGAGCTATTCGAGCAAATGGTTTTGTTCGCCGAATATTGCTTTAATAAATCCCACTCAATGGCATACGGGTATGTCACCTTCCAAACGGCTTATCTCAAAGCGAACTATCCTGTTGAGTACATGGCAGCGATCCTGACAATCAACAGTGGAGAGCAAGATAAAGTTCAGCGCTACATTGCGACTTGTCTAAGTTTGGGTATCAAAGTTCTTCCGCCTGATATCAATCGATCGGGTATCGACTTTACCCCGATCGGGGATGCGATTCTCTTTGGACTTTCTGCCGTGCGCAACGTCGGTATGGGCGCGATCGAAGCTATCCTCGAAGCCCGTAACCAAGATGGCAAGTTCAAATCCTTAGCAGATTTATGCGATCGCGTTGATTCTCGTGCAATCAACAAACGCGCCTTAGAAGCCTTAATCCACTGCGGCGCACTCGATTCAATCAATCCCAATCGCCATCAACTCGCAAGCGATCTGGAACTCGTGATGGATTGGGCACAGTCGAGAGCACGCGATCGCGCCAGCGGACAAGGCAGCCTCTTCGATCTCTTAGGTGCAACCACTCAGCAAGGCAGCTTTGAAACGGCTCCAAAATCTCCAACAGTTGAAGACTACCCCTCTCAAGAAAAGCTCCGACTCGAAAAAGAAGTCCTCGGCTTCTACATCTCCGATCATCCGCTCAAACAATTGCAAGACGCAGCAAAAGTCCTCGCCCCAATCAGTCTCGGCAACATTCAAACCTGTCGAGAAGGTTCAACGGTCAGCGCCATCATTATGATCACGGCTGTCAAACGAGTCACTACCAAAAAAGGTGATGCAATGGCAGTGATTCAAATCGAAGACCTCACAGGTCGATCGGAAGCGGTTGTCTTCCCGAAAGCTTTTGAGCGAATTGGTAGCTTGATCGAACCCGATGCACGCTTAATGGTTTGGGGCAAAATCGACAAGCGCGACGAAGATCAATATCAATTCATTGTTGACGATGCAGAGCCGATTCAAGATGTTCGCATGGTGATGGTCGAACTCGATGCAAAAGTCGCAGACGATGCAATGGAACGTCATCGCTTAAAGACTGTTTTGCAGCAGCAAGGCGATCGAGACAAAGCCAAAATTCCAGTGATTGCGATCGTAGGTACACCTGTAAAAAATCAAATCGTCCGTTTCGGCTCCCAATTCCGTGTCCAAGACGAAGCTGCAACCGTCGATGCTTTAGAAAAAGCAGGCTTCAGAGCGCATGTTTCCTCATTAGTTTAGGATTGAGATCAGCCCTTGAGGAATTCACTCATGAGTCAGACGACAAACAATTTGCGTTGGACAATTCGCGATATTGAAGCTTTGCCTGACAACGAGTGGATTCGCTATGAAATCATTGATGGAGAATTGTTTGTGACGAGATCTCCTCACCATAAACACCAGCAAGTAACCGGACGCATTTTTGCTGTTCTCGATCAATGGTCAGTTGAAACTGGGCTTGGACAAGCTTCAATCATGCCAGGGCTGATCTTTTCAGATTCCGACAATGTTTCTCCAGATGTCACCTGGACAAGTCAGCAACGATATGCGCAAATCGTTGACGATGCTGGACATTACCAAGGCGCACCAGAGTTAGTTGTCGAAGTCTTATCTCCTGGGAGAGTGAATGAAGATCGCGATCGCTCTGCCAAACTCAAGCTTTATTCGACTCAAGGCGTTCTGGAATATTGGATTGTCGATCGCATCTCTCAACGCTTAGAAATCTATCGCCGCAACAATGCCCAACTCACTTTGGTTGCCACATTAGTTGTGGGTGATCAACTCACATCCCCTCTCCTGCCTGAGTTTCACTGCGATATTGCCCGTTTTTTTCTATAAAGTCTGTGGTATTAGATGTTGCGTTGAAATTTGACACCTAGCAATTCCAAATCTGAAAACAATCCGGGAAATCCAACAAATCCCGCCCCAGACGGTATGCTAAATCACAGATTTGAGGAATTTTCATGTCCTGGCAGCGTCCAGATGGTCGGCAACCCGATCAACTCCGTCCCACCCGATTCGATCGCCGATTCACCAAATTTTCGGCAGGCTCCGTTCTCACCCACTGTGGCGACACCCAAGTTCTCTGCACCGTCAGCATCAAACCCAAAGTCCCCCGCTTCCTCGAAGGCAAAGGACAAGGCTGGCTCACCGCAGAATATCGCATGTTACCTGGAGCCACCCCCGATCGCCAAGATCGCGAATTTCTCAAACTCTCTGGTCGCACCCAAGAAATTCAACGCCTGATCGGACGCAGTTTGCGCTCGGTTCTCGACATGCAAGCCTTAGGAGAACGCACCCTGACGATCGATGCCGATGTCCTACAAGCCGATGCTGGAACTCGCACTGCTTCTATTACAGGCGCATTTGTCGCACTCCATGACGCAATTGCCACATTAATCCAATGCGGAGAACTTGACCAGTCTCCCATTCGCCATCAAGTCGCAGCCGTTTCCGTCGGCTTACTCGAAGGCGAAGCCTTTCTTGACCTCAACTATCCGGAGGACGTAAGCGCAGATGTGGATTGTAATGTGGTGATGAATGATGCGCTGGAAATCATCGAAATTCAAGGAACCGCAGAGCAAGGCAGTTTCACCCGACAACAATTGGATCAGATTGTTAACCTTGCCGAGAAGGGGATCAAAGAACTGCTACAATTGCAGCGCGAAGCACTTGAATTCAATAAGATTTGTTGATAAAGCTCTATAGACATCGCCTGTTCTATGTATCAAAAAGTGTGCAATCTCACTGGCTCATTCGTAGAAAATCCAACGAATTGACAGAGAAAAGACACGTATCATAGTTAAAGTTAGGAACTGAACATTACACACCCAGACGCGCGATCGAGTGGACGAATCGGAGCATGTTTCAGCAAGATCATCTGTCGGTTAGTAGTAACCTTACAGTGTTGAACCACGTCCAGAAATGGTTCGAGAGATTCTGGTTTCAACACGATCCTCACTTTCCACGACGGGAAAATCAGCTTCACCGTCTCAATCTCGCTCTTGCAGAAGGCTTTACCAACGCCGTTCGGCACGCTCATTCCGGTTTATCCAACGAAACCCAAATTGATATTCAGGTTGCGCTGCATGACGATCGCATGGAGATTGAAATCTGGGACTGGGGACAACCTTTTGATCCCAATAATATCCGTGAACCCCAGCCTGGAACTCTTCAAGAAGGAGGATACGGCTGGTTTTTATTACGCCGACTCGCCGATGAAGTCAGCTACAATCGCCAAGGTCAGCGCAACTGCCTAAAAATTGTCAAATATACACCCGAAACCCGTCCTTCAGAAACTCGAGCCGCGCAAGTGTCCAAACTCTATTGAGAAGGCTAGACTAGGGACAGATTATTGTTACCGTCCCTTTACGGGCGATCTGCCCCTTTCGCGTTCCACCAGGCATAAGGCAATCCCATGATCAAAGGTTCTCGTCAATTCGCGCTCTCACTCCGTCTGACAAAAGCCAAATCGAAAGCGGCAAAATCCGCGATCGTTGGCTGGATGCTCCTGCAAAGTGTCCTGATGAGTGTCCCCGCAATGGCTCAAGCCCGCGAATCTCTCAGCTACACTGGATTGCTGAAAAAAATTGATGCCGGAGAAGTAGAGCGAGTCGAAATCGACGAAACGCAGCATGTTGCAAGAGTTCGGCTCCAAGGCAAAAAGCAGAGTGAACCCGATATCGAAGTGCAACTGCTCGAACGAAATCCAGAATTGATCGATCGCCTCCGCAAAAATAAAGTCACGTTTGAATCGAAACCCACCACAGACAATAGTATTTTGGTGGGTCTGATTGCGAACCTGCTGCTATTTATGCTACTCATTGCCGGGTTGCTGCTCATTTTACGGCGATCGAGTAACTCGCCCGGTGGTCCTGGACAAGCCATGAATTTCGGTAAGTCTCGGGCAAGGTTCCAGATGGAAGCCAAAACAGGCGTGATGTTCGATGATGTGGCGGGTATCGAAGAAGCCAAAGAAGAACTTCAAGAAGTCGTGACATTTCTGAAAAAACCAGAGCGCTTCACCGCAGTTGGCGCGCGTATTCCCAAGGGAGTTCTCTTAGTTGGATCGCCTGGAACGGGAAAAACCTTGTTGGCAAAAGCGATCGCTGGAGAAGCCGGAGTACCCTTCTTCTCGATCTCAGGTTCAGAATTCGTCGAAATGTTTGTGGGTGTCGGCGCTTCCCGGGTTCGTGACCTGTTCAAAAAAGCGAAAGAGAATGCGCCTTGTATTGTCTTTATCGATGAAATTGACGCAGTTGGACGACAACGCGGAGCTGGAATTGGCGGCGGCAATGATGAGCGCGAGCAAACCTTGAATCAGCTGCTGACTGAAATGGACGGGTTTGAAGGCAACGCAGGCATCATTATTATTGCGGCAACAAACCGCCCCGATGTCTTGGATTCTGCACTACTTCGTCCGGGACGATTCGATCGACAAATTAGCGTCGATTTACCTGATCGTAAAGGTCGCCTGAAAATTCTTGAAGTTCACGCCCGCAATAAGAAATTAGCCGACGAAGTGGATCTCGAAAAAATTGCTCGGCAAACGCCTGGATTCTCCGGCGCAGAATTGGCGAACCTGTTGAATGAGGCTGCGATTCTCACGGCACGTCGGCGCAAAGACGCGGTGACGATGCTAGAGATTGACGACGCGATCGACCGAGTGTCGATTGGGCTGTCCAAAAATCCCTTACTCGACTCGAACCGCAAGCGCATGACGGCATATCACGAAATCGGTCATGCCCTGCTGACCACGATTTTAGAGAATGCTGACCCCTTGAACAAAGTCACGATCATTCCACGCGCAGGCGGAATTGAAGGGTTCTCTCAAACTATTCCAAACGAAGAAACGATCGATAGTGGGCTTTATACGCGTGCCTGGATGCTTGATCGCATTAAGGTAATCTTAGGCGGTCGCGCCGTTGAAGCAGAAGTATATGGCGAAGATGCGATCGATACGGGAGCCGCAAGCGATATCGGCAAAGTCACACAAATTGCCCGCCAAATGGTGACAATTTTCGGAATGTCTGATCTCGGTTCAGTTGCCTTTGAAAGCATGGGCGATGAGGTGTTCTTAGGACGGAATTTGATGCCTCGATCAGAATACTCCGAAGAATTGGCAAGCCAAATTGATACCAAAGTCCGTGAAATCGCGAAGTTCTGCTATGCGGAAGCGCGGCGCTTAGTGAGTGAAAATCGTCCTTTAGTCGATCGCTTAGTCGATGTCTTGTTAGAGCAAGAAACGATCGAAGGCGACCAATTCCGCAAGATTGTTGAAGAATACCGCCAATCTATCCCCACCGCGAACGTCAGCAGTTAGGAAAAAAGATACACCGATTAAAGGCGGATGATCCGAGGATCATCCGCCTTTATTGCAGTTCGCGTTTACATACAAATTTAACCCGTCAGGCTTGAGGCGAAATGAATCAATCGCCTACTCGAAAAACTTACCCCTGCCGTGGAAAATGCGTCACTTCCGCATATCCACTAAAAATCAGCTTATCGCCCTCTGTATCGAGTCGATTCAACCGCATCGTTACCCCATCCAAATTAAATCGATCGAGATCCACCATATTGTTCAAAATCTGAGCAAACGCATTCGTCAATAACTCTGAAACTCCACGCTGGGCTTCAGGAATTCCCTCTGCCGAAAATTGCGGATTTTGAAACAAAATGCGACGACGACGTTCGATTCCAATCGTCGCTGTCAAAGAAATTGGCACAATACCATTCGGCAAACTCGCCTTTGCTAAAATCCGAATCTGATTCTCCGGCAATAATTTCAGCTCAACATCAGAAAAAGCAACAGGTTCCCCACCCGATAAATCCATCAGAGAAGACTCTGTAATATTTTCCATCCGGGGTTTCACCAATTCGGATTGAAATGCTTTGTTGATTCCAGCTTCAGTCAATATTACCTTCGCCACAGCCTGCGCTGCCTGCTTCAACCGAATTTTCCCAGACAATACCGAGCCAAAATCGATCGAAACTGCATCTGTTTCAAACCACATCTCCTCGACCCAAAATTCGCGACGGATCAAAAGCCCGCGACCGCTCATTTTGAAGCTGTCAATGCTCCCTTGCAGCAACTTACTCGATGGAAAACATTTGAGCGAGACATCCACATTCTCGCTCTCTGTAAATAGATGACGAATGGACTGACTCAGCACTGAATTGAGCATCTGCTCTCCAAAATCGGTTTGATTGGAAGGGGGCTTAAAGCCAGTAAATCCGCCAAACATAAGCACTTTTTATTTCTTCCTTTACCCATTATGTAACACAATATTAAGACTAGCAATCAAGAGTCATTGGGAGACATGATGAAACCCTTCAATGATCCAAATCAATCGTTAGTCAGGAATTCGTGTTCCCCTCGCCTGCATGAAAACTCTGTGAACTTAATTGACGCTACCCGGATATCTAAGCGAAATTACGGAAGTAGGTGATACATTACGTGTCACCTCGTCGAGAATTCGAGCAACAAATCAGCGATCACGCTTAGGTTTGTCTGAATCTTGCAGGGTTCGGTTGAATCTCCCCACAATTGGGTTGCATCACCTTCAACGTAATCAAACGACAACGAACTCACTGAACCGGGAATGCAGTGAAATCTGGAGGTGCTATGACAAGTATTAGCTGTGATACAACATTCAATCCGTCTCAAGGTTGGTTGGGACGTGCGATCGCGCTGAGCCAAAACGGCTGGCACGAAGCCGCGATCGCCTGCCTGGATCAGGCAAATTCAAACGATCCTGATACTCTACACTATCGCGGCTATATTCTGGGCAAATTGAAGCGCTACGAAGCTGCCATTACGAATTACGAGACTGCCCTGCAACTCAATCCAGCTGATCCGAAAGTCTGGTACAACTGCGGACGAGCACTGGCAAAACTGAAGCACTACGATCGAGCGATTGCTTATTATGATCGAGCGATTGAGCTTGATCCGACCCACCTCAAGTCCTGGTATCAAAAAGGCAAAGCCTTAGCGTATTTAGGTCGGTATGCAGAAGCACTCCGCAGCTTAGAGAAAACGGTCAATCTCCAGCCCGATTACTACAAGGCATGGGGCTACCAGGCGCAGATTCTCGGCAAATTGGGCAATTACGAAGATGCGATCAACCGCGTCGATCAAGCCATCAAATTCGAGCCGAACGATGTGCAGTTATGGAATTTCCGCGCCTATGGATTGTGGAAACTCGATCTTTATCCTCAAGCGCTCACCAGCATCAATACAGCGATCTCGTTGACACCAGACCGTTTCCAGCCTTGGTGTATGCGGGGCATGATTCTTGGCTCAATGGGCGAATTCAAGCAAGCTCGATCGAGCTTTGACGCAGCCCTTCAGATTCAGCCGGGTGAAATGTCAGCTTTATTCAATCAAGCGATCGTGCTGCGCAAATTGGGACAATTGACAACCGCACTCAGCTTTATCGAGCAGGCGTTATCGATCGATCCGCAAAACTTCAAACTCTGGGTGCTCCGCGCTTTGATTTTCTGGGAACTCAAGCAACCCGAAGAAGCCATTCAAAGTCTCGACCATGCTCTGATGCTGCACCTGAATCATCCCAAAGTGTGGCAATATCGCGGCACGATTCTCGATAGCATTCACCGGCATGATGAAGCGATCGGCAGTTACATTCGCGCCCTCATGATCGAACCTTACGATTCTCAAGGCTGGATCTCGCTTGGATCAGCCCTACAAAGCGCTGGACGATACGAAGAAGCCATCGCCAGCTATGACAAAGCGCTCGGCATTGAACCCGATGATGCAGAAGCTTTTTACCACGAAGCGTGCTGCTATGCGATGCAAAACAATTCAGAATGGGCACTAGAGCACTTAAGACGGGCGATTGCGCTCGCTCCAGGCTATCGAGAAATTGCCGCCAACGATCGCGTCTTTGCGAGACTGCAGAAAGATTTGAGATTTCAAGCCTTGCTGCAATCGCGTTCTACCACAAGCGTGATGACAGGCTCTTGCTGATCCACGTTTAATCAAGTTAAAGATTGAGCATTGATTCAGAATGAAAAGGCTGCTCGTAATCCTTAGCAGCATTGCGCTAATGCTGCTTGCCCTTCAAACTTTTTTCCCCGCTCAGGCACAAGTTGGACTCGTCGAATCACGACTTGCCCGAGTTGAATCAGAATTAGCGGGCATTCGCTCGCAATTAAGCCAACTCTCTGCTCTTCGTGCGAGTCCAGGAGTTTCAGTGCCTGCTCCGAGAAACGCCCTGCCCCCGCAACGTCCAACGAAGTTTACAGATGCTCAGTTTGATCGGCTTGCCACCTTGGTGATTGAATCGCGCGATCGCATCGAAGCACTCGAAGCAAAAGTCGCCCAACTCGAAGGTCGCTAATTTTTCTCCGCAAGTGCAAGACGGCAAGGTATATTAAATTGCGCTTACCACAATAGACTTTTCTCTGGAACTAAATTCAGAAAAACTCTATCTTGTTCAACAGCACGCAGTATTTCTTACATACAGTAATTTTTTAGGCATGAAGAGGTTCTTTCAAGCATTTGCGATCGCGATTATTGGACTATCCGGTTTCTTAATTGCGATGCAAGCCGGTCAAGCATCCTGGCTAGACGGCATTCAAATCCGGAATTCGCCATTGCAATTGATCGCACAGCGTCAACCCATTGCCGATACAACTGACCTCTTATCCAGTGCTTGCGCAGTTAAACCAAACCCGAACAAAAATAAACTGAGAAATCTGCCTGCAATTCGAGGCACAGTCCCTTTGACTCGTTTCCGACAAGAGTCTCCAGACGCTGATTCTACTTATCGTCCCAGAGAAGAAGTTGCACTCGCCCATCCTTCTAACTTTGGACGACGATTCACCCAAGATTTATTCGGTCGCCCTGTAGACAATGAACCGATCGTGGTTCTGCACGAAACAGTGGGTTCAGGCAGTTCTGCGATTAATTATTTTCAAACCCCGCATCCGAGAGATGATGACCAAGTCAGCTATCACGCCCTGATTCGGGAAAATGGCAATGTTGTCTATTTAGTTCCGCCTGAGCGACGCGCTTTTGGGGCTGGCAACTCGATTTTCAACGGTACAAAAGGCGATGAAGCGGTTAAAACAAATCCGGTATTTCCCCCTTCAGTCAATAACTTCGCCTATCACATTTCGTTAGTCACACCACCTGATGGTCGGGGAAATGGATCACGCCATAGCGGATATACGCGTGCTCAGTATCAATCATTGGCATGGCTAGTTGCAAAAACAGGGGTTCCGAATAACCGGATTACGACGCATCGATTGGTGGATCGATCGCGCCAACGTCTCGACCCGCGCAGCTTTGACACTAAGTTATTTGCTCAACTCTTAGAGTCGTTCCCCAAAACAAACGATATTTCGATGCAGTGTACGACCCCAGCGATCGCCCAAGAAGAATAAAAAAACAGGAATGCCTTTGCAGCATTCCTGTCTTAACTCAGTTCTTGCGCAGACTAGGAGAGCGTGAACTTGAGGTAGTTCTTACCTAGGGTGTCTTCCGCCGTTTCAGGATTGAGTTTGTTGTCGAGAGGATCGTCTAATGGAACGCTGTTGTTCAGCGGATCAATCCAAGACGCAAGGTAGAAGGTCGTCGATCCATCAGTCCATCCACTCCAGTCTGCGGACGGCAGTTTCAGGTCAACCATAAAGGTGAAGGTATTCGAGACTCCACCCGCACCATTCTTGCCACCCAAAGCAGGCACCGGAACCGGATTATTCGGATCGAGAGGACGGCTCACTATGTAGGAGGAGAACAGATCTGAATCCTCCACCACCATTGCAGTGCGATCGCCACCCTCTGCACCCTGTTGAGTAATTACAGTATCAGTTGACAAGAGAAACTGGATTGGGATACCGACACCGTTGGGGGATGATCGGTTGCCCTGATTTTGGAGCGTGAATTCCACTGTCACAATTCCATCGGGTGCGAAGGTCGATGGATTTGAGATCAGAGTCATTTGTGAACCGACGATAGCAATTGTGTCTGTGTCAAGAATCTCAAGTGTCACTCGATCGGTTCCCAAAGCACCATTGAAGTTATTGGTTTCATCATCCTCGGTCAGACGATTGTTTGGATCGACAACTAAACCGATCGTATATTCACCATCCACAAACCAGAAAGAAGCGTCAGTATTCGGCAGCAGCAGTTGAATATCCTGAAATTCTCGTTCTTCGCCTGGGTCTAACGGAGTTGCGATCTTGAGAATTGTCTTATCTGGAGCCGTTGAACCCAAAAATTCCAGACGAGTATCCGTTGTGCCCGTATCCAGATCAATCACACCATCACGCGAGATGACAAAGCCCACTTCAATGTCGCTGATTGCCGTTGAGCTATTGTTCTTCACCTTGAACGTTGCGGTAATCACGTTCGGCGTTTGGTTTTGTCCGGACGGATTGAGATTGACTGTGGTCACCGTTGTCGTCAAGCCTGCGGTCGCGATATCAGTAGACTCGGGTTGCCCAAACACTCTCAATTCGTAATTGGTTGGTGTACCTGTGGTCGTGAACACGCGAACCGCATAGGAACCAAGCTCAAGCACCATGTCCTTGCTATAGGTCAGTGCAGATCCTAAGGAGCCGTCTGACAGAATCGGGAAGAGTGCAAACTGTACGGACGGACTGTTGAACAACTCCAATCGAATATTCGATTTCACAGGGGTTGTGAATTTGAAGTAGTCATCAAAGCCCGATCGCACATCATTTTTGTACGTGCCGCGCCCTTCAAGCGTTCCCATATCAAAAGCAAGCGCACTGGCAAATCCACCGACTGAAGTGCGATCGCTAATGTCGAATGGTTCCGAGGAGACATTGCGCTCCATAATTCCCCGCACTTTCCAACCCACACCAATTCCACTATAGGATTGGATGTCAGTGATAGTCGTTCCATCCATCAGCAGCACTTCGACGAGTCCTTGCTGCTCATTGCGATAAAGAATGTCTGCTTTGCCATCGTTGTTAAAATCGCCCACGCCTGCGATCGTCCAGTCTGCACCTTTGTTGTAGGCAGCACTATTTAAAGTAATTCCTGCTTGCTTGGTAAACCCAGTCCCTTGTGAGTTAAACAACCAGATGCCCATTTCGCCGGTTCTACGATTGCGCCAGAGCAGATCTTCATTGCCTCCGTTGGCAGTTCCATCAAAATTGCCAATCGATTCAATTTGCCATTCCTGGCTGATCGCACCGGTCAGCCAAGAATTTTTGATGGTGACACCATCCATTTGCCAGAACGCGATCGCGCCACTGTTCGTGTCGCGCAGTAGAATATCGTCCTGCAGATCTCCGTTGAAATCCCCATAGAACTGAGGAATCCAAGTCGGGCCTGTGTTGACGATCGTGCCTTCTTCAATCACAGTTCCATTCAGCTTCCAGAACGCAATCTGCCCTCCCACTGAATTGCGCAGAACAAAGTCAGCTTTGGTGTCCGCATCCAGATAAGCAGGTGCAAGAGGCTGCCAACTTGCACCCACATTAATCGTACTCGAGCTGATTAATGCCCCAGCTTTGAGCGTCCATAGCCCAATCAGTCCAGCTTGAGGATTATGCCAAACCAAATCCGCATTGAGGTCACCATCTAGATCTTTTACAGCAACAATTTTCCAATCTAGGGGAATCGGCGCACCAAAAGAGATTCCCGTCGAAACGCGTTGCCCATCCTTAAACAACCAGTACGCAACATCACCAGATTTCATGTTGCGCCAAAGCAAATCATCTTCTCCATCCCCATCCAAGTCTTCAACGCCTTGGATTTCCCATTCTGCTGGAAGCTGACTGTAAAGCTCTGTGCCAGCAATATTGATGCCGTTCATACGCCAAATTGCGGCTTGGGCAGCAGCAGAATTGCGCCACCAGATGTTACTGAGGTCTGCTTCAGCTTTGGCAAGAACATTCAGGGTGTAGGTCGCGTTGCTCGTTCCTTCAGCCAAGGTGACTTCGATCGTATAAAGATCAGGCGCAAGGAGATTTTGCTGGGAACCCAGCAGAATCGATTCGGACAGCTTACCAGTGTTTTCAGAAGATGCAAGAACCGTGCTGTTTCGGAGCACTTTGAGATTGACATCATCAGACAGGTTCGTTAGGGAGAGGCGAGCCGAACTGCTGCTAAAAGAACGTAGATCAATCTGAAAGGTATCTGTTCTGTTGCCAGGGCTGAGAGAACCGTCCAGTGCCGAAGGAATCAGAGGATTTTGAATCAGTTGTGGAGAAGACATAGTGGGTTGGTTTTAGGCTGAATTGTTACTGACTTCTGCTATAGTGTTCCCTGGTTTGGGAAAGGCAGAAGCTTTTGATATGGACGCGATCAACTCAGCCGAACTCAACAGAGCAAAACAATTGCTTAGAAGAATTTATACATATAGAACCGGAATAGCTACAGAATAAATACTGACGGATTTTCATAAAAAATCGCATCGCAGTCTTTCAACCAATCTGCGGTGCGAGTCTAAGTGCAGTAAATTGCAATTTAGAATTCGATGCCGGGCTGTGCTTTAATCCCTTGTTCTCGGAAGGGATGTTTTACGAGAGTCATTTCAGTGACGAGATCCGCTCGATCGAGCAACGCATTTGGAGCACCTCGTCCGGTCAAAATGACATGGGAATCTTCTGGCTTTTGATCTAATCCTGCGAGGACTGTTTCAACTTCTAGATAGCCAAGCTTGAGAGCGATATTCACTTCATCAAGTAGAACTAAGCGAAACTCAGGGTTTTCGATAAATGAACGTGCTTTTTCCCAAGCGGCTGTCGCGTGGAGAATATCACGATCGCGATCTTGAGTTTCCCAAGTAAACCCTTCTCCCATTGCGTGAAATTCGATTTGATCGCCCCAAGGTGCAAAGGCTGCTTTTTCAGCAGGTTCCCAGGCTCCTTTGATGAATTGTATGATCGCGACTTTATAGCCATGCCCCAGCGATCGTAAAACCATGCCCAAAGCCGCTGTTGTTTTACCTTTGCCGTTGCCTGTGTTGACGATAATCAGTCCTTTTTCACGCGTGCGATCTGCTATGCGCTGGTCTTGAACTTCCTTGCGGCGCTGCATCTTGAGGCGATGCTGTTCGGCGTTGAGCGTATCAGACATATCTAAGCCAGAATGACGAGAAGCTGATTTTAGCGCAGTGCTGAAGCACAAGCCAAGATTCTCACTCAGGATTGATTAGGGCGTTTGAGGCGCGACAGTCCCTGGAGCAGTTTGAGGAGCAGTACTATTTGGGGATAAGGAACTTCCGGGAACGGTCGGCTGAGGAATCGTATTTCCGGGTGCAGGTTGTACAGGTGCTCCAGGAGTCAGCGTCGGATTTGTACCGGGAGAGGTAGGAAGAGAATCTGTTGGATTTGGAATCAGTTGGGGAGCAGGGGTCAGTTGGGGAGAAGAACCCGGGAAAGGAGATTGACCCGGTTGCGGCTGTTGTCCAGGCTGATTGTTAGGTGCAGTGGAGAGGGCAACACGATCAGCAGCGACTGAGCGCATCACATCTAAGACTTGAATCACATCGTTATAAAAAGCCGTTTGAGAGGCTTCGAGAACCAGTAGACCTTCGGGCTGTTGTTGGTGATAAGACTGCACGAGTTGAAAGAGTTGAGTGCGATCGATGAGTTGTCTCTGCCCTTGATTCGACAGATAGGTTTGACCATTAGAATCGATGCCAATGATCAACATTTCACTCATCAAAACACTGCTCGTCTCAGCTTTCGGAAGTTCTAATCCGATGCCTTGCTGACGAGTTAATTGCAATGCAGCAAGGATAAAGAACGTCAAAATACAAAAGATCACGTCGATCAGCGGAATGATCTGGATCTGAGCTTCATCGGCGGGAGAGTCAAGATTGATTTTCATAACGCTGACAAGAAGGGTCTATAAATCGTTGGGAGGCAAAGCTTGATCGTGAGTAATCTGCCATTTCTGACGGTACAGCAATTCTAAATCGTTGCCTGTCCGGCGGAAAATCTTTGCTTGGTTGAAAATAAGACCCTGAAAAATGCGATAGAACGCAAGGCTAAAAATTGCGACAACTAGCCCGGTTGCAGTACTGATGAGCGCTTCACCAATCCCAGTTGTTACGCCAGCCGTTGAAGCGGTTCCAATATCACCAATCCGGATCGATCGCAGTGACAAAATTAGACCGATAACTGTCCCAAGTAGACCCAGCAACGGAGAAAGCGCGATCACGGCTTCTAAAATTTTGTCGCCACGACGCATAGAGGCGATTTCTTCATCCGCAGAGGATTCTAGGGCGAGACGGAAGAGTTCAGGATCTGGATTTTTCAGCCGCATCGGGGCATATAAGAACCGTCCGATCGGTTGATCATAAGATTGACGTGCAATTTCAACTGCAGATTCCCAATCTCGCCGGGAGGTTTCGAGAATTCTTCCCGCAACTTCTTTCTCTTTATTGAGGACGTTAAACCAAAACCACGATCGCTCAATAATGGCTCCTAGGGACAAGATTGAAAGAACAAACAGCGGGAGCATCGTCACGCCGCCTTTCTGAAATAATTCGATGATGTTCATGTTCCGCCTTCCTGCACGTCCCTCTTTGATCTGAGTGATTTTAAAAAGAGTCCATAAAATCTTACTGCGCGATCGAAGCGATTTCCGTCGATTTCTCAAAGAAAAAGAACTTCAAGCTAGAAATTCCAGCTTAGAAGTTCTTTTTCAATCCCAAAAACCCGTTAAAACGATCGATTTAATTCCTCCCAAGCTGCGATCGTTTGCGGAACGATCGGCTGGATTAACTGCTCGATCGCACTGGCATAAGCATGGATTTCTTGCTGTGCACCTTCGCCTTTGCGTAATCCAATAAAGTGCAAGACGGTTTGCAAAGAAGCTGTCCAAACCCAAGACGTATAAACGCTTGGAACCAATACACCTCTTGCCTGTTCCCGTCCGACTCCTAGCTCAAGCAGGTCTTTGTAAGCTTTGTAGCTGGCTTCGCATTGTGCCTGATAGATTGCCAACGCCTTTTCGTTATTATCTTCAGGAATTTCGCCAAAGGTCGCTTGGCGGTTGCTCTTTGACTGTTGGCGAAACGATTGCGGAATGTAGAAATCTTCAGAATCCTCGATCGCGACATAGCGAAAACTCTTTTCATTCCAGCCGACTTGCTCATCGTTATGGCTACTTGCGATCACATGCTTCCACCATTGGCGCGCAACAAACAGCGGGGCTTTGACTTTGAATTTGAACACAACGCCTCGGAAAGGAGACGTGTGATGATGCTGAATCAAGTAGCGAATCAGTTTGATATCTTTTTCATCGAGTTCGGTTGAGAGTTTGTCAAAACTCGCTCTCGCATCATTGACCACATCGAGATCGCTGCCCATATGTGACAAGAGCGCAATCCGGCTTTTGCCATCGTTGAGCGGATCAATCTCAGGAACCATAGAAATTGAATCATTCATTTTAGGAAGGGTAATCGATTGAACCATGAAAGGATTCCTCAAACGATGGAGAATTTAGTGACGCTAGATGTAGCGTGTAATTTACCCTTACTTTCGGAAAAGTTCAAGATGTAGAGTTCAAATTTAATAATCGCGCCGATATTCCCTGAGCGCTAGCCCCTTGAAAACGAACTTCTTTCTCGATTCCAGCGTCCCAAACTCAGTAAGATCGATTAAGCTAACGGAAAGTTTCATCTCTCGTCGTTTTTCAAAGGCTTTGTTGTGCCCAAACGTGTCTCTCTCTTCTCAGCCTGCTTGATCTTAGGGTTGTGGACAGCCCAACCCGCTTTCGCTCAAGCTCTGATCCCCCATGCTCCTCAAGTTGATTTTGAAAAACTTGAACAGCAAGGTCTTGGCTTAGTTCAGGAAGCGTCGCAGTTGGCGCAGTTCAATCAGAATCAACTGGCGCTAGCACGAGCGAGATTAGCAGTTCAATTGGCTCCGAAGCGACCCGAAGCTTGGGCGGTTTTGGGTGGATTGTATTTAGAGACAAACCAAGCAGAGCAAGCGATCCCCGCTTTGAATCAGGCGGCAGCGCTCGATCCCCGCAATGCCGCGATCCCATTTGCGTTGGGAACTGCATATTTTCAGAAGCAGCAATACGAAGAGTCGATCAAGCATATTCAGGCAGGGCTGAAACTTAAGCCGAATGTGCCAGGGGCTTACTTCGATATGGGCAATGCCTATCTGATGTTGAAGAAAAATCGAGAGGCGATCGCGAGTTACGAAAAAGCGATCGCACAAGAGAAGCAGTTTTGGCCAGCGATCAACAATATTGGTTTGATTCGGTACGAAGAAGGCAAAATCGACGAGGCAATCAAGCTGTGGCGGCAATCGGTCGCGCTAGATCCCAAAACGACCACCGAGCCGCAATTAGCGATCGCAGTTGCGCTTTTCCGCAAAGGCAATCAAACCGAAGCAACGACCCTAGCTGAAGCCGCGCTGAAAACCGATGCAAGATACGGCGAGATGAAATTTCTCAAGGATAATCTTTGGGGTGAAAAGTTATTAGCAGATACGCAGAAATTCTTTGCGTTGCCTCGGATTCAAGCCGCGATCGCTCAAGCCCAGTCCGAACAAGCTGCTCAAGAACGTCCGCGCGGTCAGTAATCGCTTGAGAAAAGCCAAACTCTCTGATAGGTTAAGCTTGAGTTTTTTCAATCCGTAGGGGTGGCATCGTGCGCTTGAGAGCCGTTTCGCCGAATCAATTTCATCAGTCCGCTCGAAGACGAAAGCGCTCGTTTCCTTTGTTGCTCCTGCTTACACCTTTTTTTCTGTGGATGGGAGTGCGATCGCTGAGATTACACTTTGAGAAGCCCGACGCAATTCTGGTGCTAGGTGGCTCAGAGGATCGAGAGCTTTTTAGTGCCCAATTTGCGAAATCGCATCCCGATTTACCAGTTTGGATTTCATCTGGTGCGCCTCGCGATTATGCGGAACGCGTTTTTCGCAAAGCGGGAGTTGATTTAGAGCGTTTAAATTTAGATTATCAAGCGGTCGATACGGTCACGAACTTCACGTCGGTCGTCGATCGTCTACGCCAACAAAATGTTCGCAGTGTCTATCTGATTACATCCGATTACCATATGCGACGAGCACAGGTGATTGGAGAAATCGTGTTAGGCAGCCGTGGGATCAATATTCAGCCCATCTCGATCCCGTCTACTCAGACAGAAGAACCGATGAGTAAAGCAGTTCGAGACGGGGGGCGAGCCGTGTTATGGGTTGCAACTGGAAAAACCGGAGCAGGGTTTTCGATGCCGAAGTTTGAACTTCCTACAAAGATTAAGCAGCTAGTTCCTGAACCAGAACATAAGGCTGAAGAATAAGGGCTTTGAATCGTTTCGTTTGATCGCTATCCCAAACGATTTTTTGCTCGATCGACGGCTTGTAGAGCAAGCTATCTTGAATCCATTGATTGACAGAACTCGCTTGATCATTGGCGATCGCGTAGCCAACTTCTACCAAATCGAGCGATTTCGAGACAATAATGACAGCATCGCGATCGGCGTGCGGGATCAACCATTCCCATTGAGCTTCATCGATCGCGTCTTTTAGTTCGTCTTTCAAATCTGACATCTCAAAAATGATCCGAATAATTAGAGTGATGTTAGCGATCGCAGTCGTATGTTTCTGCGTTCTAGCTAACCCTAGCGCACTTTGGGCAGACCCAGATCCTGCCGAAATCTCGATCGTATCCGATGCAGTTGCCAGTCCGGGGATCAATGCAGATACGATCCCATCTGAGAAGTTAAATCAGTTCGTGCAAGCGTGTCTACAAGTCGTTGCCTTAATTGAGCGCCGAGAAGGAGAACTACAAGCCGCAGAAACCGATTCAGAATCCGTCAGAATCCAGCAAGACATCGAAGCCGACGCGATCGCCATCATTGAAAAAGCCGGACTAACCCGTCAAGAATATTTGCAACTTTTAAGCCTCGCCAACGTCGATCCAGATTTCGGAGAAAGAGTCGCCACCCTACTACAAGAAACCCCAAGCTAACCCAGTCCCCACTCCCTACTCCCCACTCCCCACTCTCTTCACTAAAAAACCTTGCACTTTCAAGGAAATCGATTAAAGTAAACCTCTGAAACCCAAGACCGGAAAGGACACCAGGTTTGACCATTTAAACCTTGAGTTCCATCCCCAGTCCTGTCAGAATGGCTTCATTCAGTTTCAGTCCGCTCTTGTTGCCTCACGCACTCCATGACAAGCATCGCCCCCGTGTCTCGCATCGAACTTTCCCAGCGTCGCAAAACCTTGCGTCGTCAACGTCGGACTCGATTTTTTCAAACCAGTTGGCGCAATATTGCGATCGCATCGCTTGCCATTGGCGCAGTTTGGGTTGCAACTTTACCAGAATGGGTGATTCGCAAACCAGAGCAGGTTACAATCAAAGGCAATCGATTTATCTCTGAGCAGACAATTCGTAATCTGTTACCGATCGCCTACCCGCAATCGCTCTTAAAGGTTCAGCCACAAGCGATTTCAGATGCTTTAAAAGAAAAAGCTCCCATCGCTGAAGCGACTGTCGATCGACAATTGATGCCACCGAGTTTGACCGTCCGAGTGCAAGAGCGCATTCCGATCGCCCAAACGATCTCCAAAACCGCTCAGCCCGGATTGTTAGACGAAACAGGCATATGGATTTCGCAAGACAATTACAAAGCCTTAAATCCCAATCTGCAACTTCCCCCTCTGAAAATCGTGGGTGATCCAGAGCAATATCGATCAGACTGGGCAGAGTTTTATCGCACTCTGCGCCAGAGTCCTGTAAAAGTGCTTGAAGCAAACTGGGAAGATCCGACAAATTTAATTCTCAAAACAGAACTGGGTGCGGTACAGTTTGGTGTCTATGGCTCTAAATTTCCGACGCAGTTAAAAGTATTAGATCAGATGCGGCGACTGCCCAACCGCGTCAGTTCGGGTCAAATTCTGTCGATCGACCTAAGAAACCCGAATTCTCCCACTGTGCAAATGAATGCGACGAAAACTCCGGTAAAATTAAGTACTCCATAGAGCAAAAAGTGTGGAAAAATTTCCATTCCAGTTGCCGCGAGTCCTGCTAAGCTAATGTGCTAATCGAGTTCAGTCGTTTTTTAGACTTCTCTCTGTTCATCTCCACCGCTTGTAATCCCAATGACGCTTAATCATAATGAGTCGAATTCCAACCCAATGACGCTGAATCACCCGCAAGAGCAAGGCTACGTAAGCTCGAATGTGGAAGGTCAGCCGAATAATTTTTCGAGTCCAGATAGCTCGAATCCTTTTAATTCGGGTCTGTACCATGCCCAAAATAATGCCGGTTTAAAGGCGGTTCCTGAAGATGGAAGGAGTGGGGATATCGTGCCAGGAAGTGTTGCAAAGATTAAGGTAATTGGCGTTGGTGGCGGTGGCAGTAACGCGGTCAATCGAATGATTGCCAGCAATGTCTCAGGCGTTGAATTCTGGTCAATTAATACCGATGCTCAAGCTCTTGCTCAATCGACCGCCTTGAAACGGTTGCAAGTGGGTCAAAAGTTGACCCGTGGCTTAGGTGCAGGGGGTAATCCTGCGATCGGTCAAAAAGCAGCCGAAGAATCCCGTGATGAGATTGCAGCAGCTTTAGAAAATGCGGATCTCGTCTTTATCACAGCAGGCATGGGCGGCGGCACAGGCACAGGGGCAGCACCGATCGTGGCTGAAGTTGCAAAAGAATTAGGAGCTTTGACCGTTGGAGTCGTGACTCGTCCGTTTACGTTTGAAGGTCGTCGCCGAACCGGGCAAGCAGAAGACGGGGTTTCAGCGCTTGCAAGCCGAGTCGATACGCTGATTATCATTCCAAACGACAAGCTATTGACAGTAATTTCCGAGCAAACGCCTGTACAAGAAGCATTCCGAACTGCGGATGATATTTTGCGGCAAGGGGTTCAAGGCATTTCCGACATCATTACGATCCCTGGCTTGGTCAACGTTGACTTTGCAGATGTGCGCGCCGTGATGGCAGATGCAGGATCAGCTTTGATGGGTATCGGGATCGGATCTGGCAAATCGAGAGCGCGAGAAGCAGCAGTGGCGGCGATTTCTTCACCGCTGTTAGAAGCGTCGATCGATGGTGCAAGAGGAGTCGTCTTCAACATTACAGGCGGTTCAGACTTGACCCTGCATGAAGTGAGTGCCGCAGCCGACATCATCTATGAAGCGGTTGATCCGAATGCGAACATTATTTTTGGAGCGGTGATCGACGATCGCTTACAAGGCGAAGTGCGGATTACCGTGATTGCCACCGGATTTACGCAAGAAGCACAGCCTCAAGCTGTGGGTAAAGGGGCAGCGGCTCCCGCAAAACCGCGATCGATTAGTGCGCCTGCGGTCAGCCCGAATCCTGTACAGCCTGCGGCTGAACCCCAAAAGCCTGGAAGTGGTGGTTTAGATATTCCTGAGTTTCTACGTTCTAGAAGAAAACCGCAATAATTCCATATTTTGCAGAGTCAGAAGTCGGGGTTTTAGTAAAACTCCGGCTTCTTTGCTGTTTGGTAATCAAATCAGATGCTCAAATCAAAAGAAATTTGACCGCTTCGCCAGCATTGATCGCAGTTTCTCCAATTGCCATCACACCTAGTGCATTCGTTCCTGCTAAATGAATCAGATTCCCGGATAATCGGCTGCCTCCAGCAGGTGTGAATTGAAATCCACCTTGTTCGATCGATACAGATCCCCACAAATACAGTTCTCGCTTACCATCGGATTTCAAATCATGAGTTGTCGTTGCCGTGAGAAATTTCGGCTCCCATCCCTGCGCTAATCCTGATAATTTTTGAATTGCAGGTTTTGCAAATCGCCAAAACGTGACGAATGCGGAAGCCGGATTACCCGGAAGTCCAAAGTAGAGAGCCGCATTCGGAAATGTTGCAAAAGTCAGCGGTTTACCCGGCTTGATTGCGATCGCTCTGACCTGAATTGTTGCACCCAATTTTTCTAAAATGCGATCGACATAATCGTAATCTCCCACAGAAACCCCGCCTGAAGAGATCACGACATCAGCCGACTCGATTGCATGAGCGATCGCATCTTCTAAGACTTTGGGATCGTCTTGAACAATCCCAAGCGAAATCACTTGCGCGCCCAGTTCAGCCACCAGCGCTTCTAATCCGTATTGATTCGAGTCAACAATTTGCCCAGGTTGCAGCGGTTGATTCGGCAAAACTAATTCGCTCCCCGTCGAAAGAATTGCCACACGGGGACGGCGAAATACCGGAACCTCAAGACATTGAGCCGCAGCAAGAATCGCGATTTCAGGTGCTTTGAGAACCAGTCCAGGCGACAGTAACGGATCTCCCGCTTTGCAATATGTTCCTTGATAGCGAACAAAAGCACCGCGCTCGCGGGGTGGCGTCAAAATCGAAACTCGATCGCCTTGTCGAGTTGTATTTTCTTGCATAACGATCGTATCTGCGCCTTGAGGAAGCATCGATCCAGTGAGAATTCTTGCAGCTTGTCCCGATTGAATCGTTTTTTGAGGGGGAGAGCCTGCCGGAATTTCTTCAATGATGTCGAGCGTTACAGGCGTTTTCACATCCTCGAATCGCACAGCATAGCCATCCATTGCGGAGTTGTCCCAGTGGGGAAAGTCGAGCTGACTGCTGATCGACGCTGCCAGAATGCGATCGCTTATCCGTACAGCAAAGCTATCGCCACCGTCCTCTAATTTCACGACCTCCACATCCTGAATCACCTGAACCGCATCAAAAATAAGCTTTTCTGCTTCCTGAACTGATAGCATCAGCATCAACCCCAAATCGCCGTAAGATAATCAATACTTCAGAGTAAAGCGAATCTATGCTGCCGAATCAGGTTTATCCCGTTGTTTGGAATCACGATCGCGTGTTGCTGATCGACCAGAATCGTTTGCCGAGCGAGTACACCTTGGTTGAAATTAGCCGCTGCGATGACATGGCACATGCGATTAAAACGATGATTGTTCGGGGTGCACCCGCGATCGGCGTTGCTGCCGCTTATGGTATGTATCTGGGTGCAAGAGAAATTGAAGCGACAAATCGAGACCAGTTTTTAGCGAAATTAGAGCGAGTTGCAGAACAATTGCGATCGACTCGTCCAACAGCAGTGAATCTATTTTGGGCGATCGAGCAAATGCTGAAAACAGCGCGGCACACGATCGGATCGCTCGATCATCTGAAGCAAGCTTTACTCGATGCAGCACAACGAATTCAACAGGCGGATTTAGAAACTTGTCGATCGATTGGCGATCACGGACTCGCAGCATTGCCCCCCGGAAAGTTGAGACTTCTAACCCATTGCAATGCGGGTGCTCTGGCAACGGCGGGATATGGAACAGCATTGGGCGTTGTGCGATCGACTTGGAACGCAGGTCGTTTGGAACGACTTTATGCCGATGAAACTCGCCCCCGCTTGCAAGGTGCAAGACTCACAGCTTGGGAGTGTGCTCAAGAAGGAATTCCAGTCACAGTGATTACCGATAGCATGGCGGCTCACTGTATGCAGCGAGGCATGATTGATGCAGTAGTTGTGGGAGCCGATCGCATTGCCGCAAATGGAGATGCAGCGAACAAAATCGGAACTTACAGCGTCGCACTGATTGCGAAAGCACACAATATTCCGTTCTTTGTAGCGGCTCCCGTTTCAACGATCGATTTCAATATTGCCAGCGGAAAAGACATTCCGATCGAGGAACGCGATGCGTCTGAGGTGTATCAAGTCGGCGAAACAATGCTCTGTCCCCCTGGAGTCGAGTATTACAATCCAGCGTTTGATGTGACTCCAGCCGAATTAATTACGGCGATCGTGACCGAATTCGGAGCCTTTCCACCGGAGCGAATTCAGGCAGAATTAAGTCCGATCAGTTGACACGTCGCGCACTGGAATCACGGGTTCGACGGGTTCAATCGGATCTAAAGTTTCGAGCGGGGGTTCGGGTTCGATTTCGACTTGAGGAGCAGGCTGAACTGGAGGAACTTCTGGCTCGATTGGAGATGCAGGTTGAGTCTCTTCATTTCCAGAGTGGCGAACGATGGGCGCATCCTCTTTCGGTGTCCAGATTGGACGTTGCGATCGCGCAATCTTCGGCAATTCTGGCAAATTATGCTCTATTTCTTTGAGGGGCTTCTTAGGTTCAACTGGATTTTTAAATGTTTCATCGCGCAGTTCGCGATCGCGCTGAATCTGCTGGCTCAGCGAATCGTACTGCTGGTTCGCCCAATACTCATTGTCTAATTGCCGTAATTGCCTTGCAGTTTGAAAAGCCTGTTGCCATTCGCGTTTTTCAACCTGAGATTGGGCAGTTCTCATCAGAGATTCGCCCTTTTCCCAAACAGATTTCCAAGCTGTGATTTTTGGATCTTGCGGCAGCACTCTCAGCATTGAAATTGCTTTATCCAAGTTTCCGGCTTGAAATTCAGATTCTGCCTGAGTGATCAATTCCAATGACCAGCGTTCGATCAAGCGTTGACTTTGCTCGTAATACGGATCGTCAGTTGCAACATTGTCTAAAAGCTCGATCGCGGCAGCTAGACTTTCGGGAGTTTGGCGCTGAGCGCGTTGTTGAGCACAATGCAGCCGAGTCGAAATCTCTGTGTTTTCAGAGAGAGAATCACATGAGATGGAAACCGGAGTATTAAGAAATCCGAATGCGATCGTACCAACGCCCAATGGCAAACTCACTAACCCAGTCAGACAGGCTTTTTCCAACCGATTCATCGGCTCTGCTCCTGAAACGCTTGCTCTCAGAGTTGGCAATTTCAGAAACGAATTCTCTATGCGATCGTTAAAATTCATCTTGACTTTAACTGATTGCCCTTACCTAGTTCGCTGCGATCGAGAATCTTTTCAACGAAAATAGCCCTGTCGTCTCCAATACTGATGAACCCGCGCTTCCCACTGCTGCCAATACTCTTCGATCGCACTTGGCTCGAACCAAAACACCTCCGCAGGCATCTCTGGAATCGCAACGACGAGCAAAGCATGGCGAATATTCAGGTCATAGTCGCGGTAAAGCTGGTTCACTGCGCCACAATACGCCACAATCTGCAGCGGATAATCAAACAAGCGATCGACTGTTTTTTTGGGTCGATCGCTGGTCTTCCATTCACAAATACAAGGCACACCCTCATAGCTGGCAACGCAATCGACGACACCTGCGTAACCCAGTTGATCATGAATCACGACACCTTCGACCAGCCGCACTGCTTCTACCGCTTGGACAATCGGCTCCACACTTTCCCAATACGGGCGAATCGACTCAGGACACTCCACCTCCTGACCTTGCAGAAATTTTTGAATATAGCGATGCGTTCCCGTACCGCGCCGACTCGCTGATTTGGTAATTTCTGCCGCCTGTTCTACTCCAATCCGTTGCTGCCAACTGAATAATCGATCGCGATCCTCACGGGACTTCGTTGCATTCAAAATCGTCGTCACACTGGGAATCCGCAAGCCTTGAGAATTCACATAAAACTGCTTCCCCGCTTCCCGGACAGATTTCGACTCATAGCGAGGCAATTCAGACACCGATTTCTCCTTTTGAAAACATGCTCGATCGTATCGGAAAATGAAACGAAGAAACTGCAAAACATCGAGTTTCTTCAACCACTTTGGAAAGTGTCCTAAGTTTAGAAACTTCTTAAGGAATCGAGCGGTCATAGGTGAATATAAAGAGTAGATAACTGAGCGAAGAAACCGCATCTCCTACTAAAGAAATAGAGATCAAATTGATTATTTCTACCGCAAGATGCAGGAACTTTTCAACTCAATCAAACATCTACTTAGTTAACAAGAAAAAACACTCTCTCGCTTGGGGAACCGCTACCTATGTATAGCTCTGTAAAATCTGGTTTGGCTCTAACTTTAGCACTCGGCACAATCGCAGGCGCAGCGGCTCCAATGGTAATGACCGCACCTGCTTCAGCACAAGCTGCCTTCTCTGATGTCGCGTCTGATAACTGGGCTTCTCCTTTCATTCAAGAACTCGCTTCTCGTAACATTATTGCTGGATTTCCTGATGGCACTTTCCGACCGAATGATCCGGTCACTCGCGCTCAATTTGCAGCCTTGCTTCTCAAAGCATTTCCCAATGCTCAGCGAGTGAATACTCCGATCAATTTCGCAGATGTTCCTAGCAATTATTGGGGTCTTCAAGCCATTCAAACTGCGTATGCAACTGGCTTCTTAGCAGGCTTCCCCGGTGGCACTTTCCGACCCAATGACAACATTCCTCGCGCTCAAGTCCTAGTATCCCTCGCGAACGGTTTGCGATATGCCAGCACTCAACCGGCTGACAGTTTGCTTGACCAAGCTTATTCTGATGCTTCCAGCATTCCTGGTTTTGCGCGCAACAGTATCGCGGCTGCAACTGAACGCCGCATCGTCGTTAACTACCCGGATGTTCGTTTCCTCAACCCGAACCAAACTGCAACGCGTGCAGATGTTGCTGCGTTTATCTACCAAGCCCTTGTTAGTACTGGACAATTAGCTGCGATTCAATCTCCTTACATCGTCGGTCAAGTTGCACCTCAACCGCAAGCGATCAACATTCCTGCCGGAACTGCCATTCCTCTGCGCTATGCAAATGCTGAACGGATCTTGCTGGCACAAAATGAACCGCAACCCACTCCGATCACGCTTACAGTTGCTCAAAACATTGTCACTGCTGATGGTACGGTCTTGATCCCATCAGGTAGCCAAGTCTCTGGTCAATTAACCGTGTCTCAAGGTGCAGCACAGTTTACTGCGTCTGAACTGACGTTGACCAATGGTCAGAAGGTTGCGATCGCAGCGACTTCTGATCCGATCACCACAACTGAATCGATCCGCCGTGGCGCAAACACAGGCACAATCCTCAAAGATGCTGCATTAGGTAGCGCTGCTGCTGCGGGTATCGCAGCTGTTACAGGCGATCGTAACGTCAGAGCAGGTGAAGTTCTTATCGGCACAGGAGTCGGTGCATTAGCTGGCCTGATCTTTGGCGGCGATCGCATTGACCTGATTTCAATTCGCCCCAACGCAGATCTCAATCTCCGTCTCACCAGCGAATTGATCTTGCCTCGCTCATAATTCGTAGCGACTCTGCTGACCAAGATCTAGGGCGATCTTGAGCTGTGAATACTCAAAAAGCTCGGGAGTGGGGAGCCACTCAAAGAACGATTCCTCCTCCCCACTTCACAGCTCAGGACTGCCATCGGTCTCAATCTTCTGAGTTTCAGAAGACCCAAGACTTAGATCTCAAGACTCACGCTCGCGATGAGTCTGAAGTATCACTAAAAAACTTGTCCCCTGTTTAGGGGGCTGGATGCCTTGAGGAATCCAGCCCTCTTTTTTCAATGGGCTGAACCCCTGAATCGAGCCATTCATCTGTTCCACTAATCGACGCGCGATCGCTAACCCCAACCCCGTGCCTGGAATATCTCCCTTTGCCTGCACTCCCCGATAATGCCGCTCAAACAAGTGCTCTAAATCTTCCGGTGGAATTCCCAATCCGGTATCACTAACCCAAATACAGATGCGATCGTAATGAGAATATGCCCTAATATGCACTTCTCCGCCGCTAGGCGTATATTTCAATGCATTATCGATAAGATTACTCAATACCTCTCTTAAAGCCCCAGAATTGGCGGAAACAAGGGGCAGAAATTGTGGTATTTCTGTTCGCAGGAGAAGATTGCGATCTTGCGCGATCGCACGAGCCGTTTCCACTAAGGGCAGCAAAATCTCGTGAATCGAACAAGGCGCTAATTCTAAACTTGATGCCGTCAGCACTCCAGCCGGAAGCAAGGGAATCGGGCGGATTGGATTTTCTGATAAAGCATCCACGGGATTTAAATCGATCGCTTGGTCAAATTGCTGTAAGAGTTCCTGCACGCGATCGCTCTCCCGCAAGATACTGCCTGCAATATTGCGATTCGGATCTTCCGGCTGTAACCGCTTCACTAACAATTTGCCAAACGTTCGCAATGCTGTGACGGGACTTTTCAACTGATGTAGCAAATTATCCAAAACGTCATGTTGCTGCGTTTGCATCGAGCGATGTTGTCGCTGAGCCTGATCCAACCACTGCGCCCGTTGATCCATCACACAAGCGAGGGCTAACGTACTCGCAACTCGTTCAACTTGCGATCGCTCCCAAGTTGTCCAAGGTCGATCTTCGCGCTCTGTCACTAACAACCCAAAGACTAATTCTTCATGAATCAACGGCAAAACGAGTTGCCGGGGTTGAACCAGTCCTGTTGTCACTAGATCCAGTTCTGGAATGTCCGAGGAAGGAAGAGCCAAACGGTTCGATCGCTCCAATGCCACAGAATTATCCGGATACGCTGCAACTGGGATCAAACGGGCTTGAGAACTTTCAACTAATTCTTCCGTTAGATAGATTACGCTTAGTGAAGCGCCTAACGCCTGAGTCAGCAATGCAATTTGTGATCGACACAACTCAATGAATTCGGAACTTGTAGGCATTAGCATCGACTTTTCTGCCGGATGAATCTAAGAAATAGGATTGACGTTGAGTAATTTTTCTTATTAATTTAATAGATAGTCCTGATCCCCAACTCTTTCGCACCAGTTTTTCTTAACTTTTGCCCGACTTTCCGCAACTTTTGCTGACGTAAGCGCTCATTTTAGTCGTTACATAGCAAAAGAACTCGGAAAACAACCTTAAGAAATTATGTAGATGCGTTAAGAGAAGTTGAAATCCAGGGCTGAAGCTGATATATTTTCGACGGATTTTGTAACGATCATTACAACTTTTAGGCAGTTTGGAACTTAAGGAGGTACGGGGTTTGGCAAGGAGACGTAAGCGGAAAAGTCGTCGTCGGCAGGAAGGAAGACGGATCTTAGAAAGCGTTCCTCAGTTTAGCATTGAGTGTGGCGAAGATAAGCCCGTTACCGCTGCCCGCAAGTTTATCCACGCTGAAGGCATTCTGCCGCCTGCGCTGTTACTGGTTAAGAGAAACGAGCATACTACAGATCGCTATTTTTGGGCAGAGAAAGGTTTGTTTGGCGCACAATACGTCGAAGAAAATCACTTCTTATTCCCAAGTCTGAGAACATCTGAGGATGAAATCGATGCGGTTGCTGTTCCTTCACGGAGCCGCTAAGCGTTCAGATCTCGATCCGGATCAAGTTCGAGTTTTCCAAATTTTGCTTGCCCTGAATGCAGATTTGGTGGTAGTGCCAGTCGCTACTGACCTAGTTGGGCAAGCTAAACTCAGTTACCCAGCATTCACTTCATCAAAGCTCTCCTCAACGCAACGAGGAGAGCTTTTGTTTAGAAATTCCCGTCTAAAAATTTTCTATTCCGCTTGCAGTTCCAACGATCGCTGCAATTCTGCCAATTCATCACGATGTGCTCTGACAGTAATCACACTGCGCGCATCTGTGCCCCCTTCCAATTTCAGCGAAACCTGCTCCACTCGCTCTGCCCCTTTCCAATAAAAAACACCAGCTAGAGGCGACACGAGCAACAAGCCCCACCAGAAATTCGACCCATCGGGTAGCACCATCGTCAGGACTAACGCAAAACACAGCGCTCCCACCGAAGCAAGCAGCGACAAAAATACCGCCAGGAAAACGCTTGGACGGACAACTCCTTCAAACGTCACCTGATTTAAATCGGCATCGATCGCAGCTACTCGGTAAGAGCGCTGTCCAAAATATTGGCGCAGTTGCGCCATCAGAGAATCTTCAGGCTGCTCAGAGAGCAATCGCACCTCCTGGGTTCTATCTTTGACTGAGGCGCGAATGAAGAAAAACAGCCCAATCATTAATAGAACCGTGAGGAGAAACGTCGAGGCAATTATAGGCTGATTCATGGCGCAAGAAGACAAAATCCCAGTTACACCACAAGTTTAGACAACAATGGGGATCATTCTCAGATCTCCACTGTTATTTCTCAGCCCCACTGACTGCGGGCACGCCCGAATTTTCTCGTGCATTTTCGCGTTTAACGGCATACTCTCGCCAAAGCCGAGCCAGATCTTGCGCCTGCTGCATTGCCTCAGACTTAATCTGATACATGCGGCGAGGACGACCCCGACCTTCGACTTTTTTCCAGTAGCCGGTGACCATTTCTTCGTCTTCAAGAAACTTTAGGGCACTATAGAGAACCGTATCCGATAAGCGGTACAGCGGATATTCGGTTTCGAGCAATTGGATTAGCTCGGTTCCGTAGGAGTCTCCGCGTAAGAGAACCGCTAACACATAACAGACCGCCAGTTCTTTATTGAGATAGAAAGGGGGCGGATCTTTGAAAAATTGATAGATATCCTCAAATTTCATCTGTCTGATTCCAGGCATGTGAGAAACGACTTGTTTGAGAAAGCGATCGATTAAATCAATTCAATCAATCGAAATCACAATGAGTAGGGTCATAACCCTACATTAACAATCACGCGATAGGGTTTGCCGTCCTCCCAAAGGATTAATCCTCCTGCGTGAAATATTAAATTAACGCGAATTGCCGAGATATGTAGGCGAGTTTGGGAAACTCTACAATTCGCGGAGTACCCACATCGCAGGATCAAGTTAATGATTCGCGAAGTTGGGGGTTATCATCGCAGCACCGTTGCTTTGAACGAGCCAAAATGAGAAATCAGTGGTTAAGAAGCAGGAAAGCAATGTGCCTTTCTGAACTTGTCTATTCGTAGATCAAGCTGCGCATCTCAAATCGTCTTCTTAAGCAGTAATTTCTTTAACTGGCTTAACTGACTACAAATTGTACATCTTGATTCTAAACTTGGATCGTTAATTTGTGGGTCTTGAAGTAAATTAGTTTGTACTGTAATCGATGTTGGGTTAGGGATTTGATGCTATTTGAAGAATTATTGCAATTCTGGTGAATCTTTTTCATGATCCTTACGGTCGATTCAGGATGTTTATGGTCGAGCTAAGCTTATCTTCTGCCGTTTTGGGACTTCGGATCGACATTTCAGAAATTCCAGAATCGCGCCTGCTCATCAGCGGTCTTTCTACCGAGAAAAATGATGAATTTTTGGCAAATGCGCCACAGATCGGGAACAAACTTTAAAGAATAGCTTCAACAATTTGCGCAATTCGGTTTAAGCTTCATACCCGAAACAATCGAAGAAATTTTATTTTCTCTAAAGCTAAAATTTTCAGACTAATCCTGTTCTCAAAGCAACAACCGCAGCTTGAACTCGATCGTCTACTGCGAGTTTATTCATGATGCCTCGTACATGAGTCTTCACGGTGTTGGGACTGAGATAAAGCTTTGCGGCAATTTCTGGATTGCTCAAGCCATCAACCATTAATTTGAGGACTTGATGTTCACGTTGGGATAATTGCCCGATCGTATTGTCCGCTGCGGGGGGTTTGAGATGTTCGATCACGCGACGGGCAATTTGGGGATCAAGATAAGTCGCGCCTTCACAAGCTGCTGCGATCGCAGCAATTAAACGCGTCACATCTGCGCCCTTAATACAGTAAGCATCCGCTCCACTTGATAGCGCTGCAATAATTTCGTTCTCAGACGTATGCGAAGTCAGCATGACGATCCGAACATTCGGGAGTGCAGCTTTGATCTGCTGTGTTGCAGCAATGCCATCCAATCGAGGCAAGCCAATGTCCATGACAACCAGATCGGGGCGATGTTTGAGCGCCGCTTCAACTCCCAAATAGCCATCATTGGCTTGATCGACGATTGTTAATTCTGGATAGTCCTCTAAGGACTGCTCCAACCCCAATTGCATCATAGGGTCATCTTCTACAATCAAAACCCGTAAAGCTGGAAGGGTGATTGATGACATAGAGCACGCTAAAAAATGGCTATCATCCATGATAGCGGGGCGGATTCCCAGAAATTAAAAGCGTCGCCCTAAAAGTCGCTGCTTCACGCCTTCGGCAATCTTCTGACCCAGATATTCTGGAATCAAGCTTTCGTTTGGTCCTAACAGATATAAAATCAGCCGCGTTCGTCCCCGCCAGACTAGCAAATTGGCATTGACAACCAGCAAATCTTCTTGCCAAATCGCATACATCACCTTGTAGAAGAGTCCCGGCTGGTTGTCGGCTTCGATCAGCAAAGCAGGCAAATGGAAAACTGGATCGACATAGAACTCTGTCTCTACCTGTTCTAGACCTGCATCTAGATTGAACTCAACCGCCAGCATTTCTTCGACTTCAAACCGCCCCGCGAGCGCTTCTCGAATTGCCCGACAGACGTTTTCAGAGGTTTTGTCGGTGAGGGCTTTTCCACTGCGAGACACGATCAGTTTGATAAACACCAGCATCGGGGGATAAATCTGCCCGTACAGGCTGAGGCTGTGAATCGTCAATCCATATGCTGCTAAAACCCCAAAAATATCGCTGAGCAAGAACGACTGATTTCGGTAGGCAAAATGGAGCGCGCTTTTTGTGCCCTCAGATTTCAGTTCAATCACCGCCTGCTTCGACTTATAAAGTTGATAAGCCAGTCGTAGATTTTGCAGTTGGATTTCGCTGCTGACAAATTGCTCATAAAACTGCGGAAACGCTCGGTTGAAACGCTTTAACAGTTCTAGTGTGGACGATTTTAGACCCAGAGCCATAGTGGTGGAGACTGACCTTAGACGACACGCGGATAGAAATTTGGGGTGGAATTTAGAATGGAGACGATATTGGAAAGCGCAACCCCAAGATACGAATTGCCAACATTTCCATAAAATCGGCAGAATGCAACCTAAATCCGAGAGATATACTAACTATTACTGCTTCACTGTTATCACCACGCTTGCATGGGTTTTTGGAAAAGCTTATTTAGTAGTACGGATGCTTCGATCGAGAAACCGACTTCGACGGAGAGCTATGTTGTCCCCGGCTCCGGTGAGGGAGCGAGCGATCGCGCCACTCCTCGGATTTTCTTCTCAACAGAGCGAGAGATCGATTTGTATGAGCTTGAGGAATTGTGCGATGCAGTCGGCTGGTCGCGCCGTCCGCTGAGGAAGGTAAAAAAGGCAATTCAGCATAGTTTTTTGGTGGCTTCGATGTGGGAGCAGCGAGGAGTCCAACGACGGTTGGTCGGATTTGCGCGCGCCACTTCTGACCATGCGTTTAACGCGACGATTTGGGATGTGGTCGTGCATCCGGACTTCCAGGGCAAGGGGCTAGGTAAGGCTCTGATGAAGTTCATGATTAAGAAGCTTCGCAGTGAGGATATCAGTAATATCACTTTGTTCGCTGATCCCCATGTTGTCAATTTCTACCGAAATTTGGGCTTCATGCAGGATCCAGAAGGAATCAAAGGGATGTTTTGGTATCCGGATTAAGGTTATATCCGCGATTCCACTTCAATAAGAGTGCCCACTTCCTGCTAAGTCTCTCGATTTGCACAAAGGTGTTTGGCTTGATGAATCCATAGTCCAATGGAGTCGGCGCTGGGGCAGAGATCACGGCGCTGCATCGTAGAAACATGGAGACGGAGTAGTTGGCGGTGTAGCGCTGCGATCGAGGTTTGAGCCAATTGAGCGGGAGAGGCGATCCCGGCATGCAGCAGTAAGCCTGAATATTCGCATCCTACACTGGGAATTCGAGCCAGATCAGCCAGCGCGACCCACTTATTTAATTGACGAATTGGCACTTGAAGATGGGTTGCCAGCAGATTTCTTTTGTCTTGAGTTTGACCGAGCTTGAGTAACTCTAGCGTCGTCCGAATTTCATGATCCATTAATCGAGTTGCATCGTCAGCAGCAAGTCCCGGTAGTTGCACGATCGCCCAGCTAGCAGAGACGAGTCTCGCTCGTTTTGGAGGATTAGAAGAGTAAGCCACAAAAAATCCGCAAGAATTGAGATATTTCAGTGTAACGAACTCTCTTCATGAAAGGAATCATAAAAAGCAAAGTTGTAGCGATTTCGCTTTAGCATGTGATAGAAATAGGACAGATAATTGATCATCACGCAATTGGTAGACTCTTACTTTAAGAGTTACAAAATAATTTGACTCTACACTGTTTCAAAATTTTCAATCGATCGATAAACAACCCACTTCAAATCCGTATTGCTCACCGATGAACACTGAAACCTCGTCAGACCTCAAACCGATTCGTTGCCTAGATGACGCGATCGAACGCTGTCAAGTCTTGGGAATGCGTCTGAGCCGCCAGCGCCGCTTCATTCTGGAATTGCTGTGGCACGACCAAGAACATTTGTCAGCACGCGAGATTTACGATCGTTTAAATCGGCAAGGCAAAGACATTGGGCATACCTCGGTGTATCAGAACCTAGAAGCTCTCTCTGAGCAAGGCATCATCGAATGTATTGAGCGCTCTGATGGCAGACTCTACGGAAATATTAGCGATGCTCACAGTCATGTGAACTGTATTGACACTCAGCAAATTCTCGACGTTCACATCCAGCTTCCAGAAGAAATTATTCAACAAGTCGAAGCGCAAACGGGTGTGAGAATCACGGAATATCACATCGATTTCTATGGTTATCGAGCGAATTAAGCTGTATCGCAATAGAGCGATCTTTTATACGTAACCTGTTGCGTCTTTCGGAGTGCAGATCGAGAGATTCGTGTTTCAATGAAGCAAAACTCGGCTTTCTCAAAGTATCCGCATCAACGCTTACAAAACTTGATGTTTTGTGAGTACTGTTTTGCGCGATTATTCCCGGAAACCGTGATCCCCCTGCGGATCACGTAAAAGCATTTAATGTCGAGGGTTCCATCGGCAAAATCGCTTGTAAAATAGCCGAGACTCTGAACTTCCGCTTGATATACGGTTTCGCAGCGATAAATGGCTAGAAAACTCCCAACCCAATGGCTTCGGGCATTCCAGAAGCCGAAAGCTGACATTGAGCATCCACCTGCCCCGATCGAGAATTACCAGCACCAGCCTTACAGTGACCATTCTCCAGTCTTGCTGGAAGATGATCTTGATGCCGAAGCGTTGCCTGAGCCGGAAACCGAGAAGTCGTCTCGTCCGGTTCAGCATCGGGTTGCCAAGTTAGGACATCGCGCCGCTAGCACTGCGTCCTCCGCAACTCAGGTGACTGCACGTCGCTTGGGCAAGTTTGCGAAAGCTTGGAGATGGCAACTGATCTGGTTAGGGATTTTTGGCGTGTTTGGTGGGACTGGTGCGATCGCGCTTCATTGGCTATCGAGCGCTCCGCCTGCGGTGGACTGTCAGCAAGTCACAGCGCAATCTCTAGAAGCGGAGCAGCTATTTTGCGCTCAGCAAGCCGCTCAGACTGGAAATGCGGATCAGATTCTTGCGTCGATCAATTTGGTCAAGGGTTGGACAACAGAACATCCTTTGTATGGGCAATCTCGACCGCTGCTGCAAGATTGGTCGAATGCGGTGTTGATTTTGGCTCGAGATCGCGTTGCTCAGCGAGACATCAAAGGGGCTGTGAATCTTGCCAGTCAGATTCCTCAAAGCAGTCCTGTTTATAAAGATGCTCAAGCCGCGATCGATCGTTGGCAAGCAGAATATCGTCGCGGCGAAGCCATTTACGCCAAGATCCTGGAAGCCCTGAAGAAACAAGCTTGGGAGAGCGCCTCACAACAAATGGCGCAGTTGGCACTGGTCAATGATCCCGGTTGGCAAGAGCGCTTAGGCGAAGTTCGAGAACGATCGAATCAAGAGAAAAAAGCCTGGAAATTCCTGCAAGATGCGCGGAATTTTGCGAAAGCGAATCCGCCTGCTCAATTAGGACAAGCGATCGCGATGACGGATGGGATCGATCGCAACACTTTTATTTGGACTTTGCAGGCGAATCAGGAAGTTCTGCGCTGGCGGAATACGATCATTGGATTAGCGATCGCGCAGTTTGATCAGCAAAATATTCCCGCTGCTGTCGCGCTGGTCAATTCGATTCCGACTAGCGTTCAGTTGACGACTGCAAACCAGGATTTGATTCGATTAGTCCGCGCCAGAGAAATCGAAACGGTTGATAACTATAGAGCGCCTGGATTAGAGCGAATTGTGCCGCTGATCATGGCAACTCAGATGGTCAAACAGATTGACGCTCAAAGTCCGTTTGCCAATCGCGCTAAAACTTTGATTCCCAGGTTGGAGCAAAAAGTACAAGACCTGACGCAGTTGAATCTGGCGAGTTCGGTTGCAAACTTACAACAGATTCCCATGCTGCATTTTGCGATCGCTCAAGCGAGTACCATTTCGCCGAAACGTCCCGGACGGCTCCATGCTCAAACCCTGGTCGCACAGTGGCAAAAAGAGTTGGAATCCATGCAGGATCGTCCCTTGCTCGACCGCGCAAAACAAGTGGCAAAATCGGGGAGTCTTGGCAATTTGAAATCTGCCGTGGCAATGGCAACGTTGGTGAAGCCGAAGCGGAGTTTGCGGATTGAGGCACAAACTGATATCGCCAATTGGAGCAATCAAATTCAAATCATCGAAGATCGTCCGATCTTGAACAATGCAAGAGCGATCGCGAGTGCTGGACAGCTTGGGCGCGCCATCGAGGTTGCAGGTAGTATTCGACCGGGACGGGCACTATACGCGGAAGCACAAGGGTTGATTGGCGAGTGGGTTTATCAGATTCAGATTGCAGAAGATCGATCAATTCTGGCTCAAGCAAATCGCTTGGCAAGCCAGGGGTATCTGACACGCGCGATCGATGTGGCTTCGGGAATTGGATCGGGTCGCCCCTTATTTGGTGAGGCACGAGGTGCGATCGCGCAATGGGCAGCAGAACGGGCAGCGATTTGGCGACAACGAGAGGAAGAGTCTCAATCTGTTCCCAGTGATGAAGATCCAGAGCAGAGTTCAGGGTTTGAGTCGCCGATACCTGACCCGACCCCACCTGCTTCAGAACCGACTCCGCCCTAAAACTGCGGTAGATTAGAGTTCTCTCTTAAAAAGAGCTTTATATGAAGCGAGCAGTCAGAGTCTTTAAAGAACTTTGACTGCTGGTTAGGCATTCCTGACCCAGGTGTTCTTGCGCTTTGGGAGTGGGAGTTTGTTGGGATGCGAACCTATTCAACATATTTCACCCAACCATTCGCCTAATTCTATATTGCAAATCTTGTATTTGAAGTTTTTAGGATGTTTAATCGATAGAAATGCGCTGGCAAATGGATGAGTAGTTTAAGTGGAATAGCGCGACTAATGCTTGTGGAGCAAGATCCGGTGTTTCGATCGGGGTTGCTCAACTGTTTGAGTCGGTTTGCAGAATTTCGAGTCGTTGCAGAAGCAGAAACCATTCCAACGGCATGGCGCAACCTGACGGAACTGGCACGAGACGAATTAGATGCCGTTTTAATTGGAATTGGGGGCGAATTTGCTCAACAGGTGAAAGCCCAGTATCCGGATTTGCCTGTTTTAGTGATTGAGCCGTTAGCCGAACGGGAGCTACTCGCGGCGTTTCAGGCAGGCATTGAAGGGTATTGTCCCAAGGGAAGCTCAATTTCTGAATTTGTTGCTGCCGTTCGACAGATCACAACGGGGCAAAATTATTGGCGATCGCAGGTCTTAGATCAGATTCGACTTGTCAGTTCACGGTCGCAGTCAGTCAGTATTTTGAAAGTGATTCGGCAAAATTGGCGATTGTCAGGGTTAGGGCAGATTGAAGCTGCCTTGAATGAGATTAACGCTCAGCTCAAATCGACCTCCCTGTCTAACCTCGATCGCGCTTTTTTAGCTGGACGAAGACGAGAGTTAAAAGCGGCGCAGTGGTTAATTCAGAAAACACTTCCGGCTGAGGAGATTGCACCGACCCCGCGCACGATTGTGCCGGTCGAGTCATCGCTTACTGTGTCTGCACAGGAGATCGAACCTGTTCTAGAAATGCCGCGCCCGAAGGCATGGCAGGGGGAATTGTGCGATCGCATTGCAGCAAAACTTCAATCAAATTTAGAAAATTTAACCGACATACCCCTAGAAATTGACATTCTCAAATTAGAAAAGAAACGGGAATTATTTTTTATCATCCTGCGGCAATTTGAAGATTTGCTGGACGAATTGAGATTTTCGCAACTTTTGCCCGACCAATTTGCGGCAAAGCAATCGCATATTTTGCGCGATTTGTGGCAAGCCATTGTGATGCAATTCTTCGGGCGTTATTCCACAATTCGAGTGAAGAATCGCGACTTTGAAATTGTTGCGACTTTACTTGAAGAAGGCAATACGGTTCAAACTGAAATTCTGGATAAAATTCCCTTGGTTCAGGAGATTTTTGAGCATTTATTGTTTGAAACGCCGCTGATTGTCGATCAAATGCAACATGAAATCGGCACGATCGAAGCGCGCGATCGCGCCCTTGATCTTCTAGAAAATCTGATCATTCAGCTTGCAAATGCGACGATTCAGCCTTTATTGAATCGGTTTGCTACCTTAGAAGCAATTAAACAAGGCTTCTACGATCGCCGACTTTTATCCACTCGTGAAATCGAGCGATTTAGAAATGATTTATCCTGGCGAGTGCGATCAGAACGATTATTTTCTGAGCCAAAAGCCATTTTTGAAAGTCGATATCGGCTGTTTGTCTTAGAAGAGTATGGAATTAATCGCATCGTGATTTATTCGCCTAGAACTGAAGAATTAGCAGAGCTTTCTGGTCTACAACTTGCGGTCACTCTCGCCCTAGAAACGCGAGATGCAATTTCGCCCCGATTGAGGAGTGTAATTGCATTTTTAGGCAGTGGAATTGTCTATGTTTTAACCGAAGTGATTGGACGTGGGATTGGGCTAATTGGTCGGGGAATCCTCAAAGGGATTGGTAAATCAGTTCGTGGCTAGCAAACGCAACGACCAACAGGCACAATAATATCTGTTAAACCTGCCAAAGGTCTTGAATTTCAGCCCCGAATCTGCAACATTTTCAGGTAGAGAGATTAGACTAAACTTGCAACCTCTATTTTGAAAAAGTCATCGATAATTTGGCTCGGCGGGAGCACAACATATGATTGAGATTACTGGTGCATTGTGTCTTATTGTTTTGGGTTACATCATAGGTTCTATCCGCATCGTTGAACAAGGCGATCAAGCGATCGTGCAACGTCTCGGGCAATATAAGCGCATCCTCAATCCAGGACTCAATTTTGTGATCCCGTTGTTGGATACGGTGTTAGTCGAGACGATTCGGGAGCAGTTGTTAGATATTGAACCGCAACGGGCTTTTACGAAAGATAATGTGCCGATCGAAGTCGATGCGATCGTGTCTTGGCAGATTCTCGATTTGAGAAAGGCTTATTACGCTGTCGAAGATCTCGAAGAGTCGCTGAAACAGATTGTGATTTCGACGTTGAGAAATGAAGTGGGGCAATTGACTTTAGAGGAATCTTTCTCATCGGCGAGCAAGATTAATCAGGCTTTGTTACGTCAACTCGATAAGTCCACGGCTAACTGGGGCGTAAAGGTGATTCGCGTGGAGGTGCAAGAGTTTATGATTTCTCAAGCGCTGCGAGATTCACTTGAGAAAGAGCGGGCAGCGCGAAGTGAGAAGCAGGCAGAACTGACTCGAACAGAAGGAACGGTGAAGTCGATTCAGCAGCTTTCAGCAGCCTTGGAAGGACAGAATGCGGATGTGTTGCGCTACTTGGTTGCGAAGGATTACGTCGATGCAAACCGCGAACTGGGTAAGAGTGAGAATTCCAAGATTGTCTTCCTTGACCCGCGAGCACTCAATGAAGCAGTGACAGATTTGATGGGACATACGGGCGTAATTGACGCGCGCAATCGCGGGAATATCGATGGGGATATTGATACTTAATGGTGTGAAGACGAGATTTGGAATTCGGAGGGAGGCAATTGCCTCCCTTTTTTAGCGGCTTTTTAGCGCCAGATGGCATCTGCAACGCGGCAGGCATCTCTGAGTTCAGTGACATCATGAACGCGAACCATATCGGCTCCATTGGCGATCGCGCTGACACAAGCGGCGGCAGTTCCCCACACTCGTTTCTGAGGATCAGGTTGGTCAAGAATATGACCAATGAAGCTTTTTCGCGATGCGCCGAAGAGAATCGGGCAATTCAAGGATTGCAACGCTTTGAGATTGCGGATGATTTCTAAGTTTTGATCGAACTGCTTGGCAAATCCAATGCCTGGATCAATGATGATCTGGGTGATGCCATGGGCGATCGCGCTTTCAATTCGCGTGTTCAGGAATTCATAAATCTCTGGCATCAGATCGTGATACTCGGTCAGCGATTGCATGGTTTTGGGAGTTCCTCGCATATGCATCAAAACGATCGGAACGCCTAATTTGCCGACAGTTGAGAGCATTTCTGAATCGAACACGGCTCCAGAAATATCATTGATCAAGTCGGCTCCTGCCGCGATCGCATGTTTCGCAACGACAGCCCGAGTTGTATCGACTGAAATCGGGATTTCAAAATTCTGCCGAATTGCCTCGATGATCGGAATGACGCGATCGAGTTCGGCTTGAAGTGAAATTTCTTCAGCATTCGGGCGAGTAGACTGTCCACCGATATCGAGAATATCTGCACCGTTTTGAATCATGTGATCGGCTTGAGCGATCGCGCTTTCCAACGTGTTGAACTGTCCGCCATCACTAAAACTATCGGGTGTGACGTTCAAAATCCCCATGATGTAGGTTTTCTGTCCCCAATTAAAAGTCGATCGCCCTAGATTCCAAGCTTGCATATCGAGTCGATTGAATCATTGCCTTAAAATTATCCGTCTTTGTGCAGAACTCAGACCCCGCATTCAGAAAGAGGTTCGCTTGGGAGAGCGCACTCATCATAGGTGCATCCCATCTATGGAGTTACTGTACTATGTTTGAATTGCCTCCTTCTGGTGAACTGTGGAACTGGCAAGGTACGCCGTTTATTGTCGGTGCTTGTTTGCTCGTTCTATTAATCGGTTCGCGGACTATCAAACACCCTCATACGGGTGCAAAGATGCCGCTGCCATTTTCTAAATCTTTATTCAATAACATTAGTGTTGCTGGTTTTCTCGCTTGTATGAGTTTCGGGCATATTTTGGGCTTTCTCCTAACTCTAGGCTTTGCGAATACCGCATTAAGATAGATAACCAAGTAAAAACTCCGAGGCTTAAACCGCTCGGAGTTTAAGCCGTATCAGCGCGAATCTATTTGAGCAGAGTGATGATCTCATGAATCACCTGACTCGGTTCAATGGGTTTAGCTAAGTGTCGCTGAAATCCGGCGGCTAAGATTTGATGCTGATTAGTTTCTCCTGCATAAGCCGTTAACGCGATCGCAGGCACATCACTCTGCTGCCGAACTCGCTGGATCAACTCATACCCATCGAGATCCGGCATAGCAATATCGCTGATGACTAAATCTGGCGAGAATTCAGACAACTTTTCTAGCGCCAGTTTTGCACATTGAACCCCTTGTACAATTGCGCCTGCGGCTTCGAGCACAAAGACTAAGAAATCCAGATTATCTGGCTCGTCATCGATCGCTAAAATTTTCACCCCTAGAAGATCCTGGGATACTTCAGATCCGCGCTCAGGTTGATCAAGTTGAGTTTGAATCATGGCAATCGGCAATCTGACGGTGAAGGTGGCACCTTGATTTTCTCCTAGACTTTCAGCAGAGATCGTCCCCCCATGCAGTTCGACGAGATGACGTGCGATCGCAAGTCCCAACCCTAACCCGCCAAACTGCCGAGTTGTCGAAGAATCGGCTTGACGGAAGCGCTCGAAAATATACGGTAACACTTCAGCCCGAATGCCTTTGCCCGAATCGCGAATCTGAATCTGAGCTTCCGTCTCAGCCTGCGAGAGCGTGACTTCAACGCGTCCTGAAACCGGCGTAAATTTCACAGCATTCGATAGCAAGTTCCAAAAGACCTGCTGCAATCGGTTGGCATCCCCTCGAACTGAGCCAAGCAGTGGATCAACCGTGAGCAAAAGCTCGATCGCCTTCGATTCTGCGGCTAAGCGAACCGTTTCGACTGCGGCTGTCACCGTTTCGGCAAGATTGATCCAATCGCCGTTGAGGACAACCTTTCCTTGCAAAATCCGAGAGACATCCAGCAAATCTTCGATCAATTGAGCTTGCAACACTGCATTGCGCTCGATCGTGTCGAGCGCTTGGGGCACTCGTTCTGGGGGACATTTCCCGCCTTTGAGCATTTTCACCCAGCCGAGGATCGGATTGAGGGGCGTTCTCAACTCGTGCGAGAGAACCGCGAGAAATTCATCTTTGATCCGATTCGCTTGTTCGGCTTGTTCGCGCAGCAGCTTTTCTCGATCGAGCAGTTCTTGTCGTTCCGCTTCACGGCGTTTGACTTCGGTGACATTGAGCAATGTGCCAACCCACCGGATCGGATTGCCGACGGAATCCGTAAAAACTTTACCGCGACAAGCAACCCACCGCTCGATCCCATCCGAGAACCCAATGACTCGGTACTCGATCACCTCATCGCCTGAGCTTTGTCGATCAAGTACGGCTTGGACAAATTGATTGACGCGATCGCGATCATCGGGATGCATTCCAGCTTGCACCGTGTCGAAGGTAATTTCGTCCTCGCCGGTTGTTGCGAACATTGCCTTACAGCCGTCATTCCAAATGATCCGTCCGGTCACGAGATTAAAATCCCAAGTACCGAGTTCTGCCGACTCGATCGCCAGTCGTAATCGCTCTTCCGTCTCTTGTAATGTCGCTTCGATTTGTTTGCGTTCGGTAATATCAGAGAGCGCGCCTGGAAAGGAAATGGGCGTTCCGTCTGCGTCATATTCGACCCGTCCTCGTGCTGTGACCCAACGCTCTGACCCATCGGCTGAGCGCACTCGATATTCTGTGAGATAGTCTTCTCGGGTCTCGATCGCAGTCTGAATCGCGGTTGCAACCGACTCGTGATCGTCTGGGTGTATGGCATTTAAGAAAATTTCGAGCGGTAATCCCCGCATTGCAGTTTCAGGGTCAACCCCCAATAACTGCGCCAATGCAGCGTCCACTGAGATGACATTTTCCTGCATTCGCCAGCGCCAGGTATAAATCGATCCGGCAGCGAGCGCTGAAGACAGAAGCGAGTCTGCTTCTCTTAATTCGGCTTCGGTTTGCTTGAGTTGAGACAGATCGATCGCAAAGAAAAACCCACTTTGAGACGCTTGATCAAATTTGCCGCCCCCTAGCAAAATTGGAACCCGATGCCCATTTTTGTGAATGTATTCTTTCTCAAATGCTGTGCAATAACCTCGCGTCATAATTTCTTCAACGGCTTCGGCATCTCGCTTTTCCCATTCAGGTGGGGTCAGCGATTTCCAAGTCAGGAGTCCGGCTTCAAGTTCGGCGCGGGTATAGCCAATGAGATCCAGCAGTGCATCATTCCCATCGGTTAAGCCCCCGTCTTTTGTCCAAATGCCGATCGGAATGATATTGCACTCAAACAAGCTGCGAAATCGGACTTCGCTTTCAAGTAGGGCTTGTTGCGTTTGTTTGCGCTCGGTAATATCCGACACAAACACAGATATGCCCGTGGCTGAAGGGGAAACCCGATTCAGAAACCAACGATTCCAGGTGGAGTAGAAGCATTCAAACTCGATCGTTTTTTGCTCAGCCAGACTCCGACAATATTCGGTATAAATCGGGGTGTGAATCGCTTCGGGAAAGACCTCCCAAATGCAATGACCCACTAATTCCGCTTCAGACTTGAGAAACAATCGAGTTGCCGCAGCATTAACATAAACATAGTTCCATTCTCGATCGAGCACAATGAATGCATCGGTGATGCTTTGCAAAACTGTTTCAGCTCGTGTTTTTTCGGCTTCTGCTGCTTCGCGCAGGAGGCGTTCTCGCTCAGCGACTTCCTGCTGCATTTTTGCATTAATTTTCTCTTGGGTAATGTCTCGAACTTCGATCACGGTTCCGATCGTTTGACCGGCTTCTCGAATGGGACTGGCTGTATAAGCAACCGGATAAAAATGTCCATCCCGATGAACAAAGACTTCTTCGCCTTGCTCTTGGTTGTTTTGCGGAAAGACTTGATCGATCGGGCATTCACATAATGGGTAAGGGCTACCATCCGGGCGAGTATGGTGAATCGCATCATGTAAAGCCCGCCCCTGAAGCTCGTACAACGCATATCCAGTGAGCTTTTCAGCCGCAGGATTCATATAAACGCACTGCTGATGTTCATCCATCACAAACAGCGCTAGGGTTGCATTGTTGCAGACCGTTTCTAGATACTGCTTGTAGTACCGAGAATCTGCTGATGAGTTTGGAAATTGCTGAAATTCACTCAAAGACTGGCGAGGCTGGGTCATGAATCGCGGAGACGAGAATCGCAAATCTATCATAAGATAGAGCACTGTGGCTTAGAGTCTACCGATCGATAGAATTGAGTAGGGTTTGATATAGCTCAATATAGCGTTGTGCTTGAAGTTCTAGCCGATATTCTGACACTGCGATCGTTCGGCAATTCTCACGCATCTGTTGACGCAATCGGTCGTTTTCGAGCAGGACTAAAATTCCAGTTTTGAGATCCTGAACGTCTTCTGAGTTTGCCAAGTAGCCTGTGACGTTGGGGCGAACTAAATCAGGCACCCCTCCGACACGGCAAGAAATCATCGGCGTACCACAGGCAAGACTTTCTTGGAGAACGAGCGGTAAGTTATCGGCGCGGGTCGGAAATACGAGCAGATCTGCGGCGGAATATACGATCGCTTTTTCTGCGTCATCTTGGATATAGCCGAGTGAAACAGTTTGAATTCCAGTCTGCTCGGTGTCGCCACTGCCGAATGTGACAAGTACGAGTTGAGATTTAATCGCGTCTGGTAACTGTTGCAATGCGGCTAAAACTAAATCACCTCCTTTGCGGCGTTCCTGAAGGTGAGTCGCGACAAAGAGTAAAACTCTTTTGCCGTTTGGCAAGTTTAATCGCGATCGACAGTACTCTGGATCAAGCGGTTTATAGACATCCACATCTATTCCGTAAGGAATATGATGCACGGCAAATCGTCTAAATAGTGGGCTTTCTCTGGCAACGGTTGCCAGCCAGCGACTCGGAGCGACGATCGTTAATCGAGCTTTGTGATAAGCCCATTTTTTCAGCTTCCATTCCCAATGGCTACTATCGCGCCGCATCGGTGGAAAAATGGTGAGATCGGGACAGTTGCCACAGCCGATTTTCCAGCGATCGCAGTCATAGCTAAATGAGCAATGCCCGGTCATTGACCACATATCATGCAGAGTGAGAACCGCAGGCTTGGGTTGGGTGAGATGTGCGATCGCTAGATAGTTAAAGTAGCCATCATGTAAGTTATGAAAATTGAGCAAATCAGCACTTTGATAGCTCGGATGTTGTTTGAGATTGAACGTCGAAAGTAAATGAATCTGAGCAAATCCCAATGGATCAGTAATGCTTTGAATTCGTCTCTCTGTCCGTGAAGGCGAAGGAAGTTGAGTAACGCGATCGCTTTGAGTAACCTTACGAGCAACGAGGAATCGAGAATCAATCTTCTGATCTAATAGTCCTTGATGCAGTCGATAGCCTGCCAGTGCTGCACCTCCTGCTA
>VFQU01000194.1_pt1 | contig 66497 bp, 63 predicted proteins | sample 3512311 | NCBI WGS metagenome assembly VFQU01 (sample SAMN10412377, study PRJNA504923) | tailings metagenome | isolation source: Relicate 3 Philex TSF3 active mining site | place: Philippines: Tuba, Benguet | collected 2017-08-29 | reverse complement strand
GGCTGGAAAGGTCAGATTGCCGCTCGGTAAAATCCATTCGGCGCGGTTGGTGTTGACCGACGCGCTAATTGCCGCGACGCGGCCGCTCGATACCAGCGGCGCCGAAGAATTGATCGAAGACACCACCACTCACGACGAAGAAGAAAAGGCAGACGACTGATGGCCAGTGCCATTTCCGCCAACAAGGCAGAACTGCTCGCAATCGCCAACGCGGTTGCCTCGGAAAAGATGATCGACAAGGCGATCGTCATCGAGGCAATGGAAGAGGCGATCCAAAAAAGCGCCCGCAACCGCTACGGCGCGGAAAACGACATCCGTGCCAAGCTCGATCCGCTGACCGGCGATTTGACGCTGTGGCGCGTGGTCGAAGTGGTCGAGGTGGTCGAAGACTACTTCAAGCAGGTCGATCTCAAGCAGGCCGAAAAGCTTCAGCCCGGTGCCAAGGTTGGCGATTTCATCGTCGATCCGCTGCCGCCCGTTGATCTTGGGCGTATCGACGCGCAATCGGCCAAGCAGGTGATCTTCCAGAAGGTCCGCGATGCCGAGCGCGAGCGTCAGTATGAAGAGTTCAAGGATCGTCAGGGCGAAGTCATCACCGGGGTGATCAAGTCGGTGGAATTCGGCCATGTGATCGTCAATCTCGGCCGCGCCGAGGGCGTGATCCGCCGCGATCAGCAAATCCCGCGCGAGGCCGCCCGCACCGGGGAACGTGTGCGCGCGCTCATCACCAAGGTCGAGCGCAACAATCGCGGGCCGCAGATTTTCCTCAGCCGCGCGCATCCCGAATTCATGAAGAAGCTGTTCGCGCAAGAAGTGCCCGAAATCTACGATGGGATCATCGAGATCAAGGCTGCGGCCCGCGATCCCGGCAGCCGCGCCAAGATCGGCGTCATCAGCCGCGATTCCAGCATTGATCCGGTCGGCGCCTGCGTCGGCATGAAAGGCAGCCGCGTTCAGGCCGTCGTGCAGGAATTGCAGGGCGAAAAGATCGACATCATCCCGTGGAGCGAGGACACCGCGACTTTTGTCGTCAACGCGCTTCAGCCCGCGACCGTCGCGCGCGTGGTGCTCGATGAAGAAGATGGCCGCATCGAAGTGGTGGTGCCGGACGATCAGCTGTCGCTCGCGATCGGGCGGCGCGGCCAGAACGTGCGGCTGGCGAGCCAGCTCACCGGCCACCAGATCGACATCATGACCGAGGAAGAAGCTTCGGAAAAGCGCTCCAAGGAATTTGCCGAGCGTTCGAAGATGTTCGAGGAAGAGCTTGACGTTGATGAAACCCTCTCGCAGCTGCTTGTGGCCGAAGGCTTCGCCGAGCTGGAGGAAGTGGCTTATGTCGATCTGGCTGAACTCGCCACGATCGAAGGCTTTGACGAGGAACTCGCCGAGGAACTGCAAAGCCGGGCGTTGGAAGCACTTGAGCGTCAGGAAGAAGCTCATCGCGCCGTGCGCCGCGAACTTGGTGTCGAGGATGCGCTCGCAGACATGCCGCATCTTACCGAAGCGATGCTGGTGACGCTGGGCAAGGCGGGGATCAAGACGCTGGATGATCTGGCCGATCTTGCCACCGATGAACTCATCGCCAAGAAGCGCGAGGCACCGCGTCGCCGCAACAATGCCGATGGTCCGCCGCAGCGCCGTCCGCAGCGCGAAACCGACAAGGGCGGCGTGCTGGGCGAATATGGCCTGTCGGAAGAACAGGGCAACGAAATCATCATGGCTGCCCGCGCCCATTGGTTTGAAGACGAGGACGCTGCCGCGCCGACCGAGGAGGCCGCCCATGCGGACTCCACCCAATGAGCGCCTGACGCCCGACATCACTGAACAGGCGAACTCCCGCACCCGCGGGGGCGAGCGGCGCTGTGTGCTGACCGGTGACAGCGGCGAGCGCGCCGCGTTGCTGCGCCTTGCGATTTCGCCGGATGGTCTGGTGCTGCCTGATGCCGCCGCCAAGGCACCGGGGCGCGGTGCGTGGGTTGGCGTCAGTCGGCGCGCGCTTGAAGCGGCGGTTGCCGATGGCAGTCTCAAGCGGGCCTTGCTGCGCGCTTTCAAGGGTGCAAGCCTCGCCATCCCGGCTGATCTTGCCGCCCGCGCCGAAGCCGCGCTGACGCGCAGCTTTGCTGAAAGACTGGGGCTGGAAATGCGTTCGGGCCAGCTTGTGCTGGGCTCGGCGCGGATCGCCGAACAGGCGCGCTCGGGGCGGATTGCGCTGTTGCTTCACGCCGCAGACAGCAGCGCCGATGGGCGGCGCAAGCTCGATCAGGCCTGGCGTGTCGGCAGCGATGCCGAAGGCACGGGCCTTACGGGTGTGCTCTTGCCTCTGGACCGGGCGGCTTTGTCTGTGGCATTGGGCCGCGACAATGTCGTCCATATCGGGGTTGCCGGGCATGCAGGCGACCAGCGGGCCGCAGGCCGGGTGCAGGATGCGCTCGGGCGGCTGGTGGCGTTTGCACAAGATGACGGCCGGGATGTGCCCGGCAAAACAGGGGCGCAGCTAAGCGCTTCTGATGTGATGTGAATTTGGATTGAAGGACGTATTTTAGGCAATGAGCGACGACGAAAACCAGCGCACCCGCAAGCCTTTGGGTCTCAAGCGGTCGGTCGATGCGGGCGAGGTCAAGCAGACCTTCAGCCATGGCCGCACCAACAAGGTCGTGGTCGAGGTGAAGCGTCGCCGCTTGGTCGGCAAGCCGGGCAGCGAGGCAGCCGCTCCGCCGCCGCCCCCGCCGCCGCCTGCGCCGCCGCCGGTTGCAGCCCGCCCGGCTGCGCCGCCACCGCGTCCCGCGCCCACCGGGGAAACCCCGCAGGAACGCGTGAAGCGGCTCCAGCTCGAGGCCGAGGAAGAGCGTTTGCGGCTGGCCGAGGAAGCGCGCAAGCGCGAGGAAGCCGAGCTGCGCCTGCGCGAGGAAGAAGAACGCCGCCGCGCGGAGGAAAAGCGCGCCGAGGAAGATGCCGCCGCGCGCGAGCGCGCAGCGGCTGCACCTGTTCCCAGCACCGCACCCGAGGCTGCCGCCAGTGCTCCGGCCGAGGCTGGCGAGGCGGCCGCCGAAGTTTCCGATAACAAGAGCGACACCGCGCCTTCGCCGCGTCGCTTCACGCCGGTCGAACGGCCCGAGCCCAAGAAGCCCGAGGTCAAGAAGAAGAAGGACGACAAGCGCGCGGCTCCCGGCGACGAAGGCAAGGACAACCGCCGTTCGGGCAAGCTTACGGTCACGCGCGCCCTTAATGAGGATGAAGGCCGCCGTGCCCGCAGCCTCGCCGCTTTGAAGCGTGCGCGCGAAAAGGAGCGCCGCGGGCAGGGCGGGCCGTCCAAGCCGCGCGAAAAGCAGGTGCGCGATGTCGTCGTGCCCGAGGCGATCACGGTCAGCGAACTCGCCAATCGGATGGCCGAAAAAGGCGCCGATCTGGTGAAGGCCCTGTTCAACATGGGCATGATGGTTACCGTCAACCAGACGATCGATCAGGACACCGCCGAATTGCTGGTCGAGGAGTTTGGCCACAACATCACCCGCGTTTCGGCAAGCGATGTTGATATCGACACCACCGAGGATACCGATCCGGCAGAAACGCTGCGTTCGCGCCCGCCGGTTGTCACAATCATGGGCCATGTCGATCACGGCAAGACCAGTCTGCTCGATGCGCTGCGCGGCACGGATGTGGTGAAGGGCGAAGCGGGCGGGATCACCCAGCATATCGGCGCCTATCAGATCACCACCAAGGACAAGCAGAAAATCACCTTCCTCGATACGCCCGGCCACGCCGCCTTTACCGAAATGCGGATGCGCGGAGCGAATGTGACGGATATCGTGATCCTCGCGGTGGCAGGGGATGACGGGCTGATGCCGCAGACCATCGAGGCGATCAATCACACCAAGGCCGCCGGCGTGCCGATGATCGTGGCGATCACCAAGTCCGACAAGCCGGAGTACAATCCGCAGAAGATCCGCGAGCGCTTGCTCGAACACGAAGTCATCGTCGAGGCGATGAGCGGCGAGGTGCAAGATGTGGAGCTTTCCGCCAAGACCGGCGCAGGGCTCGACAAGCTGATCGAGGCCATCGGCTTGCAAGCCGAGCTGCTCGATTTGAAGGCCCGGCCTGATCGCGATGCCGAGGCCAAGGTGATCGAAGCCCAGCTCGACAAGGGCCGCGGCCCGGTAGCAACCGTGCTGGTGACGCGCGGCACCTTGAAGCGCGGCGACAATTTCGTGGTCGGCACGCAAAGCGGGCGGGTGCGGGCGATTGTCGATGACAAGGGCCAGCAGCTTAAAGAGGCGGGGCCCTCGATGCCGGTCGAAGTGCTTGGCCTTGGCGGGGTGCCGTCGGCGGGCGACACGCTCACCGTGGTCGAAAACGAACAGCGCGCGCGTGAAGTGGCGAAATATCGTCAGGAACAGGCGAACGAGAAGCGCACCACGCTTGCCCCGACCAACTTCGACACGATGTTCAACAATCTTGCCTCGAACGTCATCGAATATCCGGTGGTGGTCAAGGCGGATGTGCAGGGCTCGGTCGAGGCCATCGTGAATGCGCTCCACAACCTCTCGAATGATGAGATCAAGGTGCGCGTATTGAACGCGGGCGTTGGCGCGATCACCGAAAGCGATGTGCTGCTGGCGGCGGGATCGAAGGCGCCGATCATCGGCTTCAACGTGCGCCCCAATGCCAAGGCCCGCGATCTGGTGAAGCGCGATGGGGTGCGGATGATGTATTACGATGTAATCTATCACCTCACCGATGCGGTCGCCAAGGAAATGGCGGGCGAGCTTGGGCCGGAGCGGATCGAAACTGTGGTCGGCCGTGCCGAAGTCAAGCAGGTGTTCCCGGCGGGCAAGCGCGACAAGGCGGCAGGTCTGCTTGTGCTCGAAGGGGCGATCCGCAAGGGCCTGTTTGCGCGCCTTACCCGCGCCGACGTTATCGTCTCGGCCACCAAGATCGCCTCGCTGCGCCGCTTCAAGGACGATGTCGACGAAGTGCGCGCTGGCCTCGAATGCGGCGTGGTGCTGGAGGATACTAACGACATCAAGCCGGGCGACAACCTCGAAGTCTTTTCGGTCGAGGAGCGTGAGCGGACGCTGTGATAATCTCCCCTCCCGATTGCGGGAGGGGTCGGGGGTGGGCGCGTGTTATCCGCGAGGCTTGCTCACCCCGCTGCGACTAGGCGGCAAGCCGCCAAGTCTCGCTCCCCTCCCGCCGCCGGGAGGGGGTAAGGGAGCCCGATGAGCGAAGCTGGACACTATCCCGAAGATGCCAAGCAATCGCCGCACACGGCGCTGCTCGGCAGCGAGTTTGTCGGCTGGGACGAGGCCTCCCAGACCGCGACCATGCGCTTTACCGTGAAGCGCGAAATGACCACCTGGCGCGGCGGCGTGCAGGGGGGATTGGTCGCGGGCTATCTCGATGATGTCATGGGCTATGCCTATGTCGCGGCCACCAAGGGCGAGGGCGCGCCGCTCAATCTCGACCTTTCCATGAGCCTCATCCGGCTGATCCCGGAAGGCGCGATGATCATAGGCAAGGGACGAGTGGTCAAGGCCGGCCGCCGGGTGATCTTCCTCGAAGGCGAACTCCTCGCCGAGGACGGCACAATCTACGCCCGCGCCACCTCCACCGCGATCCCGACTGCGCGGCCTACGCCCACCAACACCGGAATGGGCGGCGCGTGATGGCCAAGCGCGATGGCTTTACCGCTGCACAGCAATCGGTGCGCGTTCTCAAAGTGGGCGAGCGGGTGCGGCATATCCTCTCCGAATTGCTGGCGCGCGGCGAGGTGCATGATGATGTGGTGAGCGCTGCGCATATTTCGGTCACCGAGGTGCGGATGACCCCTGATCTCAGGAACGCCACCGCCTATGTGAAGCCGTTGATGGGTGCGGGCGAGGATTATATCGTCCATGCGCTCAGACAGAACACCGCTTTTCTCCAACGCGAAGTCGCGCAGCGATTGGGCCTCAAATTCGCTCCCAAGCTGAAATTCCGCAAGGATGAAAGCTTTGCCGAGGCCGACCGGATCGAGGCCCTGCTGCGCGATCCCAAGGTGGCGCGCGATCTTGGCGACGACGAGGACGAATAGCCACGGGGGAGCAACTCGCTGCTTTCCCCCCCCTCCACTCGGGGAGGGGCCGGGGGTGGGGGCTCTGCCATTTGAGGGGGCGAACCCCCATCCCAACCCTTCCCCATGGGGAAGGGCATTGAAGACGCAGCTTGCCTCAACGCGGCACCATGCGTGCTTTCAGGGTGATATCGACCTTGCTGCCCACGATCAGCGGATAGGCCTTCATCCCGTAGGCGCGCCGATCAATCGTGGTGGTGCCGGTGAAACGGATCGCCTTGCCGGGGCTGGCTACGGGATCGTCTTCGAAGGTTACATCAAGCACTTGCGCCCGGGTTATCCCACGCGCTGTCAACTCCCCGCTGACAGTGCCGCGCGTCGGGGTGGCAAGCTTCAGCGCGCGTCCGACAAAGCGCACTTCGGGATATTTCTCGACCCAGAAGAACTTCTCGCCGCGCAGCCGGGCGAGCGTGACGGGATCGGGCGCTTCGAGCGCGGTGGCATCGAATGTCACGTCGATCATCGCGCGTTCGGGCGCGCCGGGGGTGATGCTCACGGTCCCTTCCATTCGGGGAAAGCGTGCAGTCTTGCTGGCAAGGCCGAAGAACGGCACCCTGGCCGCAACCTCGCTGGCGCGGGCATCGAGCGTGTAGCGCAGCGGCGCGCTGGCGGTGTTGGCACTCGCCAGCAGCGCAAGCAGCGGTAGCGCGATCAGGCGGGCGCGTGCGGCGAGGTTGGCGGCAAGACGTGGCATCACCCCGATACTACGCATCAAACCGGCAAAAGGTTCACGCGCCGCCTCGCGCCGGCGCGCCTTGCAGGCTAGAGCCCTGCTCATGGCCAAGCTCTATTTCTATTACGCCAGCATGAATGCGGGCAAGTCTGCGCACTTGCTTCAGGCCGACTTCAATTATCGTGAGCGCGGCATGGCGACAATGCTGTGGACTGCCGCGCTCGACAGCCGTTCGCGCGGGCTGGTGAAAAGCCGCATCGGGCTGGAAAACGCGGCGCATACGTTCGCGCCCGAGACCGATCTGTGGGCCGCAGTGATGGCCACGCACGGCGCCGCCAAGCTCGATTGCGTGCTGGTGGACGAGGCGCAGTTTCTCACGCCCGAGCAGGTGTGGCAGCTTGCCCGGCTGGCTGATGAGAGCAGCATTCCGGTGCTGTGCTACGGCCTGCGGACTGATTTTCAGGGCGCGCTGTTTCCCGGATCGGCGGTGCTTTTGGGGATTGCCGATGCGCTCGTCGAACTCAAGGCCGTGTGCCACTGCGGGCGCAAGGCGACGATGAACCTGCGGGTGGATGAAACCGGAGCAGCAGTCAGTGAGGGTGCGCAGACCGAGATCGGCGGCAATGATCGCTATGTCGCGTTGTGCCGCAAGCATTTCCGCGAGGCGATCGGCAAGTGAGGCCGCCATGCAGGCGCACTCTGGCTTTATGCGCCAGCGCTCCTTATTTCGCTCCCCATGAGTGAAACCCTGACCCTTGCCCTGGTGCTGATCCCCGCGCTGGTATTTGCCATCGTGTTCCACGAAGTCGCCCATGGCTATGCTGCCAAGCTGCTGGGCGATCCCACCGCGAGCGAGCGCGGGCGGCTGACATTGAACCCCATCGCTCATGTCGATCCGGTGGGCACACTGGTGGTGCCGGGCGCGCTGGCGCTGCTGGGCGCGCCGGTATTCGGCTGGGCCAAGCCCGTGCCGGTCAACAAGTGGCGGCTCGATAATCCGCGATTTGGCATGATGGCGGTGGCGGCGGCGGGGCCGGGCAGCAATTTCGTGCTCGCTCTGCTGGGCGCGGTGGTGCTGGGGCTGACGATGCCGCCCGGCCTTGCTTTTGGCGATGGGATCGGGCCGGCGGCCTCGTTCCTCGTCGATGGGGCGGGCGAGGTTGCGTGGCTGGCGACGGGGCTGTTCTATTTTCTGCTGGTCAACATTTTCCTCGGCCTGTTCAATCTCCTGCCGATCCCGCCTTTCGATGGCTCGCATATTGTCGGTGGCTTGCTGCCTGATCGCCTGCGCGCAGGCTGGGACCGGTTGCAGGGGCTGGGCACGGTGCTGCTGCTCCTACTGATCGCGAGCAGCTGGCTGTTCGGGACCAGTTGGCTCACCGCGCTGCTCGGCCCGCCGCTCGACGTTGCGATGCAGTTCTTCCTTGGGATTGCCGATGCGACCCGTGCGCTGATTGCTTGAGCACATTGGCGATGGGCGAGAGGGGCAAAGGCGCGCCGCTTTCGGGCTGGCTGATCCTTGATAAGCCGCGCGGGATGGGCTCGACGCAAGGGGTGAGCGCGGTCAAGCGCGTGCTGCGGCAAGGCGGTTATGCGAAAACCAAGGTCGGCCACGGCGGCACGCTCGATCCGCTGGCCGAGGGCGTCCTGCCGATTGCACTGGGCGAAGCGACCAAGCTGGCCGGGCGGATGCTTGACAGCGACAAGATCTACGCCTTCACGATCCGCTTTGGCGAGGAGACCGACACGCTCGATACCGAAGGCGCGGTGGTTGCGACCAGTGATGCGCGCCCGACAATGGCCGAGATCGAGGCTGTGCTGCCGCGTTTCACCGGGCCTGTCGAACAGGTGCCCCCGGCCTATTCCGCCCTGAAGGTTGATGGCGCGCGCGCCTATGATCTGGCGCGCAGCGGGCTGGCAGTGGCGCTGAAGTCTCGGAAGGTGACGATCCACGCGCTCACCATCCTTCCCGGAACGGGGAGGGGGACCAGCGAAGCTGGCGGAGGGGACTCTCCTCAGATGCCGCCCTTGGCCGACACTCCCCTCCACCATGCTTCGCATGGTTCCCCTCCCCCGGTGGGGGAGGATTCCATCACCCTCGTCACCCACGTCTCTAAGGGCACCTACATCCGCTCCCTCGCCCGCGACATTGCCCATGCGCTGGGCACCTGCGGCCATGTGACTTACCTCAGGCGCATCAAGGCGGGCCCGTTCACGCAAGATCAGGCGATTTTGCTGGACACCATCGCGGAAATCGCTAAGGGGCGAGGCCTTGAACACCTCCTCCTGCCGCTGGAGGCAGGGCTGGACGACATCCCGGCTCTTGCACTTGACCAGACAAGCGCGCAGGCGGTCCGACAGGGCCGGGTGCTGTCTGGCATGCCCCACTCATCCGGGCTTTATCTCGCGAAACTGGGTGATGTCCCGGTCGCGCTGATGGAAATCACGGATGGGACGGCGAAGGTCGTCAGGGGTTTCAACCTGCCCGATGTCGCTGAGTAAGAGAGAAAACCCATGTCGGTGACTGCCGAAAAGAAGACTGAAATCATTGCCTCGAACGCCCGTGATCCCAAGGACACCGGCAGCCCGGAAGTGCAGGTCGCGATCCTCACCGAGCGCATCCGCAACCTCACCGAGCATTTCAAGGATCACCACAAGGACAACCACTCGCGCCGCGGCCTCTTGATGATGGTCAACAAGCGCCGCACGTTGCTCGCCTACCTGAAGAAGAAGGATGTCGAGCGCTACAATGCGCTGATCCAGAAGCTGGGTCTGCGGAAGTGACGCAAACGTTCGGCCCGCCATTGGCGGGCCGTTTACGTTTTGCGTCATCCCCGCGCAGGCGGGGATCCATCGGGCCGCAGAGCCCGGTGGTGAAATGGATCCCGGCCTTCGCCGGGATGACGAAGTAAAGGGTGTGGCTCGCAATTCGGCGAGCATCGCCTTCGGGGCTGACACAAGTGCCCCGCACCGGACCGGGACGGTTCTTTCCCCGGCACATGAGGCCCCGCCCGGCAATATGGCCGCGCGGGTCAGAAGGAAAACCAATGTTCGACACGAAAACCGTATCGCTGGAGTGGGGCGGAAAGACCCTCACTCTGGAAACGGGCCGTATTGCCCGTCAGGCCGATGGCGCTGTTCTCGCCACCTATGGCGAAACCGTGGTGCTGTGCGCTGTCACCGCCGCCAAGAGCGTGAAGGAAGGGCAGGATTTCTTCCCGCTCACCGTCCACTACCAGGAAAAGTTTTCGGCTGCCGGGCGCATCCCCGGCGGTTTCTTCAAGCGTGAACGCGGCGCGACTGAAAAGGAAACGCTCACCAGCCGCCTGATTGATCGCCCGATCCGCCCGCTGTTCCCCGAAGGCTTCTACAACGAGATCAACGTGATCGCGCAGGTTCTGTCGTTCGACGGCGAGACCGAAGCCGATATCGTCGCAATGATCGCGGCCTCGGCTGCGCTCACCATCAGCGGCGTGCCCTTCATGGGCCCGATTGGTGCAGCCCGCGTCGGCTTTGTCGATGGCGAATACACGCTGAACCCCAAGCAGGACAAGGCGCTTGCCGAAGGCCGTCTGGACCTGGTCGTTGCCGCGACTGACACGGCCGTGATGATGGTGGAATCCGAAGCCAAGGAACTGACCGAGGCCGAAATGCTCGGCGCGGTGATGTTCGCGCATGACGAGATCCGCAAGGTGATCGGCGCGATTGTCAGCCTGGCTGAACAGGCCGCCAAGGATCCGTGGGACATCGACATTTCCGACAACACCGCCGACATTAAGGCCAAGCTCAAGGAACTGGTCGGTGCCGATATCGCGGCTGCCTACAAGCTCACCGACAAGTCGGCGCGTTCCAACGCGCTGAACGAGGCGCGGGCCAAGGCCAAGGCGGCGTTTTCGGAGGAAACCCCGCAGACCCAGATGGTCGCGATCAAGACCATGAAGAAGGTCGAGGCTGACATTGTCCGCACCGCTATCCTCAAGGAAGGCGCGCGCATCGATGGCCGCAAGCTCGATCAGGTGCGGCCGATCGAAGCCATCGTCGGCTTCCTGCCGCGCACCCATGGTTCCTCGCTGTTCACCCGCGGCGAGACCCAGGCGATCTGCACCACCACGCTCGGCACCAAAGATGCCGAGCAGATGATCGATGGGCTCGAAGGCCTGAGCTATTCCAGCTTCATGCTGCACTACAACTTCCCGCCCTATTCGGTGGGGGAAGTGGGCCGCTTCGGCGCGCCGGGGCGCCGCGAAGTCGGCCACGGTAAGCTCGCCTGGCGCGCTCTGAACCCCGTGCTGCCTAGCAAGGAAGACTTCCCCTACACCATCCGCGTGCTCAGCGACATCACCGAGTCGAATGGCTCGTCGTCGATGGCCACTGTCTGCGGCGGCTGTCTGTCGATGATGGACGCCGGGGTTCCGGTGAAGGCTCCGGTCTCGGGTATCGCCATGGGCCTGATCCTCGAAGGTGACGAATTCGCCGTCCTCTCGGACATTCTGGGCGATGAAGACCACCTCGGCGACATGGACTTCAAGGTTGCCGGCACCGCCGAAGGCATCACCACGATGCAGATGGACATCAAGATCGCCGGGATCACGCAGGAGATCATGGCCAAGGCGCTGGAGCAGGCCAAGGCCGGCCGGATGCACATTCTTGGTGAAATGGCCAAGGCGCTTGGCAATGCCCGCACCGAAGTTTCGAAGCACGCCCCGCGCATCGAGACGATCCAGATCGACAAGTCGAAGATCCGTGACGTCATCGGCACGGGCGGCAAGGTGATCCGCGAGATCGTCGCCGAAACCGGCGCCAAGGTCGACATCGATGATGAAGGCGTGATCAAGATCTCGTCTTCGAACCTCGACGAGATCGAAGCGGCGAAGAAGTGGATCCTCGGCATCGTCGAGGAAGCCGAAGTCGGCAAGATCTACAACGGCAAGGTCGTGAACATCGTCGATTTCGGCGCGTTCGTGAACTTCATGGGCGGCAAGGATGGTCTCGTCCACGTTTCGGAAATGCGCAACGAGCGGGTCGAAAAGCCCACCGATGTCGTCTCCGAAGGCATGGAAGTGAAGGTCAAGGTGCTCGAGATCGACCAGCGTGGCAAGGTCCGCCTGTCGATGCGCGTGGTCGATCAGGAAACCGGCGAAGAGCTGGAGGATACCCGTCCGCCCCGCGAACCGCGTGAACCGCGCGGTGATCGCGGCGACCGTCGCGGCCCGCGTGGCGGCGGCGACCGGGGCGGCCGGGGCGGAGATCGTGGCGGACGCGGCGGTGATCGCGGCGGCCGTGAGCGTGACAGCGCGCCTGCTGGTCTGCCCGACTTCCTCAAGGACTGAACGCGCCTTGCCCGTCATCCCAGCGAAAGCTGGGACCTGGGCCCTCAAGGACAGATTTCGCCGCTCTAGGCCCCAGCTTTCGCTGGGGTGACGAGAAAATTCAGAAGGCCGCCCGGTTCATTCCGGGCGGCCTTTCGATTAAAGGCATCACCATGCTCAAACGTGAATTGATCGACACTGCCGAAATCGCCGACGGAGAGACGCTCGAACTTTATGCCCACGGGCGGGATTTCATGATCGTGCTGGGGCGCAACGAGTTGATGAGCACGCGGATGCGCTTTTCCGAAGAACAGCTTGCCGAACTGACGCTCGCGCGGCTCGGCAAGGACCATCCGCGCATTCTGATCGGCGGCTATGGGATGGGGTTCACTTACCGCATGGCGCTCACGAAGGCGGGCGGGCAAGCGCAGATTGTGGTCGCGGAAATTTCTGAAAAGATCATCGCATGGGCCGAAGGGCCGATGGCGGCGCTGACTGGCGATGGTCTCCAGGATCCGCGCCTCGACCTCAAGATTTGCGATGTCGCCGCGCTGATCGATGATGCCAATGACGGCACCTGCGAGAAATATGACGCGATCCTGCTCGATGTCGATAACGGGCCCGATGGACTCGTGCGCTGGGAGAACAACCGGCTCTATTCGCGCACCGGCCTTGCCAAGGCGAGGGATGCGCTCTGGCCCGGCGGAATCCTTGCGGTGTGGTCAGCCGCGCCCGATCCCGCTTTCCGCAAGCGGTTGAAGGATGCAGGGCTTGAGGTTGAAGAGCGGCGCGTCCGTTCGCGCCCGAACAACAAGGGTGCGCACCATGTAATTTGGTTTGCACACAAGGCCTAGCGCGCGCATTTTTGCGCGGCATAAGGCTCGCAAACCTTGCAACAAACTGCACGGCCTTGCACGGGCCGGAGCCCGCGCCGGGCGCGTGCCTTGGCTTAACGCACCCTCGGCCCGCCGAAGGGCAGTGGGGGCGGCGGGCGGCGCACGCCGCGCGGCAGCTGCGCCTGATAGGCGCGCCCGCAATGTTCGACGCAATAAGGGAAGCCCGGGTTCACCGGCTGGCCGCAAAAGTGGAAATCGGGCTCGCCCGGATGGCCCATCGGCCAGCGGCACACCTTGTCCGAAAGATCGAGCAGGGTGGTCTTGCCCGCAATCTCGGGGCTCGGTTTGGCAGGAACGAGCCGACGGGGCGGGGCGGGCGGGATCGGGGCCTGCTGATCGCCGGGGCCCTGGCGCAGGAACCCGCCCGGGCCGACCGAGACGATCTTGGGCAGATCGGCCGCCGGGCCGGGAATGGGCTGGGTGGGCGTATCGCTGGCGGGGGCGGTGTGTTCGGCCGCGGCGGGTGCGCCTGGGCTTGCAGCGGCGCGGACGGGCTCCTCGGCAGCGGGCTTGGGCGCAGGGACAGCCGGAGCCTTGGGCTCGGCAGCCGCGCGCTGCAATGACGGCTTCTTGGCGGCAGGCGCTGTTGCGGCTGCGGGGCTGGCGGCCTTTTTCTCATTGGCCTTGACCGGCGAGGGACGCGACTTGAGGCCGAGCCGGTGCGCCTTGCCGATTACGGCATTGCGACTGACCCCGCCGAGTTCCTCGGCGATCTGGCTGGCGGTGGCGCCGCCTTCCCACATTTTCTTGAGCGTTGCGATGCGCTCGTCTGTCCAACTCATATTGTCTACCTGTTCGATCGGCGTGTCGCCTGTATTGGCCGCCTGTCTTGTCAGCAAGGCTGCAAGAGCCTAGGCGAGCGCCCCATGGCCAAGCAAGCTTCCTCGCCCGAAAATTCTGTGGCCCCGCCCGTGGCGCAAAAGCGCGGGGATGACAAGCCCGGAGCCCACGCAAGGTTCCCGCCACAGGGCCAGCCTTTGATCACCGGCATCAACCGGGTCGGGCTGATGGCCTTGTATATGAAGGAGGTGCGGCGGTTTCTCAAGGTCCAGACCCAGACGATCTGGGCACCGGCCGTAACGACGCTGCTGTTTCTGGTGATCTTTACCGTGGCGCTCGGGCGTGAGGGACGGATGGTGCTGGGCGTGCCCTTTGCCAGCTTTGTTGCGCCGGGTCTGATCATGATGGGGATGATGCAGAACGCTTTTGCCAATTCGTCTTTCTCGCTGCTGTCGGGCAAGATGCAGGGGACGATCATCGACCTGTTGATGCCGCCGCTGTCGCCCGGTGAGCTGATGGCGGGGATCGTGCTGGCGGCGGTCACGCGCGCGCTGGGCGTGGGGCTGGCGGTGTCCTTGGCGATGCTGCTTTGGCCGGGCGTATCGCTGCGGGTGGCAGAGCCATGGGCGGTGATCTGGTTCGGGTTGATGGGATCGGTCCTGCTGGCCATCATCGGCCTTGCGACTTCGGTGTGGGCCGAGAAGTTCGATCACAATGCGGCCATCACCAACTTCGTGATCGCGCCGCTTTCCCTGCTTTCGGGCACCTTCTACGTGATCGAGAACCTTGCCCCTGCGTTTCAGGCGGTGAGCCGGGCGAACCCGTTCTTCTACGTCATTTCGGGCTTTCGCTATGGCTTTCTGGGGCAGAGCGACATCGGCACCGGCGCCAGCCTTGTTTGGGCGGCGGCAGGGATCGGCGTGCTCAATCTGGTGGTGGGAGCGGCGACCTATGCGCTGCTGCGATCGGGCTGGAAATTGAAGAACTGAAAAAGAGCCCCGCCCAAACCTCGGCCCGGCTGGGCCGCTGGGGCAACGGTCCTCAAGCAGCGCAGCGGTAGGGGCTTGGAAACAATCCGCCCGAGCCTTTGCGAGGAGGGGCGAGCCTCTCGGCTCGCGAACAAATCAATGCGTCAGCGAGCGGCGCATCCGGTAGCGGCCATCGGTAAACTGTTCGAACAGTTCGGTCACGCTCGGATGATCGACCGGCCCGCCATCAGCATCGCCCACCAGGTTGCCCTGGCTGACATAGGCGACATAGCTCGAATCGTCATTCTCCGCGAGCAGATGGTAGAACGGTTGATCGCGCGGCGGGCGGATATCCTCGGGGATGGACTGATACCATTCCTCGGAATTGGCAAAGACCGGGTCGATATCAAACACGACGCCGCGAAAAGCGAACAGACGGTGGCGGACCACATCGCCGATGCTGAAACGGGCACGAGTCTGGCGCGGCGCGATGATGGTGCGGCCTGCCTGTGCCGAGAAGAACTCTGCGCGATCCATGACAAGCATTATGGGCCTTCGCAAATGCAAAACAAGCGGCTTGTGCGAGCCGCATGAGGATATGCCCGCATTTTGTGCAAGGATTGATCTTGGCAAGCCTTACGCCCTGCGCTAACGGGCGCGCTCATTTTGTGCAGGCAGCCATTCCGACCGGGCTGCGACAATGCCGGAATGAACCCGGAGAGGTGGCAGAGTGGTCGAATGCGCCGCACTCGAAATGCGGTTTACCGGCAACGGTAACGTGGGTTCGAATCCCACCCTCTCCGCCAGATTTTCCCGCTTGCGGCCCGAACCGTGCCCTATGCCGCCTCGCGCACGCGCGCATCTTCAAGGCCGACGAGGCCGCAGCTCAGATCCCACAGGCGGGCGGAGCGGCGCGCGTTTTCGGCTTTGGCCGAGAGCGGCTGGGCAAAAGCTTCGGCCCCTTGCCTTTGGCGATTGCCCCAGCTCCAGTGCACGCCTGAACGGGTAAAGCCCGGATCGGCCACCACCTGCGCCACGCGCTCACCCGAGAGTGGCTGCGAGACATAGCCCTTCGTGATGTTCTTCTGAAACCACGGAAAAATAGTCTGGAACGCCTTGGGCGCGTGGCGGAACAAGGGGGTATCAGCGACGCAGCCCGGATAGAGCGTGGCAAAGATGATCCCCGTGCTGGCGTGATAGCGCGCGTGCAATTCGCGGCTCATCATCATGAGGGCAAGCTTGGAATCCTTGTAGGCCTTGCCTGGCTTGAAGGCCTTGCCATCGATCATCGCAACGGGCGGCAGGAACCCGGCCTCAAGCCCTGCAAGCTCACCCAGATTGGCAGGCGCGGGGATCGGGATCTTGCCGCCAAATTCCTCCGAATTGGCCGTGACTGTGCCGAGCGTGACAAGGCGCGGTGCGGGCGCAGCGGCAAGATCACCAAGCAGCAGGTTTGCCAGCAGGAAGTGCCCGAGATAATTGGTCGCCACTGACAATTCATAGCCTTGCGCGTTGCGCTGCGGCTCTTCAGCGCGTGGCAGATAGACCGCCGCGTTGAGCACCAGCGCATCGAGCTGGCGTCCCTCGGCGGCCAGCCATTCGCGAGCAGTGTCCACGAGCGCATGCACGCTGGCGAAATCGGCCAGATCAAGCGGCATCAGCGTGCGGCGTGCCGGATCAATCCCGACCTCCCGCGCAGCGCTTTCGGCCTTGGCGAGATCGCGGCAGGCCATGATGACGTGCCAGCCACGCTGCGCCAGCGCATGGGCGGCCCACAGGCCGACGCCTGAAGAAGCTCCGGTGATGAGAACCGTTGATGATGTCGTGTCAGTCATATGCCCAATAATTGCCGCAAAATTTGCAACCCTTCAAGAGCGCGCCGCGCGCTGGGCTATATGAACACATGGATATCGAAACAGCCGTAAATGCGTGTCGGCGCGGGAGACGACGCCGGGTTCCTTGCGCAGGAAGCGGCCCTTGTCGAGCCGCATCTCAAGCGCGTTGCTCGCGCCGTTATCGACGGTGGAATTGGGCTGGCGGGCATAGGTGCGCATCCATCAGTTCTGAGCCGAGGCGAACTGGCCCGGTATCCCATTCACCGAACACCTGGCGGCGCAGGGTAAACATCGGATCGTCTTCAGGCCCGCTGCGGCGATACTGGCCGCCAATCGCATCGACGCGCGTGCGCATCCCGGCTTCGAGTGTGACACCGCCGATCCGGTCGACGCTGCGGCCTTCGGGAATGCCGGTGGCACGGATCGGGATTTGGCCCGGCGCCGGGCGCACCAGATGGGCGCTCGCAGCAGCAGGGGCGATTAGCGCAAGGCAAGCGGCAAGCGGGGCAAGAGTGCGGGCATGAAGCATCGGCGGGAGATGTCCGGAGACAAGGTAGTCAGGCAGCAGGCGTGCGCCATCGGGTGTGCGGCCCGCACAAGGGCACCCGCGCGCGCTGCGGCGCAGGGAGGGAGGCGAGGGGAGGAGGGCCCAGCTTGGCGACCGAACCGACACGCCTGTTAATCAACCGGGCACGCAATGATAAACGCAAAAAATGCGGCTGATTAAGTTGATTGGTTTGTTAATCACTGTTGACCTCAGCTACTCTGTGCGCGCAGGGTAGGCTGGATGCTGCCGCTTGATATCCCGCTCTTGCACACCTTTCTCGATCTGGCCGAGACGGGCAATTTCACTCGCACTGCCGCACGTGTGCACCGCACCCAATCGGCGGTATCGGCGCAGATCCGGCGGTTGGAGGAAATCCTCGGCACAAGCCTGTTCACCCGCACCACCCGCGCGGTTACGTTGACGCCTGCGGGCGAACGCCTGATCCCGCACGCCCGCGCAGTGGTTGAGGCGGCCAATGCGCTCGCCGCGCGGTTTCATGGGGCCGAAGTCGAAGGCGATGTGCGCATCGGCTGCCCGGAAGATGTGGCGAGCGCCGATCTGCCCGCGATCCTTGCCGATTTCGCGGAGAGCCATCCGCGCGTGCGCCTGCACGTGCGCTGCGATCTGACGCTGCATCTGGTCGAACAGTTCGAGGCGGGCGCGTTTGATCTCATCCTCATCAAGCAGGATCCCGCGCGCGTGCTGCCGGGCGCCAAGGTGCTGCGGCTGGAGCCGCTGAGCTGGGTCGGCGCGCCGCAATCGGCCAGTACGTCGCCAACTGCGCTCACTCCGCTGGTGTTGGCGCCTGCGCCATGCGTTTATCGCGCCCGCGCAACCGAAGCGCTGGCGGCGGCGGGCCATGGTGCGGATGTGGTCTATGCCTCAACCAGCGAGGCTGGGCAGATCGCTGCGGTGCGCGCGGGACTGGGCTGGACGGTGCTGCCTGCCCGCCGCGTGCCGGGCGATCTGGTGATGGCAGGCACCTCTTGGCCTGCCTTGAGGCAAGTCGCGATCTGCCTTCTTTCGGTCTCGCGCAAGACGGGCGCAACCGAAGCCTTCGCCTCCTACGCCGAGGCGCGGCTCGCTGATGCTGCGCATCGCGAGTGAGGCGGCTTCATGGATTGCAACGCTGGCAGTGGGCGGGATCGGCGGTGGCGTGATCACCGCAGATGCGCTCCTCGCGGTGGCCGCAGGCAGCACAGGTCAGCACTTCGCTGAGGGATAACGCGGTCGGGGCGCCGCACCAGCTGCACGGCAGCCCTGCGATCCGCTGGGTAACGGCAAAGCCGGGCCGGGCACATGCCGGGCAGCGGCTGAGATAATGGCGCACCAGATCGCGCCCCGCGCGCGCGATTGCAGCCATGCGGGTGGGGTTGCAATGCGCGCGCATATCGGTTTCAACAAAGGCCGCGCCACTAACCGCAATAGCCTTGATGACCGCTGCGGTGAGCGCCTCGGCATCGGCGATCCCCTTCGCGAGCGCAAGGTGCGGGGCAGGTTTCTCGCCGGTGCAGCCCATCACGATCAGCGCATGAGCGGGAAAGCCGATGCGCTGCGCGAAGCTTGCCGCTTCTTCCACCGAGCGGGCAATCACATGGGCATAGCGCACATCGAGCGTGGTATCATTGCCTGCGATCTCCAGCCCGGTTGCGCGGTCGACGAGCAGCACCAGCTCGCGGCCCATGGGGGCAAAGGGGATTTGCGGGTGGGGTGCAAAACTGCCCTCGCTGGCGATGGCGATACGCGCCTCGGGCACCAGCGCCAGCGCGGCGGCGGCCTTGGCGCGGGCGGCATCCAGCGCAGTGCCTTCGCGCGCGCGCTCCCGGGTGAATGTGCCGAAGCGGTCAGTGTCGAGACCGGCGGCCAAGCGGCATTCCAGCGCCAATCCCTCAGTCAGCAGCGGCGCTAGCACCCGCTCCTTGCCGTGCATGGTGGCGATCACGGCAAGGCTGCCCGCAAGGCAGAAGCGGTCAGGCTTGCCGGTGGTCAGACCCGCGCGCTCACCAGCCATGCCTTGCATCCCATCATCACGCCACGGCCTGCGATGTGGCGCTCGGTGAAAAGGCGCACCAGATCAGCGCGGGCGGCCGCACGCACGGCTTCGCCATGCTCTGCGAGCGCGCGGCCCACAGCCATCGCGCCGAGCACGAAATCGGCAGCTTCATCCGGTGTTGCGTCCGGCCCGCCGAGAGCCTGCGGGCCGCTGTAAGCTTCGACGTCCATGCCGGAAAAGCCGCCCGCGGCCAGCACTTCGCCGAGGTAATCAAGGTCTTCGAACGCAAACGGCCCCGGCGCGCGCGGCGCGGCGGGCGGGATTTCGATGTGCTTGCGCACAACGACCATCATCTCCATCATCCAAAGATTGTCGCGCGGGTGGGCCCAGACGGCGAGATCGAGCCGCGCGCCCGGTTTGAGCAGCGTGCGCAGATGCGCAAAGGCAGCGTGCGGCGCGGCAAAGAACATTGATCCAAAGCGCGAAAACAGCCGATCATAGGGCGCGCCCGCGAGCAACGTGGTGGCAGCATCGCCGCAGACAAAATGCGCATTGGCAAGGCCTTGCGTCGCCGCGCGTGCGGCGGCTTCGCGCACCAGATCAGGCGAGATGTCGAGGCCCAGCACTGCGCCGCCCGGCGCAACCGCAGCGGCAATCGCGCGCGTTGATGCTCCGCCGCCGCAGCCCAGATCAATCACGCGCTCGCCCGGTATAAAGCCCGCGCGCGTCAGCAAGGTCTCGCCAATCGGCGCGATCATGGCTTCGAAACGATCGAGATGGCTGAGCCACCTGGCTCCCATCTCGCCCGCCCAATCCTCGCCCGTGGGGGCGTCAGGAGAGGCAGCGCGGTGGGCGGGTGCAGCATCACTCATGGTAGAAACTTTCAGGAAAGGCGGGCGAAATTGGCAACGCCGGGGGCAGGGGCCGGTGCCAGGAAGGGAGCCAGAGGGGCAGAAGGCGGCAAACGCGCCGCTGCGACAAACGCGGCATCAGGCGCAAGGCTCGCGAGCACGGTGGCAAGTTCGCTCACCGCCGCAGGCACGAGGCGATAAAACACCAGCTTGGCTTCCTTGCGCGTCTCCACCAGCCCTGCCTTGCGCAGCACGCCCAGCTGCTGTGACAACGCGGGCTGGCCGATCCCCGTTGCTTGTTCAATCTCGCCGACATTGCGTTCCTGGCCGCTCAATGCCTCAAGGATGCGCAGACGCAAGGGGTGGGCAATCGCCTTGAACTGTTCGACCAGCGCGGTTTGCGAAACGGCATCGCGCATCAGCGGGTCTCCTGCCCGGGCGTACAGGCTGCGCGCAGGAACCAGTCGCTCGCCTCGGGCGCGGCGAAGACCTCGTCAAGCGAATGGGTGGCAGGCTCAAGCAGCGCATCGCCCGGCTGCCAATTGGCCGGTGCCAAGCCGCCTGCCGCATCGATGGCTTGCAGCCCATCGAGAATGCGCAGCATTTCCGGCACCGAACGGCCAAGATTGGCCGGATAGCAGTTCATCGCACGGATCGTGCCTGCGGGATCGATAAAGAAGGTGGTGCGCACGGTCGCACTGTCGCTGTCAGCCGGGGAGACCATCCCATAGGCGCGCCCGATCACCAGCGTCGGATCCTCGACAATGGGAAAGCGCACCTCGATGCCGAAGCGGTCACGGATAAGGCGCAGCCAGGCAAAATGCGAAAACAGGCTGTCAACCGAAAGCGCCATCAGCGCGCAGCCGCGTTGCTCGAATGCGGCGGCCTCGCGGGCGAGTGCGACGAATTCGGTGGTGCAGACCGGCGTGAAATCCGCCGGATGCGAGAACAAGACCAGCCAGCGGCCGCGAAAGGCCGAGAGGCGCACCGGGCCGATGGTGCTGCGGGCCTCGAAATCGGGGGCAGCATCGCCGATCCGAAGGCCGGCGCAAGGGGGAGGAGCGTGATCGTTCATGGGCTTCTCATAGCACTTGACTTCGCGAATGCAATACATATACACGATTTATGAAAATGAATTGGAGTGAGTGCCATGAACGCCCCTGATACGACGCTCGCTGCGGCGACCGCTCAGGTCGAAGCGGCGCGCGTCAATCCCCCGCTGCGGCCTGAAATCGCGGCATTCTTCGATCCGGCAACCTTTACTGTCACCTATGTCGCTCACGATCCGGCGACGCGCGAGGCAGCGATCATCGATTCGGTGCTCGATTACGATCCCAATTCGGGTCGCACTGCGACCGCTTCCGCTGACGCGGTGATTGACTATGTCAATTCGCATAATCTGAAAGTGACCTGGCTGCTGGAAACGCACGCCCACGCCGATCACTTTTCGGCTGCGCCCTACCTTCAGGACCGGCTCGGTGGGAAAATCGCCATCGGCGCTGGCATCACCACGGTTCAGAGCGTGTTTGGCAAGCTGTTCAACGCAGGCTCCGAATTCGCCTGTGACGGTTCGCAGTTCGATGTGCTGCTGCGCGATGGCGACACTTTCACCATCGGCACGCTGCCGGTCACGGTGATGCATGTCCCCGGCCACACGCCCGCCTGCATCGCCTATGTGGTCGGTGAGGCGGTGTTCGTGGGCGACACGATGTTCATGCCCGATTACGGCACCGCCCGCGCTGACTTCCCCGGCGGGGATGCGCGCACCTTGTTTCGCTCGCTGCGGCGCATTCTGGCGTTGCCGCCGGAAACCCGGCTGTTCATGTGCCATGACTATCTGCCTGCGGGCCGCGAGGATTATGTCTGGGAGACGACGGTTGCCGCAGAGCGTGCGGGAAATATCCATGCGCATGACGGGGTGAGCGAGGATGATTTCGTGGCGATGCGCGAGGCGCGCGACACGACCCTTGCCATGCCGCGCCTCATCCTGCCGAGCGTGCAGGTTAACATGCGCGCTGGGCACCTGCCGCCGCCCGATGAAAACGGTATCACCTACCTCAAGATCCCGGTGAACGCGGTATGATCCTCGGCGCTTTTCCCGATGCGGCGCCGCTCGCGGGATTGGCGGGCGGCGTGCTGATCGGCTTGGCGGCCGCGCTGATGCTGCTGGGCGCCGGGCGGATTGCCGGGGTTTCCGGCATTGCCGCGCGCGCCTTTGCCATCGGTGATAGTGCCATGCCGCGCAGCGCGGCCGTCGCCTTCCTGGTCGGCCTGCCGCTCGGCGCGCTGCTGGTTGGGATGATCACCGGAGCGAGCGCGCCGCAATTCGCCTCCCCGTTGCTGCTGGCAATTGCCGGGCTGATTGTCGGCATCGGCACGCGGCTGGGCAGCGGCTGCACCAGTGGGCATGGCGTGTGCGGGATGAGCCGCCTCTCGCAGCGTTCGCTGGTGGCGACGGCGACCTTCATGGCGACAGGCTTTGCCACACTTGCCGCAATGAACGCGCTTGGCATCGCGGTGCTGCCATTATCCGCGACACAATCTGGCGGCTGGTGAGCGGAACGATCTTCGGTGCGGGCCTTGCGCTGGGCGGGATGACAGATCCTGCGCGGGTGCGCGGCTTTCTTGACCTGTTCGGCGCCTGGGATCCGACGCTTGCTTTCGTCATGGGCGGGGCGGTGGCAGTGATGGCGCTGGCCTGGCTGATCCAGAAACGGATGCAGCGCCCGCTGTTCGGGCAAAACTTTGCGCTCCCCAACCGCAGCGATCTGACGCCGCGACTGATCGGCGGCGCGGCGCTGTTCGGCATGGCTGGGGCATTGCGGGCCTGTGTCCGGGGCCGGGCTTTGCCGCGCTCGCGATCGATGCGGCGTCGGCTGCGATCTTTATCGCGGCGATGCTGGGCGGCATGGGGTTGGTGCGGTTGATCGACCGGCCAGCATAGCGATGCAGAGTCCGAACGGCATGGCGGCTTTCCTCCCGATCCTCGCATGGGGCCAAGCCTATAATCGCGAGGTGCTCACCGGCGATCTCATCGCGGCGGTGATCGTCACCATCATGCTGATCCCGCAGAGCCTTGCCTATGCCATGCTGGCAGGCTTGCCCCCGGTTGTGGGCCTTTACGCCTCGATCATGCCGCTCGTGCTTTACGCCGTGTTCGGGACGAGCCGCACGCTTTCGGTCGGCCCGGTCGCGGTGATCTCGCTGATGACAGCAAGCGCGGCGGGAATGGTCGCGCCCGCAGGCACACCCGAATATCTCGAAGCGGCAGTCACGCTGGCCGCGCTGTCGGGCGTCATGCTGACAGCGCTCGGGCTGCTGCGGCTGGGGTTTCTCGCCAACCTCCTGTCGCACCCGGTGATCAGCGGCTTCATCACCGCAAGCGGCATCCTGATTGCGACTTCACAAGTAAAGCATATCCTCGGCATCAGGGGCGGGGGCGAGACCTGGCCGGAAATGCTGAATGGCCTTGTCGCTGGCCTTGGTGCGATCAGTTGGGCGACTGTGGCGATCGGGGTGCCGGTGCTGGCCTTCCTGTTTTGGGGGAGGAAGGGTCTGAAACCTGCTTTGCAAGGTCTTGGAATGTCTGCCCGCACCGCAGACATCAGCGCCAAGGCCGGGCCCGTGGTGGCGGTCGTTTGCACCATCCTTGCCGTGATCGGCTTTGACCTCGGCACAAAGGGCGTCGCGGTGGTCGGCGCAGTGCCGCAAGGCTTGCCGCCCTTCACTCTGCCATCGGTTGACCCTGGCCTGATCGCGCAATTGTGGGTGCCTGCGCTGCTCATCTCGATCATCGGTTTTGTCGAGAGCGTTTCGGTGGCGCAGACGCTCGCCGCCAAGCGCCGCCAGAGGATCAGTCCGGATCAGGAATTGATTGGCCTTGGCGCCTCGAACATCGCCAGCGCCTTGTCGGGCGGCTATCCGGTGACCGGCGGCTTTGCCCGCTCGGTGGTGAACTTCGATGCGGGCGCGCAGACCCCGGCGGCAGGCGCCTTTACTGCCATCGGCATCGCGCTGGCCTCGCTTTACCTCACGCCGCTGCTGTTTCATCTGCCGGTCGCAACCCTGGCAGCAACCATCATCGTCGCGGTGCTCAGCCTCGTCGATTTCAAGACCCCGCGCCAGCTGTGGGCCTATTCGCGGGCCGATTTCGTCGCCCATGCCGCAACCATCATCGTCACGCTGCTGGCGGGCGTCGAACGCGGCGTGATCGCGGGCGTGGGGGTGGGCCTCATGCTCTATCTGTGGCGGGCGAGCCGCCCGCATGCCGCCATCGTCGGGCGCGTTCCCGGCACGGGGCATTTCCGCAATGTCGAACGGCATCAGGTCATCACCTTGCCGCATCTTCTGACCATCCGCGTCGATGAGAGCCTCACTTACCTCAACGCCCGATGGCTTGAGGAATATGTCCTCGAACTCGTCGCCGAGCGGCCCGCGCTTCGCCATGTCGTGCTGATGGCAAGTGCGGTGAACGCGGTGGATGCCTCGGGGCTCGAAAGCCTTGAGGCGGTCAACCACCGGCTCGGCGATGCGGGCGTGGGGCTGCACCTGTCGGAAGTGAAAGGCCCGGTGCTGGATCGCTTGCAGCGCAGCCACTTGCTCCATCATCTCAATGGGCGGGTGTTCCTGTCGCAGGATCAGGCCTTTACCGCATTGGCGCAGGATACCGGCGCGCCGCCGCCGCCGGTTGATACCTATGAAGCGCGCGGGGCGATCTGATGCCTTGCAATCGCGGGCTGGCGCCTCACATGATGACGGATGCAAAGCCTCCCGCTCAAGGTCTGGTATGATGGCGCCTGCCCGCTGTGTCTGCGCGAGATCGCGCTGATGCGGCGGCTCGACAAGCGCGGTGCGATCACTTTTGTCGATGTTGCCGCAGGTGCCGACCCTGCCTGCCCGGTTGACCGGCGCGCATTGCTCGCCCGGTTCCACGCCGAGGAAGGCGGCGTGATCGTGAGCGGGGCTGCCGCCTTTGCCGCGATCTGGCGTGCGATCCCGCTGCTGCGCCCGCTTGGCCTTGCCGCGCGCAACCCGGCGGTTCTGCGCTTGCTTGAGGCCGCCTATGTGCGCTTCCTCGTGATCCGTCCGCGCCTGCAACGCTTCTTCGTCTGAGGGTGCTTGGCAAGGGCGCTTTTTGCCGCCACTCTGCTGCCCGAGGACAACAGGGAGAGAGCAGTCGTGAGCTATTTCGGCGCGATGCAGAACGAGATCTACAACGCCGGATTGCGCGGTATTCTGCCTGATTACCCGGTCGATTTCGCCACGCTGGAAAAGCGCGCTCACGAAGCGCTCGGCCCGATGATGACCAACTACGTCGCGGGCGGCTGCGGCGACGAGCACACCCAGAATCTCAATGCCTCGGCGTTTCACAATTGGGGCATGGTTCCGCGCATGATGGTGGATTGTTCGGTGCGCGATCTGAGCATCGAGTTGTTCGGGCATACCTATCCCACGCCGCTGTTCATGGCACCGATCGGATTGAACGGCGAAGCATCACAAGACCGGCACGGCGATCTTGCCGCCGCGCGCGCATCTGCGCTCACAGGCGTGCCGTTTTGCGCCTCGACCCTTGCCAATGATCCGCTCGAAGCGGTGAAGGCCGCCTGCGGCGATACCCCCGCCTGGTTCCAGCTTTACACGCCGAGAAACCGTGAGCTTGCGACCAGCCTGATCCGCCGCGCCGAGGAGGCGGGCTATACCGCTCTGGTCGTCACTCTTGATACGTGGGTCACTGGCTGGCGCCCGCGCGATCTCAACGCCTCGAACTTCCCGCAATTGCGCGGCAAGGTGCTTCAGAACTATTTCACCGATCCGGTGTTCCGCTCGCTGCTGGCGAGGCCCCCTGACGAAGACCCGGCAGCGGCGATCTTTACCTGGGCAGCAACTTTCGGGCAGGTGCTCACATGGGACGATGTGGCGTGGTTCAAGTCGGTCACCAAACTGCCGATTGTCCTTAAGGGCATTTGCCACCCCGAAGACGCGCGGCGAGCGGTCGATCATGGGGCGGATGCGGTCTATTGTTCGAACCATGGCGGACGGCAGGCCAATGGCGGGATCGCCACGATTGATCTGCTTGCTGATGTCGTTGCGGCGGCAGGCGATGTGCCGGTGCTGTTCGACAGCGGCGTGCGTTCCGGCACTGATGCGGTCAAGGCGTTGGCGATGGGTGCGCGCGCGGTCGGCGTGGGGCGTCCCTATACCTATGGCCTTGCACTGGGCGGGGCCGCAGGGGCAGCGTGGGTGCTGCGTTCGATCCTTGCCGAGGCCGATTTGCTGATGGCGGTAAACGGCTATCCCACGCTTGCTGCGGTGCGCGAAGCGGGGGTTCGCCGCATCGGATAAAGGCGCGCGGCAACAAAAACATGCGGCGCGACAATCGTAATATGTTTTCCACAGATTCGTGTTAACTAATCCCCATAAAATATTTGCGAATCGGGAACGCTATCCATGGAAAAGCCGACCATCTGGTCCAGCAGACCAGACCGTATGCGCCGAACAGTCTGTATTGACGATTCATTTTCCCGCCGCGCACAATATGGCCGCATTCGGCCAATGGAAAAGCCGCGACGTCTGCGCAGCCTGATCGCGCGGATTATCCCGCTCGCTTGACACTCTGCTTCGGCCTGTCACGCAGCTGGCAAGCCCATTGCGGAACCCCGCACACCCTGCCGCGTTATGATCCTTGATACAGGGGATGGACGCGCTGGTGCGAGGGCCAACAGGTCGGCACAGCGAATGGAGCGCAGGTGCCGTTATGAAGCCGTTCGATACCCGCCCTTTGGTGCGGCAAGTCAATCTCAAGGTTGCACTCGATACCCACATCGTCCCGCAAAGCGCGAGCGATAAGGTCGCCTTCGCCTTTGTGAAGCTGCTGCGCTTTTTCGCCGACAAGTTCTTTGCCAAGCGTTACGGCCACCGCGCGGTGGTGCTGGAAACGGTCGCGGCCGTGCCCGGTATGGTCGGCGGGCTGTGGCAGCACCTCACCGCGCTTCGCAAGATGCGCGACGATGAAGGCTGGATCCGCACCCTGCTCGACGAGGCCGAGAACGAGCGGATGCATCTGATGACCTTCATCGAGATCGCCCAGCCCAACTGGTTTGAACGCGCGCTGATTGTGGCGGTGCAGCTGATCTTCTACAATTTCTATTTCTTCCTCTACCTGCTCGCGCCGCGCACAGCGCACCGCGTGGTCGCCTATTTCGAGGAAGAGGCGGTGTTCAGCTACACGCAGTACCTTGCCGAGGTGGACGCGGGCCGCCATGCCAATGTGCCCGCGCCGCAGATCGCGATTGATTACTGGCAGCTGCCTCAGGATGCGCGCCTGCGCGACGTGATCCTTGCCGTGCGCGCCGACGAGGCCGAGCACCGCGATGTGAACCATTTCTTCGTGCGCGAGCTTGATCGCCGCCACCAGGAACAGGATGCCCCGGCAATCGTGCCTGACACCCTGTCTTAAGGTTATACCGCCACCACTTTCTGCTCGATCGCGCCGAAGATCGAGTGATTATGGGCATCGCGCATTTCGATCCGCACGCTGTCGCCTGCCTGCATGAAGGGCGTTGACGGCTGCCCATCGCGGATCGTTTCGATCATGCGGATTTCGGCGATGCAGGAATAGCCTGCGCCGCCTTGCGCCACGGGCGTGCCGGGCCCGCCATCGGCACCCTTGTTCGAAACCGTGCCGGTGCCGATGATCGTGCCCGCAGCAAGGTTGCGGGTCTTGGCCGCGTGGGCGATCAGCTGCGCCAAGTTGAAGGTCGCATCCTTGCCCGCGTTCGCCCGGCCAAACGGCGTGCCGTTCAGATCGACCATCAGCGGCAGGTGAATAAGGCAATCGGCCCAGGCATCGCCCAATTCATCGGGCGTGACCGCCACCGGCGAAAACGCGCTCGCAGGCTTGGACTGGAAAAAGCCGAAGCCTTTCTCAAGCTCCGCCGGGATCAACCCGCGCAAGGACACGTCATTGACCAGCATCAGCAGCCGGATATGCCCCACCGCTTCCTCTGCCGAGCAGCCCATCGGCACATCGCCGGTGATTGCCGCAATCTCGCCCTCCATGTCGCAGCCCCAGGCGGGATCGCCCAGCGGGATATCCTGACGCGGGCGCAGGAAGCTGTCCGAGCCGCCCTGATACATCAGTGGATCGTGATAGAAGCTTTCCGGCACCTTGGCCCCGCGCGCGGCTCGCACCAATTCGACATGGTTGATGTAGGCGCTGCCATCGGCCCACTGATAGGCGCGCGGCAGCGGGGAATGCGCCTCGCGCTCGTGAAAGCGCTCGCACGGGACGGCTTCGTGTTCGACATCGCGGGCGAGCACTTCCAATTGCGGCGCGATGCGTTCCCAATCATCGAGCGCGGCCTGCAAGGTCGGCGCGATATAGCCCGCCGCGCAGCAGCGCGTGAGATCTTTCGAGACCACCACCAGCTTGCCATCGCGCGTGCCGGTGTTGAGGGTTGCGAGTTTCATGACTGTGTCCTCCCGAGACGTGTTCTTATGGCGCGTCGATCTGCCTGTCGGGATGCGCCGCGGCAAAGGCCGGCAGTGCGAGGCAGGCAGCCTCGATGCGCGTGAGGTGGGGGCTGGCGCCGAGATCGTAAGCAAAGCGCCGCGCGTTATAGAGCTGCGGGATCAGCACGATCTCAAACAGGCCTGGCGCATCGCCATGCAGGAAATCGCCTGCGCCAAGGTGCGCGAGCCGCGCTTCGACCGGGTCGAGCGTGCGCTTGAGCCAGTGGCGATACCAGGTATCGATTTCATCCTGCGCGTGGCCGAGCGGATCTTTCAGATATTTGAGCACGGGCAGGTTGTTGACCGCGTGAATCTCGGTGGCGATCGCGTAGGCGAGTTCGCGCGCCGTGTAGCGCGCCTCGATATCGGCGAGCAGGAAAGGCGGGGTGGGGTAGGCCTCATCAAGCCATTCCAGCAGCGCCATCGACTGCGCGCGGTCGCGCCCGTCGGCTTCGAGCATGGGCAAGGAGCCGAATGGGTTGCGCTGCGTGAAGGCTGAATCCTTGTTCGCGCCCGTCACCAGGTTCACCGGCACGCTTTCAAATGCCAGCCCCTTGAGGCCAAGCGCAATTCTTAGGCGATAGGACGTTGACGAGCGGAAATAGCCAAACAGACGCATCAAAACGCGGCAATCCCGGTAATCGCGCGGCCAAGGATCAGCGCATGGACATCATGCGTGCCTTCATAGGTGTTGACCGTTTCCAGGTTCACCGCGTGGCGGATCACTTGATACTCCTCCGAAATCCCGTTGCCGCCATGCATGTCCCGCGCTTGCCGGGCGATTTCCAGCGCCTTGCCGACATTGTTGCGCTTGACGATCGAGATCATGTCGGGCGCGAACCGCCCTTCGTCGATCAGCCGCCCGACGCGCAGGGACGCTTGCAGCCCCAGCGCGATATCGCTCATCATGTCGGCGAGCTTTTTCTGGAACAATTGCGTGGCGGCAAGCGGCCGGCCGAACTGGTGGCGATCAAGGCCATATTGGCGCGCTGCGGCAAGGCAGAATTCCGCTGCCCCCATCGCGCCCCACGAAATGCCGTAACGTGCGCGGTTGAGGCAGCCGAACGGGCCTTTCAGCCCCTCGACATTGGGCAGCAGCGCGGATTCTGGCACGCGCACGTCGTCCATCACGATCATGCCGGTGGTCGAGGCGCGCAAGCTGATCTTGCCAGCGATCTTGGGCGCGGACAGGCCTGTCGTGCCCTTTTCCAGCACAAAGCCGCGAATCGCCCCGCCATGTTCCTCGCTTTTTGCCCAGACCACAAAGACATCGGCAAAAGGCGCGTTGGAAATCCATGTTTTGTTGCCGGAGATGACGTAATCATCCCCGTCCTTCTTGGCGTAAGTCTTCATGCCCGCCGGATCGCTGCCCGCGTCAGGTTCGGTCAGGCCAAAGCAGCCAATCAATTCGCCGCTCGCCAATCCGGGGAGATATTTGCGGCGCTGTTCATCCGAGCCATAGGCATAGATCGGGTGCATCACGAGGCTCGACTGCACGCTCGCCATCGAGCGGTAGCCGCTATCGACGCGCTCGATCTCGCGCGAGATCAGGCCATAGGCGACATAGCTGGCCCCGGCGCCGCCGAATTCTTCGGGGATCGTGGCACCCAAGAGGCCCGCCTTCCCCATCAGCGGGAAGAGTTCGGGCGCGTCCATTTCTCCGCGGAAGGCGGCGATCACGCGCGGCTGCAATTCGCCCTGGGCAAAACCATGGGCGGCATCGCGGATCATCCGCTCTTCTTCGGAGAGCTGGCTTTCCAGATCGAACGGGTCTTCCCAGTTGAACGGGGCCATCTTTGCGCTTTTGGGGGTGCTGGGCGCGCTGCCGTGCATCGCATTGCTCCTGCGTGTTGCTGTGTCCTTGTCCTTTGCTGTTGCAGGCTTGAGGCAGGAGAGCAAGGGGTCAGCGCGGCACGGCGCCCGGCTCGGCTCAGGCGCCTTCCAGCATCCGGTGGATCGTATCGATGAACTGCGCAGGCGGGCAGGGCTTGGGCAGGGTTGCCGCGCGCGGAAACCGCTGCGTGATGTCGGCAGGCGGGGCGTCGTCCGAATGGAAGATTATCGGCACGTTCTCCTCGCTCAACTTCTGGGCGAGCGCGAACAAAGGGCCACCGGCGAGTTGGAAATCGAGGATCGCCAGATCAGGCCGTTCTTTCTGAAGGGCGAGCATCGCCGAACTGATCGCGTCGTGCGGGCCCACAACAACAAAGCCTGCCTCTTCGCAGGTATCGCAAACATCGACACCGTCGATGAAATCTTCTTCGGCCACGAGAATCATGTGAGTCATAATGCCCTCCCCAATGATCCCGAGGCCAAGATTACCACACGACCTGATCGATCCTCGTATGAATATTATCCATTTTGGCCAAATTTTTCGGCAAAGCCCGTCTCGTCTCCTGCCGCCAACAATTGGGCTTGTGCAACCCATTGGTCGCGCGTGATTCTTCCGCTGAAACGGCCAAGCTGCGCATCGATCCGGGTGATGTCATCTTCGCTCCAGGCGGCAATCTGGGCAAAGCTGGTAATGCCCATTTCGCCAAGCAGGCCCGCAATCTTGGGGCCAAGGCCCTTGATCCGGGTAATATCATCGCCGCCGCTTGCTCGTGCGAGCCCCGGTGCGAGTGCTGGTGCCGGGGCCGGTGAGGGCGCGGGCGCAGCAACCGGCGTCGGCGCCGGGGCAGGCGGGGTTTTGACTGCGGCAGGCGCTGCATCGATCAACGCCTGATTACGCGGGGCACGCGCTGCGCCTTCATCGAGCACGTCGCGCTTGAGGCTCTCCCCCTCGTCGATCACGCGCGCCTTGCGGTTTGCCCGCATCAGCACCCAGACGCCCATCACCAGCACCACAGCGGCAATCAGGATCAGTGGCAGCAAATTGCTCAACTCGGCAGTCATGACACCCAGGCTCCTTTCAAGCAGCGGCCCTTAGCGCTTCTCTGGCGGCGTGTCTTGCGCATCGGCGCTGGCATCGCCTTGGGGCGCGATATTCTTGCGGAACAGCACCCGGTCTTCCGGGCCAAAGCCCCGGTGCCAGATGATGTAGCCATAGATTGCGGCAATCGCAGGCGCGCCGATCAACAGTTCGGCCCATTCGGGCAGAAGCTTGGCGACCAAGCCCACCGCCACAGCAGCTGCTGCGGCATAGACAAGGGCCCAGCGCCAGTTGCTGACAGGTGCCTTGAGCAAGCTCTTGAGCAGCAGCGCCTTGATGAGCGAGGATGCGCCCAGCGACAGCAGCAGCGCGCCCGCGGCCCCCGCCGCCTTGAAGCCCTCGCTCATCTGGTAATGGTTGGCGAGCATGATCAGCCCCACTGTCAGCCCTGCCTGAAGCGCAATGATCCCGACCGAAATCGCCAGATTGCGCTTGCGCGCAATATAGACGAGCACGCTTTCCGAGACCACCGCAGTCGAGGCGGCCACTTCGGCCGCAAGCAGAAAGGTGAGCGCGGCAGTGCCCGCGACATAGCTTGGCCCCCACAGGCCCATAACTGCCTCGCCGGGGAGCGCCAGCATCAGGGCGATCCCCGCCTGCACTGCGATGATCCAGAAGCCCACTTGCTGCACCTGTGCGGCGATGGCGGCATAATTGCCCGTTCTCAGATTCCGGGTGATGACCGGCGAAAGGATCGGCTCGAAACTGGTCTTGAGCTTTTGCGGCAGGCTCGCGATCTGCTGGGCTGCATAATAGATGCCGACTGCGGCGGGCGGTGCGAACAGCCCGAGAATGAAGATATCGAGCAGCCGCGTCCCGCGTTCGATCGCATCAGCGCCGATAAGCGGAAAAGCGCGGCCCGACATGGCAAGGAATATGCGCGGGCGAAGGCGCCAGCCGCGGGGCAAGCCATAGCTGCGCACAAACGGCAGCGCGGCTGTCAAAAGCCCGGCATAGACCGAGGCGATGAACGCAAAGGCAAGGCCCGATTCGCGCGTGCCCGGCAGGTAGAAAAACACCCCTGCACCAATTGATATGACCCATGGCTCCACCACGGCGCGTGCGCGCACTGTGGTGGAGATGTCGAAGCGGTAGGCCTGCGCCGCCAGCAGGATCTCGGTGATGGCAAAGGCTGGGATCGCCGCGATCAGCCACAGATCGGCCGGGCTGTTCATCCCGTTGGGGAACATCGGCGCGGGAAACAGCCAAAGCACCGCGGCCGCCGCGCCCGAATAGAGCAGCGACAGAGCAACCCCGTCATACACAAAGCCTGCCTCAAGGCTGCGATCATCGCCTGCCCCTTCCGACAGGCGCTGGGCAAGGCCGCGCTTTTCGCCAAGCGAGCACACCAGCGCGATAATCTCGATCAACACGAGCGCCGAGGCAAAGCGCCCCAGCGCATCAGGGCCGTAAAGCCGCGTGGCAATGATCAGGAACGGGATGCGCGCGATCAGACGCAGCACAAAACCCATGGTGTTGGTGCGCCCGCCCTTGGCCAGCGTCGCCAGATCATCGGTGCTTTCAGAAGGTGCGGCAGGGCTCACGCCGAAACATCCTGCTCTGCCTTGAGCGGTCGTCCCATCAGCGCGGCGACCACCGCACGCGGATCAGCGCCGCCCATCAGATCATTGACCGCCGCAACAATCGGCATGGCAATCGCGTGCCGGGCAGCAAGGCGCGCCAGCACAGGCGCGGTGTAGGCGCCCTCGGCCACCGTGCGCCGGTCTGCCAGCAGGTGTGCTGCGCTCTGCCCTTCGCCGAGCGCCTTGCCGAACGAGAAATTGCGGCTTGAGGTGCTCGAACAGGTCAGCACCAGATCGCCAAGGCCGCACAAGCCGGTAAGGGTTTCAGCCCGCGCGCCCATTGCTTCGCCAAAGCGCAGCATTTCGGTAAAGCCACGCGCGATCAGCGCGGCCCTTGCGTTCTGGCCGAGGCCAAGTCCGTCCACCACCCCGCAGGCGATCGCCAGCACGTTCTTGATCGCGCCCCCGATCTCCGCGCCTGTCACATCATCGCTGTAATAAAGCCGGAATGCCGGGCGCAACAGCGCAGGGGCAAGCCGCGCCCACTGCGTTTCGCCGCCGCTGCAAGCAAGCGTGACGGCGGTCGGAAAGCCAGCGGCGACTTCATGCGCAAAAGTGGGGCCGGAAAGGACGGCCAATGTGCTGTGCGGTGCCGCGCGGCGGGCGACTTCGTTCATCAGTTCGCCGGTCGCCGCCTCGATCCCTTTTGAACACAGCACCAGGTCGCGCGGCGGCGCGGCCAGCCCGCCGAGCACCGTGCCGAGCACCTGTGCAGGCGTCACCACCAGCACGATCTCGCACGGTATCAGATCAGAGAGATTGCCCGTCGCGCGGATCGTCGGCGCAAGGTTGGCCGAGGGCAGATAAAGCGGGTTGGTGTGGCCTTCGTTGATGGCCTCGACGACCTCGGCTTCATAGGCCCACACGATCACCGGGCTGCCATCGCTGGCGAGCATCTGGGCCAGCGCGGTGCCCCACGCGCCTGCGCCAATCACACCGATGGCAGCGCGCGTGCTCATGCCTTTACTCCGGCCCCGCGCACCGCTGCCGCATCAGGATCAAGCGGCCAGCGCGGGCGGGCCGCGCAATCGAGCGGGTCGCCGGTAAAGGCGGTTCCCTCGGCCATGATCCGTTCAAGGCCCGCCCAGGCGATCATCGCCGCATTATCCGTGCACAAGGCCATCGGCGGCGCGACAAAGCGCATTGCGTGCGTGGTGGCAAGGCCTTGCAGCGCGGATCGCACCGCCTGATTGGCAGCAACCCCGCCTGCCACCACCAGAGCGGGCGCACTGCCGTGATCGGCGATGGCTTTTTCCAGCCTGTCCGCAAGGCAATCTATCGCGGCCTGCTGAAAACTGGCGGCGATATCGGCAGGCGTGTGTGCGCCGCCCTCCACCGTGCGAAGCACCGCGCTTTTAAGGCCTGCAAAGGAGAAATGCGGTTCGGCCGATCCTTTCAGCGGGCGCGGCAGCGCCGCCGCCTTGGGATCACCGCCGCGCGCCAGCTGCTCAACCGCAGGCCCGCCGGGATAGCCAAGGCCAAGGATCTTCGCGGTCTTGTCGAAAGCTTCGCCCAGTGCATCATCGATGGTGGTGGCAAGCCGACGATAACGCCCCGCGCCCTCCACCCGCAGTATCTGGCAATGCCCGCCCGATACCAGCAGCAAAAGATAGGGAAAGCCGAGCGTGCCATCGGCAAGCCGCGGCGAAAGCGCGTGGCCTTCCAGATGATTGACGGCAAGCAAGGGCTTGTCTGCCGCCATCGCCAGCGCCTTGGCGCTGACAAGGCCGACCATCACCCCGCCGATCAGCCCCGGCCCGGCGGTCGCGGCAATGGCATCGACATCGCCGAGGCCAAGCCCTGCATCGGCCAGCACGCCTGCGATCATCGGAGCCAGCCGTTCGGCATGGGCGCGGGCGGCGATTTCGGGCACGACGCCGCCATAAGGCGCGTGTTCGGCTTCCTGACTCGCGATCCGCTGGGCGATGATCGTGCGATCGGCGCGCACCAGCGCCACTGCGGTTTCATCGCAGCTCGATTCAATGCCCAGAACAACGCGCGTGTCGGCAGGATTGTGGGAGACGGCGCTCATCGCGCTTTCCCTTAGCCATTACCGGGGCTAGGGCAAGCATCGCTATGTCTGACGCGCCTTTGTCCCGATCCCCCGCCGCGCCCGCCTCCGCTGTCCGGATGCGCCTTGGCACGCGCAATTCTCCGCTGGCGATGGCGCAGGCCGAAGAAACCCGCGCCCGGCTGTGCGCGGCGCATGGCTGGTCGCCGGAGGAGGTCGCACTGGTGCCGGTGGTGGCGAGCGGCGACAAGGTGCTTGATCGCCCGCTGGCCGAAATCGGCGGCAAGGCGCTGTGGACCAAGGAGCTGGACGCCTGGCTCGGCGAAGGGCTGATCGACTGCGCAGTGCATTCGGCCAAGGATGTGGAAACCCAGCGTCCGGGCGCGTTTCATTTTGCTGCCTTCCTGCCGCGTGCGGATCGCCGCGATTGTCTGGTCGGGGCAGCGCGCATTGCCGATATTCCGCATGCCGCCGTGGTGGGCACCAGCGCGCCGCGGCGCGCCGCCCAATTGCTCAACCTGCGCCCCGATTGCCGGGTGGTGATGTTCCGCGGCAATGTCGCAACGCGCCTTGGCAAGCTGGCTGCGGGCGAGGCGGATGTGACTTTTCTTGCAGCCGCTGGCCTCGAACGGCTCGATCAGCGCGAGCACGGCGCGCCGCTCTCAGCGGATGAGTGGATCCCGGCGGCAGCGCAGGGCGTGATCGCGATCGAATGCCTTGCCGCTAACGCTGAGGTCAGCGCCGCTCTGGCCGCGCTCGATCATGCGCCCACGCGCGCCGAGATTACTGCCGAGCGCGCCCTGCTGGCTGAGCTTGGCGGCACCTGCCATTCGCCGGTTGCAGTGCTGTGCGAAGCCGACGCGGAGACCTTGTCGATGCGCGCGGCGCTGTTCAGCCCGGATGGCGCGGCGCGAGTCGAGGCGCGCGCGCGCTTTCCCGGTGGCGATACCGACGAGGCTGTGCGCGCATTCGCTGCCGAATTGCTCGGCCAGGCGCCTGCAAGCATAACGGAGCACTTCCGGCTTGGCTGAACGCCCCATGCTGCTGGTGCTCCGCCCCGAGCCCGGCTGCGCAGCGACGCTGGCGGGCGCGCGGGCGCTGGGCCTTGCCGCTCATGGCCAACCGTTATCGCAGATCGTGCCTGTCGCGTGGGAAGCGCCCGATCCCGCCCAAATCGATGCGCTGTTGATTGGCAGCGCCAATGTGTTTGTGCATGGCGGCGCGGCCCTTGATCGCTTTCGGGACAGGCCCTGCCATGTTGTCGGCAAGGCAACCGCCGATGCGGCGCGCGCGGCAGGCTTTAAGGTGGCCCGGCAGGGCGAGGGCGGCTTGCAGAAAGTCCTCGATGGTGTGGCGGGCCCGGCGCGCCTCCTGCGCGTGGCAGGCGAAGAGCATGTCGCGCTGGTGGCCCCGCCAGGTGTGACAATGAACACCCGGATCGCCTATCGCAGCGCGCCCTTGCCGCTCGATCCGGCGATGCCGATGTTCGCAGGGGCGCAGATAGTTGCGCTGTTGCATTCGGCTGCCACTGCGCAGCATTTTGCGCAGGAATGTGAACGGCTTGGGGTTGATACCTCACAAGTGATGATTGCTGCACTTGCGCCGCGCGTCGCTGCCGCTGCGGGTGCGGGGTGGCGGGCTGTCCACATTGCGCGCACGCCCGATGATGCGGCGCTGCTGGAATTGGCCTGCGATGTGTGCAATGACCTCTAGAACAAGCGTGCCGGACATCTTTTGGGAGGCCGGACGCGCTGCGGGCGCAGAACGGATTGTGATGGAATCGAATTACGGCTCTCGCCGCAAGCCCACATCGATGCGCGCGCTTGCGCTGGCGGGCCTTCTGGCCTTTGCCGCAGGCGGCGGCCTGGTGGGCTGGGTGGTGTGGTATAATCTCCAGCCCGAACGCAGCGCAGCGGTCGCGGGCAGCGTGGCCGAAACCACGCAGCCTATCGCCCCGTCGCCATCCCCGTCGCCAAGCCTTGCGGACGAGGCGGTACAAAGCGCCGCAGCCAGCGAGGCGAGCCAGGCAGTGACCCGCGTTGAAGAACAGCAGGGCGGGATCGATCAGCGCCTTGCCGCCGCCGAACAGCGTCTTGCCCGGCTTGATCTGCAAGCGCAGGCAGCGGCCAGCAATGCCGCGCGTGCCGAAGGTCTGCTGATCGCCTTTGCCACCCGCCGCGCGGTCGAGCGGGGGGCGGAACTTGGCTATCTTGCCGATCAGTTGCGCCTGCGTTTTGGCGATCAATGGCCCAATGCGGTGGCCACGATCATCGACTTTTCGCGCAAGCCCGTGCGGCTTGATGGTCTGGTCGCGCGGCTCGAAGGGCTTGGCCCACAACTGCGAGAGCGCGATACCGGCCCATCATTCGCGACCTTGCAGCGCGAAATGTCTCAGCTGTTTGTGTTTCGCCGCGAAAGCACGCCATCGCCGCAGCCCGAACGCCGCCTTGAGCGCGCGCGCTGGGCGCTGGAGCAAGGCCGTTATCAGACTGCGATAGACGAGGTGCGCAACATGCCGGGCGCGGCCAAGGCGGAAGGCTGGATTGGCGATGCCGAGCGCTACCGCGACGTGATGCGCGCGCTGGAGACTATCGAGACTGCTGCCGTGCTCGATCAGCGGGGCCTGCGTGATGGCGCAGGCAACCGGGTGCGCGAACTCGCAAGCCCGCTGGTGAAGATGTAGGCTTCAGGCCTTCAGCAATTCGGGCAGATCGCCCGAAACCCCGCGCGCCTCGTCCATGAAGAATTGCTTGAGCATGGGCGTGCGCTGGATGCCGGCCATGCCGGTCCGGCGGATTGCCGAGGCAACCCTGCCCGGCGCGCCGAAGATGCGGGTAAGGCCATCGGTGGCAAGCGCCACCATGAAACTGTCGAGCCCGCGCCAGTTCTCATAGCGCTTGAGCAATTCGGGATCGCCCGGATCAAGCCCCAGCCGCGCGCCATCGGCCAGCACTTCAACCAGCGCGCCGACATCGCGCAAGCCAAGGTTCAGACCTTGCCCGGCAATCGGGTGGATGCCATGCGCGCTATCGCCGATCAGGGCGAGGCGTTGGTCGGTGATCTTCGCGGTATGATGGAAGCCGAGCGGCCAGCTCGACCGCTTGCCTACCGACAGCACCTTGCCCAGCACTCCGCCCATGCGCTTTTCCACTTCGGCCAGAAATGCGCGGTCGCCGAGCTTCATCACGCCCCCGCCGTCGGCCTCCGACACCGTCCACACCAGTGAGGAACGGTGCGTGCCATCCGCGTCATCATTCATCGGCAGCAGCGCGAAGGGCCCGGCGGGGTAGAAAATTTCCCAGGCCACATTGTCATGCGGCTTTTCGTGGGTCAGCCCGGCGATGATTGCGCGGTGGTGATAATCCCACTTGGCAATCGTGATCCCGGCCGCATCGCGGGTGGGCGACTGGCGGCCTTCGGCAGCGATCATCAGCCGCGCTTTCAGCTTGCGGCCATCGGCGAGCACGCAAGCCACGCCATAGTCGCTGCGCTGGCGTTCGATCACTTCGGCCTTGGCGATCCAGTTGACGAGCGGTTCGTGCGCCGCAGCCTCGAACAGGGCAAGCCGCAGGCGGCGGTTGGGGAACATCCGGCCCAAGGTGCCATCTTCGGGGCCGGGGACGAAATCGAGGCGGCCGGGCTTGTTCTGATCAGTCACCGCGATCGCAGCAATGTCGCAGGCGAATTGTTCGAGCCCCTCGGCAATCCCGATATTGGTGAACAGGTGCCAGCTCGCCGTCGAAATTGCGGTAGCGCGGTCGTCAAAGCCTTCGGCGGTGAGTTCGGCGGGGTCGGCGCGGTCGACGACATGGCTCGAAAGCCCCTTTTTTGCCGCTGCCAAAGCCAATGTCATGCCCACAAGCCCGCCGCCAAGGATCAAAAGATCGGCGGTGTCGTTATCGGTGATGGCCATGATGCTGCGCGCTTTCCCTTTGCCTGTGTGGTGGGCCGCGCCTATCTGGCTGGCCTTGCCCGGTTCTTAGCGGCTTGACGATCAGAGAGACAAGTTTGTTCCTAGCATCCCCCCTTGCATGGCGCGCACAATGGCTTTTTGCGCTGCTGGCCGCGCTGCTGCTTGCGCCCTCGGCGTGGGGTCAAGTGCCCGATCGCGCGCGCTATGGCGATGCGAATATCGCCGCTGCGCTTTATGCTGATGGCGCGCCGCGCGCGGGGGAGACCTGGATGCTGGCGCTGCGCTTTACCCCCAAAAGCAAGGAGTGGCACGGCTATTGGTCTAACCCCGGGGATGCCGGGCAGCCAATGCGGCTGACGCTCGATCTGCCCGAGGGCTGGCAGGCGGGCGCGCCGCTTTATCCCGTGCCGCAACGATTGGTGATCGGGCGCCTGATGAACCATGTCTACAAGGGCGGCTATACCGTGCTGGTGCCAGTGTCGGTGCCGCAAGGCGCACGCGCCTCCGGCCTGCCGCCTATCACCGGCCATGTCGAATATCTTGCCTGCACCGATCAGATCTGCGTGCCGCAGGATGCGCTGCTGGAGGCTGCGCCAGGCGGCGATTTCGCGCGTTGGCGCGCCGAGGCTGCGCCCCATCTCAGCGCGCCTGCCCGTTTTGAGAGCGGGCGCCGGGTGCTGCGCCTTGCCATCCCGCTGCCCGAAAGCGTCGCACTGCCCGATCCGCATGTCTTTATCTCCAACCCGAACCTCGTCAATTACGCCGCGCCGCAGACTTTCCGCCGCGTTGGCGACGTGCTGACTGCCACCATCCCGCTGGCTGAATACCGCGCCGATGAGCCGAGTGTTGTGGCGGGCATTCTCGCTTTCGGCGGGCGCGCCGGGGTCGGTTTTTCCGCGATCCCGGGCGACGTGCCCATTGGCGGCGCAGTTGTGGCGGGCGAGACGGCGCCTGCCTTGCCGCCGCTTTGGACGCTGATCCTCGGGGCGCTGGCGGGCGGCTTGCTGCTCAACATCATGCCCTGTGTCTTCCCGATCCTCAGCCTCAAGGCATTGAGCCTCGCCCGCGCGGGTGAAAGTGAGGCCAAGGCCCGTTCCGAAGGGCTCGCCTATACCGCAGGCGTGGTGCTGGCATGTGTCGCGCTGGGCGGGGTGCTGCTGGCCCTGCGCGCAGCGGGAGAGCAGGTCGGCTGGGCATTCCAGTTGCAGGACCCGGGCGTGGTGGTGGCCCTGCTGGTGCTGGCGAGCATTATCACCGCCAATTTCGCAGGCATCTTCGAACTGCCATCGCTCAGCATTACGGGTGCAGGCCAGCCTGCCGGAGCCTTTGCCACCGGCCTGCTCGCCGCTTTCGTGGCAACGCCCTGCACCGGGCCATTCATGGCGGCCGCGATGGGTGCAGCGCTGATCCTGCCGGTGGGCGAGGCGCTGCTATTGTTCGTCTGCCTTGGGCTGGGCCTTGCGCTGCCGTTTCTGGCTTTGGGCTTCTTGCCCGCGCTGCGACGCCGCCTGCCCCGGCCCGGCGCTTGGATGGAGCGGTTCCGGCGGATCATGGCGCTGCCGATGGGGCTCACCGCGCTCGCGCTGTTGTGGCTGAGCGTGCAACTGGGCGGGCGGGGCTTTGCGCTGTTTGCGCTGGTGATGATCTTCGGGATTATCCTTGCGCTATGGATCGTGGGTCGCTTGCAGCGGGCGGGCAAGCTCGCTTGGCCTGCCTTCGGCCTTGTGGCTGCGCCGTTCCTCATTTTCGGCGCTTTTGCGCTTCCTGCTAGCTTTGCCGCCCCAAGCGAAAAGGCGCGCGCCTCGCTCCATTCTCCGCTCGCCTTCAGCGAGGATGCACTGGCCGAGGCGCGCGCCAGCGGTAAGCCGGTGTTCGTGTGGTTCACCGCCGATTGGTGCGTCACCTGCAAGGTGAACGAGAGTGTCGCGATCGAGCGCGAGGACGTGCGCGCCGCGTTTGAACGGGCAGGCGTCATCACCATGGTGGGCGACTGGACCGTGCGCGATGAAGCGATCACCCGCTTCCTCACCGCGCAAGGAGCAGCGGGCGTGCCGCTTTACCTGTGGTATGCGCCCGGCGCTGCGAACGCGGAACAATTGCCGCAGGTGCTTACCCCTGAGATGCTTCTCCAGCGAGCGCAGGGTTCCGGCACGCCTCGAGGAACGTCATCGGAAGCGCGCTCGGATTGAGCCGCACCAGGCCTGCGCCCGGCACTGTTGCAGTGATCTCGCGCGGGCCAGCCAGCGGTTCCCACCCGATGCTGTCGGCGGGCGCTTCACCCTGCCAGATCTGGCGCTGGCCTTGCCGCGTCGCATCCACCGCAATCCGCCCGATCGCGCCATTGCCGATCAGCGCCAGCAGCGCGCCTGCATCCTTGTCTGCCGGGGCATAGCGCGCGATCCTGATGGTGGCGGGCTGCGCGGGCGTCGCCGCCAGGCAATCGAGCGCGAGCAGCACCGGCTCACCCGGAATGCCATAGACGATCCGGCCTTGCTGCCGCCCGCTCGGGCTCCACACTGCGCCCGTGGTGTCGGGCGAGGGGTGCGGGGCGGAAGGGGCTTGCAGATTGATAATGGTGGCCGCACGCGCTGTGTCGCTATCGGTGGGCGGCGGCTTGCAGCCAGCCGCCAGCGCCGTGAGCCCGAACGCACCAAGCGCCAGCAGCCCTCTCATCGCGCCCGGATAAAGGTGCGGATATCGGCGCTCAGCTTCGCGCGGTCCTCGTCGCGGATATACATCATGTGGCCCGCATCATAATATTTCCAGGTTATCCGCTCCTGCGGGATCCCGGTGCGCTTCAGCGAATATTCCGCCCCGAAAAAGGGCGTGGCGAAATCGTACCAGCCTTGGGCGTTGAACACCCGCAATTGGGAGTTCTGCCGCAGCGCGCGGCCGATCAGCGGCGCGATGTTGAGATAGGCGTTGCGGCCCCAGCCACTGCCCAGCGACCAATCCCATTGCCGCCCCGGCTCGCTGCCGATCGACTGGTATTCGCGGGTTGTCTGATAGCCCAGCGTCTCGCGTGCCCAGGCGTTGATCGCCGCTGTGTAACCGGCATCGATCCCGTAGAAGCTGGGATCATTATCGGGCGTCTCACCCGCATTGTCATAGTCGCGGCCCGTGTAGCGCGAGTCGAGCCTGCCGACAGTCAGCCCGCGATCACGCAGCAACTCCTTGTAAAAGCGCTGATCGGTGACGCGCAGATCGGCCTGTTCGAGATAGGTTTCCGAAAGCCCGGTCAACCGTGCGAGTTCGCGGCGCACGGCTGTGCGTTCCTCGGGCGGCAGTTCCTGCCCTTTCAGCAGCGCGCTCGCGTATGGCCCGATCGCAAAGCGGCGCGCCTGTTCGGCAATTGCCTCAACCGAAGGCGCCTCGGCCTTGCCGTGGAACCATGCGGCCGTTGCCATGTTCGGCAGCGCCACGACATAGGCCATTTCATTGCCCGGTGTCGGCTCGCGCCCGGCGAAATCGAGGATGGTCGAAATCAGGATCAGCCCGTTGAAGGCGACATCATTGTAAGTGCCGCCTTCAAGTTCATCCACCACCATCACGGTGCGGCTGGTGCCGTAGCTTTCGCCGCCCAGATACTTGGGGCTGTTCCAGCGGCCATTATCGTTGAGCCAGCGGCGGATCACCTGCGCAACCGCGCGGCCATCCTGTTTCAGGCCATAATACTTTTTCGGATCAGTGCCTTGGGTGAGATAGCTGAAACCCGTTCCCGGCGGATCGATGAAGACAAGATCAGCAACATCGAGCAGGCTGTCGGGGTTATCCAGCAGCGGATAGGGCGGCGCGCCATCGTCCTTGGCATCCGAAGGGATCGCCACCCGCTTGGGCCCGAAGGCCCCCATCTGGAGCCAGACCGAGCCTGAACCCGGACCGCCATTGTAGATGAAGAACACCGGGCGCGCAGGGTCCATCGGGGTTTTCACATAGGAGGTTGTGACGATCACCGCCTCGGCCTTGCCATCATCGGTGGTGAGGATGGTATCGGCCATGGTGACGCGGTAGGACACTCGCTGCCCGCCAAAGGTGCCCGCCAGATCTCGGGTGCGCACCTGCGGGGTCGGCGCAGGCGGCGGCGCAGGCTTGGCGGCCTCGGCTTTGGCAGAATCAGGCTTGGACGCATCCTGAGCGGCAGCGGGGAGGGCAAGGGGGAGAGTGCTGGCAAGCGCCAGCGCGGCAAGGAGTCGCTTGGTCATAGGGCAAGGGAAGTGGCAGGGATGAACGCGGCGTTCAAGCCCCGAGCGGATCAGGCCGCGCGGGGTGTCACAGTCAATTGCAGGCCGAGCGCATCCAGCACGCCGAGCAGGGTTTCGAGCGTGGGATTGCCATCTTCCGACAGCGCCCGATACAAGGCCTGTCGGCCAAGCCCTGACTTCTTGGCGATCTCGCTCATGCCTTTGGAGCGCGCGACATCGCCGAGCGCGCGGGCAATATGCTTGGGATCATTCCCCTCCATCGCCGCTTCGAGATAATAGAGGATATCCTCCTCGGTTTCGAGGTGACGGGCTGGATCAAATGGGTAGACCTTCAATGCCATCGTCAGCGTCCTTAGCCATTTTCTTGGCCTTAGCGATGTCCCGCGCCTGAGTGTCTTTGTTACCACCGGTCAAAAGGACGATCAAAACGTCACCCTTCCAGACATAGTAGATCCGATACCCTGGTCCGAAATGCAGGCGCAGTTCCTGCACACCGTCGCCGATCGATTTTGTATCGCCAGCGTTGCCATCGGCAAGTCGCAACAGTCGGTCATCAATCCTTGTTCGCGCTCTTCTGTCCTTCAAAGAGTCCAACCATCTCCGAAAAAGTGCAGTCTGAACAATGGAAATAGGGCGGACATGACAACGCAGCGGTTCATCATGGTCAACCATGACAACACTCCTTGTGGGCAGGTGAGTTTAGCGTTTCCTCACGATCCACGTGGCTCGACGTCTGAACTCACCGCTTAACAGGGGGTGGGGCCTGATTGACGTGTCTCTTAGATGGGACAGCGAGCTCCGAATGTCAAGCGCCTCACGGCTTCCCCCCCATCCGCTTGTAGCGTGTCTTGCCATAGCGGGTCTTCCTCGTCCCTGGTTTACCTTCATTGCTTCGGCCCACCAGTGGCGCTTTCTTTTCTCCGTCGGGCAGGCCCAATTCGTCCGCTTCCAGCCGCCGGATTTCGTCGCGCAGCCGGCCCGCTTCCTCGAACTCCAGATTGGCCGCCGCATCGCGCATCCGCTTTTCAAGGTCCTCGATATAGCTGCGCAAGTTATGCCCGACGAGATTGTTGCGTTCCTCATCGCCGGTATCCACCAGCACGCTGTCCTGCGCCGCGGTGTGGGCGACGATATCGTGAATATTGCGCCTGATGGTGGCGGGCGTAATGCCGTGTTCTTCGTTGTAGGCCTGCTGCTTGGCGCGGCGGCGATCGGTCTCGGCCAGCGCCCGCTCCATCGAACCCGTCACCCGGTCGGCATAGAGGATCACCCGCCCATCGACATTGCGCGCCGCGCGGCCGATGGTCTGGATCAGCGAAGTCTCGCTGCGCAGGAAGCCTTCCTTGTCCGCGTCCAGAATGCACACCAGCCCGCATTCGGGGATGTCCAGGCCTTCTCTCAGCAGGTTGATACCGACCAGCACGTCATAGACCCCGAGGCGCAAGTCGCGGATCAGTTCGATGCGTTCGAGCGTCTCGACGTCGGAGTGCATGTAGCGCACGCGCACGCCGGCCTCGTGCATGAATTCGGTGAGGTCTTCGGCCATGCGCTTGGTCAGCGTGGTGACAAGGGTGCGATAGCCCAGTGCGGCCGTCGCCTTGCATTCGGTGATGCAGTCCTGCACCTGATCCTCGACCGGACGGATGGTGACGGGCGGGTCGATCAACCCGGTGGGGCGGATCACCTGTTCGGCAAAGACGCCGCCCGTTTGCTCCATTTCCCACCCGCCGGGCGTGGCGCTGACGGCGAAGGTCTGCGGGCGCATCGCGTCCCATTCGTTGAAGCGCAAGGGGCGGTTGTCGATGCAGCTTGGCAAGCGGAAGCCATATTCGGCCAGCGTCAGCTTGCGGCGGTGGTCGCCCTTCGCCATCGCGCCGATCTGCGGCACCGTCTGGTGGCTTTCATCGACGAACAGCAGCGCGTTTTCAGGGAGGTATTCGAACAGGGTCGGCGGCGGTTCGCCGGGGAGCCGCCCGGTGAGGAAGCGCGAATAATTCTCGATGCCCGCGCAGCTTCCGGTTGCCGCGATCATTTCGAGGTCAAAATGCGTGCGCTGTTCGAGCCTCTGCCGCTCCAGCAGCTTGCCTTCGGCTTCCAGCTCTTTGAGCCTTTCTTCCAGCTCGAACTTGATTGCCTCCATCGCCTGCTTCATCGTCGGCCCCGGCGTTACATAGTGCGAATTGGCATAGACCCGCACTTTCTCAAGCTTGGCACCCTTGGCGCCGGTGAGCGGATCAAACTCGGCGATTTCCTCGATCTCGTCGCCGAAGAAGCTGATCCGCCAGGCCATATCCTCATAATGCGAGGGGAAGATTTCCAGGTTGTCGCCGCGTACCCGGAAACACCCCCGCGTGAAGGCGGCGTCGTTCCTCTTGTATTGCAGCGCGACGAGCTTGCGGATGATCTCGCGCTGATCCTGACTCTCGCCGACTTTGAGATCAAAGATCATCGCAGAATAAGTCTCGACCGAACCGATGCCGTAAAGGCACGAAACGGACGCCACGATGATCACATCATCGCGTTCGAGCAGCGCGCGGGTGGCCGAATGGCGCATCCGGTCGATCGCCTCGTTTACGCTGGACTCCTTCTCGATATAGGTATCGGAGCGCGGCACATAGGCTTCGGGCTGGTAATAGTCATAGTAACTGACAAAATACTCGACCGCATTATCGGGAAAGAAGCTCTTGAATTCCCCGTATAATTGCGCGGCGAGGATCTTGTTGGGCGCAAGCACCAGAGCGGGGCGTTGCAAGGTCTCGATGACCTTGGCCATGGTGAAGGTCTTGCCCGAACCTGTCACGCCCAGCAGCACCTGCGTTTTCTCGCCCGCCAACGCACTTTCGACGAGTTCGGCAATCGCGGTCGGCTGATCGCCTGCCGGCTCGTAATCGGAAACAATGCGGAAGGGCTTACCCCCCATCGATTTTTCCGGACGCGCCGGACGGTGCGGGACGAAATCCGCGCCGGTTTCAGGCTCGGCAAGGCCTCTGCGGATGATGAGTTCAGCCATGCTGCGCCATATGCGCGCTGGCCCCGCGCTTGTGAAGTGGCGCGAGCGGGCGTAGTCTTGATCCCTCGGGCAAGAGGGCAAGGTATGCGTAACGGGGCACTTTGGGCAGGCTTGGCGATCTTGGCGGCATGTTCGGGCGGGGCCGAGGTTGACGCGGACGGCGATGGCGCGATTTCGGGCCGGGAGGCAGCGGGCGCGGCGGCTGACATGCCGCGGCCCGAGGCCGGGCTCTACCGCGCAACGATCACCATGACCGGCATCGATGTGCCGGGCATGGGCGCCGCAATGAAAGGGCACGGCGGCGGTATGACGACCACCAACGAATATTGCCTTACCCCGGCTGATGTCGAGCAAGGCTATGAGGAAATGATGAAGCGTGGGCAGGATGGCTCGTGCCGCTACGAAAAGTTCACTCTCGCAGACAGCGGGATGGACGCGGTGATGCTGTGCCAGACGCAGCAGGGCGAGGCGCGCATGGAGATGAAGGGCAGCGTTACGCCGACCGGATCGCAGTTCGATGCAAGCATGAAGATGGATTTGGATGGCATGGGTAATGGCACCATGCGCTTTTCCGCCAAGCACGAACGGATCGGCGATTGCTGAGATGTGACAAGCGGAGGTTTCACTTGCCATTCAGGTGCCGCGCTCGATAGGCGGTAGCGATGTCTTCGAACCGTAACATTCCGCTCTGGCAGCTGGGTCGCAACCAAGCGCTTGTGCGCGCTGCCGCCGCGCGCGAGGCCATTGCCGCCAGCGATCTGGCGCGGCGCATTGCGCTGGCGCGGGAGGTGCGGCCCGAAGAAGAGCTGGGACGCCCGCAATTTACCCGCCTCATCGGTGAGCTTGATGTGCTAGCCGAACCGGCGCGCAGGCTGGTGCGCCGCACTCAGCCAATCCCGTTGGCGCAAAATCCGCAGCTGGTGATGATCCTGCCCGGCTTTGCCACGCACCCGATCCGCATGCGCTATCTGGCGCGCCAACTGGAGCAAGCGGGCCACCGCACCAAGCGTTGGGGGCTGGGTTTCAACTGGGGGCCAGACCCTGAACGCTTTGATTTCCTTGAACAGCGCCTTGTCGAAATGAGCGACCGCTATGGCCGCGAAGTGGTGCTTTTGGGCTGGAGCCTCGGTGGGCTTTATGCGCGAGAGCTCGCCAAGCGCCAGCCCGAACGATGCGCCAAGGTCATCACCATGGGCTCACCCTTTTCGGGCAGCCCGCGCGCGAATAATGCGTGGCGGGTCTATCAGTTCATCACCGGCCATTCGGTGGATAGCCCGCCGGTCGAGGCCGATCTGCCTGCCAAGCCGCCAGTCGAGACGGTGGCGCTGTGGAGCCCCAATGACGGCATCATCGCACCGGCCTGCGCGGCAGGGGTTCCGGGCGAGCGTGATCGGGCGATCAAGGTGGCTTGCACGCATATCGGCTACACCTATTCGCCCGAGGTGGTCGCAACCCTGCTGAAAGAGCTTGACGGGCGCCATTGATGCCGCCGTGCACGCGTCAAGTGCTGCCTCGCAGAAATCCGCAAGGGGGCGCTTTCCTTTTGGTAAACTGCGGTTAGACTGCCTCTTTACGAGCACAGCTGTTCGCGGGGGGCAATGCAGGGATCGCCGGATACCTTTGACGAGATGTTCGATGCCGCCGGCCAGACACGCGCGGCTTACAGCGAATATTGCCGCTGGTTCGGTGAACAGAGCCCCGGTTGGCTCAAGCGCAAGAGCCGCGAGGCTGATGATACCTTCCGCCGCACCGGCATCACTTTCAATGTCTATGGCGAGGAAGAGGCCGAAGAACGGCTGATCCCCTTCGACATGGTGCCGCGCATCATCACCGCCGCCGAATGGCGCCGCCTTTCTCGCGGGATCGAACAGCGGGTGCGCGCGCTCAATTCTTTCCTTCACGATCTTTATCATCGCCAGGAGATTATCCGTGCGGGTCGCGTGCCCGAAGGCTTGCTTCACAATAACGAAGCCTGGCTCGCCAACATGGTCGGCTTTACTCCGCCGGGCGGCATCTACACGCATATCGTGGGCATTGATCTGGTGCGCACCGGGCCGGATGATTTCTTCGTGCTCGAAGATAACGCCCGCACGCCATCGGGGGTCTCCTATATGCTGGAGAACCGCGAGACGATGATGGGGATGTTCCCCGATCTGTTCAGCCGGATCGCGGTGGAGCAGGTCTCGAACTATCCGCGCCGTCTTGCGCGTTCGCTGGCTGCCTGCGCGCCGCCTGCCTTCCACGGCGATCGCAGCCGGGGCGAAAAGCCGACTGTCGCGGTGCTCACGCCGGGCGTGTTCAACTCGGCCTATTTCGAACATGCCTTCCTTGCCGATCAGATGGGCGCCGAACTGGTCGAGGGCAGCGATCTGCGCGTGGTCGAAGGCCGGGTGCAGATGCGCACCACGCGCGGTTACATGCCGATCGATGTGCTCTATCGCAGGGTTGATGACGAATTCCTCGATCCGCTCACGTTCAATCCCGATAGCGTGCTTGGCGTGCCGGGGATCATGGATGTTTACCGGGCAGGCGGGATCACGATTGCCAATGCGCCGGGCACCGGGGTTGCCGACGACAAGGCGATCTATTCCTTCATGCCGGAAATCGTCGAATTCTACACCGGCGAAAAGCCGCTCTTGCCCAATGTCCAGACCTGGCGCTGCGCCGATAAGGACAGCCTCAAATATGTGCTCGATCACCTTGCCGAACTGGTGGTGAAGGAAGTCCATGGTTCGGGCGGCTATGGGATGCTGATCGGGCCAACCGCCACCCGCCGCGAGATCGCTGCCTTTCGCCACAAGTTGATGGCGCGGCCTGATAATTATATCGCACAGCCCACCTTGGCGCTTTCGACCTGCCCGATCTACACCGCCAAAGGGCTCGCCCCGCGCCATGTGGACCTCAGGCCCTTCGTGCTGGTTTCGCCCGATGGCATCGACATCACGCCCGGAGGGCTGACGCGCGTGGCGCTGAAGAAAGGGTCGCTGGTGGTCAATTCCAGCCAAGGGGGCGGCACCAAGGATACCTGGGTGCTGAAGGACTAGGATGGAGAGACCCGCCCCATGCTAGGCCGCACCGCCAATGCGCTGTTCTGGATGTTCCGTTACCTTGAGCGGGCCGAGAATACCGCGCGCCTGCTTGAAGCGGGCGTGCGCATGGCGCTTACCCGCGATCTGGTGACAGCGGAAGCGGAATGGCGCTCGGTCATTGCAACGCTTGGCCAGCAGGCCGCGTTCGAGGCCGCGCACGATGCCTATGACGGGCTCAGTGTCTGGAACTTCGTGCTGCGCGGGCCCTCCAATCCTGGCAATGTGCGCGGCATGTTTGCGCTGGTGCGCGCCAATGCCCGCACCGCGCGCACCAATATTTCCTCGGATGTGTGGGAAGCGGTCAATGATAACTGGATGAAGCTCGACGCGCTGCTCGCCCGTCCGGTCGGCCAGACAGCGGTGGGCGAGGTGCTGGCGGCGATCCGGCGCGCAAGCACGCAGGTCCACGGCGCATTCGATGGCTCGATCCTGCGCGATGAGGGTTTCCACTTCGCGCGCGCGGGCACCTTTATCGAGCGCGCCGACAGCACCGCGCGCATTCTCGACATGAAGTATTTCCTGCTGCTGCCCTCGCTGTCCTATGTCGGATCAAGCCTTGATACCGGGCAATGGGAACAGGTGCTGCGTTCGGTTGCAGGGGCAAGCGCTTATAGCTGGCTCAATGCAGGCCAAATTGAAGCGCGCGGGATTGTCGAATTTCTGGTGCTTGATGAACGCTTCCCCCGCAGCCTTGCCTTCTGCCGCAACGCGCTGCGCGCCAATCTGGCAGAGCTTTCCCGGATGCATGGGGTGGAAGGCCAGTGCAACGCCCTGATGCGCGAGGCCGACAGCCGGATCAACCATCTGAGCGTGGACGAAATCTTCGAGCAGGGGCTGCACGAGTTCCTTGTCGATTTCCTCGGCAGCAATGTCGGCATCGCCAACGCGATAGCCGCCGATTACCGGTTCCACGCATGAAAAGGGGCCGTCCATGAAACTGGCGATCCGCCACACTACGCATTACACCTTTGCCCAGCCCGTCTCGCACGCCTTGCAGCGGCTGCGACTCACGCCCAAGGAAACGCAGGGCCAGCGCATCATCGAATGGGCAATGCAGTTCGATAATGCGCATCGCGAGCTGGAATTCGACGATCAGCATTTCAACACTGTCACGCTGATAGGTGTCAATCAGGGTATCACCGAGGTGACCGTGTCCTGCGCAGGCGTGGTCGAGACGCAGGACCATGCCGGGGTGATTGGGCGCCATTCGGGGCATCTGCCCTTGTGGAGCTTTCTGCGGCAAACCCCGCTCACCCGGCCGGGACCGCGGCTGCGATCGTTGCTGCGCGAAGTGCCCGAGCGCGATATCTCCGCCCCGCTCGGCTTTCTCCACGCGCTGTCCGATCTGATCCGCGACCGGATCACTTATCAGACCGGCACCACCCATGCCGCCACCACCGCCGAAGAAGCTGTCGTGCATGGTTATGGCGTGTGTCAGGATCACACCCATATCTTCATCGGCGCGGCGCGCTTCCTCGGCATCCCGGCGCGCTATGTCAGCGGCTATCTGCTTATGGATGACCGGGTCGATCAGGAAGCGACCCACGCCTGGGCCGAAGCCCATGTCGAAGGGCTGGGCTGGGTCGGCTTTGATATCTCCAACGGCATCTCGCCCGATCCGCGCTATGTGCGGGTTGCGACAGGCCATGATTATCGCGATGCAGCGCCGGTGACGGGGATCAGCTGGGGCACGGCTGATCACGCGCTGCGGGTTGAGGTGGCGGTCGAACGCCAGCGGCAAAGCCAGCAGCAAAGCGGGCCTTCCGATCAGGATCCGCTGTAATCCTGCCATTCCGCAGGGGCCTTTGCGCAAGGCGTCAATTGCGCTAGCGCGATGCCGCGTCCTGCCGGGCGCAGGCAGGAGAGTTTCGCAAGATGACCTATTGTGTGGGGATGGTGCTGGATCGCGGGCTGGTGCTGATGAGCGACACACGCACCAATTCGGGCGTCGACAACATCTCCACCTTCCGCAAGCTGTTCCACTGGAGCGTGCCGGGCGAACGTATGATTGCGGTCATGACAGCAGGCAATCTCGCCACGACCCAGGCGGTGATCAGCCAGCTTGAGGAACGCACCAAGGCCCCCGATCAGCGCGACAACACCCTGATCAAGGGGCCGACGATGTTCAGCGTTGCGACCGAGATCGGACGGCTTTTGCGCAAGACCATCGAGGAAGCGCAAAGCGCCAACGGCGAGGCAGGCAAGGGCCGCTTTTCAGCGACGATGATCCTTGCCGGGCAAATCAAGGGGATGCAGCCGCGCCTGTTCATGATCTATCCCGAAGGCAATTTCATCGAAGCCAGTTGGGACACGCCCTTCTTCCAGATCGGCGAGACCAAATATGGCCGCCCGATCATCATTCGCGGCTATGATCGCGACATGCGGTTCGAAGATGCCGTGAAACTTCTAATGGTCAGCTTCGATTCAACCCTCAAGGCGAACCTTTCGGTCGGCCTCCCGCTTGATCTTCTGGTGATCGGCAAGGATCAGTTTGCCGCGACCCATGAACACCGTGTGACCGCCGATGATCCCTATTTCGACAGGATTTCAAACGGCTGGAGCGATGCACTGCGCAGCGCCTTCCATTCGCTGCCGCCTTACAGTTTTGGCTAAATTAGGCTCGCTGAAGGCTGCAAAGCGCGGCAATCTGCCTCCAATTTCGAGCGATATTGTATAACAGATTCAATTACATCGACGTTCCGAGTAATGCTATAACCTCCGTTATGGGGGCACTCCTGCGTGAAAAGGCGTAAGCTCTGGCGCAGTCATTCTTGTATGACACGCAAAGCCCCTCTCCACTTCATCGATTCGTGCAGCCGCCAACGCGCAGAAATGGCGCGGGTCGGATTTGCCATGGGTCACCATTCCGAAGTCTATAACGACATTTCGGAACTTTCGGTTCACCCGCCGCGCGAAGGCATCATCATCGCCCGCGACACGCCCGAGGAAGGCGGCGTGGCGATGATCCTCGAGCGCTTGAGCCGGCTGGGCATCTGGCTGCCGCTCATTGCGGTCGAGACGCAGCCGCGCCCCGGCAAGATTGTCGAGGCGATCAAGGCAGGGGCGCTTGATTATCTTTCGCTGCCGCTTGATCCGGAACGCTTCACCCGCTGCCTTGCCCGCGTTGGGCACGAGGCGGAAATGTTCGGGGCGGCGCGTCGCCGCATGATCGAGGCGCGCGACCGCATCTCCACGCTGTCCACGCGCGAGCGTGAAGTGCTCGAATGGCTGGCGCGCGGCAGCAGCAACAAGGCGATTGCTCGCGAATTGGCGATCAGCCCGCGCACAGTTGAAATCCACCGCGCCAACATGATGAGCAAGCTGGGCGCACGCCACGCGGCCGAAGCGGTGCGGCTGCGGCTCGAAGCCGGGTTTGAAGGCGGTGCGCAGTTGTGAGGTGTGGCATCCGCTTCTGATCGTCACCGACGATGAAGCCAATCGCGGGTGCCTAATCAGCCAAGCGATACGGGGTTTCCCCGTGGCCGCTCCGGTTCCGCCCCCTTGGCGCCGGGGCGGCGTGCCTCGCACGCGCTTGGCCGATCAGCAGTCCTTTTCAGCGGCAGAACTTGGCGCCGGTTCCTTCAAGGTGGAAGTGATCGGCGTGGGCCGCGTTGTATTCCGGCCCCAGCACCGTGCCGAAGCGCTTGCATGCGCTCGAATGGACCACCCGCAGAAACTCGCGCACTTCGGGCCGCCCGCCGTGCCAGTCGCGCTTCAGGTCAATGCGGCGTCCATCCTCCAGCACGAAGCCTGACACATCTATGGCAGCGGCCTGTGCATGGGCCGAAAGGCGCTGGGTTCCCGCGATTGTGCGGCAGGCATAGCTGCCCATCGTGTCGATCCGTGCCAGCCGGGTGCCAAGGATCTCGCGCGCGGCGCGGTCAACCCCGAAGCGCGCCCACTCGCTGAAGGCCTTGGCCGTGGCGCATTGCACCGGGCCGATATTGCTGACCCCAAAGAACGCGCCATCGCCGGCCAGCGCCGAAAGCTGCACCGTTCCCAGTTTGTTGCAGCCGGGCGCTGCGTAGGTATCGGCCACCGGCGTAAAGCGGGCGCCGCTCGCGCCCAGTTCGGTCATGCAGATGCGGTCATCGGGGCGCGGGGCGTAGCTTTGCGGGGCCGAAGCTACACGCGGCGCGCTTGCGGTGGCAGGGGCGGTGCTGCGGGCATTGCCGATCGGGCCGCCGCGTCCCTGGGGAACCAGCGATCCGCACCCGGCCAGCGCTAAAGCGCTGATCACAAGAGCTGCGGCTCCAAGGCGTGAGGTCTGTGTCATGCCTATGGTAAATGCACCATTTTCCTTAAGTGCAGCATAAGTAGCACGGTAAACGCAAGATTAACCGGCTTTTTTCGCTGCCTTTGCATCAGCTTGTCTGCGGCGGCCGACTGCCGGTGCCAGCCCGGCGGGATGAGCCAGCGGCGCTGCATGAGGGCCGATCGCAGCGACACCGTGAGTGCCCGGCGAGTGGTGCAGGGGCCGCAGGGCAGCGCGTGCACGGCCAGTTCCCATAGCGCGATTGTCGCTTCATCCGGGTCGATCAGCCGTGCAGATTGGCGCTATCCTTGGTTTTTCTCACCCGGAGTCACGACGTCTTGCTCATCTAACCGGCGAAAAGGCCTGCAAGGTCATCAATGCGCAGCGTAATCATGGATCGGTTGGCACCCTGCGTGATGGCCCCATCATCGGGAAAGCGGCTGACGAGCTGATGGGGACCCTGGCAGCGCTAACCGGCGCACGCCCATTGCGGGCCGTCGGCCCGCTGATCCCGGGCCCAGCGCGATACCCGGCGTGTCCCGTCAATCTCATCGGTCATTTCTGACCACGTGCACCCGTTGCGGTGCTGACCGCAACGATGGCGAGCGAAGCGGCGGCAAATCCCGGCACGATTTCATAAAGGCCCGCACCCCCACCCAGCATCGGGGGCAAGGCGGTGTTCCAGCCGAGCGTGATCCATCCCGCCACCACGCCTGCGCCCGCCACCAGCCCTGCGACTGCGCCTGCGCCCGTCATCCGCTTCCAGGTCAGCGCGAGGAGGATCAAGGGGCCGAACGCCGCGCCAAATCCCGCCCAGGCATTGGCGACGAGGCCCAGCACCTCGCTGGTCGGATCGGCGGCAATGGCAATTGCGGCAGCTGCCACCAGCGCGACGCACAAGCGGCTTATGTTCACAGCCTCGCGTTCGGACGCGGTGCGCCGCAGGAACAGGCGGTAGAAATCTTCGGTGAGCGAGGAGGAAGATACCAGCAGCTGCGCTGAAATCGTGCTCATGATCGCGGCCAGCAGCGCGGCGTAGAGGAACCCCGTCACCGCCGGGTGGAACAGGAGCCTGGCGAGCAGGATGAAAATCGTTTCGGGATCCTCGACCACCAGCCCATTGGCCTGCGCATAGGCGCGCCCGGCAAGGCCCACCGCCACGGCACCGGCAAGCGAGATCACCATCCAGCCCATCCCGATGATCGCCGCGCGCGGCACGTTTTCCACGCGGTCGATCGCCATGAAGCGCACGATAATGTGCGGTTGGCCGAAATAGCCAAGCCCCCAGGTCACCGCGCTGATCACGCCAACCAGCGTGGCGCCGCCGGTCAGGCTGAGAAAGCCGTCCTGCGGCACCACAGAAAGGTTAAGCGGCGCATTGCTTCCATAACCCGAAAGGATCACCAGCGGCATCACCACCAGCGCTGTCATCATGATCATGCCTTGCACGAAATCGGTCAGGCTGACGGCGAGAAATCCGCCGATGGTGGTGTAGACCAGCACGATCCCTGCCGTGATGATGATACCCAGCATGTAATCGGAAAGGCCAGTGGCGGGGAGCGCCCCGGCAAAAGCGGCAACGAACAGCTTGCCGCCCGCCACCATGCCGCTGGCGGTGTAGACAGTGAAGAATCCCACGATGATCACCGCCGATGTTACCCGCAGCACTGTGGCGCTTTCGGGGAAGCGATTGGCAAGGAATTGCGGGATGGTCAGCGCATTGCCCAGCCGTTCGGTCTGCTCGCGCAGACGCGGGGCAACGATGATCCAGTTCGCCGCCGCACCGATGGTAAGGCCGATGGCGATCCACGCCTCTGCCAGCCCGGCGGCAAACAGCGCGCCCGGCAGTCCCATCAGCAGCCAGCCCGACATATCCGAGGCGCCGGCCGATAGCGCCGTGACCGCAGGCGACAGGTTGCGGCCCGCCAGAAGATAGCCTTCGGAATCCGCGCGGGTCTTGAACCAGGCATAGACGCCGATGGCGATCATCAGGGCGAAATAGGCGGCGAGTGCCGCCAGTGTGTAGGTGTTCATGGGGGCGAGGGGTAACTCCTGCGCCTGTCGCTGGCTAGACAGGCGCAGGAGTTACCCGCATTCGGAAGCCTCAGAGCAGGCCCACCCCGCTGCGACTAGCTTCGCCTGTGGCTGGGCAAGTCTCGCTCCCCTCCCGCTTGCCCCCGGCCTGCGCCGGGGCAGGTATCGGGCTGAGGGGTGGGAGTCCCCCTCAATCGTCCTTCTTGCGCCGCGCCTTCTTGCGTTCGTGCGGGCACAGGATCGCCTTCCTCAGGCGGATCGATTGCGGCGTAACCTCGACCATTTCATCATCGTCGATATAGGCGATGGCTTGCTCAAGGCTCATCCGGCGCGGCGGGGTGAGGCGGATAGCGTCATCCTTGCCGGATGAGCGGATGTTGGTGAGCTGCTTGGCTTTGAGCGGGTTCACTTCAAGATCATCGGGCTTGGCGTTCTCGCCGATCACCATGCCTTCATAGACCTTCATCTGGGGTGAGATGAACAGGGTGCCGCGCTCTTCAAGCGAGTTCAAGGCATAGGCCACCGCCTCGCCATCGCCGTTCGAGATCAGCACGCCGTTGATGCGGCCTTCAATCGGGCCCTTGTATGGGCCATATTTTTCGAACAGGCGGTTCATTATGCCGGTGCCGCGCGTGTCGGAGAGGAACTCGCCATGGTAACCGATCAGCCCGCGCGAAGGGGCGGAGAAGGTGATGCGGGTCTTGCCCTGGCCCGAGGGGCGCATTTCGGTGAGGTCGGCCTTGCGGCGCTGCATCTTCTCGACCACCGTGCCCGAGTGTTCGTCGTCCACGTCAATCACGACGGTTTCATAGGGCTCCATGCGCTGGCCGCCTTCCTCGCGCAGCAGCACGCGCGGGCGGCTGATGCCGAGTTCAAAGCCTTCGCGGCGCATGGTTTCAATCAGCACGCCAAGCTGCAATTCGCCGCGCCCGGCGACTTCGAAGCTGTCCTTGTCCTCGGATTCCGTCACGCGGATCGCGACATTGGTTTCCGCCTCGCGCAGCAGCCGATCACGGATCATGCGGCTCGTCACCTTGCTGCCTTCGCGGCCCGCCAGCGGCGAATCGTTCACGGAAAAGCGCATCGCCAGCGTCGGCGGATCAATCGGCTGGGCGGCAATCGGTTCGCTCACCGAAGGATCGCAGATGGTGTTGGCGACAGTGGCCTTCTCAAGCCCGGCAAGCGCGATGATATCGCCCGCGCGCGCGATTTCCACCGGCACGCGTTCGAGCCCGTCAAAACTCATCAGCTTGGTGGCGCGGCCGACTTCGACAACCTTGCCTTCCATATCGATGGCGTGGATCGGATCATTGACGCGGATCGTGCCTGACTGGACCCGGCCCGTCAGCACGCGGCCCATGAAATTGTCGCGATCAAGCAGGGTCGCAAGGAAGCTGAACTTGCCCGCGACATCAAGCTGCGGAGGCGGAACATGCTCGACGATCTTGGCAAACAGCGGAGCAAGCGTGCCTTCGCGTAAGGCTTCATCCTCGCTGGCATAGCCATCGCGGCCCGAGGCGTAGAGCACCGGGAACTCCAGTTGCTCATCACTCGCATCAAGGCTCACGAACAGATCGAACACCTCGTCGAGCACTTCTTGCGGGCGGCCATCGGGGCGATCGATCTTGTTGACGACGACGATCGGGCGCAGGCCCAGTGCGAGCGCCTTGCCGGTGACGAACTTGGTCTGCGGCATCGCGCCTTCCGCGCTGTCGACCAGCAGGATCACGCCATCGACCATCGACAGAATGCGTTCCACTTCCGCGCCGAAATCGGCGTGGCCGGGGGTATCGACGATATTGATGCGGGTGGTCTCGCCGCTTGCCTCATCCGTCCATTCGACGCTGGTGCACTTGGCCAGAATGGTGATCCCGCGCTCCTTTTCGAGATCGCCCGAATCCATCGCGCGTTCTTCCACCCGCTGATTATCGCGGAACGTGCCCGACTGGCGGAACAGCTGGTCAACCAGCGTGGTCTTGCCGTGGTCGACGTGGGCGATGATCGCGATGTTGCGAAGACCGGTGCGGGGCTGCGAGGAGGACATGCTTTTCGGTTTCCATCATGCAGGCCTGAGCGGCGCGGCAATGCGTGCCATCAGGTCGGGATTTGGCGCATTTTCAGGCGCGCCGGGTTAGTGCGGGTTTGTGGCGGGAGTGCGACAGGCCGGGCGCATGCGGATGCTTGAAGCTCCGCTCCCTGCTTGCTGCATTGCAACATCGCGTCGCCGCCTAGCGCAAGTCATGCGCGGCGGCAAGCATCGCTGCGCCATCACCTCCGTCAAATGGTTACACTTATGCAACAATGGGCGGGGCGATCGGGCATAAGTTCCGCTTTCCCGCTTGTGAGCGCTGCGCCTCTTGCCTATGAATTTTGTGGGGCGCTGAGCGGTCGGTTTACACAAGACCGGATTCAGGGTCAGGGTTTGAGGAGAGAATTTTCATGCGTTTCACCACAACCGGCATTGCCGGATTGCGTCGTTTTACCCTCTTGGCCGGTGCGGCCACCATCGCGCTTCCGGGCGCTGCCTTTGCGCAGACCGCCGATCAGGATGCCGCGGAAGAGCCGGCGGCCAACAGCAATGTCATTATCGTGACCGCCTCCAAACGCGAACAGACCTTGCAGGAAACCCCGATTGCCGTTTCCGTGACCAGCGCTGAAACCATCAAGGCAGCGCAAATCCGCGACGTGCTTGATCTCCAGACCGTGGTGCCCTCGCTGCGCGTCAGCCAGCTTCAAAGCGCCTCGGCCACCACTTTCATCATTCGCGGCTTCGGCAACGGCGATAACAACTTCGGGATCGAGCCGTCGGTCGGCGTTTTCATCGATGGCGTGTTCCGTTCGCGCAGCGCGGGTGCCCTGTCAGACTTTCCCAATGTCCAGCGCATCGAAGTGCTGAACGGCCCGCAATCGACCCTGTTTGGGAAGAATGCGAGCGCGGGCGTTATTTCGATTGTCACGCGCGAACCGCAGTTTGAGTGGGGCGGCATGGTCGAGGCAAGCTACGGCAACTTCGATGCCTTTGTCATGCAGGGGGACATCACCGGCCCGATTACAGACAAGCTGGCCTTCTCGATCGACGGCAGTTTCAACCGCCGCGATGGCTACGCCCAGATCGTGAACCTCAATCAGGACATCTCAGATCGCAACCGCTGGTCGACCCGCGGTCAGCTTTTGTGGGAGCCGAGTGCTGATTTCAAGGTGCGTGCGATTGTCGATTATGGCCGCATTGATGAAGTGTGCTGCCAAGTGACCACGGTGGTGGCTGGTCCGACTGCCGCCGCGGTGCGCGCGGTGGGCGGTGCGCTTGATACCAATATATTCAGCTTCAACACTTTCCTCAATCAGGTGCCGCGCAACACGGTCGATAATTACGGCGGCTCGATCCAGGCTGACTGGAACGTGGGCAATCTGACTGTCACCTCGATCACGGCCTATCGCGAGCTGAAGAATTTCCTCGATCAGGATGTCGACTTTACCAGCGCGAATGTGGTGAGCGAAGTCCGCGATCAAAGCGTGAATACCTTTACGCAGGAACTGCGGATTGCCTCCGATTTCGAAGGGCCGTTCAATTTCCTGCTCGGCGGCTTTTACTTCGACGAAACCATCCGTCAGGACAGCAGGTTGACCACCGGGCCGCAGGCGCGTCCGTTTTTTGAACTTCTGGCAGGCGGTCCGGGGACGTTCGGAGCGGTTGAACGTCAACTGGGCATCCCGGCGGGAGGCATCTTCCGCGCAGGTCCCCTTACTGCCGAGAATTTCAACATGTCGAACCAGGCGCTGTCGATCTTCGGCACGTTCGATTTCGAACCGATTGATGGTCTCGTCTTCACCGCCGGTTTCAATTACACTGATGATCGCAAGAACTACGATCTTTCGATGCAGGCCTTTGATCCGCTGGGCCGGATCAATTTGGTCGATGCATTCATCGTGGGCGGCATAGCTGGTGCCACTGGCACCCCTCCGGCCAATATCGGTCCGGCGCAGATCGCGGCGTTTCAGGCGGCCAACCCGGCTGCCTTTGCGACGATCGCCGGACGCGCAACCAACCCGGCGACCAACCCATTGCTGCCGCTGGCCGGCCTGCAATTCCAGCCGCCGTTCCTCAATGTGCCGAACGCGGTGGAAAACGGCCGGACCAATGATGACGAGCTCGTCTATCTGTTCCGGGTGGCCTACGAAATCTCGGCGAATGTCAACGTCTACGGCAGCTATGCGACTGGCTTCAAGGCCAGCTCGATCAACCTGTCGCGCGATTCGCGCCCGCTGTTCGGCGATTTTATTCCCGGCCCTGGTCGCTCGACGATCCTCGCGCCGGCCTCGCCGATCCGCAATGCCGGGCTGGCGGTGCCCAACCTCAACACGGGTTCGCGCTTTGCGGCGCCTGAAAAGGCCGAAGTCTATGAACTCGGTGTCAAGGCGAACTGGGATGGGATCGGCTTCAACCTTGCCCTGTTCGATCAGAGCATCCAGGACTTCCAGAGCTTCCTGTTCACTGGCACCGGCTTTGCGCTGGCCAACGCAGGACAGCAGTCGGTGCGGGGCTTTGAAATCGACAGCCGCGTGACCCCGGTCGAAGGCCTGACCTTTACCTTCGCCGCGACCTATCTCGATGCGGTGTTCGACAGCTTCCCGAACAGCCCGGTTGGCGATCTTTCTGGACGGCGTCCGGGGGGTATTCCGGAGTGGAGCTTGGCGACCTCGGCCACTTATAATCACGAGTTCGGTAACAGCGGCAATCGCCTCGTGACCCGGATCGACTACAACCATGAAAGCAACACGCCGATCAACAACGGCCTTCCGACTTTCAATATCGCTGGGCGCGATCCGCGGATCTTCCAGCGCGAAGTCAATCTGGTGAACGCCTCGATGATGCTGCAACTGCGCAGCGGGCTCGAATTCGGGGTCTGGGCGCGCAACCTGCTTGACGATCAATATTTGCTCACCGTGTTCGACGGCGTTGCTCAGGCGGGCACGGTTTCGGGCTATCCGGCTCAGCCGCGCACCTATGGCGGGATCGTCCGCTACACCTTCTGATCGGCCGAATAGCTGATCGACAAAAGGCCCCGCAGCGCGCTGCTGCGGGGCCTTTTTCGTTGCCTCGGCGGGGCGCTTACAATTCGCGTAGCGCGCGGGCGGGCTTGGCACGCAGCAGCGGGAACGAACCGCCCAGCGCAAAGGCCAGCACCAGCGCAAGGCCGATACCCAGCACGCCTGCCACCACGCGCCAATCGGGCAGCCAGTCAAAGTTGAAAACGGCGGTGATGATCACCCAGGCCAGCACTCCGCCCAGCGCCAGCGCGACAGCCGCGAGCAGTGCGGTGATCATGCCGTATTCGGCCAGTTGCAACAGCAGGATCTGGCGGCGGCTTGCCCCCAGCACACGCAGCACGACAGTGTCATAGGTGCGCGCCGCACGCGCGGCGGCAATCGCGCCGAGCAGCACGGCAAGACCCGCCAGCACCGTCACCGCGGCGGCTGCCAGCGTGGCGAGCGAGATTTGCTCCAGCAGCTTGCGCCCCTCGACAATCAGTCCGCCGATTTCCACCACCGAGCTTGACGGCAATTCGCGCACCAGCGTGCGCAGCAGCGCCCCGCGCGCGTCGTCGCCCACGCCTTCGGGCAGGTCGATCGTGGCCGAAAGATTATGCGGCGCATCGGCCAGTGCATTGCGCGAAAACACCAGCGTGAAATTGAAACCGAGATTTTCCCAATCCACTTCCCGCAGGTTCGCAATGCGTGCGGTGCGCTCGACCCCGAGCACCCCGATGGTGATGTAGTCGCCCACGCCCACGCCAATCGCGCGGGCCTGTTCGGCGTCGACCGAGACCAGCAATTCGCCGCTGTGGAACGGGCTCCACCATTCGCCCGCAACCACGCGGTTACCGAGCGGCAGGCGATCTGCATAGGTAAGGCCGCGCTCACCGCGCAGCGACCATGCGCCTTCGGGGATTTCGGCAAGATCGGCCACGCGGGTCATATTGTCCTTGGGGCCGAATGCCAGCACCTTGCCGCGCAATGTGGGCACGGTGCGGATCGCGGCATCGGGGAAGGCGGCTTGCACCACCTCGAAAAAGCGGGGTTCCTTGTCGCGCGGCACATCGAGCACGAAATAATCGGGCGCCTCCGCCGGCACGCGCTGCTGGATATTGCCGTCGATCGCGCTTTGCACGGCGGCCAGCAGCACGAAGGCGGCAAGGCCAAAGCCCAGCGCTGTAACCAGCGCTCCGGTTGGCGCGCCGGGGCGGTGGAGATTGGCGAGCGCGCTTCGGAGGATCGGATTTGCCGGGCGGGGCAGGGCGCGCGCGCCGCGTTGCAAAGCCCAGCCAAGGCCCCCCAGCACCACCAGCGCCGCGCCAGCGCCAAGCAGAAATCCGCCCGACAGCTTGGGCTGTGCAGTCGTGGCTAGCGCCAGCGCAGAAATCGCCGCAAGGCCCAGTGCGGTTGCGCCCAGCGCGCGCCAATCACGCGCGAGCGGCGTGACGCCCGATCGCATGAGCGCCATCGCCGGAAAAGTGCGGGCGCGCAGCAGCGGCGCGGCCGCAAAAGTGAAGGCCACCAGCAGACCATAGCTTGCCGCCAGCACCAGCCTTGGTGGCTCAATCACAAAGCCGTTTTCCACTGGCAGCAGGCCCTGCAAGGCGCTGGCGAGCAGCGGCGTCACCAGCACGCCCGCGGCCAGCCCGGCGATGCTGCCCACCAACGCGGCCATGGCGATCTGGAGCGCATAGATGCGCACAATGTCGCCCGAGGTCGCGCCCAGCACCTTGAAGGTCGCAATGCTGGTGCGGCGCTGATCGAGATAGGAGGAAACTCCGCCCGCAATCCCGATACCCGCGATCACCAGCGCAGCAAGGCCCACCAGCGTGAGGAAATCGCTCATTTGGGTGACGAACCGATCCGCACCGGGGGAGGCGCGATCACGGGTGCGGATGGTGAAGCCCGATGACGGAAACTGATCGGTCAGCGCCTTTTCCACCGCCTCGGGCGAGCGGCCCGCGCGGCGGAAGGCAACGCGGTGCTTGGTCTGATAGAGCGAACCGGGAGCAAGCAATCCCGCCATGCCGGGCACGCTTTGCGCAACGATAATGGTCGGGCCAAGCTGGAAGCCTTCGGACAGGCGATCAGGCTCGTTCGCGATCACGCCCGCTGCGCGCAGCTGCACCCTGCCGACAGTGAACGGCTCACCCACCGCAATCCCCAGCCGGTCAATCGCGCCCTTGGCGAGCCATGCATCGGTGCCAGTGGGCGCGCCCACGCTGCGGCCATCAGCCAGCGTGAGCGTGCCATAAAGCGGCCACTTGGCGTCAACCGCTTTGAGTTCAACCGGTGCGGCATTTTCGCCAGCCAGCGCCATGGCTTGCAGGCGGTAGCCTTCGGAGACCGTGCCATATTCGCTGAGTTTGCCGCGTTCTTCATCGGTCAATCCGCGCTGCCACAGCGCGATTTCGATATCCCCGCCGAGCAGTTCCTGCCCGCTTGAGGCAAGCTCGCGCTCGATCGCGGCGGTCAGTGTGCCGATCGCAGCGAGCGCGGCCGTGCCGAGAAAAATGCACAGCACCAAGAGGCGCAGGCCCTTGAAGCGGGCATTGAGATCGCGCCGGGCAATATGCCACACCGCCGCCCACGATAGGCGTTCGCCAGCGCTCACGCGGGGTTCCTCGTGTCGGACACAATCCGCCCGTCGGCCATCGTGAGCACCCGCTCGCAGCGCGCGGCAAGGCTGGCGTCATGGGTGATGATCAGCAGCGTCGCGCCAGTCTCGGCACGGCGGGAGAGCAGCAGGTCGATAATCTCCGCGCCGGTTGCGGCATCGAGATTACCGGTCGGTTCATCGGCAAAGATCAGCGCCGGGCGCGGGGCCAGCGCGCGCGCAATCGCCACGCGCTGCTGTTCGCCGCCCGAAAGCTGGGTGGGATAGTGATCGGTGCGATGGCCAAGCCCGACCGCCGCCAGTTCGGCCAGCGCGCGCGGTGCGGCGTCTTTCGCGCCTGCCAGTTCCATCGGGGTTGCGACGTTTTCGGCCGCCGTCATTGTCGGCAGGAGGTGGAAGGCCTGCAAGACAATCCCGATCCGCCCGCGCCGGGCCGCGGCGAGGCCATCTTCAGTAAGCCCGCTGAAATCGGCGCCCGCGACCATCAAGGCGCCGCCGCTGGCGCGTTCGAGCCCCGAAAGCACCGCCATCAGCGAGCTTTTGCCCGAGCCCGAGGGGCCGAGCAGGGCAACCACTTCACCGTCTGCAATATCAAGGTCGATCCCGCGCAAGACTTCGACCGGGGCCGAGGCATTGCCGAGAACAAGGGTCAGGTTACGCGCGGAAATCGCAAGAGAGGGGCTTGTCACAATCGTCCGATGTCATAGGTGTGGGCTTGCAGCAAGAACGATAAGGAAAGGCTCGCGGATGCGTGCAGGCAGTTGGTCGAATATAGGGCACGCGCACGGCATTGCGAGTGGGGCGCTGGCAATTGTGCTGCTGCTTGCGGCATGCAGCGAGAGCGAGGGTGGGGGCGGGGATAATGCAGCCCCCGCCGCATCGCGCGCCGAGGCCGAGGCCAAGGGCGCGCTGCCGCCGATCCCGGTGATGGGACCAGAGCGGCGGATTGTCGCTTTTGGCGACAGTTTGTTTGCAGGCTATGGCCTGAAAGAAGGCGAAAGCTATCCTGATCGGCTTGAAGCGGCACTGCGGGTGCGCGGGATCAATGCCAATATCACCAATGCCGGCGTTTCGGGCGACACCACCGCCGCCGGGCGCCAGCGGCTGGCCTTTACGCTTGATGGGCTGCCTGCCAAGCCCGATCTGTTCATTCTGGAGCTGGGCGGCAATGATCTGCTGCGCGGGCTTTCGCCGCAGGAAACCCGCACCAATCTTGCCGCGATGCTCGAAGAGCTGAAAGCGCGCAATATTCCGGTGCTGATGATGGGGATGCGCGCGCCGCCCAATTATGGTTCGGATTATCAGGAGCAGTTCGACGCGATCTACCGCGATCTTGCCAGGCAATATGGTGCGGCGCTGATCCCGTTCTGGCTTGAGGATATCTACGAAGACCAGCGCTTGTTCCTGCCTGATCGGATTCACCCGACGGCCGAAGGGGTCGAGGAGTTGGTGAACGGAACGATTGCTGCGGTGCGCGCAGCATTGCCAGAAGCGGAGCCAGCCTAACCCGATGATGCCCGCACGGCGCTGCCGCCGCTGACCTGCCAGATCGCGGCATCCTTGAGGATATCGGAAAAGGGCGCAAGTTCGGTCCCCGTCAACCACACCTGCGCGCGGCCCTGCCCTAGCCGGCGGAACAATTCGGCGCGCCGGACAGGATCAAGGTGCGCAGCGACCTCATCGAGCAAAAGCACGCTGGGCCGTCCCGCTGCGGCCAGCGTGCCGTGAGCAAGAATGATGGCGATCAGCATCGCCTTCTGCTCGCCGGTCGAACAGGCAGCGGCGGGCTGACCGCTTGAGGCCATCACCACTTCGAGTTCATCGCGCTGCGGCCCGGTAAGCGCGCGGCCCGCTGCGCGATCACGCGAACGATCGCGGGCAAGCTCGGCGCGCAGTTGGCCAGCATCGGATGGCCCGCCGGGACGCAAGGTCAGCTGCGGCCTGGCGAAAGGTTCAGGCGGCAGAGCGGAGATTTCGTCGGCGAGCAGGCCGACAAGCGCGGCGCGGGTGCGGTGGAGGGCCGCGCCATGTTCGGCCACCTGCGCCTCGATGGCATCGAGCCAGCCTGCATCACCGCGGACCTCGAGCAGGCGGCCGCGTTCGCGCAAGGCCGCTTCGAACTGGCCGACCCGGCGCGCATGATCGGGCGCGATGGCGAGCGCCAGCCGGTCGATAAACCGCCGCCGCGCACCCGCGCTGTCGGTGAACAGGCCATCCATGGCGGGGGTGAGCCACGACAGCGCCAGCCATTCGCCCAGCGCGGTGGCGCTGGCAGCCGCGCTGTTGATGCGCACCAGACGGCGGCCCGGCTGTGCCGCCTCGGTATAGGTGCCCAGCCTTGCCGAAACCTGCCCCTGTTCGATCAAGCTTGCCCCGATGGCGAAGGGCAGCGCTGGTTCGCCGGGTGAGGGTCGGCGCCCCAGATCGCCCAATGCCGCGCGGCGAAGGCCCCTGCCAGCCCCGAGCAGCGAGATGGCTTCGAGCAGGTTGGTTTTGCCGGCCCCATTGGCCCCCACCAAGAGGTTGAAATGCGCCGTCTCGCCTAGCGTGGTTGCGGCGTGATTGCGGAAATCGGCGATGGTGATCTTGGTGAGCGCCATGGGTGGCTTGCGGTTAGCGGGGCGCATGCGTGAAGGGAAGGGGAGGGGTGAAAAGTCGCATCGCCAAAGCTTGGGAAATTTTACCAAGCTTTCGGATGGCTGAACGCGGTGTTTGCTGGGTGAAAGCAAACGAATGGCAGATTTCCGCCATTTTTCGAGTTTGGCACACCTTATGCAATGAGGTTTGCGTCCCCGGATGGTCCGAGGAACACTGCAAAACACACCAAGGAGTAACCCCAATGTTCATCGCCAACTTCGCCGATCGCTTCCTCGCTGCTGCCGTCTCGGTCGTCATCTCGGCCGGTATGCTTGCCTATGCGATCCTTCCCGCCAGCCCCGCTCTCATCGCCTGACGCCCTGCTGCGCCAGACCCCATTTACAAGGACACACAACCCATGTTCGGCAACAACTTCGGTATCCGCTTTGCTTCGGCAGCTTTCTCGGTGGTCATTTCGGCGGCGTTCCTCGCCTATGCGATTGTCCCCGCCAGCCCGAGCCTGATGGCGTGATCCGCATCGTCTGAGCCGGGTTCTGCCGGGCCCGGTGCCGCAAGCCAGCCCCAGCCAACGGCTTTGACCGCAAATGCAACAAGGAGTGCCTCACATGAACGATATTCTTTCCAATGGCAGCAAGCCGCCAAGCGCCGGTTTCCGCCTCGACAAGGGCAATGCCAAGCTGTTCGGCGTATGCGCCGGCATCGGCAGGCATTTCGGGCTGGACCCGTTGCTGGTCCGCATCGGCTTTG
>VFQU01000192.1_pt1:5000-67341 | contig 67341 bp, 61 predicted proteins | sample 3512311 | NCBI WGS metagenome assembly VFQU01 (sample SAMN10412377, study PRJNA504923) | tailings metagenome | isolation source: Relicate 3 Philex TSF3 active mining site | place: Philippines: Tuba, Benguet | collected 2017-08-29 | reverse complement strand
GGAAAGTGTTACCTCTAACCCGGCACAGGTGTTACCCATTACCCGGAACGAAACAGGGAGACCCCGCCCTACAAAATCACACCCGCTCCAGGCTCACGACCTTGTGGTTCGCGTCGACGGTGAGCACGAAATGGCCGACCACCCCCTCGGAGGTGACGAACCTCTGCAACAGCGAGGCGGGAAACTGCACGTTCTGTCCCGTCGTCGCGCGCGCCACCACGTGCCGCACGGTGCCGCGGTAATACTCGACGTATTTTGCGGGCGGGATCGCGAGGTGGAATTCGTAGCGCGTCACGCTTCGAGTCCTAAACCCGTGTGCAGTCGGTTGGCACGGCCGATTTTCACCGCCACGGGGCGGACACCGCGCCGGACACCCGCTTGCGGGCCCGGAGCGGACGGACTCAGCCGGCGTCCCGCTTCCACTCCACCCACAGGGCCTCGACCTTGGTGCGGGCCCAAGGGTTTTTGCGCAGGAAGGTGAGGGAGGACTTGATGCTCGGGTCGAACAGGAAGCAGCGGATCTCGATCCGCCGCCCCAGCTCCGCCCAGCCGAAGTGCCCGACGAGTTCGGTCAGCAACTGCTCCAGCGTCACCCCATGCAGCGGGTCCTTGGATTGAAAAGCCATCGCCCGGACTGTGAACCACGGATGCCCCGGATGGCACGGATGAATTTCGAAGCAGGGAAGGGCGGAAAACCACTAAACACACGAAAAGAAGCGCACCCGCGAATCACGGGCAGGGGCGCCTGCGTGCTGGCGACGACGCTCAAAAGGTGGAGCGCGTTGACCCCAACGCGCTTAAGGATGCCCGCCCTCTCGTAGCAGCCGACGTAAGTCGGCTGGGATCGGGAATCGCCTCCCCGATTCGCGTCCTCCCTGCACAGCCGTGAAGACGGCTGCTTCCACCCCCGCGAACGAAAAAATTGTAGGGCGGGGTCTCCCGACCCCGCCGATACTCGAACGCGAGATCGCATTCGCGGCGGGGTCAGGAGACCCCGCCCTACAGAATTCCCCAGCCATTAAACGCGGAGTCCGCAGAGGACGCGGAGCACGCCAAGCGGCACGCACTGATTGATCAATACTCCACGTCGCGACAGCGGGCTTCGAGTTTGGCGGCGATTGATTCGATTTGCTGATCGGTGAGGGTAGCCGGTCCACTGCAGAGAATCTTGGCCAAGCCCTTGGGATTGATGACTCGAGCCATGCGGCTCTCACGAGAGGGCTTCAACTCCACCCACCAACCGGGAAGCGTGAGGATGGGAGAGACGTGGAAGCGTTCGCCAAGTTCCTTCTTCAGAAGTTCCGCCAACCAAACGGAGTTTCGCTCTGCTTGTTCGAGGCCATGGTTATCTTCGCCCCAGGGCCAAACGAGGCCGCGGCCATCGAAATAGACTTTATGGTCGTTGAAACCGGGACGCGCGTTTTTCTTTCTTCGGGTCTTCGTCTCGATGGAGAAAATGCCCTGTGGACCGACGGCGACATGGTCGATGTTGAACTTCGAACCATTGGAATCCCCGGGCACGTCGTGAAACACGAACCAGCCGGCCCGCTTTAGCGGCTCCAGGTTCTCCGCTACAATGCGCTCGCCGAAGTAGCCCAAGTGACGGTCGTTACTTTCCTTCGCCCGGGTGGAGACCCAGCGCGCGGCGATGACGAAGCTGAAGGCAAATACAAGAGCGCTGCCGACAACGCCGGGAAGGATGAAACTATTTGGCAGCTTAAGCGCGCCCATGAAGAGCAGCAGGCCGAGGAGCGCTGGCAGCGAAGCGGCCCACAGTATGTGGACCAGCATGTCCTCCTCGAACGTGCGGACGATCTTCATCTGCGTTTCCCCTGGGTGCCGCAATAGTTTCAAGTCCGGGCCGAAGGGCAGGCGAGTTTTTCTTTGCCGCTTCTGCCACCAGAGCATGGCGGTAACGCTGAGGCCGAAAAAGACAAGGTAACCGAGCAGGGAGAACGAAGTGAACCAAGTCATGAGTAGTTTCCGTGTATTCCGTGTGTTCCGTGGGAAAGTTCAATACTCCCAATCAGTAAGGGACCAGTCGTCTTTGCGGACGGCGTGACCGTTCTTCAGGAGCTCGTTGTTGAGGAAGGTGAATTCTCCTCCGCCGTTGGGAACAAAGACGTCCGCCAAGTAGCGGTCGTATTTGTCGGGCTTGCTGGTGACGATCGTCACGGTGGAAGCCGGGGCGAGGAGCGACTCGGTGAAGCGTTTGGCGGCTTTGCCGGCGGGGGTGTCCAGTTCCGGGCAGTCGAGGGCGCGGAGGCGGAGCTTGAGCAGGTGCGCGTAACCGCGGGGCAGGGGCAGATCCACCTCCAGCGTGTCGCCGTCGACGACGCGCCGCACCGTGGCCGTGTAGGTGAAGAGATCGGCCTTGGTCGCCTCCTCTGCCACCAACGGCCGCCCCCGCGCGTCGAAGCGGACGAAGCCGCCCGCCTGGAACGCCGTGTCGTCCCCAAGCTCGACGTAGAGCTTGAATCCGAGATCCGCCGCGAGCGCCTCCCCGCGGGCCACGACGCGATAGACCCCGGGCGTGCCGCGCTTGGCGGTGAGGAGGCGGGGCGGTGACTCGACAGTCGTGGCCGTCGCTGAGTCGACGACGGATTCGAGAGTAGCGTTCAACGGCCGCACACGTTGCACGAGTTCAGCGACAGTCCATTCGTGCTTTACCGCTTCGCGCAGCAAACCGTGGCGCGCCTTCTCGTCGCTCACCTGGCAGAGCGTCCGGTAATGCGCCCAGCCCAATTGCGCGCACGTGCGCACAATTGGGAAGCACCGGTGAAACTGCGCACATTCGTGCAGCGTGCGTTTACTGATGCCGGTATCGCCCGCCAGCCGGTCGAAGACCTTGGCGCCGTAACCGGCGCGCTGGTGCTTGACGATGTGATCGTTGATGAGTCGCCCGGTCTCGTGATAAGTCTGCACCCACGCCTGCTCGATCTGCTGGCGGCCCCGGAAGACGACCGCCTCCACCGCCTTCTTCAGGTCGGCATAGGTGGCGGGAACGGTAACGCGGGAAACGGGCACGGCGCAGCGAAAGAGTGCGGCCCGTGGTGGCGAAGCTAGTATCGGCAAACCATGAGGCGAGAGGGAAGTTAGACTGCATCGTTGACGGACATGGTGTTGCACGCATGCTGCCGACACGGGCCAATCACCTGCTCCGGCAGGCGGATTGGCCTTTCTTATTAACTCCGGCGAGTCCGACCCCGACCTTGCACGTGAAAACCGACACGACTACCTTACCCTGCGTCTTCGAATCCGTGTCCCCCGATCTGCTCAGCGCCGGCATCTACACCATCCCGGAGGCTGCCCGCCTCACGAAGGTGTCCGCCACGCGCATTCGCCGGTGGATGAAAGGCTACGATTTCAAGACGCGAAAAAATGAGCAGCACCACTCCGACCCGGTGTGGACGGGCCAGTTGCCGGCGATCGACGGGCAGATTGCGGTCGGCTTCCGCGACCTCATGGAGATTCGGTTTGTCGAGGCCTTCATCCGCCAGGGCGTGACTTGGACAATCATGCGCCGCGCCCACCAAGCGGCGAAAGCGAAGCTCAACACCGATCACCCGTTCTGCACGCATCGGTTTGCCACGGACGGGCGCGAGATCCTGCTCGAGCAGGCCCAAGCCTCGGGCGACAAGCATTTCATCGACATCACCAACGACCAGCGCGAATTCGAACGGATCGTCACCCCGTTCCTCCGCGAACTCGAGTTCGACCACGGCGTCACGCGCTGGTGGCCGCTCGGCAAGGAGCGTGCGGTCGTGGTCGATCCGGAGAGAAACCTGGGCCAGCCCACCGTCACGCGATCGGGAGTTCCGACGCGGGTCCTCGCCAACAGCGTCAAGGCCAACGCCGGCTCGATCGAGTCGGTGGCCCGCTGGTTCGAGGTCGCACCCGAGGAGGTGCGCGATGCGGTTGAATTTGAGGCCCGGTTGCTCGCGGCGTGAGGTTCTTCGTCGATAACAACATCGCGCCTCGGTTGGCCCGCGGGTTCAACCAGTTCGTCGTCGGCGAGCACGAGTTCGTGCACCTGCGGGACCGCTTTGCTGCCAGCACGCCCGACGTCGAGTGGATGCGGGCTCTCGCCGGCGAGAGCAACTGGGTGATCCTTTCCGGCGATGTCGCGATCCGGAAGAACCCGCACGAAGTCGCCGCGTGGAAGGAGGCCGGCCACGTGATTTTCTTCCTCAAACCCGGCTGGACCAACATCCCGTTCTGGACGCAGGTGGAGAAACTCGCCCAGCGCTTCGAGCAGATCGAAGCCCTCGCCCGCCGCGCCTCACCCGGCGACAGCTTCATGGTCGGCGTGCGCGGTGAGATTGAGGTGTAACTTTCACATCACCGAACAAAACGCCCCATGAACTCGCAAAACCCCAAGTCCCCCGCCCTCAACGATTCACTCTTATTGCCGAGCGATCTCAGAAGTTTGGCCGGATGGGTAAAACGCAACTATGCTTGGATTTCGGCCGCGTTAGCGATCTACGCGTTTTTTGGGTCTATTTATGCACTCTACAAAAACAATGATCTCGGAGTGTGGGCCATGGCTTCGTTGCTTGTAGCGGTCCTGATAACGGCGAGGTGGGTTTGTGACGTATGCGGCCGAACAGGGCGGATCAGCAAATCCTTAAGGCTTCCTTTGAGCTCGTGTCGCCTATCTCAATTATGGGCGATCCTTCTGCTCATTGGCGTAAACTGCTTAATGCGGCAGCCTGGCCCGAATCCGGTTTGCTCCGCTATTGCACTCGCCGTTATGGTGCTCATCGCGATTTGGGTCCGTCAGCGTAGCTATCTGTGGAAAACGGGCTACCTTATTGCGCTGTATTGGCTGACGTGCTCGCTGTTCGTTCATTTCTGCGCGGCAAATCACGCGGAATTGCTTGCGGAGCACTACGAGCGCCGCGCGGCTTATCGGAGAAGTGCCGAAAGTCTCCTAAGCTGGGCCCAAAGCGATCCGAGACTTTTTCATACACTGATAAGAGCTGAAATGCGTGCCTTCGATGCGGCCGTGCCAAAACCTCAGAGCAGGTGGGACGATATATTCGAGGTCTTGCAGCCCACCGCGAAAGCCGAAATGGAATTTGCGGGATTCAAGTTCCCTGTATTTTGAGGCGAACGCGGGGCTGACTGGCATCAAGGTTTTCCCCTGAGCATGGTCGCGGAAATGGTCGGACCCGCGCACGAGCTCGGTTGAGGTTTGGGCTAGTGGAAAGGGCGCGCGGTGAAGGGTGTCACGCTGGGGATTCGGCGACGAGGCGGGTGGCGGGGGCGGGCTCGGGGTAGGCGGTGATTTCGGCGGGCTTTTCTTCGCCCCAGATGCGGGCGAGGGTGGCTTGGATCTTTTGCTCGAAGCGCGTGATCAACTCGCGGTTCGCCGCCACCAGCTTCTGCTCCGCCTCGATCTCCGCCACGATCGCGCGCTGCGTGGCGAGGGGCGGCAGAGGGATGCGAAAAGTGCTGAGCGATTTCGCGTTAATGTTAGATTGATTGATGCCATCGGTTTTGACGCTGAGGCAGAACTCCTTCGCTTCTTTGGTGTTCAGGCAATGGTTCAGATACTGGCCCATCAGTTTGTCGCGTTGGTAGCGAAGCCGGATGAGATAGCCCGCAAATACCGCGCGAGGTCCTCCCCGATAAATGCCTGTCTTCCCTACATGGATCGGACTGTTGGTTCTGTTGAAAAGAACATCGTTTGGGCGGAGCAGATACTTCTCAACGTCTTCGTCAGGCGGAGCGAATTTGACATCTGACCAGTCGATCTCCCCGTTTTGAATATTCCCCATTCGAAGGCAGACGACCTCTCCGCTGTCCGAGGACTTGTGAGAGCTTCCATACTGAAAATCATCGCACACCTCACGCAGCTCCACCTTCGGCCAAGCGGGGTCGATGGGGATGTGGGGGCGGTAGTGGTCGAGGATCGCGCGGGCGCCGTTGATGACTTTCTGGTAGCCCTCGATCTCCGCCACGATCTCCTTCTGCACCTCCAGCGGTGGCAGCGGGATTTGAAATCGGGCGAGGGCCGAGAGGTTGAGATTGGAAATATTCGTCGTGGTGTTCGCATTCCGCAGAAAAAACTCGGTAGCGAAGCGCGTTCGCAGGCAGTGGATCAGGTATCCATCCAAGATTCTGGTGTTGGCCCTAACAACGGACATGAAGGCGCCAAACGAGATTGGTCGCTCGACTTTCCTGACATGAGTCGTTCTTCCCAGCAAATGAAGGCTGTTGGCGGTCGAGATCAGAATGTCACCAGGGCGAAGCAGCTTGGTCTCGTCCTTTAAGAGATGTCGAGGGATGTGGTAGAGGTCTTCTTCGACAATACCCGATTCCTGGGCGGCTTTTGTCGTAGCAACGAGCAGCGAGTCCCCCGTCGGACTCTCAAGCTGGTCCGATTTGCCAAATGTGATTCCTCGAATTAAATCAGCGACTTCTCCGATAGGAACTAATGGAAAGCGGGTTTGGCCAACGGTAGCCGTTTGATACCGCTCCCCGCCCAAGTTGTAGTCGCCATTTGCGGCAATTTTTTCTTTCAGGACGACGAGGCCTTTGGTCGTCGCGAGTTCGTCGACGGCTCGGCCGTGGCGCAGAGCGTCGAGGTAGGCGGCGAGTTCGTTCTGCACCGTCGGCAGGTCGTTCGCTTCGATCTCGCGGCGTTGGGCGCCGAGGCTGAAGCCGTCGTTCTCCACTTTGAAAAACGCGATCGTCTTCGCCTGCTTCGCGAGCGCGCGGTCGAGGATCAGGATCGACGTCTTCACGCCGGAGTAGGGCTGAAACACGCCGGCGGGAAGCGAGATGACGGCGACGAGGCTGTTTTCCACCAGCATCCGACGCAGTTGCACATAGGAGGTCTGGCTTTGGAAAATCACGCCCTCGGGCACGATGATGCCGGCGCGACCTTTCTCGGTGAGGTGCTCCGCCATGTAATCGACGAAGAGCACTTCGCTCCGCTTGCTCTGCACCGAGAAGCGCTTGTGCGGCTTGATGCCGCCCTTCGGGGACATGAAGGGCGGGTTGGCGAGGATGACGTCGGCGAGTTCGGTCCAACGCTCCTCGGAGGTGAGCGTGTCGTATTCGAGGATGTGCGGATCGGTGAAGCCGTGCAGGTAGAGATTCACCAGCGACAGGCGCACCATGTCGGGCGAGATGTCGTAACCGCGGAAATTTCTCGCCAGGCGTCCGCGATCGTCGGGCGTGAGTTTGCTGTGCCCCTTGGCGTCGCGGTTGGTGCGGAGGATGTGTTTGTAGGCGGAAATCAGAAAGCCCGCGGTGCCGCACGCGGGATCGAGCACGACTTCGCCTTTGCGCGGCTGGATGACCTCGACGATGAAATCGATGATGTGGCGTGGCGTGCGGAACTGGCCGGCGTCGCCCTGCGAACCGAGGACGCTGAGCAGATACTCGAACGCGTCGCCCAGCCGCTCGCTGTGGTCATAGGTGAATTCGTTGATGATCTTGAGAAACGCCTTGAGCGTCTCCGGATCGCGGTAGGGCAGGTAGGCGTTTTTGAAGATGTCGCGGAACAGCGCCGGGATGCCGGGATTTTCCGGCATGCGGGTGATGCCCTCGGCATAGAGCGCGAGCACCTCGTGGCCGCCGAGGCCGGGACGCATGAGCTGCGCCCAGCCGAAACGCGCGAATTGCTTGGTGAAGAACTTGCGCTTGCCGCCGAGTTCCTCCGCCTCGGCGTCCATGTCATCCATGAACTTGTAGATGAGCGCGATGGTGATCTGCTCGACCTGCGATTTCGGGTCGGGGACTTTGCCGACGAGGATGTCGCGGGCGGTGTCGATGCGGCGTTTGGTATCGGTATCGAGCATTACTTCAGGCGTTTGATGTTCGGCGCCGAAAGAAGCGAACGCATTTGGGAGATGGCGATCTCATTCAGGCGGAGAAGGCGGTCGGGCGCGGGCAGGCCTTGGCGGATGAACACGGAGTTGAGGCTCTCGAGGTTGGTGAGCACGACGAGCTGCTCGAGCGTGGCGTGGTCGCGGACGTTGCCCTCGGCGTCGGGATGGGCATCGCGCCATTGTTTCGCGGTCTGGCCAAAGAGGGCGACGTTGAGCAGATCGGCTTCGCTCGCGTAGACGACCGTAGCCTGCGCGCGGGTGAGGGCGGGAGGGAGCAGCGTGTCGCGGATGGCGTCGGTGTGGATGCGGTAGTTGATCTTCGCGAGGGTGCGCTGGAGGTTCCAGCCGAGCTGGAGACGGTCGTTCTCCTCGTCCTTGAGACGCTGGAATTCCCGAATGAGGTAGAGTTTGAATTCCACGGAAACCCACGACGCGAATTCGAACGCGATGTCCATGTGGGCATAGGTGCCGCCGTAGCGGCCGGCGCTCGAAGTTATTCCGATCGCGCCCGTCTTTTCGATCCACTGTTTGGGCGTCAGCACGAAGCTGTTCAGGCCGGTCTGCATTCTAATCCCGTCGAATTCGACGGGATTAAAACGCGGATTGTGGAGCCGCTCCCAGACGCCAAGGAACTCGACGGTGGTTCGGCTTCGGAGCCAATTGCGGATGACGTCGTCCGGGTGGTCGGGATTTTTGAACTTTGCGATATCCGTCAGACACAAAGCGTCCTCATTGTTCTGCGCAATGATGCCGATGGAGGAGCCTTGGACGTCGATCGACCGCCGGGAAGATTTGTTCATGGCTCAGGCGACAAACTGATTCAGCGAGACGTAGTCCTTCACGTAGGCCGGGATGAGCTTCCGGTATTTCGCGGGCACGGCCTTGAAGTCGCTGGTCGAGAAGACGGGATTCGTGGCGAGCTCGGTCAGTTCGCCCGATTCGATGATGTCGCGCACTTTGCCGCTGGTGATGTAGGCCTTGAAGTAGGTCTTGAGCGCCGGGATGGCCTCGGCCTCGTCGGGCTTTGCGTCGGCGATGAACTTGGAGAACTCCTCCTCGAGAAGTTCGTCCTTGGATTTGAAACGCGGGATGAGACCGAAGATCTTTTCGAGGATCTCGCGCAGCGTGAGGCGCCGATCGACGCCGGCGGCGTGACGGAGTTTTTCGAGCGAGTAATACTGGTCGGGTTTCTCGAAAACCTCGCGGTTGAGGTAATCGATCACGCGGTCCCACTGGCCGGCCTCGACGGCGGCGGCGATGAATTCGTTTTCGCGCACGGTCTCCTCGAAGCGCTGGTAGAACATGCGGTCGATCTTCATCCCCTCGCCGCCGATCGCCTCTTCCTTGAGCGTGGCCAGGATGTCTTCGCCGCGATGCTCGTAGATCGGCGCGGCGCCGTTCGAGCCGCCGCCTCCGCCGGTGTCGCCGCCTTCGCCACCGGGAGGCGGACCGCCGCCGGGAGACTTCGGCTTGGGGAGTTTCAGGACCTCGTCGTAGTTGAACTCCTCTTCGAAGTATTCGCAGTTGGCGAAGAAATCGAAGAGCTTAAACGCCTTCTTTTCGGGCGAGGTGATGCTGGCGCGGATCGATTCGTCGCGCAGTTCGGTGCGGAAGTCGTGCTTCCGCGTGCCGCGGCCCTTGATCTGGATGAAATCGGTCGGCGAGAAGATCGGGCGGAAGAGGCCGAGGTTGAGGATGTCGGGACAATCGTAGCCCGTGGTCATCATGCCGACGGTGACGCAGACGCGCGCTTTGCTGGTCTTGTAGGGCGGCAGGAAATTCGCGGAGCCGAGCAGGTTGTTATTGGTGAAATTGATCGTGTGCTGCTGGGCGCCGTCGACGTTCGAGGTCACCTGCACAGCGAAGTCGGACTGGTATTTGCCCGGAAAAATCCGGTCCGCCATGTCGTTGAAGATCTGTGTGAGGCGGGCGGCGTGGTCCTGGCTGACGGCGAAGACAATGGACTTGCCGATCTCGCCGCTGATGGGGTCGCGCAGCGCGTTTTCGAGAAAAACTTTGCAGAAGAGCTGATTGGTCGCCGGCGAGAAGAAGCGCTGCTCGAACTGGCGCTGGCGAAACGTCTCCGTGCGATCCTCGCCGGTGGCTTCGTCCGTGAACTCGACCGTGAAGCCCGAGTCGGAAAGCAGCTGCGTGGTGACCTCGCTGCGCGCGTCGACGACCGTCGGGTTGATGAGGAAGCCGTCCTTCACGCCATCGAGGAGTGAGTAGCGGAAGGTCGGCGTGCCGTCGTCGCAGCCGAACGTGCGGTAGGTGTCGAGCAGGACGCGGCGCTCGAACTCGCGCGGGTCCTTCGAGCGCGACGTCGTGACGTTGAATTTCTTCAGGTAGTCGCGCGGCGTGGCGGTGAGGCCTAGTTTGTAGCCGACGAAAAAGTCGAAGACGGCGCGCGCATTGCCGCCAATGGACCGATGCGCCTCGTCGGAGATCACGAGGTCGAAATCGGTCGGGGAGAAGATCCGCTGGTATTTGTTGTTGAAGAGCAGCGACTGGACCGTGGTCACGACGATCTCGGCGTGGCGCCAGTCGTCGCGATTCTCCTTGTAGATGACGCTCTTGAAGTCGTTCGCGAGAATCTTGCGGAACGCCTTCAGCGCTTGGTCTTCGAGTTCGAGACGATCGACGAGAAAGAGCACGCGACGGGCGTTGCCCGTGCGGAGGAAGAGTTTGATCAGCGCGGCGGACGTGAGCGTTTTGCCGGTGCCGGTCGCCATTTCGAGAAGGAAGCGGTCCCGGCCGTCACGCACGGCGGCCTGCACCGCTTCGATCGCGCGGCGTTGGTAGGCGCGGAGGAAGCGGAGGCCGTTGTCCTCAACGAAACGCGGACGCTCGGCCTCATTTTTCCACGCCGCCTCGGCGGCGTAGCCGGGGCGCTGCGTGAGCACAACGTAATCGTCGGCGACTTTTTCCGCGATAAGCGCGGCTGGGTCGGGTTTGCTCTGTTGGTAGCCGACAACAGACGTAGGCGACGGGAAAGTAGTGATGAGGGCCGGGTTGCCGCGCTCGAGGTCCCAAAAATAGTGCAGGTTGCCGTTTGTGAGGATGACGAAGCGACAACCTTGCGACTTGGCGTATTTGCGCGCCTGCTCCTTGCCGAAGAGTGGGTTCTTGTCCTCCGCCTTCGCTTCGAGGACGACGAGCGGGAAGCCCTTTTCGTTGAGCAGGAGGAAATCGATGAAGCCGTTTTTCGCCTGTTCGAAATTTTCGCCCAGCGCGTCTAGTTGGCCGCTCTGCAGCTTGACGTTCGGTTCGAGCTGGATGTTCGCCGGGCCGCGCTCGTCGGCGAAGAAGCGCCAGCCGGCAGCTTCGAGCAGTCGGTTGATTTTTATCCGTGCGGCGGCCTCTTTCATTCGACGGATACCTGAAGCGTGGCTGCGTCGGGGCAGGAGCGCTTTTCTCGGTTAAAGGTTTCCGGGGTGGGCATGGGGTGACCTGCAAACCAACCGGCTTGGCCCAGCCGAACGGTTTTATGGGCGTTAGGTTTCTTCAGTGGAACGGGCCGAGCAAGGCGGAAGTGGGCCGCGTAAGCGCACCGCCGGGCGGCGTTGCGACGTGGTGGGATTGGGCCCGGGCGGGCGGGGGTGGCCGCGCGGAGCTTGGCCCTCCAAGTTGGAGGGGCGGGCGGGGCTCAGCGGAGCTGGCGGCGGAGTTCGGCGAGGTCGGATTCGAGGCGGGCGAGGAGGGCCTGCGGGTCGCGCGGGGTGGCGGCGGGCGCGGGCTTTTCCGGGGCGTCCTGGGCGGCGAGCTCCTGCATCGTCGAGACGATGATGCCGATGAAGAGGTTCAGGATCGTGAACGTGGCGATGACGATGAACGGCACGAAGAACGCCCACGCCCACGGGTGGGTCGTCATCACGGGGCGCACGATGCCCATCGACCAGCTCTCGAGCGTCATGATCTGGAAGAGCGTGTAGAGACTCGCCCCGAGGGTGCCGAACCACTCGGGGTGCGCGGCGCCGAAGAGCTTCGTGGCCAGCACGCCGGCCGTGTAGAAGAAGATCAACATCACCGCGATCACGCCGGCGAGTCCGGGGATGGCGTGCAGGAAGGCCGCGACGACGCGCCGCAGGTGCGGGATGACCGTGAGCAGGCGCAGGACGCGGAGCACGCGGAGGGCCCGGAGCACGGCCCACGGTCCCGCGCCGGGGGCGAGCGCCACTGCCACGACCGCAAAGTCGAACCAGTTCCACCCGCTGCGCCAGAAGAGCCCGCGGTAGGCGGCGAATTTCAACGCGAGCTCCGCCACGAACACGGCGAGGCAGAGCCGGTCGATCGTCACCAGCACGCCGCCCCAGGCGGATTGCATGACGGCGGCGTTGGTTTCGAGGCCGAGCACGGCGGCGTTGAGCAGGATGACGCCGACGACGAGGGCCTGCACGCGCGGCGTCTCGATGAACGTGGCGAGGCGCAGGCGCCACGGCGCGGCGCCGGCTTGCTGGCGGAGGAGGGCGAGATCGTGTTCGCTCATGGAGCCGACGAAAGTGGGTGCCGGCCGACGGGCGTCAACTGCGGTGCGGCGGGGTGGGGTGGCGGGCGTGGGGGCGAGGCGTGGGGGCGGGGCGGCCTCGCGGAGCTCGGCCCTCCAGGGCAGTGGGGGGCGCGCTGGCGCGGCACGGTCTCGGGTGTCGCTTGCCTGGAGGGCGCGGCTACTGCCGCGCCGCGGATGCTGTTGGCCGCATCGATAATCCAACCGGCTCGGCGGTAGCCGAGCCCTCCAGGTCAGTGTGGCGCGCCACGGGCCGAGTTGCGCGCAAGCGCGCAACCTACAGGCGGAGCTCAGTCGCGCCATTCCCCGTAGCAGCCGACGTAAGTCGGCTGAGGAAAGTTGAGGGTGCGAGCGAGCTCGCTGCCTACGAGGGATGGGCGCGGGCGGGAGTTGTGGGGGCGCGGTTGCGTCGGCTGGGGGTCGGCGCGGCCTCGCGGAGCTCGGCCCTCCAGGTTTGTGGGGGGCGCGCTGGCGCGGCACGGTCTCGGGTGTCGCTTGCCTGGAGGGCGCGGCTACTGCCGCGCCGCGAATGTTGTTTGGTGCATCGAAAGTCCAACCGGCTCGGCAGTAGCCGAGCCCTCCATGGGAGTGGGGCGGCCTCGCGGAGCTCGGCCCTCCAGGGTGGACGCGCGGCGGGTGGCGGCGGTCAGAGGATCAGGTCGGGCGGGACGTTGGCGAGGGCGTCTTCCATCGTCGTGAGGCCCATCGTCACCTTGAGCATCGAGTCCTGGTGGAGGGTCTTCATGCCGTTGCGCATGGCGACGCGCTTGAGCTCGGCGACCTCGGCTTCCTTGTTGATGGCCTCGGTGAGTTCCTCGGAGTTGGTCATCAACTCGTGGATGCCGACGCGGCCCTTGTAGCCGGTGCCGCCGCAGACGTGGCAGCCGCCCGGCGCGGCCTTGTAGATCTGGGGCGGCTCGCCTTTCAGGTTGAGCGCCTTGGTGAGAATCTCGAGCTCGCGGCCTTCGGGGACGTATTTGACCTTGCAGTTCTTGCAGACGCGGCGGAGCAGGCGCTGGGCGCAGACGCAGACGAGCGAGGCGGAGATGTTGAACACCTCGATGCCCATCTCGCCGAGGCGCGCGACGGTGGAGGGCGCGTCGTTGGTGTGGAGCGTGGAGACGAGCAAGTGGCCGGTGAGCGCGGCCTCGACGGCGATGCCGGCGGTCTCCTCGTCGCGGATTTCGCCGACGAGGATGATGTCGGGGTCCATGCGGAGGTAGCAGCGGAGGGCGCGGGCGAAGGTGAGGCCGATCTGCCGGTTCATCTGCATCTGGTTGATGCCGGGGAGCGTGTATTCGATCGGGTCTTCCGCGGTCTGGATGTTGACGTCGGGGGTGTTCACCTCGCCGAGCGCGGAGTAGAGGGTCATCGACTTGCCGGAGCCGGTGGGGCCGCAGTGCAGGATCATGCCGTAGGGCTGGCGGATGCACTCGCGGTATTTCTGGAGGTTCTCGTCGGAGAAGCCGAGGGCGGGGAGCGGCAGCGTGGACTTCTGCTTGTCGAGGATGCGCATGACCACCTTCTCGCCGTGGTTCATCGGGCCGGTGGCGACGCGGAGGTCGATGTCGATGTTCTTCTTCGTGTATTTCTTGAAGACGATGCGTCCGTCCTGGGGCAACCGGCGCTCGGAGATGTCGAGGTTGCACATGATCTTGAGGCGGGCGACCATGGCGCCGACGACCTGCTTGGGGAGGCGGAGTTTCTCGATGCACATGCCGTCGACGCGGTAGCGGACCATGAGCTCCTTTTCCTGGGGCTCGATGTGGATGTCCGACGCGCCGGCGATGTAGGCGTCCTCGATGATGCGGTTGACGAGCTGGATGATCGGGGCGGAGTCCTCCTTGTCGAGTTCCTCGGCCTTGACCTCGCCGCCGCCCTCGCCGCTGTAGGCGCCGCCGATGAGGTCGGCGACTTCGGTGATGTCGACGTCGTCCTGCTCGACCTTGGGGCCGGCGGCGGCCTTGGAGTCCTTGAAGTGTTTCTTGAGCAGTTCCTCGAGGTAGGAGGCGGGGATGACACGGACGTCCTCGATGTGGAGCTCGGAGGCCTGCTGGAAGGCCTCGCGCTTGGCGTAGTCGAGCGGGTTGGTCATCAGCACGCTGACGCCGTTGGTGCCGACCTTCTTGACGGGGAAGATCTGCTCGCGGCGGATGACGGCGTCGCCGATGACCTCGACGAGTTTGTCGTCGACCTCGCCGTCATCGAGCTTGGTGACGAGCGGGAGGTCGGTGAAGCGGGAGATGAACTTGGCGGTGTCCTCGGCGCTGAGCTGGAACTTCGGATCCAGCATGCGTTGGATGAGGGAGGAGGAGTATTCGGCGACTTCCTGGAGGACGCCGAGGTCCTTCTGGGTGAACTGGCCGTTGGTGCCGGCGGAGGGCTCCTTGTTGAGGACCTGGATGGCGCCGATGACGATGTTGGTCTTGAGCGGGACCGTGAGCATCGAGTGGACCTCGAAGCCGGTGTTCATGTTCTTCAGCGTGGCGGCCTCGGCGCCCTTGTTGCTGAAGAAGAGGGGTTCGCCCGTGGAGATGACCTTGCCGACGTTGCCGGTGCCGGCGGGGAGTTTGAGCGCGAGGAGTTTTCGCGCGGTCTCCTTGAATTGGAGTTCCTTGTCCTTGTCCTGGCCCCAGAGCGTCGGCGAGTAATAGACCTGCTTGAACGCGATCTCGCCGGACTCGACGAGGTAGAGGGTCATGGACTGGGCCTGGAGGGACTCGACCACCTTGCTGGCGGTGAGCTCGATGACGGAGTTGACGTCCTCGCGGCTGGGGGCCGGCTTCGAGATGACCTTGATGAGGAGCGAGCGGCGGAGCGTGCCGGTAAGGGTGCTGGAGGTGGCCATGAGTGGGACGACGGAGGCGCGGGCGGAAAGCTGGAGGGGTGGACCCGCGCGCCCTTGAAAACGCACTTGCGTGTAGGTCAAAAAAACCGCGTGGTCGAGGGCGAAACTTCCCCGATGCTCGCCTGGCTCAACGACGTGTGGCAACGCCTCTCCCCCCGGAGCGCACGCACGTCGGCCCACGAGGCCGGGGCGCAAGGCGAGGCGGCGGCGGCGGATTTCCTGGCGAAGCGCCGCGGCTTCCGGATCGTCGCGCGCAACTGGCAGTCGCCCCGCGACCGCCGCGACGAGATCGACCTGATCGCGCGCGACGGCGACGTGCTGGTCTTCGTCGAGGTGAAGGCGCGCTCCGCCGACGCGCTGGTGCCGGGCTACTTCGCCGTCAACGACCGCAAGAAGCGCGCCCTGCGGCGGGCCGTGCACGCCTACCTCACGGCGCTGAAGGAGCCGCCGCGGACGTTCCGGTTTGACGTCGTCGAGGTCGCCCTCAGCCCGCGCCTGCCCGCGCAATGCCTGCATTTCGAAAACGTCGCGCTCTTCCCGAAAGGCTACCACGTCGCGCGCCAGAGCGGGAGTTTGCCGGTCGCTTCTCGGTCGAGAAGCGACAAGTAACAAGGATCGAGGAACAAGTAACAAGGGGCGGGGGCCTGTTGGGCCAAGGAGCAAGGAACAAGGATCAAGTAACAAGACGGTTAGCGCGAGGGCGGGAGGGCCCGCGGCCTCGCGGGCCGGGTTGTCTGCAATCGTCCGCCGCGTCCTCGCATTTTTCCCGTAGCAGCCGACGCAAGTCGGCTGAGATCGCCGCAACCGATTCACGCCGCCGCCACACCGCTGACCTTGGAGGGCGCGGCTACTGCCGCGCCGCGAACGTTTTTCCGGCACCGAAGATCCAACCGGCTCGGCAGTAGCCGAGCCCTCCAGCGGAATCGCGCCTCCGTCGAGATAATCGCGCCGGCCCGCGAGGCCGCGGGCCCTCCAGGTATGCCTCCACTGCTGTCCCTTGTTACTTGTTCCTTGCTCCTTGTTACTTCCTCCCCGCGCGCCGTCATACTGGAAGATTTGATTGGCCCGCGGCCTCGCGGGCCGGGTTGGCCGCAACCGATACACGCTTCTCACCGCCACCGCTCACCTGGAGGGCGCGGCTACTGCCGCGCCGCGAACGTGATTTCCGGCACCGAAGATCCAACCGGCTCGGCGGTAGCCGAGCCCTCCAGCGGAATCGCGCTTCCGTCGACATCACTGCGCCGGCCCGCGAGGCCGCGGGCCCTCCAGGTATGCCTCCAATGCTGTCCCTTGATACTTGTTCCTTGCTCCTTGTTACTTCCTTTCCCCTCGCCGTCATACGGGAAGATTTGATTGGCCCGCGGCCTCGCGGGCCGGGTTGGCTGCAAGCGATACACGCTTCTCACCGCCATCGCCACCGCTGACATGGAGGGCGCGGCTACTGCCGCGCCGCGAACGTGATTTCCGCACCGAAGATCCAACCGGCTCGGCGGTAGCCGAGCCCTCCAGTGGAATCGCGCTTCCGTCGACTTCACCGCGCCGGCCCGCGAGGCCGCGGGCCCTCCAGGTATGTCTCCCCCGCCGTCCCTTGTTACTTGTTCCTTGCTCCTTGTTACTTCCTCCCCGCGCGCCGTCATACGGGAAGATTTGATTGGCCCGCTCCGCCGCCGCGCGGCATCCTCCGCGCCATGCCTGACTCCGCGCGGCATCCCTTCCTCCACGGCCTGAGCAAACACCGCGGCGCGCCGCCGACCGTCGTCGTCATCTTCGGCGCGTCGGGCGATCTCACGGCGCGCAAACTCATCCCCGCGATCTACAACCTCGCCGTCGATGCGCTCCTGCCGGCGGACTTCTTCCTCGTCGGCTTCGGCCGCAAACCGATCCCGGACGAGGAATTCCAGCGCGACGCCGCCGATGCCATCCGCGAGTTCTCCCGCCGCGAGCTGCGCGACGACGTGTGGTCCCGCCTCGCCCCGCGCACCCTCTACGTCAGCGGCGGCTACGACGATCCCGTCGCGTTCCGCCAACTCGCCGCGCGCATCGACGCGCTCGAGCGCGAGGTCGGCCAGGAACTGCAGACGCTGTTCTACATCTCGACGCCGCCGTCCGTCTTCGCGCCCATCATCGCGCACCTCGGCTCGAGCGGACTCGCCTCGCGGCACCTCGGCCGCCCGCACCAGTCGAAGGTCATCATCGAAAAACCCTTCGGCAAGGACCTCGCCAGCGCGCGCGAGCTCAACCGCTCCATCACCGCCGTCTTCGCCGAGGAACAGGTCTTCCGCATCGACCACTACCTCGGCAAGGAGACCGTGCAGGACCTCCTCGTGCAGCGTTTCGCCAACGCCATCTTCGAGCCGCTCTGGAACCGCAACTTCGTCGACCACGTGCAGATCACCGTCGCCGAGGAGGTCGGCGTCGGTTCGCGCGCCGGTTACTACGAGCAGAGCGGCGCCCTTCGCGACATGATCCAGAACCACACGATGCAGCTCGTCGCCCTCACCGCGATGGAGCCCCCCGTGTCGCTCGACGCCGAATCCATCCGCAACGAGAAGGTGAAACTCCTCCGCGCCATCTCGCCCCTGCGCCTCGACCCGATCGCCGGCGACGTCGCCCGCGCGCGCTATGGCGAGGGCCTCATCGGCGGCCAGCCCGTGAAGGGTTACCTGCAGGAGGACGGCGTCGCCGCGCACTCGACGACCGAGACCTTCGCCGCGTTGCGTCTGCACATCAACAACTGGCGCTGGCACGGCGTGCCGTTCTATCTCCGCTCCGGCAAGCGCATGGCCCGGCGCGTCACGGAGATCGCGATCCGCTTCAAGCGCGCGCCCGGCAGCCTGTTCGCGGAATCGGAGCGCTTCCAACTCGCCGCCAACACGCTCGCGTTCCAGATCCAGCCCGACGAGGGCATGAGCATGGTCCTCAACGCCAAGATCCCCGGCCTCGAGACGCGCACGCAGCCGGTGAAGATGAATTTCCGCTACGCCACCACGTTCGGCTCGAACACGCCCGAGGCCTACGAACGCCTTGTGCTCGATGCGATGATCGGCGACGGCACGCTCTTCATCCGCGGCGACGAGACCGAGCGTTCGTGGGAGCTGATGACGCCCGTGCTCGAGCACTGGCGGGAACAGGGCGCCGTCGGCCTCGACGACTATCCCGCCGGCTCCTGGGGCCCGCAGAACGCCGCCGCCCTCCTCGCCGCCAACGGCCACGAGTGGAGGGAGCCGTGACGCATCGCGAAGCGATGCGCAAAAGTCCAAAGATCCAAATGTCCAAACGCCAAATCAACTGCGGAGACTTTGCCGCGCCCGCGCGCTTGCTTTGGCGTTTGGAGTCTGGCGTTTGAATTTTTTTGTCCGCGCAATGAATCCCCTCTTCCAAGCCCTCCCGGGCCACGAGGTTCCCGTCGGCGGGATCGAGGCCGGGTTCCGGAAACTCTGGGTCGGGACGCCGGCGCAGGACGGGCGCGCGATGCAGCTCAACCTCGTGCTCCACTTCGGCCTCAACACGACGCCGGCGGACGCGGAGCTGCAGTTCCGCACGACGGTGGAGCTCGCGCGGCTTTACCCGTGTCGCGTCGTCGTGCTCTGCCCCGACGCGCAGCCGACCGAGGGCACGCGCTTCCGCGCGAAGATCTACGGCGAGTGCTTCCTCGGCAAATCGGGCAAGGACACGCGGTGCTGCGAGTTCGTTCTCCTCGATTACCCGGTCGGCACGCACGACTACCTGCAGAACCAAGTCTCGATCTGCCTTTCGCCCGACCTGCCGCTCTACTACTGGGCGCACCGGTTCTCGGCCAACAAGCGGCTCGCCGCCTACCATTACCTGCTCACGCGGGCGCGGCGGGTGTTGTTCGACAGCGCGGTCGTGCCCGCGGACGCCTTCGAGTTTCCGTGGCCGAACCCAGCCGCCGTGCGCGACCTTGCTTACACGCGCACGCGACCGTTGCGGCAGACGATCGGGCAATTTCTGAGCCGCTACACGCCGGCCGACATCGTCGGCGGCCTGCGGCAAGTCACGTTGCGGCATCGCACCGATTTCGCCCCCGAGGCCGCCGCCATGCTCGGCTGGCTGAAGAAGGGCCTCGTGCGCTGCGGGGCGGACGAGAGCGCGATCGCCTTCGACGTCACGCCGCAGCATTGCGAGGGCTGTTTCCAGATCGGCTTCGCCTACGCGGGCGGGGCGAAGGTTTTTCTGTGGAGCGCCGACCTTGTCCGCGGCCACGCCGAGTTCGAAGGCGACCTCGGCCACGGCCGCACGACGCTCACCGCCGCCGCACGCCTGCTCGCGCCCGCCGAGGCGCTGAGCGAAGCGATGTTCCACTGAGCGGCGCCGCGCCGCTCAGTGGAAGTGGCAAGTGACAAGGAACAAGTAGCAAGGGGATGAATGGTTCCCGTCGTAGGTGGCGCGCTTGCGCGCCACGGCTTTGGGCTTGCCTGGAGGGCGCGGCTACTGCCGCGCCGCGGACGTTGTTCCCCGCACCGATAATCCAACCGGCTCGGCGGTAGCCGAGCCCTCCAGGTAGGCTTTACGCACCACGCCCCGAGTTGCGCGCCAGCGCGCAACCTACAGGACGCACTTGCGCCTTCCCCGTAGCAGCCGACGTAAGTCGGCTGATGAATGTGCGAGGCGTGAGCTAGTTCGCGTCTCCCCAGCCGTCTTACGACGGCTGCTACATCGAACGCCCGCATCCGCCCCCCTCTTGTTACTTGTTACTTGATACTTGTTCCTTGTTCCTTTCCGCGCTCAGTAGAGCGCGGATGAAGGAACTCAGCTCCAGCTACGGCCGCGTATTCATCGGCCCCAAGGAACAATGCTTCCGCACCGCGGTGTTTCTCGCCGAGGGCAGCCGCGCCCAGAGCCCCGGGAAAAAGCATTTCACCTGGGCGCTCACCGGCGGCTCGACGCCGAAGGAGTGGTATCAGTGGTGCGTGGCCAAGGACGCGTTCTCGCCGGTCACGCTCGCCACGACGCACTGGTTCGTGAGCGACGAGCGTTACGTGCGGCCCGATTCGCACGAATCCAACTTCGGCAACGCCGACCGTCTCCTCCTCAAGCCGCTCGGCATCCCGGCCGACCGCAAGCACCCGTGGTCGACCAACATCGCGCCCGGCCTGGCGGCGGTGGAATTCCAGCGCGTGAACGCGCCGTGGTTCGGTCGCGACCGCACCTTCGACGTGTGTTTCCTCGGTCTCGGCGACGACTGCCACACGGCTTCGCTCTTCCCCGGCAGTCCGCTCCTGCGCGACGACGGCGGACACTACTTTGCCGCGATCGACACCGGCGAAAAGGGCTGGCGCCTCACGATCACGCCCAGCGGTCTGAAAGCCGCCGGCCTCATCGTCGTCATGGTCCTCGGCGCCGGCAAAGCCGAGGCCCTGCACCGCGTGCTGGCCGGCGATTTCGACCCGATGAGCATTCCCGCGCAGATCCTGAAAGCGTGTCGCGACAAGCTCGTGTGGCTGGTGGACGAGGACGCCGCGGCGAAGTTTCTGGAAACCTGAATGTAGGCAGCGAGCTTGCTCGCGCCAACGTGGGTGAGGAACCACGAAACACACGAAAGACACGAAAGCGTGAGGTGGAACGCGTTGACCGCAACGCGTTCTGCATTCGCTCGCGGATCGGGCGTGCAAGCGCGTTGAGGTCAACGCGCTCCACCTATTGCCGATTCATCGGCTTGTCGTAGGTGGCGCGCTTGCGCGCCACTTCGCTCGCCTGGATGGCGCGGCTACTGCCGCGCCGCGGACGTTGTTTCGTGCACCGATAATCCAACCGGCTCGGCGGTAGCCGAGCCCTCCAGGTAAGTGTGGCGCGCCACCTACAGGACGCATTCGCGCCTTCCCCCGTAGCAGCCGACGTAAGTCGGCTGACGAAAGTCGAGGGCGCGAGCAAGCTCGCTGCCTACGAGGGACAGGCGCGGGCGGGAATCGTGATGGCGCGGTTGCGTCGGTTGCCGGGACGGGCGGCCTCGCGGAGCTCGGCCCTCCAGGGTGGTGGGTGGGGCGCGATGGCAGCCACGGCCTCGAGCATCGCTCTCCTGGAGGGCGCGGCTACTGCCGCGCCGCGGACGTTGTTTCCCGCACCGAAGTTCCAACCGGCTCGGCGGTAGCCGAGCCCTCCAGGTCAGTGTGGCGCGCCACGGCTCGAGTTGCGCGCCAGCGCGCAACCTACAGGACGCACTCGTGCCTCCCCCCGTAGCAGCCGACGTAAGTCGGCTGACGAAAGTCGAGGGCGCGAGCGAGCTCGCTGCCTACGGTGGGTGATCAGAGCAGCTTCAACCCCAGCAGCGCATTTTCCACACGGTCGAAGACGGCCAGCCCTTCCGCGAGGAAGGCCTCGCGATACTCCTCGTAGTCGGCACCGGCGTCGATCGCGACGGCGACGGGTTTGCCGTGCTTCTGTGCGAGGGCGGACAGTTTCGCGGCGAAATCCTTCGCGGCGTCGCCGTGCGTGCCGAGCTTGCGCGTGAAGGGGACGAGTCCGACCACGAGCACCGCGCCATCGCGCAGCAACACATCGGCGGCGGCGAGGTAGGCGGGCTCCTCGGCCATCGGCGTGAGATCGAGCGGCAACCGCGGCGCAACGAGACCCGCAAGCCGGTGCTGCGTCAGCACGCCGCCGAGGTCCTCGACCGCCGCGGGAGTGAGCTGGGCGGACACGAGCCGCGCGTCGAAAAGATCGGAGCCGTTCACGCTCTCGAAGCCGGCGTTGCTCAGCAGCGCGACCGGACCGGTGCGCAGCCGCGGATACGCGGCGAGCCAGGTGAGCGCGGCGTCGAATTCCGCGATCGTGCCGGAGAACGCGACGCCGCTGCGTTCGAGCAGCGCGCGTTCGAGCGCGAGGTCGCCGGCCATCGCCCCGGTGTGGCTGGCGGCGGCGGCTTGTCCGGCCGCGGTCCGGCCGGCGCGGTGCAACAGGACGCGGGCGCCGCGTTGCGTCAGCGCACGGGCGGCTTGGGCGAAGGCGGCGAGTTGGCCCGGGCCGAAGCCCTCGACGTAGCACGCCACGGGACCGGGCGCGGGTTCGGCGGCGAGCGCGGCGAGGACGTCGGCCATCGCGACGTCCATCTGGTTGCCGAGGGCGATGCCGAGGCCGAAGCGCAACTGCGGTTGACGCGACCGGCGGCAGAGGAGAAAGGCGCCGCTCTGCGAGAGGAGCGTGAGTTCGCCGCCCGTCGTCGCGGGCGCGGCGAGTTTGTCGATCGGGATGAACGACGTGTCGAGTGACACCGCGGGCGTCCAGTGACCGAGGAAATTCGGCCCGAGGATCGCCGGCGTCCATTTGCCCGCGGCCCGCGTCTCGCGGAGGAGTTGCGTGAGCTTGGCGCCGAGTCCGGCGGTGTCAGCTCCGTCGCCGAGTCCGCCCGCGACCAGCGCGACGCAACGCGCCCCGCCGCCTTGGGCGATGAGGGCGGTCAACACCTCGGCCGCCGCGGGGGCGGGCAGCGAGAGGATAAGCAGATCGACCGGCGCGTCGCGCAGGGCGGCGACGTCGGGGATGCAGGGGTAGCCGAGGAAGGTGTCGGCGGTCGTCTCCGAGGTCTCGTGGAGGGCCGAGCTCCCGCGAGGCCGTTCTGTGCTGCGTGAGTCCTGCGCGGCCTCGCGGGAGCTCGGCCCTCCAGGTGGGCTGGCCTTGATCAGCACCAAGTCGCCGGGCGGAAGTTCGTAACGCGCGAGGTTTTCGAGGATCGTGCGGCCGACGCCGCCGGGTTGCGACGACACGCCGGCCAGCGCGATGCGGCGCGGGTGGTGGAGCGCTTCGAGAAAACCGGCGGGCGGGGCGAGTCGTTGGATCGGCGCGGCGGCGCGCGAGCCGACGGCATCAAGCGGACGCGGCCGGCCGGCGGGATCGAGCGCGACGGGATTCAGCTCGAGCAACGACAACCCCTCGGACGCCGCGAGGGCGGCCAGTTGCCAGAGCGACGTGAAAAATTCCAGCAGGTCCTCGCGGGTGGTGAGCGGATGCGTGTCGCGCAAGCGGCCGAGCCAGGTGCGGCCGAGGAGGTGCGACTCGAATTCCTCAAGCGCCTGCTCCGGGGTGACGACATCGACCGGCCAGCGGCAGGGCGGGGCGAGTTCGGCGAGGGTGTTGGCCTGCAGGCCGCCGAAGCCGCAGAGGATCACCCAGCCGGCGTCGGTGTGCGAGAGCGCGACGAAGGCCTCCGACGGGAGATCGCGCGTGCGTTGGATCTCGATGCGCTCGCAGACGAGGGCGTCGACCCACGCGTGGCCCTCGGCCTGCGTGCGGAGCAGCATCGCGCCGGCCTCGTGGTTGAGGCGGTCGACGTCGAAGGGCAGGAAGCGCACGCAGCCGAGTTCGGATTTGTGCCAGAGCTCGTCGGCGATGCCTTTCAAGACGATCGGCTCGCCCGCGGAGAAGGGCAGGAATCCGCCGAGCACGCCGTGACGCGGCGGGTGCAGGCCGGCGCGCTCGAGCAATTCGTAGGCGGCGAACTCGTGGACGAAGGCGGAAGGGGCGGCGGGCGTGAGCGTGGCGGACATCTTTTGCGAGTGTGGCGTGGCTTGGAGTCTTACTCTTACTCGTAATCGTAATCTTACTCCTACTCTCGTGGCTTGATACGTTGGAGGTCGTTCTGCCGGTGGTCGGGAGAGAGTGAGATTACGATTAGGATTAGGATTAGGATTAAGAGGAGGATTGGGGAACGGCGGGTTGAACGGCGGCGAGGCCGGCGGCGAAGGCGGCTTTGTTCAGCGGGAGGACGGCGGCCTTGTCCTTGAGGACGTGGGCCAGCGTCTCGATCAGTGCGTCGTCGGGCAGGACGCGCGTCGCGGCTTGGAGCGCGCCGAGGGCGACGACGTTTTTCACCATCGGCTTGCCGAGGTCGGCGGCGATCTTTGTGAACGGGATCGCGAGCACCGTGCGGCCGGGCGGAAGATCGGCGGGCGGCGTCGGGATGATCGTGCTGTCGTAGAGGATCGTGCCGCCGACGGCGACCGTCGGGGCGAACTTGGCGAGGCTCGGCGCGTTGAAGGCGACGAGCACGTCCGGTTCGGGTGCGGCGGGGTTCAAGACCTCGTCCGCGGCGACGTGGACATCGGCGTAGCTCGTGCCGCCGCGCGACTCGGGGCCGTAGGCGGGGATGTGCGTGGCGTCGTAGCCGAGCTCGATGGCGGCGCGCGTGAGCAGCAACGCGGCGGTCTGCGCCCCGTCGCCGCCGGAGCCGGCGAACTTGAACGAGAGGTCGCGCTTGGCGACGTGGGCGGGCCAGGGCGTGCGGACGTGGGCGGCGAGCGCGGGCTCGGCTCCGCTGAGGCCGAGGACTTCCTCGGGCTCGAACGACGGACGTGGGCCGTGGAACCACGGATCGGTCGTGGCGCTGAGGTCCTTCTTCACGCCGAGCGGGAAGATCGGCTCCATGTTTTCCTTCACCCACTGCTCGGCCTCGACGGGCGAGAGCTTCAGGTGGGTCGGGCATTCGGAGAGGACTTCGACGAACGAATAGCCGCGGCCCTCGAGCTGGTTTTGCAACGCCTTCTTGATCGCCTTGCGGGCCTTCACGCGCTGCTTGGCGTCGTAGAGGGCGACGCGTTCGACGTAGATCGGGCCGTCGAGCTGGGCGATGAGTTCGGCCATCTTGAGCGGCTGGCCCATCGCGCGCGTGCGACCGTCGGGGCTCGTGGCGGTCTTCTGGCCGGCGAGCGAGGTCGGGGCGAGTTGTCCGCCCGTCATGCCGTAGATGGCGTTGTTGATGAAGATGACCGTCAGCGGCAGGCCCATCTGCGCGATCGAGATCGTCTCGGCGAGGCCGATGGACGCGAGGTCGCCGTCACCTTGGTAGGAGATGACGAGCGAGTCGGGCGACGCGAGCTTGTGGCCGAGGGCGACGGCCGGCGCGCGGCCGTGCGCGGCCTGGGAGTTGCCGACGTCGAAGTAGTAATACGCGAACACCGAGCAGCCGACCGGCGAGATGAAGATCGTGCGGTCCTGCACGCCGAGTTCGGAGATGACCTCGGCGATGTCGCGATGCACGACGCCGTGGCCGCAGCCGGGGCAGTAGTGCGTGCTGTGGCCCTTGAGGCCGGCGCCGCCCGCGTGACGGGAGAATTCGTTGTAGAAGACACCACTCATGGGAGGGGCGCCCGTGGGCGCCGGTTGAAGTGAAAGGTTTAAGTTGAAGCAGCGGGATCTCTCGCGAGGAGTTGGTCGAGGATCTCGTTTTGGCTGGGAAGGATGCCGCCGTGGCGGCGGACGTGTTCGAGGCGCGGTGGCGTGTAGCCGGCGTGACTGAGCGCGAGGCGGAGTTCGTCCTCGAGCTGGCCCGCGCCGGCCTCGACGACGACGAGGCGCTTCGCCTGCGGGAGCAGGTCGGCGAGCGCGCGGGTGGGGAAGGGCCAGAGCGTGATCGGGCGGAAGAGACCGACCTTCAGGCCTTGGCGGCGGGCGGCCTCGACGGCGCCCTTGGCCATGCGCGCGGGCGTGTTGCAGGCGACGACGATCGTGTCGGCGTCGTCGCACTTGTAGAGATCGGCGCGCTGCTCCTGCTCTGAGATGAGCGCGTATTTGCGGTTGAGGTGCTCGTTGTGCTTCTCGAGGTCGGTCTCGAGGAGCTGGATCGAGGAGATGAGATTGTGGCGGTGGCCGCGGTCGCCGGTGACGGCCCAGGCCGGTTTGCCGCGGCGCGTCATCGTGCGCGGGAGTTTCACGACGCCCGTCATCTGGCCGAGGTAGCCGTCGCCGAGGATGACGACCGGGATGCGGTAGCGGAACGACAGCGCGAAGGCGTCGATCGCGAGGTCGAGCATCTCCTGCGGCGTGCCTGGGGCGAGGACGATGGCGTGGGTGTTGCCGTGGCCGAGGCCGCGACAGGCGAGCTTGATGTCGGCCTGCTCGGGCCCGAGGTTGCCGAGGCCGGGGCCGCCGCGCATGACGTTGACGAAGACGCCGGGGAGTTCCGCGCCGATCATGTAGCTGACGCCCTCGAGCATGAGCGAGAAGCCCGGGCCGGAGGTGAAGGTCATGCACGGCACGCCGCCGCCGCTCGCGCCATACATCATGTTGACGGCGGCGGTCTCGGAGACGGCCTGGACGAAGGCGCCGTCGAGCTTCGGGAGAATCTTGGCCATGAGTTCGGCGCCCTCGGTGGAGGGCGTGATCGGGTAGCCGAACACATGGCGGCAACCGGCGAGGAGGGCGCCGATCGCACAGGCGTAGTTGCCCTTCAACACGAGCGGCTCGCAGGCGGGGAGCTCGATGCGGACATCGGGTTCGTCGCCGGCCGGTTCGATGGTGACGGGTTTCGGGCCGAAGAGTTTCGCGGGGTCCTGGAGGTCGAAGTCCTCGCTGGCGCGGCAGGTGCAGTCGTCGCCGCAACGCTCGGTCTCGGGCCGCAGGCCGAAGGGCTCGGGGCAGGCCTGCATGCAGAGGGTGCAGCCGTTGCAGGCGTCGAGGTTGAGCTCGACCGGGATGAGGCCGGTGGCGGGGTTGATCTCGTGGCCGGGCGTGATGCAGTGCTTCGGGCACGCGTCGATGCAGCGGAGGCAGCCCTTGCAGTATTCCGGCTGCAGGAAGGGTTTGGGTCGGGCGGTGGCGGGCATGGTGGCGGGCGCCCGGAGGCGGCGGGAGCCGCCGGAAGGCGCGGGGTGGAGTTTGCGCCAGTGTAGCCCGCGTCCGCTCGCGGCTCTGTGCAGCTGTTGCCCTTGGCTGTGCAGAGCTTGAGCCTCGCGGCTAATCCGAAAGGAGTAGGCTCGCGGCGCGGCGTCGCGCCGCGAGCAAGTTACAAGTCACAAGGATCAAGTAACAAGAGTTGGAGGGCGGGGCGGGGGATTGGTGGAGGTGGCGAGCTTGCTCGCCACGGGGGAGTTGCGCGCAAGCGCGCAACCTACGACGGAGTGCGAGGGCCTTGGGGAAACACCAAACGCCAAAGGTCCAAACGCCAAAGCAGGCGGCGAGAGCGGTGAGTGGTCGCGCGCGTGTTTTGGAGTTTGGCATTTGGAGTTTGGCGTTTTGTTTCAGCGGATGCCTTGGATCTGGCTCATTATCGCCGGCGTGCTCGAGATCGCTTGGGCCGTCGGGCTCAAATACACGGAGGGTTTCTCGAAACTCCGGCCGAGCGTCGTCACGGTGCTGCTCATGCTCGCGAGCTTTTGGTGTCTCGCGCAGGCCGTGAAGGGACTGCCGCTCGGCACCAGTTACGCGATCTGGACCGGCATCGGCGCCGTGGGCACGGCGATCGCGGGCATCATTCTGTTCAAGGAACCGGCCACCGCCGCGCGCCTCGTCTGCATGGTGCTCATCGTCGCCGGCATCGTCGGCCTGAAGTTCACGACCACCGCCTGACCGCGCCCACCCGCGCGCGCCCCACACCCGCGCGCGCCCGCTCCACCTCGACCGCCGTCAGCGCCAAACCGAATGACACTTAATAAGTGTCATTTCAGAGGGCAGGGACGGGGTCGAAGATGACACTTATTAAGTGTCATTGTGTGAGGCGGTGCTGGCGCAGGGGCGGTTGAGCCGGGATGCGCGGGGGTGGGGGCGGAGGTGGGTGCGGGTGGGGGAGTGTTGTTCATGGACTGAGGGTGGGGCGGGGAGTCCGGCCGGGCCGCGGCTCACCCGGAGGGTTCGCCCTACCTGGCATGCGAATGCGCCAGACCATGGCGCGAGCCTCGATGCTGTGAGCCGTCGCCGCGTTTTGCCGCGGCTACACTTGGGGCGAGCCCGTGTGTGCGTGCGATTGCGCAGATGAAACGGAGCGCGGGCCTGATTAGGGCCGCTGACGCCGGCCGGCGGCCGGGCTGCAAGCGTGCGCGCCGGGCGGGCTGCGGTTGCGTTTCGCGGGGCGGCGGGTTTCCTCGCCGTTTCCCACGCCATGGCCGACGTCCACGCCGACAAACTTGCCCTGCAACACCGGCTCTTCGCCGAGCTCTCCCGCATGTTCGGGCGCGAGGTGCCGCTCTACGACAAGTCGCTCCTCGTCAACCGCGTCGTCAACGAACACCTCGTCGCCCTCCTCGGCGCGCTGTGGCCGGGTTTCACGGTCTCACCGGAACAGCTCGAGCAGGCGAGCGGCGAACGCCACGGCGCCATCCGCATCGGGCGGCCGGACGAATACCGCTGGATCGCGCGCTTCTTCGCCCAGTTCGCGCTGGAGCCCCATGCGTTCTACGACATGACCAACGTCGGCGCGAAGAGTCAGCCGATCATCGCCACCGCCTTCCGCTCGCGGCTGCAACCGGAGCACCGCGTCTTCACGTCGTTGCTGATGACGGACTGGTTCGACCCGGCCACACGCGCCCGCATCGAGGCGGCGCTGGCGGGGCGGCAGGTGTTTTCCGTCGCGGCGAAACGCCTGATCGAACAGGGCGAACGCGACGGCGGACTCAGCTTCGCCGACGCCGACGCGCTGATCCGCGAGGCGACGGAGCGCATCTTTAAGTGGACCGGCCGCGCGCGCGACCACGCGCTCTACACCGAGCTGAGCAAGGCGGGCTTCAAGATCGCGGCCGACATCGCGTGCTTCGACTCGCACCACCTGAACCACCTCACGCCGAACACGCTCTGGATGGACCTCTACACCTCGGCGATGAAGTTCTGCCTCGGCGAGCTCGGCGAGGCCGGCTTCCGCCTCCACGCGACGATCGCCCTCGGGCATTTCGCGGTGCAGGCCGACCGCGATTACCTGCGGTTGCATTTCCGTCATCTCAGCCCGGCGAAACTCGCCGCCCTTGCGCCCGCCGATTTGCCGGAGGACGCGATCTCCGTCCACGTCGACGCGCTCGCCAAGCGCCTGAAGCAGGACGACCTCAACCTCTCGCGCCACAAGCATTCCGGCTTCAAGGACTCGACCGAGGGCCCGCCGACGAACGTGCCCGTGCTGCTGCGGCAGGATTCCTACAAGGCGCTCACGGAGCCCGTCGTGTTCGTCAACGCCGACGGCACCGAGGTGGCGGCGACGCACACCGCCCGCTTCGGCGAGATCGAGCAGCGCTTCTACGCCACGACGCCCAAGGGTCGCGCGCTCTACGACCGTTGTCTCGCCGCGGCCGACGCCGCGAAGGAGCAGCATCCCGGCCTCGCGAAGAAGGATTTCGTCGCCTACGAGAAACTCGCCGCCGACGCGTTCGCCTCGTTTCACCGCACGCTGCTCGAGCTCGTGGAGCAGGGGCTGGTCCATGCGCGTTTCGCGGCGACCGACGCCGGCCGCGCCGCGGCGAAGGCGGGCAAGTTGCCCGCGCGCGACCTCGTGGCGCTGGCGCGCGCCGGCTTCGTGACCGTCGAGGGATTGCGCTACGAGGATTTCCTTCCGATCAGCGCCGCCGGCATCTTCGCGTCGAACCTCCAGCAATACGGCACACAATCGACCGCCCACGCGCGCCCGACCTACACGCAAGCGAAGTTGGAGGAGGTGCTCGGCCGCAAGATCATCGACCCGAACGAAACCTACGCCGCCCTCGAAGCCGAGTCGCGCGCGGCCACGCTGCGCGAGCTGGGGCTGGGGTGAGGCCGGACGGGGCCCGCCTTTTTTCTCGTCGCCCAAGTCGGGCGTAGTTGTCACCACGGGGACCATGCGAGGCAGCCCCGGCCAGCGCGTGATGTGCGTCATCCTGACGAAGGCGTTGTTGTGCGCGCACACGGGCTGCACGACGGCGAAGAAATACCGGATGGTCAAAAAGCCGGAGCCGCCGCGGCCCTCGCTCGAGTGGTCGGAGACGAACGGCACGGCGAAACTCACCGTCGAGCACGTGATCGTTTTCAAGGGGCCGAACTCCTGGAAGCGCGAGGCGCGGTGGGACGAATACGTGGTGCGCTTGGAGAACCTCGGCGACGTGCCGTGGCAGGTCACGCGAGTGGAGCTCGTGGATTTGCGCGGCGAACCGCAGTTGCCGGGAGAGGACCCGTGGGAATTGGAGAAGCGGTCGACCACGAACTGGAAACGTTATCGTTCGGCCGGCCTCAAGCTGCTGGCGGGCGCAGGCGCGGTGGTGCTCTATGGCAGCGCGGTCTCCGCCGTGGCGCTGGGTTCGATCCTGGGCGGCGCGGGAGCGACCGGAGGCTCGGCGGTGTTGAACGCGGTGCCGGTGGTTTTTCTCGTCAACGTCGTCGTCGTGATGGGTCTCAACGACAGCAATCGGAAGAAGGTCGAGGCGGAGTTCGCGCGGCGGCGGCTCGTGCTGCCGCTCGAAATCGCGCCGCAGAGCGGGTTGCAGGGCAGCTGGTTTTTCCCGATGACGCCGGCACCCCGGTCCCTCCGGATCCATGCGCAGCGCGGGAGCGAAATGTTTGTGATCGAACGGCCGTTGCCCGAGCTCGGGAAGTTGCACCTGAAGCCGGTGAAGTAGCTGACGCGGCGCCCGCTCGTTCAGGTGGAGCGCGTTGACCTCAACGCGCTCGGAGCGGATTGAGGTCAATCCGCTCCACCTCGTGGCGAAGTTCACAATCGCGAGTGTTGCCGTTGGGGTCGGCGATTTCTTGCCGACACGCCCGGCCTGAGCCGCCAAGCTGCGCGGCATGAAACTGAAGCTGAAACGCGTCGAACCGCTGCAAGCGGGCAAGCTGCTCGCCGGGCTCTACGGGGCCATGGGCCTGATCTTCATTCCGTTCATGCTGCTCTTCATGAGTCTCGGGGCCTTCGCCTCGGCCAGCGCCGGGGGCGACGCGCCGCCGATGCCGTTCTTCTTTGGCATCGGCGTCGGGTTCATGGTGCTGATGCCGGTGTTCTACGCCGGCATGGGCTTCATCACTGGCGTGCTCGGCGCCCTCGTTTACAACCTGCTGGCGAAGTGGCTCGGCGGTTTCGAACTCGAGTTCGAGGAACAGGGCGTGCCGCCGCTGGCGTGAGCGGGGCGGCGCGTCAGTTCGCCGGGTGAGAGACGGAATCGGATTAGTATTCGTAGCAGCCGACGTAAGTCGGCTGGGGGTGGCGGGAATTTCGCCTGCGGGAGAATAGGACAGCCGTCTTACGACGGCTGCTACACCTGATGCGCGTTCGGCGGTGAGGCGATGGCTTGTGTAGGTGGCGCGCTGGCGCGCCACTCGGATGTCCGTGGCGATTCGCGGGTTCGTGTTGCGCGCAAGCGCGCAACCTACAGGGGCGGCGCTAACTCTGGCTCACTGCGCCGTGAGCACGGCGTAGGTGCGCTTGCCTTTGCGGAGGAGGAGGTGCTTCCCGAAGAGCAGGTCGGCGCTCGTGACGGTGCGCGTGGGGTCCACGCGGACGTTGTTCAGGTAGATGCCGCCGGATTCGAGGGATTTGCGGGCGGCGCCCTTCGAGGGCTCGAGGCCGGCGTGGACGACGAGGTCGGCGATGGCCGCTCCCGCGCCGTCGAGCTTCGCGCGTTCGAGGTCCTTCGTCGGGACTTCGCCGACGACGTCGCGGAAAATCGCCTCGGTCACGCCATCGAGCGAACCGCCGAAGAGGATCTCGCTGGCCTTGAGCGCGGCGGCGAGGGCGTCGGGGCCGTGGACGAGCTGGGTGACTTCGCGCGCGAGGGCTTTGTGGGCCTCGCGGGCGCCCGGGTTGGCGGCGTGCGCGGCTTCGAGCGGCTCGATCTGCTCGCGGGTGAGGAAGGTGAACTTGCGGAGGTATTCGCAGACCTTCGCGTCCTCGGTGTTCACGAAGAACTGGTAGAAGCGATACGGGCTGGTCTGCTGCGGATCGAGCCAGACGGCGCCGCTGGCGGTCTTGCCGAACTTGGTGCCGTCGCTCTTGGTGATGAGCGGGAAGGTCCAGCCCCAGGCCGTGGCGTCGGGGCCGAGCTTCTTGCGGATGAGGTCGGTGCCGGCGGTGAAGTTGCCCCACTGGTCCGAGCCGCCGATCTGGAGCTCGCAGTCGTGGGTTTTCCGGAGGTGGTAGAAGTCGTAGGCCTGCAGGAGCTGGTAGCTGAACTCGGTGTAGCTGATGCCGCCGTCGCCCTCCAGGCGCGAGCGGACGGAGTCCTTCGCGAGCATGACGTTGAGCGAAAAATGTTTTCCGACGTCGCGGAGGAACTCGAGGAAGCTGAACGGCGCGATCCAGTCGGCGTTGTCCACGAGGCGCGCGGGGTTGGCGGGGGCCGTGAAGTCCAGGAGGCGCGAGAGCTGGGCCTTGATGCAGGCGATGTTGTGGGAGAGTTGCTCGCGGGTGAGGAGGTTGCGCTCGGCGGAGCGGCCGGAGGGGTCGCCGACCATGCCGGTGGCGCCGCCGGCGAGCGCGATGGGGTGGTGGCCCGCGCGCTGGAAGCGGGCGAGCGTGAGCTGGCCCATGAGGTGGCCGACGTGGAGCGAGTCGCCGGTGGGATCGAAGCCGCAATAGACCGTGATGGGCCGGCCGGTCGCCAGCCGCTGCCGCAGGCCGGCGAGATCGGTGCAATCGGCCAGGAGGCCGCGCCACTGCAGGTCGGAGAGGATGTCGCTCATGATCGGGCGGCGAGTTAACGGCCGGGGCGGGGCGGGGGGCAAGAGCGCAGTGGGGCGGGGGCGCCGAACCATGCCTCCGGTGGCGACCGCGCCCGCCATTCACGCACGCCTTGCGGCGGAGATCCGCGGGATCGCCCGCTCAGGAATAGACCAGCAACCGCTGCGAGATCGGGGCGATTTGGTTGTGATTGCGGATCTTCGCGATCGTCGCCGGGCCGAGGGCCTGGCCCTCGCCGATGAGCAGCAGGCCGTGCGGGCTGTAGATGCCGGTGGCGAGCACCATGCCGGGTTCGAGTTCGTCGAGGAGGATCTCGCGGACTTGGCGGGGCAGGTGGACGAGTTGCGTGACCTTGAGGAAGAGGCGGACGGCCTCGGGGTCGTATTTCGTGCCGGACTTGGCGAGAATGGTGTCGATCGCGGTCTGCTTCGGCGCGGAGGATTCGACGAAGCCGACGGCGACGGCAAGGCAGCGCGCGGGCCACGGGATGGACTTGGTGGCGAGGCCGTCGGGGTAGCCGCTGCCGTCGAAATTCTCGTGGTGCGCGCGGATGACTTCGCCGACCTCGGGGCGCGGGTCGACCAGCGCGGCGAGGGTCTGGCTGTAGATCGGGTGGTTGTGGAGCGTCGCGCGCTCGCGGTCGGTGAGCTGCGTCGGGTTCGTGCGGAACGTGCGCAACAGCTCGCGCGAGACGCCGATGAGGCCGAGGTCGCAGAGCCACGCGGCGGAGCGGAGCGCGTGCGCCTCGGCATCGGTGAAGGGGCCCTGCTCGGCCATCTTCGAGGCGAATTCCACCAACGCCTTTGCCTGGCCGCCGAGCGTGGGGTCGTAGGCGGTGAGGATGCGGCGGCAGAGCTCGAGCGAGCTCTCGTAGCGGGTGGAGAGTTCCTGGTTGGCGGCGTCGAGGCGCTCGCGCTTCTGCTCGACGGCGACGAGCTGCTTCTCGAGCTCGTTGTTGGCGACCATGAGCTGGGCGTTGAGCTGCTGGGTCTGCGCCATGAGGACCTCGTTGTGCGTGACGAGGTCGTGGCGCTGGATGGCGTTGCGGACGGTGGCGAGGAGTTCCTCGCGCAGCCAGGGCTTGGCGACGAAGCGGAAGATTTCGCCCTTGTTGATCGCGTCGACGATCGTCGGCAGCGAGAGGACGGCGGTGATGAGCACGCGCGAGGCGTGCGGGCGCAGGCGGCGGCTCTCGATGAGAAAATCGAGCCCAAGCATCTCGGGCATCTTCTGGTCGGAGATGATGACGGCGAAATCGCGCTCCTCGAGGATGGCGAGGGCCTTGATCGGGCTGGTGCAGGAGACGACTTGGTAGCGCTCGCGCTCGAGCGTTTCCTTCAGGGCGCCGAGGACAATGGGCTCGTCGTCGACGATGAGAATGGCGGGGGATTGGTTGACAGCTTCGGACATGGTTCAGCCGCTGGTGGCGGAGACAGGGGTGGAGGAGAGGGCGGCTTCGCAGCGGCCGGCAAGGTAAGGGGCGATGCGTTCGAGCGGAATCTGAATCTGGGCGGCGCCGGCCTCCCACGCGGCCTTGGGCATGCCGTAGACGACGCACGAGGCCTCGTCCTGCGCGAAGGTCGTGGCGCCCTTGTCGCGGAGTCGCTTCAGGCCCTCGGCGCCGTCCTTGCCCATGCCGGTGAGGATGCCGGCGATGGCATGCGGGGCGGCGCCGCAGTCGGCGGCGGACTTGAACAAAAGGTCGACGGCCGGGCGCTGGTGCCAGACAGGCGGGCCGTCGACGACGCGCACGCGATAGTGGTCGGCCGCCCACTGGAGCATGAGGTGGAAATTGCCCGGGGCGATGAGCGCGGTGCCGGGCGCGAGGCGTTCGCCGTCGACGGCCTCGCGCACCTCGAGGGCGCAGAGCGTGTTGAGGCGGTCGGCGAAGGCCTTGGAAAACATCGCGGGGATGTGCTGCACGATGGCGATGCCGGGCAGGTCGGCCGGCAAATGCGTGAGCACGTCGCGGAGGGCCTCGGTGCCGCCGGTGGAGGCGCCGAGCAGGATGACGCTGCGCGGATCGAGTTGGCGCAGGCGCGCGGGGTCGATCGGGGCCTTCGGCGCCACGGCGCGAAAGGGCGAAGCGAAGGCGCGCGGCGTTGCGCCCGCCGCGGAAGCGCCGGCCGCGGGCGCCGGGGCGGGGGAGGGCGCGAGGGCGCGCACGCGCGCGGCGGCGGCGGTCTTGACCTTGGCGATGAGTTGCGGGCCGAGGTTGCCGAACGAGTAGGAGCCGCTGGGCTTGCCGAGCACGTCGACGGCGCCGAGGCGCAGCGCCTCGAGGGCGTATTCCGAGCCGCGCTGCGTGAGCGAACTCATGACGATGACCGGCATCGGCCGGCGTTCCATCAGCAGGCGCAGGAAGGTCAGGCCGTCCATGCGCGGCATCTCGAGGTCGAGCGTCAGCACGTCGGGCGAGAGCTCGCGGAGCTTGTCGCGCGCCATGTAGGGATCGACGGCCGTGCCGACGACCTCGATGTCGGGGTCGCCCGCCAGCGCATCGCTGGCGAGTTTGCGGACGACGGCGGAGTCGTCGACGATGAGGACGCGGATCTTGCGCGGGGGGCTCATGTCAGGAGGCGGGCGGGCGGCGGTAGATGGCGGGACGCACCATCTGCAGCGAGTGGCGGATGCCGGTGAGGCTCTCGGAGTGGCCGACGAGCAGGTAGCCGCCGGGGACGAGGCGGCGCGTGAGCTTGTTGACCAGTTCCTCCTGCGTCGGCCGGTCGAAGTAGATCATGACGTTGCGGCAGAAAATGACGTGGAACGGGTCGCGGAAGGGCGGCTCGCCGTCGAGGAGGTTGAGTTGGCGGAAGGTTAGGTGCGTGCGCAGGAAGTCGCGCACGCGGAAATTGCCCTCCTGCGGACCGATGCCCTTTTGGAAGAAGGTCTTCACCTGCGCGGCGGGCAGCGCGGAGACGGCTTCGCCGCGGTAGATGCCGGCGCGGGCCTTGTCGAGGATGCGGTGCGAGATGTCGGTGCACTCGATGTGCCAGTCCCAGCCGGCGCCCGCGGGCAGGCAGTCGTGCAGCGTGATGGCGAGGGAGTAGGGCTCTTCGCCCGAGGAACAGGCCGCGCTCCAGGCGTTGAGGCGCGGCCAGCGCTCGGCGCGTTGGCGCGCCAGCATCTCGGGCACGAGTTGCGCGCGCACGAAATCGAAATGACTGCTCTCTCGGAAAAAGAACGTGTGGTTCGTCGAGATGGCGTCGATCAGGTGCGACAACTCGCCCGCGCCGCCCGGCTCCTGCAGCAACCGGCAATACGCCGTGAGGTCGGGCGCTTGGGTGGCGCGCAGGCGCTTGCCCAGCCGGGCCGCCACCAGCTCCCGTTTGTCGGGGCCGAGGTGGATGCGACTGTGCTCATACACGAGCGTGCGGATGAATTCGAACTCACTGTCCCTCATGAGGCATTGCCCCCATTCATCGGCCGCTCGCGCGTCCAATGAAGTCTGACGCGCCGGAATTTTCGCGCCACCGATCCGCGCGGCAAAAATTGCCCGCCGCGCCGCCGCCGGGGGCCGGGGCGCGCGGCCGGTTGGCGGTCGAAAAATTTATCTTTCTGAACCAGCGCGGCTTCGGCGAGCAGCGGCCAACATGGCACGCGCCGTGTTTATGGGGCGGCATGGTCGATCCCATTTTTCAGTCCCAGAACTACCAGATCGCCCGCAAACTCCTCGACGCCGCCGCCCTTCGCCAAGAGGCGATCGCCGCCAACATCGCCAACGCCGAGACGCCCGGTTACCGCCGTCTCGACGTCAATCCCGACTTCGCCGCCCAGCTCCGCGCCAGCGCGCAGACCGGCGAGGTCTCCCGCGCCGCCGCCGAGCTGCGCCCGCGCCTCGTCGAGGACGCCCACGCGCGCACCGTCCGCCCCGATGGCAACACGGTCGAGATCGAGCACGAGCTGCTCGCGATGAACCGCAACGCCGTCGAATACGAATTCCTCACCGAGGTCGTCTCCCGGAACATCAAGCAACTCAAGCTCGCCATCACCGGCCGCAGCGTCTGAGCCCCCGCCGCCCCGTCCGCATGAACCTCATCTCCGGCATCGACATCACCTCGGGCGCCCTGGCCGCGCAGAAGATGCGCCTCGACATCGTCGCGCAAAACATCGCCAACGCCCAGACCACGCGCACCGCCGAGGGCGGCCCCTACAAGCGTCAGGTCGTCTCCTTCGAGACCGAACTCGTCAAGCGCACCGGCGGCGCCTCGCTCCAGACCGTCCGCATCGGCGGCGTCACCAACGACCGTTCCCCCGGCCAGGAAGTCTACAACCCGCAGCACCCCGACGCCGGCGCCGACGGCATGGTCAAGATGCCGAACGTCAATCTCTCCTATGAGATGGTCGACCTCATCACCGCCTCCCGCGCCTACGAGGCCAACCTCTCGGTCGTGAAAAACGCCCGCACGATGGCCCAGAAAACCCTCGAGATCGGCAAGTAATCCCCGCGCCCCATGTCCCCGGTCGGATCCGTCTACTCCTCCCACATCCCGCAGGCCATGGCCCGCGCCGCCGAGCTGCGCGAAAAAAATCCGCTCGCCGCCGGCGTCCCGCTGCCCGACGGCGTCCGCGCCGCGCCCGGCGTCGCCGACTCGAACGGCTTCAGCACCATGCTCGAGGGGCTCGTCGACACCGTCAGCACCAAGCAGGCCGAGGCCAGCGCGCTCACGCAACGCGTCCTCCTTGGCGAGTCCGACCAGCTCCACCAATCCGTCATCGCCATGCAGGAGGCCTCCGTCGCCTTCACGCTCATGGTCGAGGTCCGCAACAAGCTCGTCGAATCCTACCAGGAACTGATGCGCATGCAGGTGTGAGCCCGCCGCTGCGCACAGCCGCCGCGCCGCATCCTCTTGCTCCTGCTCTTAATTTTAATCTCCCCGCCTTTTCCGCCCGCCCCCTCCCGCGCCACCCGCCGCATGAAAAACTTCGCCGCCTCCCTGCTCGCCCTCTGGCAACAGCTTGGCCTCAACCAGCGCGTCTCCCTCCTCGTCGCCACCGTCGCTGTCATCGGCGGCATGCTGGCCGTCGTCTTCTGGGCGCGCCGGCCGGATTACCAGCTCCTCTACTCGCGCCTCGGCGAAAAGGACGCGACCGCGATCATCAGCGAGCTCCAGACGCGCAACATCCCCTACCAGATCACCGCCGGCGGCACCGCCGTGCAGGTGCCGAGCGACCAAGTCTACAAGCTCCGCATGGACCTCGCCGGCAAGGGCCTCCCGAGCGGCGAGGGCGTCGGCTTCGAGATTTTCGACAAGGGCCAGTTCGGCCTCTCCGATTTTGTCCAGCGCACCAACTACCTCCGCGCCATCCAGGGCGAACTCGCCCGCACCATCACGCAGCTGCAGGGCGTCCGCGCCGCGCGCGTCATGATCGTGCAGCCGGAAAACCGCCTCCTTCTCACCGACCAAGGCATCCGCTCCACCGCCTCCGTCTTCGTCGACATGGGCGGCTCGCGCCTCGACACCGAGCAGGTCAACGCCATCCGCCACCTCGTCGCCAACGCCGTGCAAGGCCTCGCGCCCGACCAGGTCGCCGTTGTCGACAACCGCGGCCGCGTCCTCTCCGAGGAGCTCAAGCAGGACCCGACCCTCGGCAACGCCTCCTCGCAGATCCGCTACCGCCAGCAGGTCGAGGATTACCTCTCCAAGAAGGTCGAGTCCATGCTCGCGCAGGTCATCGGCCCCGGTTCCGCCGTCGTCCGCGTCTCGGCCGAGATCGAGACCGAGGCCATGACGCAGTTGCAGGAACGCTTCGATCCCGACGGCCAGGTCGTCCGCTCGCAGACGATCACCGAGGACAGCACGTCCGCCACCGAGACGCGCACCAACGGCGGCGCCACCGGTGTCAGTGCCAATGTCCCCGAGAAAGCCGTCGGCGCCACCGCCGCCAATCCCGTCTCGACCAACGAGCAGAACCGGAAGAACCGCACCACTTCCTACGAGATCAACCGCACCACCACCAACGTCACGCGCAACCCCGGCACGATCAAGCAGGTCACCGCCTCCGTCCTCATCGCGCCGCGCCTCGTGCCGCCGCCCGCCGGTTCGCCGGCCGGCACGCCGGCCACCGAGCAGCGCCGCACGCCCGAGGAACTCGCCGCGCTGCGCCAGGTGGTGATCAACGCCCTCGGCGTCCGCGTTCCCGCCGGCCAGGACCTCGATTCCATCGTTTCGCTCCAGGAAATGCCTTTCGCCATCGAGCCCATCGCCGAGACCGTCGAGGCGATCCAGAGCGAGACGCGCCTGCAGGGCTGGCTCGACGCCGCGTCCCGCTGGGCCGCCGTCGGCGGCGCCGCCATCGCGCTCCTGCTCTTCCTCCGCCTCCTCTCCAAGCAGAAGCCCGAGCCCGTCCCGATGGAGGTCTTCCAGCTCCCGCCCGAGATGGCCGCCCGCTCGCTGCAGAACGGCAGCCAGATCACGCCCGACATGCTCAACCAGCTGATCCGGCAGAAACCGGCCAACATCGGCACCGCCCTCCGCGAATGGGTCGCCACGCCCTCCGCGAAGAACTGACGCCCGCCTGAACCGCCGCCGTCGCCATGCCTGACATCGACTTCACCAAACTCAGCCGCCAGCAGAAGCTCGCCGTCTTCCTCATCTGCATCGGCCCGGAGGCCGCGGCCGAGGTCCTCAAGCATTTCGACGACGCCGAGGTCGAGCTGCTCTGCCGCGAGATGTCCACCTACCCGATGATTCCCGAGGCCGTGCAACGCCAGGCGCTCGAGGAATTCAGCGGCGTCATCGCCACCAGCGTCGGCTCCGCCCTCGGCGGGTTGCCGTTCGCCCAGCGCACACTCGAGATCGCCAAGGGCGACTACAAGGCCTCGTCCATCATCGGCCGCGTCGGCCCCGTCGGCAATTCGGTCGAGGTCATCAGCGACATCGCCGAGATGGAGGGCCGCCAGATTTTCAACCTCATCAAGCACGAGCAGCCGCAGACGATCTCCTTCGTCCTGTCCTACCTCGAGCCCGCCAAGGCCGCCGAGGTCTTCGCCCTCCTCAGCCCCGACCTGCGCGAGGAGGTCGTCGAGCGCCTCGGCACGATCGAGTCCACCTCGCTCGACCTCGTGAGCAAGATCGTCCGCTCGCTCGGCAAGCACTTCGACAGCAAGGTCCGCCCCGCCTTCCACCGCAGCGGCGGCGTGCGCGCGGTCGCCGGGTTGCTCAACTCGCTCGACAAGGACATGTCGAAGAACCTCCTCGCCCGCATCGAGGAGCGCAACGCCACCCTCGGCGCCGCGATCCGCAAGAAGCTCTTCAGCTTCGAGGACCTCAACCGCCTCGCCGCCGCCGACCTCCAGCGCGTGCTGCGTGAGGTGGATTCCGGCAACCTCGCCATCTCCATGAAGTCCGCCAGCGAGACGCTGCGCGAAAAGATCTACGCCGGCCTCTCCAAGCGCGCCGCCGAATCGCTCAAGGAGGAGATCGAGCTGCTCGGCCCCGTCCGCCTCAAGGACGTCGAGGCCGCGCAGGACGTCATCATCCAAGCCGTCCGCCGCCTCGAGGAGGAGGGCCAGATTTCCCTCGATTCCGAATCGCAGGCCCTCGTCGCCTGACCGCCGCTCATGTCCGCCCCGCTCACGCTCCCCGCCCCGAACGAAGCCCTCACCGCCATCATGCGCAGCTTCGACTTCACCGGCGCGAGGGAGCCGCGCCTCCTCAAGCGCCTCCTCGCAGGTCAGACGCCGCGCCGCCCTTCGGCCAATCGAAAAGCGAAAATCCAAAATCGAAAATCCTGACATGGCCTACCTGAAACTCGTCGCCTTCGACCGTCCCCTTGCCGGAGCCGTGCTCCCGGGCCAGGGCCGCACGTTCACGGAGGCCGAGGTCGCGGCGAAAGTCCAGGAAGCCTACCGTCAGGGCGTCGACGCCGCCCGCGCCGCCGCCGACCAGCAGATGGTCGAATTCCGCGCCGACATGGAGCAGCTCAGCGACGGCGCGCTCCGCCGCCTCTCCGAACTCGAGCCGCAGCTCGTCACGCAGCTCCGCGACGCCCTGCCCGCGCTCGCCGTCGACCTCGCGCACCGTCTCCTCGCCGGCTACGAGCCCCCGGCCGATGCCCTTGAACGCCTTTGCACCGACGCCTTGGAGCAACTCTTCCCCGAGCGCGAGGGCCTCGAGCTCTCGCTCTGCCCGCGCGACGTGGAACTCCTCCACAGCCTCAACCCCGATTGGCTCCAGCGCTATCCCAGCCTGCGCATCCGCTCCGACGCCGCGCTGAAGCCCGGGGACTGCATCGTGCGTTCCCGCTTCGGCCTCACCGACGCCCGCCAATCCACCAAGCTCGCCGCCCTCGAGCACAGCCTCACCGGCGCATGACCCCGAGCCCTTCAGTCCCCTCGCAAAGTCACCTCTTAGGTGACAATTCCCCCCGCGCCCTTCAAAGCACACGCAAAGGCAAGTGTAACCTATTAGGTTACACTTTGCTTGGCCCACGTCGGAGCGGCTGCGGAAACTGTAACCTAATAGGTTACACTTTGAATCAGGAGGTGCGGGCGTGAGCGCGGTCGTGGCACCGTTGGTCGATGTGCTGCGGTCGCAGGTGCGGCACCTGCCGGCCGTGCAGCGCGTGGGCACCGTGACCGGTGTCGCCGGGCTTGTGATCGAGTCCGAGGGCCCGAACGTCGGCCTCGGCGAACTTTGCCACGTGCGTTCGCCGCGCACTGATTTCACCGTGCGCGCGGAGGTCGTCGGCTTCCGCGAACACCGCGTCCTCCTCATGCCGCTGGGCGACACCGCCGGCCTGCACGTCGGCTGCGAGGTCGTCGCAGCGGACCGTCCGCCGCTGCCGCGGCCCGGGCCGGAACTGCTCGGGCGCGTGCTCGACGCCCTCGGCCGGCCCTTCGATGCGCTCGGCCTGCTTCCGGTCGACCGCACCGAGCACAATGCGACGCCGCCGCATCCGCTCCGCCGCCAGCGCATCAAGCTGCCGCTGACGACCGGCGTGCGCGTGCTCGACACTTTCACGCCCGTCGGCCGCGGCCAGCGCCTTGGCCTGTTCGCCGGCTCCGGCGTCGGCAAATCGACGCTGCTCGGCATGATCGCGCGCGGCTGCTCGGCCGACGTGGTCGTCGTCGCGCTCGTGGGCGAGCGCGGTCGCGAAGTCCGCGAGTTCCTCGAGAAGGACCTCGGCCCCGAGGGCCTGAAGCGCTCGGTCGTCGTCGTGGCGACCTCCGACACGCCGGCGCCGCTGCGGCTCCGTGCGGCCTTCACGGCGACGTCGATCGCCGAGGCTTACCGCGACCAGGGCAAGAACGTCTTGCTGATGATGGATTCGGTCACGCGGTTCGCCATGGCGCAGCGCGAGATCGGCCTCGCGATCGGCGAGCCGCCGGCGACGCGCGGCTATACGCCCTCCGTCTTCGCCCTGCTCCCGCGCCTGCTCGAGCGCACCGGCGCGGGCGAGACCGGTGCCATCACGGCGCTCTACACCGTGCTCGTCGAGGGCGACGACATGAACGAGCCCGTGGCCGACGCGGTGCGCGGCATCCTGGACGGACACCTCGTGCTTTCGCGCTCGCTGGCGCACTTCAACCACTACCCGGCGGTCGACGTGCTGGAGAGCGTGAGCCGTCTGACGCGCGACATCTGTTCGGCCGAGGAGATCGAGCTCGCCGCCCGCGCGCGCGAGGTGTTGGCGCTCTACCGCAAGAACGAGGACCTCATCTCCATCGGCGCCTACCAGAAGGGCGCCAACGCCGCGCTCGACCAGGCGATCGCGCTGCATGAGCCGCTCAAGACTTTCCTCCGGCAGGGCGTGCATGAGCACACGCTCCGCGCGGAGAGCTTCAAACTGCTCAAGAGGATCATCGCGCCATGAAACGTTTCCGTTTTCCGCTGCGGCCCGTGGCCGTGTTGCGTGCGCACCGTGAACTGCGTGCCCGCGAGGCGTTCGCCGCCTCCGTCCATGCCTACGTCCAAGCCGAGGAACGCCTCGCCGCCACGCGCGCGCGCGTGGCGGAGCTGGCCGGGGTCCTCTTCGACGGCCGCACCGGCACGTTCCTCGCCGCCGAGGCGGCCTCGCTCTTTCGCTCCTACCGCGCCGAGTGCGAGGAGCAGGTGCAGGTGGAGCGCCAGGTGATCGAGGCGCGCGACGCGATGAACCGCCGCCGCCAGGAATATCTCGACGCCAACCGCCAGCTAAAGGTAGTCCAGCGCCTCGAGGAGAAGGCCCGCACGCGCCACCGCGCCGAGGCCAACCTCGCCGAACAGAAAGCGCTCGACGATTTCGCCGGCTACCGCGCGGCCCGCCGCGCCCTCCTCACATGACCAAGCTCGCCCAAAATCCCGCCGTCATCGCGGCGCTCGGCCTCTGTCTCAGTCTTGCCGTCGGCATCGGCTGGTTCTGGCGCGCCGGCGACGTGCTCGTCGCCCATGTCGCGGCCGTCCGCGCCGCCGCGGCCAAGCAGCAGAAGGCGCAAGGCTGGGACTTCTGGACCATCGAGATCGACAACCTTGCTTCCGAGCTGAAGGACGAGAAGGAGCGCCTGCGCAAATTGTCCGAGCAACTCGACCTCCGCGCCGCGCGTCTCGCCGCCGAGCAGCAGGAACTCGACAAGGTCCGCGCCGAGCTCGACCGCATGCGCAAGGAGATCGCCGACCGCGTGATCGAGATCAATGCGGACGAGATGAAGAACTTGAAGGCGCTGGCCGCCACCTACGCGAATCTCACGCCCCGCGCCGCCGTCGCTATCATCCGCGAACTCGACGATGTCACGGCGGTGAAGATCCTCTCGTTGATGAAGGCCGACACGATCAGCCCGATCTTCGAGGAGATGAGCCGCACGGCCGGCACCGACGGCACGCTCGCGCGCCGCGTGGCGGTGTTGTCCGAGAAACTCCGCCTGATGAAGAGCACGAAGCCCGGCGCTTCCTGATCCTATCCCCTTTCACCCGGTGCGCCACGGACGGCGCGCACCTTTTCCACGGAGGGAAGCCCCTGCATGACGACTTCCCTTCCCACTTCTCCCGCGGCCGATGCCTTGGCCGGCTCGGCCGCCGGCGCCACCGCCACCCCGAGCCTGCTCGACCTCCTGGCCGCGACGAACGCCGGCCCGGCGGCGGACAGCGCCGCGCCCTCGACGACCGCCGCTCCGGCGGACGATTTTGCGGCGCTCCTTGAGCCCACGGCGCCGGGAAAGCCCGCCGGCGCCACGCTGCCTGCGGCGGCTGCCGCCGACACGGCGGCGAGGCCGGCTCTCGCGTGGCGACACGAGACCGCGGCGCAACGTCCGTCCGTCTCGGAGCCGCTGGCCGCGTTGCGCGCACCGCTTGCCGCAACCGAACCGGCGAGTGAGTCGACGGCGAGCGAGCTGCCGCTCGATCGCTCGACGCTCGAGGCGGCGGTCGCGCTGGTGCTGAATTTCCTTCCGCCTCCGGCACCGGAAGTGCCGGCAACGCCGGTCGCGGCGACACCGTCCGGCGACTCCGCGGCGCCGGCGGCGGCGGGCGAAATCTGGTCGGGTCTCGCGCCCGGCGCGGCGTCGGTTCCGGCTTCGGCGGCAAGTGGCGCCGAGCATCTGCGCCTGACGGTGACGACCGTCGCGGGCGAACGCACGTTGACCGCGGCGGAAGTCCGCGAGGGCGGGGCGTTGCCGCCTCCCGCGACGCGCACCGCGGATTCCGCTTCGACGCGCGCCAACGCGGTGCCGCCCTCCGCGCCGGCCATCGCGGCCACGGCAACGGAAAGCACCGTCATCGGCGGAACCAGGCTCGGCGCGCCGTCATCCGCGTCCGCAGTGACGGCACCGTCCGCGGCGACGTCCGCGTGGAGCGCGGTGCAGGCGGAGGTGGAGTGGGAGGGTGGGGTGAAGCTCGCGGCTGAGCTTGCCTCCGCAACGCCGTCCGGCGCGGCGCCGAGCCTGAAGACCGCGCTGCCGAGCGCGACGACGGTTGCGGCGACCTCGTTGCGCGCGCCCGGGGCAATGGAGCCGATGGCTTCGCCCGCACAGGAAAATTCTGCCGTTTCGACGGCGGCCTTCGGCCGGCCGGCGCGCGACGGAAAATCGGCGGCGGAAAAAAACTTTCTAACCCCTGCGGCGGGCGAAGTTACGACGGCGTCGCCGAAGGCTGGCATCGACGTTGCTCAATCGACGCCGGCCATGCCTGCCGCTTCGCACCACTCGCCCCTCGCTGCCGCCGCGACCCCCGTCGCTTCGGCGGGAGTGCCGCAGCGAGCGGAGCCGGCGGCCGCACCCGCGCCGGAGGCCACCGCGCAGCGCGCCGTGGAGACGGTGCTCGAAATCGTGCACGCGCAGGCCGTCGCCAAACTCCAGCCGGTGCCGAGCGTGCAGCTGCGTTTCAAGGTCGGCCACGAGGACCTCGCGGTCCGCGTGCGCCTCCGCGATGGCGCAGTGCACACGGAGTTCCGCACCGACAACGCCGAGTTGCGCGCCGCGCTGACCCAGGAATGGCGCGCCGTCACGGCGAAGCCCGAGGCCGCGTTCCGTTTCCTCGAACCGGTCATCACCGGCACAAACTCCGCCGCGCATTCCGGCGGCTCCTCCGGCCACGGCGGCACCGCCTCGCAACACCAGCAGCAACACGCGCAGCAGCAGGCGCAGCAGTTCCGCGCGCAGGCGGAGTCGTTCGGCAGCGTCCGCCGCGTCTTCCCCGCTGCGTCCGCGTCGGCCGAGCTCGCTCCGATCACGCCGCTCGCCGCGTCCGCCTCCCATCGTCTTTCCGCCGTCGCCTGACCATGAACGTCACCACCAACCGCACTTCCGGCTTCTCCGACCTCTACAACTCCACCGGCGCCACACCGCCGCGCGCGGCGAAGAAGAGCCTCGATTCGACCGATTTCATGAAACTGCTCGCGGTGCAGTTCCAGTCGCAGGACCCGATGAAGCCGATGGAGGACACCGCGTTCATTGCCCAGATGGCGCAGTTCACATCGCTTGAGCAGAGCAACGCACTCGTCTCCGAGATGGCCCGCCTCCGCGCCGACCAGCAGTTGCTCATGGGCAACAGCTACCTCGGGCGCACCGTCACCGTCGAGGACGACAAGGGCAAGCCCGTCACCGGCCTCGTCACCGCCCTCGAGAACACGGAGGACGGCACCCAGATCACCCTGGGCGGGAAAAACTACCCGCTCTCCTCGATCCGCCGGATCGAGCCCACCCCCTTGCCACCCGCCCCCGCGGTAACGGAAGAAGCTCCGCCCGCAGCCTAACCCAGAATCAACCTCAACCTCACTCCCCACCACCATGGCACTCATCGGCACCCTCACCTCCGGCGTCAGCGCCCTCCGCACCTTCAGCAAGGGCCTCGAAGTCATCGGCAACAACATCGCCAACATCAACACCACCGGCTACAAGGCCTCGCAGGCCAGCTTCGCCGAGAGCTTCAGCAACACGCTGCGCGGCTCCGCGCCGTCGAACGGCTCCGCCTCCAGCCTTCCCGGCCTCCAGATCGGCACGGGTGTGCAGCTCGCCGGCATCTCGAGCAATTTCTCCCAGGGCGCGCTTACCAGCACCGGCGTCACCACCGACCTCGGCATCTCCGGCCGCGGCTTCTTCATCGTGGAAGACCCGACAAGCGGCGCCGTCTACGCCACCCGCGACGGTTCGTTCCGCCTCGACGACAACGGCTACCTCGTCACCCAGGGCGGCCTGCGCGTCCGCGGCCTCACCGGCACGCCGCCGTCCGCGCTGGGCGACATCCGCGTCGGCCAGAACCTGCCCCCGGGCGCCGAGCTCCAGTCCATCTCCATCGATCGGCAGGGCAACCTGATCGAATTCTACTCCGACGGCACGTCCGCCACGACGAACCGGATCCAGCTCCAGAATTTCAACGACACCTCCGCGCTGATGCGCGAGGGCAACAACCTCTACACCGGCCTCACCGCCGCGGGCCCGCTCGGCGGCGGCATCCTCGCCGGCAACAACAACCCGGGCGAAGGCGGCCTCGGCGCGGTCCAGGCCGGCGTGCTCGAATCCTCGAACGTCGACCTCACCGCCCAGTTCTCCGAACTCATCACCACCCAGCGCAGTTTTCAGGCCGGCTCCCGCCTCATCACGGTGTCCGACACCGTGCTCGAGGACATCGTCAACCTGAAGCGCAGCTGATCCGCTCCCGACCTTTCCCGCCATGGCCAAGCCCGACGCCAAGGAAAACAAGGATGCGCGCGAGACCGCGCCGGCCACCGCCGCCACGGCTCCCGCGCTCGAGACGGCGTCCGCCGGCGGCAAGGCCTCCTTCGTCAAGGCCTGGCTGCCCGTCATCGCCACCGTGCTGCTCGCGCCGGCCGCCAGCTTCGCCGTCGCCGAGTTCCTGCTCCTCCCGCGCCTCCAGGCCCGCCTCGGCGCCACGCCGGCCGAGCTCGCCGCGAAGGTCGCACCCGCCGAGGCGAAACCCGAGTCAGGCGCCAAGGGCAAGGGCGACGGCAAGGGCGACGACGGCGGCGGCAACTTCGAGTTCACCAACGTCGTCGTCAACCTCGCCGGCACCATGGGCACCCGCTACCTCAAGGTGTCGTTCATCGTCACCGGCATCGGCGGCAAGGGCGTGAAGAACACCTTCGACCAGGAGAAGGCCAAGCTCACCGACGTCACCCTCAACGTCCTCTCCTCGCTCACGCTCGCCGACCTCGAGGAGCCCGGCGCCAAGAACGTCCTGCGCGAGAAACTCGTCGCCACCTACAACCAGGTGCTCGGCAAGCGCGTCGTCGAGCAGGTCTACTTCTCCGACTTCGTCATCCAGTAACCGCCCCGCGCCCGCGCCGCCATGGCCGACGACCCGCAGAAACCCGCCAGCGAGTTCCTCGATCAATCCGAGATCGACCGGCTGCTCGCGCAGACCACCGTCGAGGCCGCGCCGAAGACGATGCTCATCCGCGCCGACGGTCGGCGCGGCGACGCCAAGGCGGCGAGCAAGGTCGAGGCCTACGACTTCCGGAATCCCGTCTTCCTCTCCGAGATCGAGCTGCGCCGCCTGCGCCTGCTGCACGAGGACTTCATCCGCTACCTCAGCGCGCGGCTCTCGCTCTTTCTCCGCATGGAGTTCGGCCTGAAGATGGCCAAGCTCACCACGGTCACCTACTCGAAGTTCACCGAGTCGCTGCCGAGCCCGACGCACATCTGCCTCTTCAAGGCCGAGCCGCTCGTCGGCGTCGGCGTGCTCGACATCAACCCGCGCCTCGCCCTCACCATCGCCGACCGCCTCCTCGGCGGTCGCGGCCACTCCGTCAAGGCCGAGCGCTACCTCACCGAGATCGAGATCGCCCTCCTCGAAGACGTGATTGTCATTATCCTCGAGGAATGGTGCGGCCAGTGGAAGGCCGAGCAGGATCTCCGCCCGCTGATCATCGGCCACGAGAACAACGGCCGCTTCCTCCAGACCTCGCCCAAGGACGCCATCGTGCTCGCGCTCACCCTCGAGGTGAACTTCGGCGACTGCTCCGAGCAGATGCAGATCGGCGTGCCGTATTACACGATCGAGCCGCTGGTGAAGAAGATGCAGGCGCGCCGCCAGAAGGACACCGCGATCACCACCGTCGAGAAGCGCGCCTCCTGGCACAAGGCCTACGACCACATCACCATGCCGGTCCGCGCCGAGTGGGAGGCCTTCGAGCTGACACTCCGCGAGGTCAGCAGCCTGCGCGTCGGCGACATCATCGAGATGCCCGCCGACTTGCTCCAGAAGACGCGCGTGCTCCTCAACGGCACCCCGAAATTCCTCGGCACCGTCGGACTCGATTCCGACCGCGTCGCCGTCCAACTCACCCGCAAGATCCCGGTCCCCCCGGAGGAACTTTCCCATGGCAAACCTGATGGAAGAAAAAGCCCTTGATATCGTCCTGGACGTGAAGGTGAAGGTCACCGTGCAGCTCGGCTCCTGCCTGCTGCCGATGCGCGACGTCCTCGAGCTTTCCCCCGGCAGCGTCGTGCAGCTCATGCAGCACGCCAGCGATCCGGTCGGCCTCTACGTCAACGACAAGCTCGTCGCCTACGGCGAGGTCGTCGTGGTGGAGGACAACTTCGGCATCAAGATCACCGAACTCGTCGGCTCGCCCAAGGCCTGACGCCCGCCCCGCCCGCGCATGGATGCCGCTGCACAATTCTCCCCCGCCGCTCCCGGTCCGCACCGCGCTTTCCACCGTGGCGGTCTGCTGCTTCTCGCCCTCCTCGGCCTCGCGACCGCCCTGTTCGCCCAGGACAAGGCGAAGGAAAGCGAGGTCATCTACCCGCGTTCGGCGGCCGCCGGCGACGCGCCCGCCACGGCCGGACGCGACGGCGGATCCAATGCCTTCCTGATCGTCACGGCCCTCGTCGCCGCGGCCGCGGGCGGCTGGCTGCTCTGGCGCCAACGCACCGGCCCCGCCGCCGGCGGTGCGCCGCGCAAGCTGGTCATCGCCGAGAGCCGCTCGCTGGGCAACCGCCAGCACCTCGTCGTCGCGGAATACGACGGCCGGAAGTTTCTCCTCGGCGTCTGCCCCGGCCGCATCGACCTGCTCTCGCCGCTCGGGCGCGACGAGGATCCGGAGGACGTCTGACATGCGTGCGTCCTGCCCTCGCTTCGTGCGCCGCCTCGCCGCCGTCCTCGGCGTCGTGATGCTGTGCGCTTTCGCGCCGGATCTCGCGGCGCAAGTCCAGCCCGATCCCGCGGCGCCGGCCGCGTCGGCGCCGGCCGCGGCGAACGATCCGCTGCGGCTCTCGATCAATTTCGAGGGCACGAACAGCCCGGCGCAGCTGAGCGTCGGCGTGCAGATCGTGCTGCTGATGACGCTGCTCTCCGTCGCGCCGTCGCTCGTGCTGCTGATGACGAGCTTCGCGCGCATCGTCATCGTGCTCGGCTTCGTGCGCACCGCCCTCGGCGTGCCCAGCGCGCCGTCGAACCAGATCATCATCGGCCTCGCGCTCTTCCTGACGTTTTTCATCATGGGCCCCGTCTTCGAGCGGGTGAACAGCGAGGCGCTGCGGCCGTATTTCGACGGGCAGATCACGTCGCAGGAGGCGATCGACCGCGCCACCGTGCCGCTGAAGGATTTCATGCTGAAGCAGACGCGCACGCGCGACCTCGAGTATTTCCTCCAGCTCGGCGGCTTCGGGCCGACGGCGGTGAAGGATTTGCCGATGCGCGTCGTCATCCCGGCCTTCGTCATCAGCGAGCTGCAGACGGCGTTTCAGATGGGATTCCTGCTCTTCCTGCCGTTTCTCATCATCGACTTCCTCGTCTCCTCGGTGCTGATGGCGCTCGGCATGATGATGATGCCGCCGAACGTCGTGTCGCTGCCGTTCAAGCTGCTGCTCTTCGTCCTCGTCGACGGCTGGCACCTCATCGTCAAGTCGCTCGTCCAGAGCTTCACTTTCTGAGCCCGCCTGACGTTTCCGCTCTCCAACCCTTTGTTGCGTATTAAGCGCAAACTCCCCGACGCCTTTCGTCCATGAATCCCGAACTCGCCATCGATCTGTTCAAGACCACGGTGCTTTTTGCGCTCTACATCGTCGCGCCGTTCCTCGGCGGGCTGCTGGTGGTGGGTCTGATCGCGAGCCTCTTCCAGTCGGTGACCTCGATGCAGGAGAACACGCTGACGTTTGCGCCGAAGCTGGTGGCGCTCTCGGGACTGGCCGTCGTGCTGGCGCCGTGGCTGCTGCGCTCGCTGACGGAGTTCGCGCTGGCGATCTTTGCCCGGATGCCGACGCTGGCGAACTGACGCCGCGTTCCGCCGCCGAGGGAACCGACCGTGTCGCTGGAATATCTCGTCACCTGGATGATGGTGTTCCTGCGCGGCGTGGGGCTGGTGCTGCTGCTGCCGGCGCTGGCGGGGCGCCCGCCGCCGGTGATGATGCGGTTGGCGCTGGCACTGTGCATCGCGACACTGCTGGCGGGGCTGGTGCCGCCGGCGCAGGTGCCGCTCGATCATTGGGCGCTGACCTTCGCGGCGGCGGGCGAGGTGTTGCTCGGGCTGGCGATGGGCTTCGTGACGCGGATGGCGTTCGCGGCGATCGAGATGGCGGGGCGGTTGATCTCGTCGGAGATGGGCGTGGCGGCGACGCCGGGCTTCGGCGCGCCGGAGATGGGATCGGAGGCGGTGGCGGCGTTCCTGTCGGCGCTGGCGGTGCTGCTGTTTTTCCTGTTCGGCGCGCACACGCTGGTGCTCGGGGCTTTCGCGAAGAGTTTCCAGTTCGCGGCGCCGGGCGCACCGGCCCTGGCCGGCGGGGCGGGGGAGGCGGTGACGGCGATGACGGCGCGCGTGATCGAGCTGGGGCTGCGCATGGCGGCGCCGTTCATCGCGTTGAACTTCCTGATCACGCTCGCGTTCTCGGTGCTCGGGCGCGCGGTGCCGAAGATGCAGATTTTCATCCTCGCGTTTCCCGTGCGCGCGCTGATGGGCATCGGTCTGCTGGCCGGCGCCGGCGCATTGATCGGCCGCTACCTGTTCGTGGAGTTCTCGCGGCTGCCGGTGGAGATGCTCGAACTGCTGCCGCCGCGCTGAGCGCGGGCAGAATTTGCCGGTCGCGCGGCGAGGCGGCGACCCGCGCGCGCGAGCGGCGGGGCGAGGCGGCAGGAAAAGATTTTAAAATGCTGAGGTGCAGAAGGTAAAGGCGGTGTCGGGCGGCTTGGCATCGGCGTTGCTCAGGGGATGACGGACACCACCCTCCGCCACGATGGCCGAAATTGACCAAGACCAAAAAACCGAGCAGCCGACCGAGAAGCGGTTGCGCGAGGCGGCGGAGAAGGGGCAGTTCGCGAAGAGCCAGGAGCTGACGATCGTGCTGACGCTGGCGGCGGCGCTGGGCGCGCTGGCGTTCACGCTGCGGGAGAGCGCGCAGAATCTCGCGGAGTATGCGGTGATGATGTTCACGAATTTCCCGCTGCAGAGCGTCGACCGGGGCACGATTCCGCTGCTGCTGGGCGAGGCGATCCTGACGATCGGCGCGGCGGTGACGCCCGTGCTGCTGGCATGCATCGGCGCGGCCATGCTGGCGGGCGGCATCCAGAGCGGCTTCCAGGTCTCGCCGAAGGCGGTCAGCTTCAAGCTCGAGCAGATCAACCCGGTCGCGGGTTTCGGCCGCATCTTCTCGAAGGCCGCGCTCGTCCGCAGCGGGCTCGACGTGCTCAAGGTCGTCGCCATCGCCTACGCGCTCTACCTCGGCGCGCGCGGTTTGCTGGAGGACCCGTTGTTCACGGCGCCGGTGGAGGCGGCCTACCTCGGGACGTTCCTGCGCGAGGCGTCGACGGCTTTTTTCGGCCGCCTGCTGCTTTCCCTCGGGCTGATCGCCGCGCTCAGCTACGCGTGGGAGAAGTTCAAGACCTCGCGCGAGCAGATGATGACGCGGCAGGAGGTGAAGGATGAGCACAAGAACACGGAAGGCGACAGCCGCGTGAAGGGGGCGATGCGCCGCATGGCCCGCCGCCTCCTGCAGAAGCAGATGCTCGATGCCGTGCCGATGGCCGACGTCGTCGTCACCAACCCGACCCACTTCGCCGTCGCGCTGAAATACGAGCGCGGCATCGACAAGGCGCCCGTCATCCTCGCCAAGGGCGAGAACCGTTTCGCGCAGCGCATCAAGGCGCTCGCGGCGGAGCACGGGGTGCCGACCGTCGAGAACAAGCCCGTCGCGCGCCTGCTCTTCGCCATGGGCAAGGTCGGCGAGGCGATCCCGCCGGAGCTCTACCAGGCCGTGGCCGAGATCCTCGCGGTGGTCTACCGCACGCACCGTTACTACTTCCACCAGCTCAAGACGCGCCGCCTGGAGGGCGCCCGCGTCGCGACCGCGGCGTAACCGGCCATGCCCATCTCCTCCAACGCCACCATCACCCGCCTGCTCGCGCGCGCCGACCTGCTGTTCACCATCGCGCTGTTCGGCACGGTGCTGCTGCTCGTGCTGCCGGTGCCGCCGTTCGTCATCGACGCGCTGCTGGCGCTGAACATCGGCCTCTCGCTGCTCGTCCTGCTCGCCATCGTCTACGTGAAGGATCCGCCGGAGTTCTCCGGTTTCCCGACGATGCTGCTCGTGCTGACGCTGTTCCGGCTGGCGCTCAACATCAGCTCGACGCGCCAGATCCTCGCGCACGGCTACGCGGGCGAGATCATCGACTCCTTCGGCAACTTCGTCATCCAGGGGAACTACGTCGTCGGCGCGGTGGTGTTCATCATCCTCGTCGTGATCAATTTCGTGGTCATCACGAAGGGCGCGGGCCGCATCGCCGAGGTGAGCGCGCGCTTCACGCTCGATGCGCTGCCCGGCAAGCAGATGGCGATCGATGCCGAGTTGAACGCCGGCATCATCGACGAGGTCACCGCCACCGCGCGCCGCGTGAAGGTGCAAAAGGAAGCCGATTTCTACGGCGCGATGGACGGCGCCTCGAAGTTCGTCCGCGGTGACGCCATCGCCGGCATCCTCATCACGCTGATCAACGTCCTCGGCGGCTTCGCCATCGGCGTCTTCCAGATGGGCATGACGCTCGGGGAGTCGCTCCAGAAGTTCACGCTCCTCTCGATCGGCGACGGCCTCGTGTCGCAGATCCCCGCGCTCATCATCTCGATCGGCGCCGGTCTGCTCGTCACGCGCGCGGCCGACAACAACAACCTGGGCACGCAGGTGACCGGCCAGCTCTTCCGCTACCCGCGTGCGCTCGGCATCGCGGCGGGCTGCATGGCGGTCTTCGGCCTCATGCCGGGCATGCCGATGCTGCCGTTCTTCGGCCTCGCGCTCGCCGCGGGCGTGATGGCGAAGACGTTGAAGAATTTTGAGGAAGACGACGCACCCGCCGCGGCCGCCAAGGGCGGCAAGGCCGCCGCCGCCGGCAAGCCCGGCGAGCCCGCCGCCGGCGGCTCCGCTTCCCCCGCGCCGGCCACGCCCGCCGCGGGCGGCGCGAGCGAGGACGTGCGCAAGCTCATCGATGTCGACGTGTTCGCGATCGAGATCGGCTACGGGCTGCTGCCGCTGGCCGACACCAAGATGGGCGGCGACCTGCTCGCCCGCATCACCGGCGTGCGCAAGACGCTGGCGCGCGAGAAGGGCATCGTCGTCCCGCCGATCTCCGTCCGCGACAACCTCGAGCTCGAGGCCAACGACTACCGCTTCCTGCTGCGCGGCAAGCCGGTCGCCCGCGGCTCGCTCGTGCCCGGTCGCTTCATGGCGATGAACGTCGCGGGCAGCACGGTGCGCCTCCGCGGCATGCCGACGCGCGAACCGGTGTTCAACCTCGACGCCGTGTGGATCGACGAGGGCGAGAAGAAGACCGCCGAGCTGAACAACTACACCGTCGTCGACCCGTCGTCCGTGCTCATCACGCACCTCTCGGAAACGCTCAAGCAGCACGCGCACCACCTCCTCGGCCGCCAGGACGTGCAGGCGCTGATCGACCACCTCAAGGGCACGCACGCCGCACTCGTCGCCGAGCTCCTGCCCGACCTCGTCAACGTCGGCATCATCCAGCGCGTCCTGCAGAATCTCCTGCGCGAGAACATCGCGATTCTCAACCTGCCGCTCATCCTCGAGGGCATTGCGGATTTTGCGCCGCTCTCGAAGAATCCCGACGACCTGAGCGAGCTCGTGCGCCGGCGGCTCGGCCTGTATTTCGTGCCGGAGTTCGAGCACAAGCCCGGTTCGCTGAAGGCCATCACGCTCGATCCGCGGCTCGAGCAGTTCCTCGGCACCAAGGTGCACCGCTCGGCCACGGAGGTCGGCCTCGCGCTCGATCCGGCCACGGGCCGCCACCTGCTGGAGGAGCTGAACCGCCGCACCAACGACCTGATCACCCGCGGCCTGCCCGCCGTGCTCGTCGTCTCCGCCGAGGCGCGCCTGCCGCTGAAGCGGTTCCTCGAGCCCTCGTTCCCGCGACTCACGGTGCTCGCGTTCCAGGAGCTGCCCTCCGCCACCGAGATCGAGAACGCCGGCATCATCACGGCGCCGCCGCAGCTGGCGCGCCCCGCGGAGGTGAAGGCCGCCGCCTGATTTACCCATGTCGAACGCACTCCCCAGCCCTGTCGGCCCCGGTGCCTGCTACCGTTTCGTCGTCGCCAACGCCGAGGAGGCGGCGCGCGTCATCCGCGAGCAGCTCGGCGAGGAGGCGCGGGTGCTCTCGGTGCGCAATGTGGAGCGCACGGGCATCCGCTGCTTGTTCTCCGCGCCGCGGTTGGAAGTGATCGCCCAGCTGCCGGCGCCGCCGACCGCCGCGCCGGCGCCCGAGCCGGTTCGCGCCGTCGTTACGAGCGAACTGGTGCCGGCCGAGGGACGCGTCCGGGCTGCGCGCTCGCGGGTGCAGGCGCCGCGCACGAATCTCTCCGAATTGCTCCGCCGCTCGGGCTTCTCCGAGACACTGCTCGCCCGCCTCGAGCAATCGCCCGCGTGGAACGGCCTCGCCGCGCTGCCGCTGCATCGGGCGCTGGTGGAGACGGGGCAGCACCTGCGCGAACTGGCCGCGGCGCGCCGCGGCGAGCCGGTGCCGCTGACACGCGCAGCGTTCCTCGGGACGCCCGGTGCGGGGCGGACGACGGCGCTCTGCAAGTGGCTCGCGGCGGACGTGTTTCGCCGCGCCCGGATCGGCCACGTGGTGACGGCCGAGTTCGACCGTCCGAACAGTCCCGGGCAGCTGCCGGTGTTCTGCGAGGCGCTCGGCGTGCCGCTGGCGCATTTCCCGGCCTCGACGCAGCCCGCCACGCCGGGCGGTTTCGTCTACGTCGACCTGCCGGGCCTGTCGCTGCGCACGCCGGCCGAGAACGCGCCGATCCGCGCCTTCCTCGACGCGGAGCGGATCGAGCAGCGCGTGCTCGTGCTCAATGCGGCCTACGACCACGCCACGCTCCGCGCCGGCTACGCCGTCGGCCGCGAGATGGGCGCGACGCACGTGGTGTTCACCCACCTCGACGAGGTCGCGCAATGGGGCCGCCTGTGGGATTACCTGATCGAGGGCGAGCTCGAGCCGCTCTTCCTCGCCACCGGGCCGTCGCTGACCGGCGACCTCGAAACGGATGCGGCCGATGCCGTCGCCCGTCGCACGCTGCCGGCGTCCGAGCCGATCCTCGTCACGGCCGACGTGCCTGCGCCTGAGGCCGAAGCGGAAGCCGACACCGAGGCCGAGCCGGCGGGTGCGCCGGCCATCCCGGCCGCGGCGACGCCCGCGCCCTTCACCTTCCACACCGCCGCCTGACCATGCGCTACGTATTCCTGCTCGGTGGACTCCTCGGATTCGCGCTTGCCGCGGGCACAGCGTTTATCGCCGGCCGCGGGCCGGATCGGATCTTCCTCGACGGCTCGCTCGGCTGCCTCGCGGGCGCGCTGCTGTTCCGCTGGCTGTGGAACGTCCTGCTCGCCGGCCTGCGCGAGACGATGGTGGCGCGCCAGCGCGCCGCCGAGGCGGCCGAGGCCGCCAAAACCAAGCCCGACGCCATGCCCTTCAAATCATGAAACCCGCCGTTGTCCTCGCACACGGCACGGATGCCGCCACCCCACCGCCCGCCGCCGCCGCCGCCTGGCGCGCGTATGCGGGCACCTCGGGCGCTGTCGATGAGAAGGAACTCATCGAGCGTTTCCTCCCCCTGGTCCGCAATGTCGTGGACCGCATCAAGCTCACGCTGCCGCCGCACATCGACGCGGACGACCTCTACAGCGTGGGCGTCACCGGCCTGATCGCCGCCGTGCGCAAATACGACCCGGAGCAGGGCAACACGTTTGCCGGCTACGCGGCCATGCGCATCCGCGGCGCCGTGCTCGACGAGCTGCGCCGCATGGACTGGTGCCCGCGCCGCACCCGCGCCCGCGCGCGCAAGCTGAAGGAGGCGATCAACGACCTCGAGCAGCGCCTCGGCCGCACGGCGAACGAGGACGAGATCTGCGCCGAGCTCGGGCTCACCCACGCGGAATACGCCAAGTGGCTCGACGAGGCGCGCCCCGTGACGTTCATCGCGCTCGACCAGCACGCCGAGGGCGAGGAGTCGGAGGGCGCCTCGCTGCACGAGTTGCTCGCCGACGAGCACGACACGACCGGCCGCGAGAGCCTCGAGAAGCAGGAGCTGCTGCAACTTCTCACTCAAAGGATGACGGAATTGCCCGATATACCCCGGAAGATCCTCGCCATGTATTATTTTGAGAACATGCGTCTCGCCGAGATCGCCGCGGTCTTTGGCCTGACGGAATCGCGCATTTGCCAGATTCACTCGCAAACCATCCTCGGTCTGCGCGCCTATCTCGGGCGGGCCCGCAACCGCTGACCGACCCGCGCCGCCGCAATGCTCGTTCTCATCGGAGCCCTCGTCGTCTTTGCCTCCACGCTCGGCGGTTTCATGATCGCGGGGGGACAGCCGCTCGTGCTGCTCCATGTGTCCGAGTTCGTCGTCATCCTCGGGGTCGCCGCCGGCGTGCTGATCATCGCCAGCCCGGCGCACATCCTGAAGGAGATCCTGCACAAGATCAAAGCCGCCATCAGCGGCAAGGCGCCGGGGAAGCAGGACTATTTCGACCTGCTGAAGCTGCTCTACGAACTTTTCATGACCGGCCGCCGCAACGGCCTCATCGCGCTGGAGGAGCACGTGATGGACCCGGCCAAGAGCAGCATCTTCCAGCGCTACCCGTCGCTGGCCAACCATCCGGAACGGCTGCAGTTCCTCTGCAACGGCCTGAAGCCCGTCATCGACGGCAAGATCAAGCCCGACCAGCTGGAGGATCTCATGGCCGCGGAGCTCCACGCCAAGCAGCAGGAGTCGGAGCACCCGGTGCACCTGCTCCAGCTCGTCGGCGATTCGCTGCCCGGCATCGGCATCGTCGCCGCGGTGTTGGGCATCATCAACACGATGGCCGCCATCGCCGAGGGCCCCGAGGCCGTCGGCCAGAAGGTCGCCGCGGCGCTGACGGGGACGCTGCTCGGCATCTTCGTCGCCTACGGCTTCGTCAATCCGCTGGCGAACCGCATCAAGTTCAACGATTCGGCCGACCAGCTCTGCCTGAAGTGCATCATGCAAGCCGTGGCCGGCTTCGCCAAGGGCCTCGCGCCCCTCACCGCCGTCGAGATCGCCCGCCGCTCGCTCGACAGCTCGGTGCAACCCAACGCGGACGAACTCGAAGCCGCGGTGAAGAGCCTCGGCTCGGGCAAATAACGCACGACCATGGCCGGCGGCGGAGGTGGAGCCTGGAAGGTGGCCTACGCGGACTTCGTCACCGCGATGATGGCCCTGTTCATGGTCCTGTGGATCTCGGCCCAGGACAAAAAAATCCTCATCGCCACCTCGAAGTATTTCCAGAACCCGTTCAGCTCCCCGATGCAGGACCACTCGGGCATCATGCCGTTCAACAAGGACAGCCAGGACTCGAGCTCGAAGCAGAACGAGGACGCCTCCGGCAAGGAGAAGCCGTCCGATCAGGACAAGCAGATCCAACTCAGCTTCCTCAATTCCGTGGCGGCGGATTTCTACCGCCTGCTCCACCTCGACCAGAATCTCGACCAGAAGCCGATCGACATCCAGGTGACGTCCGACGGCCTGCGGGTGACGGTGTTCGACCGGGCGAAGCGTCCGCTCTTCGAGGGCGACACGACGGAACTGACCGAGTGGGGGCGTTTCGTGCTGCAGAGCCTGGCGTGGATGATCGATCGTTATCATTTCCGCGTCACGATCGACGGCCACACGCGGACCGGCATCCAGCTCGGGCGGGAGGATTACTCGGCGTGGGAGCTCTCGTCGGACCGCGCCAACGCCGCGCGCCGCTCGCTGGTGTTCTATGCCGTCGACGCCGAGCAGATCGAGCGCGTGACCGGTTACGCGGACACGCGACCGCTGTCCGGCGAGTCCGCGCAATCTGAATCGAACCAGCGAATCACGCTCAGCCTGACGCTCACCGCCAAGACCCGCGAGCGCGGCGTCATCACCGGTGGCGCCGCGCCCAACCGGCCACTCGCGGCCAACCCTACGCCATGAAACCATTCCTGCTCGGCAAGAAGCCGGTCGAAACCCCGCCGCTGCGCGCGGCACCGGTCCAGCACCATCACCCGTTGCGCTCCGAGGGCACCGTGCGACCGGCGGCCAACGGTCCGAGTGTCGAGACGGTGAAGGAGGGCGACAAGGTGGTGCGGCTCATCGTCACCTGCTCCTGCGGCGAGCGGATCGAGATTGACTGTCTTTACCCGGCCAACGGTTGAGCCCGGTCGCGCGCGGCGCGGGAAGACGCATCGCAGCATTTACAAGCGGCGATGCAGGCTGTGAGCTGTGGGCGTGTCCGCTGTCGCGTCGCCCTCCGTCCCTTCGTCCCGTTCGCCCTACCGCGTGGTCATCCTCGGCTCCGGCCGGGGCAGCAACGCAGAGGCGATTCTGCAGGCCCAGGCGGCCGGCCGGCTCGGTCGTGCGCAGGTTGTGCAGCTTATTTCCGACAAGCCGGACGCCGGCATTCTCGCGCTCGGGCCGCGTTTCGGGGTGCCGGCGACGTTTGTGGATCCGGCGCCGTTCAAGACGAAGCTCGAGGGCGCCGGCGAGGAGCGCTTCATCGCGGCCGTGCGGGCCTGCGCGCCGGACCTGGTGGTCTTGGCGGGATTCATGCGCGTGCTGAAAGCCGGTTTTCTCGGCGCGTTTGCGGGCAGGATCATCAACCTGCACCCGAGCCTGCTGCCGGCGTTCCCCGGTTTGGACGGGATCGGGCAGGCCTTCCGGGCCGGCGTGAAGGAGACGGGTTGCACCGTGCACCGGGTGACGCTGGAGGTCGATGCCGGGGAAATCCTCGCGCAGTCCCGCGTGCTGATCGAGCCCGGCGAGACCCTTGAGACCCTGACGGCGAAGGTGCACGCGGCGGAGCACGCGCTGCTGCCGCGGGTGATCGCGCTCCTGGCGGAATTGAAGCACTGATTTATGGCCATCCACGAATTCAAGATCGAGGTCGTCCCCAGCGCCGTGCCGGCGATCGAGGAACTGCTCGCCGAGCGCGAGGAGCAGCACCTGATGGTGCTGGAGGACAAACCGGCGGCGCGCGCGTGGGTGATCGGGTATTTCGAGACGCGGGCCGAAGCGGAGACGGGCTGGGCCGACTTTGCGGTCGCGCTCGACGCGAGCTGGGCCGTGGGCGGTCCGACGGTGCGGGAATTGCCCGATGCGGACTGGAAGGACAGTTACAAGGCGCACTTCAAGGCGTCATCCTTCGGGCCGTTGCACTGGGTGCCGGTGTGGGAGCGCGAAACCTTTGCGCTGCCGGCGGGCGGCAAGGTGCTGTGGCTCGATCCGGGCATGGCGTTCGGCACCGGCAATCATGAGACGACGCGACTGGTGGCGGAGCGGCTGGTGAAGTTTGCGGCGGAACACGGGACGGCGGGACGGGTGATCGACGCGGGGTGCGGGTCGGGAATCCTGGCGCTGTCGGCCGCCTTGCTGGGGCACGTCCGCGTGGCGGGTTTCGACAACGACCCGGAGGCCATTCGCGTGAGCGAGGAAAACGCCGTGCTGAACGGGTTGGCGGGCGCCGTGGACTTCTTTGTGGGGGACTTGGTCACGGGACTGGCCGGCCGGCAGGCCGAACTGGTGTTGGCGAACATCCAGGCGGACGTCTTGGTGCGGTTCACGGGCGAGTTGCTCGGGGCGGTGGCACCGGGGGGCTGGCTGGTATTGAGCGGGATCCTCGAGCGGGAGCTGCCGGCGGTGCGGGCCGCGTTCGCCGCGGCGGCGCCGGGCTGGACGACCGAGGCGCGCGCGATGGGGGAATGGAGCGACTTGTTGCTGGTCCGACCCGCGTGACGGCGGGGGCGCGGCGAGGGGTTGGAGGCCCGGGAAATAAAAAACCGCACCCAAGGGTGCGGTGGAAGCTGGCTGGTTGATCGAGGACGATCAGAAGAGGTCCGGCGGCGTGCGCGACATGAAGTCTTCCATGTAGGCGGTGGTGGCCTTGCCCTCGATGAAGGTCGGGTCGCTCATGATCGCCTTGTGGAGAGGAATCGTCGTCTTGATGCCGCGCACCAGGTATTCGCTGAGGGCGCGATAGGAGCGCTGCAGGGCGACTTTGCGCGTCGAACCGAAGCAGATGAGCTTGCCGATCATCGAGTCGTAGTAGGGCGGGATCGTGTAGCCGCTGTAGACGTGCGAGTCGACGCGGACGCCATGGCCGCCCGGGGCGTAGTAGAGCGAGATCGTGCCGGGCGAGGGGGCGAAGTTGCGCGAGGGGTCCTCGGCGTTGATGCGGCACTCGATGGCGTGCTTGGTCCAGGTGATGTCGCTCTGGTCGAGGTCGAGTTTCTCGCCGTTGGCGACGCGGATCTGCTGCTTGATCAGGTCGATGCCGGTGACTTCCTCGGTCACGGGGTGTTCGACCTGAATGCGCGTGTTCATCTCGATGAAGTAGAAATTACCCTTCGGATCGACGAGGAACTCGATGGTGCCGGCGTTCTGGTATTCGGCGGCCTCGGCGGCGCGGACGGCGGCCTTGCCCATCTTTTTGCGGAGGTCGGAGGTCAGGAAGGGCGAGGGGGCCTCCTCGATCAGCTTCTGGTGGCGGCGCTGGACGGAGCAGTCGCGCTCGCCGAGATGAAGCACTTTGCCGTGGCTGTCGGCGAGGATCTGAAACTCGATGTGGCGCGGGCTTTGGATGTATTTTTCGATGTAGACCGCGCCGTTGCCGAAGGCCTTCTCCGCCTCGCCTCGGGCCACGTGGTATTCCTTGGCGAAGGACACGTCGTTGTGGGCGATGCGCATGCCACGGCCGCCGCCGCCGGCGACGGCCTTGATTATGACCGGATAGCCGATCTTGCGGGCGATCTTGACCGCCTCGGTCTCGGACTCGACCGGACCGTCGGAACCGGGGACGGTGGGGACGCCGGCTTTCCGCACGGTGTCCTTCGCGACCGCCTTGTCGCCCATGATGCGGATGCTCTTGGACTTGGGGCCAATGAACTTGATGTTACACGACTCGCATTGCTCGGCGAACTTCGCGTTTTCCGAGAGGAAGCCATAGCCCGGGTGAATCGCGTCCACGTCGGCGATCTCGGCAGCGCTGATGATGCGGTCGGCGCGGAGGTAGCTGTCGGAGCTTTTCGGGCCGCCGATGCAAATGGCCTCATCGGCGAGCTGGACGTGCAGGGACTGCACGTCGGCCTCCGAGTAGACGGCGAGGGTCTTGATACCGAGTTCGCGGCAGGCGCGGATCACGCGCAGGGCGATTTCACCGCGGTTGGCGATGAGGACCTTTTGAATCATGGGAACGGATAAAATTAAGCCGGACAGGAGGCTGCCCGGCTGGATTGGAGAGGGGAGGGCGGTTTAGCCGACCTTCACCTTGAAGAGGCGCTGGCCGTATTCGACGGGTTGGCCGTTTTCGACCAGGATTTCCACGATCGTTCCCTTCACCTCAGCCTGGATCTCGTTCATGATCTTCATGGCTTCGATGATGCAGACGACCGACTTGTCTTCGACCTTGGTGCCGACATCGGCAAAAGGCGGGCTGTCCGGGGAGGGTGAACGGTAGAAGGTGCCGACCATCGGCGACTTCACGTAGGCGAAGCCGGCGTCGTCGCTGGCGGGAGTGGCCGGCGCGGCCGCGGAGGCAGCCGCCGGTGCGGCGGGAGCAGGACGCGCCGGTTCGGTGGAGGCGGCCGGGAAAGGGTGGGCGGAGTAATTCGGCGCCAAGGCGACGGTCGGGGCTTCGCCGGAGTTTCTCTTAATCTTGATCTTGAAACCTTCCTCCTCGACTTCGAACTCGGTCAAATCCGAGCGCTTCATGAGGTCGACGATGAGTTTGATCTGCTTGAGGTCCAAATGGAGGCCTTGGTTGAGATTGGTCGGCTGTCGTTAGTTTCAGAATCGGAGGCGCTGTTCAAAAGAAGTTTGCTGGGGGAGACAATACTTTGTTTGGCCCCTCTCAGGCCTAAATGTCAAAGTAAGTAAAA